>Ga0213922_1000877_pt1 | contig 12408 bp, 10 predicted proteins | sample McNCre2917MG_FD_165060 | JGI IMG/M metagenome (GOLD analysis project Ga0213922, IMG submission 165060) | Freshwater microbial communities from McNutts Creek, Athens, Georgia, United States - 29-17 MG | ecosystem: Environmental > Aquatic > Freshwater > Creek | place: USA: Georgia | collected... | reverse complement strand
AACAAACGTCAGAATATCCATCTTGCCTGCCGTAGCAGTAATCGTAGGCGCACCAGCCGTACCCCATTTCACACTAGTAAACGTAGCAGTACCGTTACCAGTAGTCGCAGCTTGCTTTAACAATAGGATAAATGACTTACCAGCCGTAGCAGTAGGCATTGTGAATGTACAAGCCGTAGAAGCTGTTAACGTAGCTGTCTGAACTGTACCGTTAGTCAGAGATAGTGTACTTGCAGTGGTAACCGTGCCAATAGAAACAACCGATTCAACATAGTTAGTAATCGTTGGATTATTAACCGTTGGTGATGTACCAAATACCAACGATCCTGATCCAGTTTCATCCGTTACAGCGGTGGCCAGATTTGCTGATGACGGTGTAGCCAGAAATGTGGCCACGCCAGTGCCTAGACCGCTCACACCAGTTGAGATTGGTAAGCCAGTGGCATTGGTCAATGTACCTGACGATGGTGTTCCTAGTGCGCCGCCTGGGGCAACGAAGTCAGTGCCAGCCGTTGCCGCAGTAAATGCAGATGTTCCATTGCCTTTTAATACACCGGTCAATGTCGTTGCGCCTGTACCGCCATTCGCCACTGGCAATGTACCAGTAACACCAGTAGCTAAATTGACTGAACCTGCAATTGTCTTTAACTGACCATTGCTGTCATACGTGCCGCTAAAATTCCACGAATCGCCAACAGCCAGCACCAATTTTGCAACTGTGCGTTGTGTAGCGCTGACATCGTATTTGATAAAGATCGTAACCGCTGCGGTATCACCGTTATAGATCGTTATATCTTTAACGACACGGCGATAACCCGATGATGGATTAGCTACTACTGTCACATCTGTAGAGCCATTCAACGCACCGCGATTTGCGCCTTCAGTAAAGGTTGAGCCGTTGTTATCGGCATACGCAACCGTATAGGTTGGGTTGGTTGTTGCAGCAGCGCCAGACATGGCCACTTGGATACTGGCCGAGGTTGAATCAAGTATAAGTGTTTGCATTATTTACCTCTTAAAAAACGAACCAAGCGTAAGCATTGCCAGCACCGCTACCGCCCCCGCCACCTGATGCCGCGATTGTAATCGCACCCGCAGCATTCGTAATAGTTACATTTGAACCCGCCGTAAGATTGGCCTTCTCCCATAACGCTGTTGTCTCGTTATAGATCAGCACTTGGCCATTGGTTGGATTCTGAGCCGACACGTTGTGCAGCTCGTCCATCTCATAGCCGTTTTGAACGCGCACGTAAATCTGGCCATTGCCAGCATTGGCACGTTCAACTACACCCAAATACACTAAATGGTTAGGCGCATAAGGTTTAGTAGTTGTAATCGTTCCAGCCGTCGCACCTAAATAGACTGTATCGCCAGCGGTGTAGGAGCCAAGATTTAGGCCGCCCAATACGCCTTGGCACAAGATCATGCCGGTAGAGCCAGCCGTAATATCTTCAGCCGCTAGGCCAAGTGTTTTGGCCGATGTTGCGTCGCTGGTGTTATAGGCCAACTTAACCGATACACGATTGCCTGTCGCGCCAAACATATAAACCGGTTGGCCTTTGGTGATCGTTGTGGCTTCAGCATTGGTTGCTCTGGCGTAGAGTGTTTGGCCAATGTCAGCAGCAATTGCCGATGTCAGGCCAATAGCCACCGTATTTTGCGCAGCATCCCAATACATCCGACCAGCCGCATTGGTGACTGTTGGCGATGTGTTGAAATCGATGTAATCCGAAACACCCAACGATGTGACACCTGACATTGCACCGGTATCGCTAACCGTTATGACCGAATTCTGAATCAACTTACCGGTGGCGGTATCAAATCGTGCAAGCGCATTATCAGTCGCTGACGATGGACCAACGACATCACCCGAACCAGCGGGTGTACCCCATGATGCCGTCGATCCGTCAGTGGTTAGAAACTTGCCGCTGTTGCCTGTCTGATCTGGCAAGCTGCCGCCGCTACCACCGCCACCACTTGCACCTTGATTGATGATGACTTTGAGTCGGTCGGAGATGTCAGGTGGAAGAATTTCACCGGCATTGATCTCGCGGCCATTCGATAGCGTGATGACGAGGCTGTTATCGAAGTCAACTCGGATGTCAGCGATGGATATACCATCTGCGCCATCCAAACCGTTGATACCATCCACGCCATCACGACCATCACGACCTGCAACGCCGTCTTTTCCGTCTTTACCGTCACGACCGTTGCGGCCATCACGGCCATCAATACCATCGCGACCATCTTGAATGCTGGCAATGCGCGACTCCAGCATCGAATAGATGCTGTCGTACTTTCCCTCTAAGTCGCCCTTCATTTTCTGAAGCGCCTGAATAACTGCTTGAGCGTTTTCCGCTGCTTTTTTCTTTTGCAGCGCTCTTGCTTCCGAGACTGTATTGTTTACTGAGTCAAAAAGGCTGTCGGGAACCTGATCGACATTAAACAGTTTATCGATTTCCATTATTGCATTCCCTTTTTCAGTTCATCAAGGAAGTCGTTTTCAGCACTAACGACATTATCCTTGGCTTTTGACATTTGTAGCTCAACAATCTTGGATTTATTCTTGATGTCAGCTTCTTTCAACATCAACTCAGCGACCTTGACGCGCTTGTCAAACTCTCTGGATGCCATGTCGGCCTGATTCGGCAAATTGGCTGTCAAACTTTGCTGAATCTTCGCTTGCATCTCAATCGGTTTTAGCTTTGTCTCGACCAATGTTTTCGTTGCTTCAGCACGATTTTGTTCAGCTTGCGTCGTATTGACCGCAATCTGCGCTTGTGCTGCTTGCATAGCCAACTGTTCCTGAATCATTTGCTTTTCTTGCGCTTGTGGGTCAGGTTGACCCATTTGATCCAAGCGTTGGATCAATTCAGCACGGTTCGACAATGAACTATTAGCGACAATGCCTTTCAGAATGATTGGCAGCACCGGTGTATCAGGACCAAGGGTCTGGAGCAAGCTAATAAACTGCGCTTGCTCGTACTCACGCGCAATGATTCCAAGCGTTGCTGTAGGAACAAACACCATATCCACCGATGGATAACGCTCAGGATCAAACTGCATGAAGCGCCATGCGGCTTTATTGATAAACGGAATCAAAAAGTCTTCTTGGAAGTTCACCAACGTGCGCTTGTACTTCTTGATGATCGAGGCGACTGCCATCGACATACCTGTACCCGCCGCATCGCGCCCCACCGCTGACACCATGCCATTACTGTCTAATGTACCGGTCGCTTGCAAGAGCATTTGCTGGAACTTTTCCGCTGTCGTGATGCTTGAGCCGTCCGTCTGGCCGAACTTGAATGGATACAAAATCTCGTTCGGGTTGCCATTGGTATAGATCGCTTTGCCTGGCTGCACGGTCAACTTCGCGCCGCGAGGCAATCGCGTTGCGTCCACCGCCATCATCGGTGAAGCTGTTAATGCCAATGAATCCAAGTGAGTACGCACTTGCGCATCAATGGATTTCTGCATATTGTAGGCTTTTTCAATCGTCCCACGGCCTGGCAATCTATTGGGAACCGTGTCAGCCTGATAGGTTAGTACAGGGCGATCCTTCATCATGTACGGACTCTCTTCGGCTTTCAACAACATGCCATCATTCGCAATCACGATGATCGCTTCAACCATATCTTGATAGTCTTCAGCGGCTGAGTCGTCAGGAAACAGTTCGACGATGTCTTCTTTGCTCACCTTTTGCAAATACTCGCGAGGGACCAAACCATAGTAAGTTAGCAGTAAGACTTTTTCATCCTGATACTGGCTAACTTCCTGCGTTGGCTCCAAATCCGTATCTTCATAGGTCGGGGTGATGTCTACTTTACGGTAGATACCACGCTCGATACCACGCACAATCTTGTGGATCGAGACATACTTCTCGATGGCCACACCCATGCAATCATCTACTGTTGTACCGTTAGGGTCCCACAGGAAATTTTTCGGATTGACCGGCATTGGCTTGACTGATACCCGCGCTTTTTCCATTGTTCCAATGGCCGCTTGAGGCTGGCCTGGCATTGGTTTTGTCGCTGGGACTAGTTCTTTTTCCATCGATGTCGTGATCTCAGCAATGCCCGTGCCGTAAATCTCGGCCAACAGCACTACTTGGTCAACGTGCTTTCTCAACTTGTCGCGCTTAAAATCCTCCATCATCTGGAGTTTCAACATCTCGACATCTAATGGATTACCATCCACATCCTTGATATCGTCTTTGATGTCAAAGAATTCGCCCGAACCAAAAATCGCCTCGATAATCTCAGCGTGTCGGGTTTCGACGGCTTGTTGGGTGGCTGGTGTTACGATGCGTGAGCGCTCAGAGTCTCTTGTCTTGTCTTCGGAAGCCCACTGGCCACGGAAAATACGCTCGTATTCTTCCCATTGCGGCAAGAAGTTAATATCGCGGTAGGTTCTCCACCTATCGCAGTGATCCACCACGAAGCTGACTAGTTCTTTGTCATTTTCTGTGGGTTGATCGAATTCATTTTGATCCATTTATACACCCGAAATAATGTCCACCGGTTCCCAATCGTCGGATTCATCCTCTTGCAGGTAGGATGTCACGGCTAATTGGTCTATATAGGACAAGGCATCAGGCAAATCATCGTGTACCCCCTGTGCAGGGAACATGAGAAGCTGGTCTAGGAATACATCCCAATCCTCGTCTGAATTAAGCACAATCCTGCCATGCTCAAAACGCCCTTGGAGGCTCCAGATAATCCGGTCGGCCTTTTTCCGGTTGCCGTGCGTTAGGTCAACTATGTGCGAATATACATTATTCTTGCGCATTAAGTCACTCAAATACGGCAAAACAGCGTTTTTTAGCGCTCCACGTTCAATTCCAATCGACAGTGGTCGGTAATCGCGCATGGCCATCAGAATCTTGGCCGCCGTCTCACGTATATCCCATCGGCCATGCTCAATCTTCTTGACCCACCATTTGCCTTCATCCGTCACTTTGACTATCGCAATGGCTGACTCGTCCAACCTTTTTTTCGAATTGGCCGCTTGCTTGGCTACTTCTTCAAAACCTGCCAAGTCAACTGCTACGAAGTAGCTACCATGCGGTGGCTCTTCGCCGTGCTTGATCCATTCTTCCTTGAAGATGTCCGAGCCAGCGTTGCTGAAGCTGGCCATGTATTCCTGCTTAAACGCAAAGCTCGATAGCGTCTTTTTGGCCGACTCGATTTCTTCTGGATCAATTAGCGGATTGTCTTTGGTCGTGAAGTGCCAGCTCTTCCAATCCGGATCGACGTTATCTTCGCCCAGCTGAAACAGATCGTAGAACCAATTCCTGCCCTTGGGTGTTCCGATGAACATCCCACGGCCCTTCTTGTCTGAGAGCGACGCACGAATGACCTGCTCCCACGCCTCGGGCTTAATGTCGGCTACCTCGTCCAGCACAGCGTAGGTCAACGACACACCGCGCAGCGTATCCGGTCTATCGGCGCCCCTGACATAAATAGTCGCACCATTTATCAGCGTGATATCTTGATTGTTTATATGACTGTTGGCGATTACGTCCTTGCCTAAGTCCATTAATACGTTCCAGATAATCTGCCGTGCCTGGCCGTTAGTCGGCGCCACGTATAGCACAGCCGAGCCGGCGGGGCATTTCAGACCTTCTAACAGCAGGGTAGTGGCCGCTAACCTAGACTTGCCGCAGCGTCGGCCAGCAGCAATTACTTTGAATCGGGTCGGGTCGGCAAATACCTGCTCCTGCCACGGCAAGAACTGGAAATGTACGTCAGACATTAGTCAGGCGCTCCAAATGGGTCTTTGTAAAACACTGGTTCAGCTGGCGTTTGTTTGGCTCTTTCAAGCGCCATGTCGCGCTCCATTACCTGATGCAGCCATGCGTCGCGCTCATTCAAGGCTTTACTGGTCGGATAGATCGGCCATTTGCCAGCCTCAATATCTTTTCGCCACGTTTTCCAAAGTTCGCCTTCGTCTTCAATCACCTTGCCTCCGACAAAGCCTGGGATTGATACGAACTGGCCTTTGTATTTGCCAGACGGTATCTGAATGCCTGTGGCGTAAATGGTAATTGGGTTTCCTTCTGGATCGCGGCCAGGATTTGCCATGTTCGAGCGGTGGTACATCACTTTGTTTAGTTCCTGCGGCGATAGCCCTAAGCTATTTAGATAGTCATCCATCTTTGGCCTCTACGTCTATTACGTTGTCGTCTGGTGTTGGTTCGACTACTTGCGGGGCGCCTAGCGTCGATATGGTGATGTTAATCGCACTGCGTTGTGCGGCAGTCTTCTCAAACAGGCTGGCCGGTAGCGCGCGGTCCATGCACATCTTTAGCGCGGCCATTTGCCCTGGATGACCGTCCTCCAAGGCTATATCTAATACTTTCTTGACGACATCCTCACCTTTGCCTTCGATCAGCATGCGCTTTAGCTCTTTGATGCGCTGGGTGTCCGTCTTCGCAAGCGTCGTCGGGAAGACGTATGGTGGGTCTTTTATCGGTGCTGGCATCGCTTTTTTCCTTTTAATTGGAAGCAATCGGATTGTATAGCTCTTTTTGCTATTTTGGCTCGGTTTGCCCTATTTTTGCTATTTTGCTTTTTTTTGCTTTTTTTGTGGGTAGGAGGGTGGCCCCAATTATATATAGTAGTGCATACCCCCTCCCCCCCTATGTTAGTAAGCACTAACTTACAGTAGTGAGCGTTTACTTACATAGCGTGGGGCTATCGGGCGCATTTGACATAATACTGGTTATGTACATTATGGCCGCAAAACCTGGCGGGCAATAGGCAGGGGTTATTGGGCGGGTGGGCAATGGGGCCTTATACCAAAAATTTAATAGGGGTCTGACCCTAATTAAATGTGTCTAGGTGCGGGACCTTTATTTAACAATCCGCACAACAATACTTTATAGCTAAAAGCTATCAATATTTTTGCGGTAATTATTAAAAGCTATAACGACTTCATCCGTATTAGTTGCGCCCATTTCGTAGACTTCCTGGTAAAGCGCCAACAAATTGCGAAATCCAGCGGATATGTCGCCGGCGCCGGCGGCCGCAAGAATAGCGGCATCCTGGGCGGATAGATACCTGCAGAATTTACGCGTGCGGATTGACGCGGGCCTACCAGCTTTATTAGTTGTCATTTTGAGATGTGGGCAATGTGGGCAATCGGACAGTGAAATTTAAATCGCTCGACCCCTTTTGTACAGTATTTTATTTGCAGCGCTGTATACGTACCCATGTACAGATATACAGTACTGTATAAAGTAGTTCACAACTTTGATTTTTGATGACCCACATTGCCCACAAATGCCGAATCGCTAGTACTGGCGCGGCTTTTGGTGTGGGCAATGTGGGTCAAAAACATTGCCCACACCATTGCCCACATTGCCCACAATTGCCATAATTACCATACTAATTTACTCAACATTATAAAATATTGTTTGACAGAATAAAATATTGTTTTATACTAGCTCCACCGCAGCAGCAAAGCGGGCATAAAATAAAATTTTATATAGGGGTTAAAAATGCAAAAACTTAATCTAATCACGGCGGCGTTATCCGGCGCCGGTCTTGGCTTGCTATTCATTGGCGCCGTTGAAAATGTATTCAACTCGGGCGAGTGCATGTTAGGCGGACTAACGTGTGCGCTGTCGTTTATTGTTTCAATTACCTGGGAAGGATAACCAATGATTGCCATTCATACTAAATGCTTACCTGTTACAAATACGCGCGGAACACGCATTAAAGCGTTTACCTCTAGCGGTTTTACCGTAACTATCGCGTACCCATACGCGGAATCATACGAGCAGGCACATTTTCAAGCAGTTAAAGCACTTATCGAAAAGCACAAATTAGACTGGAATCTTGAAAACATGCGGTTTGGCGATTCTGCTGATGGTAGAGGCTATGTATTTTGTTTTGATCATTCGAGGGTATAACCATGCAAACATTAATCATTGACGGTACTACATACAAATTGAAATTAGACCGCTGCCCGCTTGAATGGACAAAAGCGGCCAGAAAACCATACAAACCAAAAAAGCCGAAAGACAATCGCACATTTCCTACTTGGGTTCCTAGCATGTCAACGGCGGCCTATATACGGGCCTTTGATAGATTGAATACGCTGCAGCCGGTTCACTATATCGGCGCCAATGAAAATGGGACGGCCGTATACGATACGTCAATCCCACTGTTTGAAATACTACCGGACGAGGTGAACTAATGGGAAAACTTAAAAATACACTGATTGACGTGCGCTCGCCTTACTGGCCGCAACACTTAGAGGTTTACGAGTACGAGTACGATTTAGGGCAATTGCTTTGTTTCCTGGAATACAGTGCGCCGGATCGCGGCGTAGGATATAACGGGAGCGCCTGGCTAGTGCATGCCTACGCCGGCGGCGTTGACGTCGTCGATCTGCTAAAAGACAACGTAATTAAAGAAATCGAGGCGCTGGCATGTTCGCACTTATCGCAAAATTGATATCCGTGCTGGTTATCTTAGCGCGTCGCATGTAATCATATAAAATACTGAATACCCTTTTTGGCCCGCTATTGCAGCGGGCCTTTTTTTATCCGCTTATTTAACGCTAACTAATTTCGGTTGCGGCGTTTCCTCTACCAGCCGGCGCAATTCCGGTTTAGATTTTTCCGCCATATCCGGCGCCGCGTATATCTGTTTTTTAGTTGCGAATTCGCGTGAATGTATGCGGCCGCAATCGATCCAGCCGGCCTCACGTAGTGCGTGCAATAGCGCGGCCGGCGGGATTTTGACGCCGGACGGCGCACCGCCAGCTAACCGATCGCATAGAGGGAAAAACGGCGAAGCGATAACGCCGGAAGCGAATTCGCCTAAGCGATTAGATATTAAGTCGATCAGATACGATTCGGCCATGCTGCGTCCTTGGTCGATCATAATCGCTTTTGCTTCTGTCATTGGCGGCGTAGCGCCAGGATTAAACGCACTGACATTCAGTTTAGCCAGGTAATCAGCGACGGCCGCAAACCCGCCGCCAGTTTTATACCACTGCCATAAGGCCAGCGCATCAGGCTCAGGCAGCCGGCCCGCGTCCGACCAAATGCAGAACCAACGGCGATCATCAGAGGGTATCGAAATTGCGGCCCGCTCGTTTGAGAATGCGACAACAAAAACCCGATTCAGGGCCTGATAAGGATGTAGCCCTTTTCGGTTAATGCTCAGGTATTCAGGCGGCGCCGCAATAATCGGCTTCAGGGCGTTTTCCAATGCGCGCCGGTCCTTCGCTTCAGATTGACGCAACTCAGCTATCTCCATCACTTCGCACTCTAAGGCGTAACCCCATTGCGAATTCAGGTCTTCATTACGCACTAGGCTGCAGTTCAGTTTGGACTCGCCGCCAATAGCCCAAAAGAAGGGCGCCAGCATAGTATCTTTGCCGCTGCCAGGATGGCCACCGATTAAAATCGCGTGGTTGATTTTCCGGTTTGGGTTTTGCACTTTGTAAGCCAGTGCGTTTAAAAAATGCTCACGCTCGAAATCAATCGGGATCATCCGCTCGACATGCTTTAACCATAAGCTGACGTCGCCAGCGCGACCGGCTGGCCTTGCGTTTACCCACCGGTTGCCGTGCGTGCCGTTAACGATTACCGGCTCGCCCGCAGCGTAGGTTATACCCTCAAGCGCAAGCGCGCCCTTGCTGGCTCGGTTCTCATCAAAGCAGGTTGACGCTTCAATCTTTCCGTTGTTGTGTATCGAGTTGCAGCCGATGTGTCGGTATAGCGCGTTAAACGTACTGCGCCCCAATTCGCGGCGTGTCTCTAGATCGAAATAGGCGTCGTCTTCCTGCACGTAGGCGTAGCGGTCATACCATGCGGCCTTTTCATCTCTGGCGCTCTGTTTGCGATCTGATTCAGCGATGATTATCTCGGCAGCATCAGGGAAGTCGTCGGTAGGCTCCAGTTTAGCTAGTGCGGCGTCCATCGCCTTGACCAGTAGTTCTTCACGTAAGCCAGGCGTGTGAGCTGGGCCTCCGTTTGCTGCTACCCAATCCAAAAACGCGGCTGATCCGAACCCTTGGCAATGGCCGTGATAGCAGCAGAACGCACGGTTAGCCGGCATGTAGCGCGCTTCAGGATTGCCATCAGAATGCTCCGCTGCATTCGGGCAATGCACGCCCATCCAGCCTTCGGAATTGATCTTGGAATAGACCATATTCTGCGCGGATAGCCATGCCATTACATCGTCGTTGCCGTCGTCGGTTAAGCGGATAGCCGACGGACCGTCGGTAGTCGCCTCGCCTGGCACCACGTCACAGGCGGCGCATATATCTTCCAAGGTATATTCGCGCTCAGGATGGAATTCAACTAAGCGCGAGACGAAATTACCACGCTTAAAGTTAACAGCGCCCGGTAGCCTGAAGTTGCGCACTGGATTATTAGCGCCTGGGTCGGTGTAACCGGCAGCTGCCAATGCGTTAACGGCTGCGCAAAACTCGGCCTTTGGTGGTTGCTCTGAGAAGGCGTAACCCCACTGATAATTGCCTTCAGACGTCTCGATAATCCAAGTCGGGGCCAGCGGTGGGGTTTTGGATTTGGTGCCGATGTCATCCAACATCATCGCCAGCACATATTCGACGTTATGCTTAGACGCCGACGGTTTGTTTTTATCTAGCCGGTCGATAATGAACGATCCGGTATTGCCGAACCATGCTTGACCATCTTTAACTAGGCTTGGGTTTGGAAAAAACGATGGCCAAGTCGCCTTGATTGCACCATCAGCGTGGAACTGTAATTGACCGTCAGTTAGGATTGGTTTTTGTCGTACAAATAGCGCCGTTTCACCCTCTGGCGCTAAACTCATGAGATAATCCAGGAACAACATCTTTTCTCCTCCGTTGTATTGAGACCGCCCTGCCAGGCGGTCTTTTTTTATTTGCCGTATCTGGCCATGATTTCCGTCTCCGCGTTCAATGGTAAACCCGCCGCCCATTCGGGAGGCGTACACATGACTTCGCGGAGTTTTGCAGCTGACAGTTCGGGTGTACTGGACTCTAAGACGATTTCATCATGCACATGCAGCACGACATCATCTAGTTGGCGTAAAGAATGCCGTAGCAAATCGTTTGCGATCGCTTGCGTTATGTTCTCACAGGCCAGACCTTTCCACAATCGCGCTCTTGGCCATTCTTTGGCATCCGCCGCCGGTTTCCATGCAGCTTTCACGTAACTGACGCCTTCGGCCTCCAGTTTAGCGAACGGATAGCACAAAATCCGACCGGACGGTAGTGCGTACCACAGATGGCGCTTATCGAACATGTACGTTACCCGACCGGCTTTGAATTCTCGTCCTGGGTTTCGCATAGCGCGCATGTAGGCGCCTTCGAGCTGCGCCCAATAGTTTACTGCCCACTGGTTCGACCGGCGCCATGCATCAACGATACGCTTGGCGTCCGTCTCAGGCACATGCAGACCGTAAGCGCGGCCCATAGCAGCGAAAGCGCCGATGCCGCCGGCAAAACCAAGGGATAAAATCGCGACCTTGCCGATCTGGCGCTGGTCCTTGGTTATCTGGTCTTCAGGTATCCGGTAGATACCAGCGGCTTCACGGATATAGATGTCACGGCCATCACGGAAAACGTCTAGGACATCTTCGGCGCTAGGATCGGCTGACGCCCACGCTGTTACACGGGCCTCGACTGCCGACCAATCAGATACAACGAACGAATTGCCGTCTTCAGGTATTAATGCGGGCCGGAGCATGCCCTTGAGAACATCAGTAACCCGTTTTCCAAATCTTGGGACGATTGACTGTCCACGTACCATAGCGTGGCGCACTCCGTCGGGATCATCGGCGCATTTTCGGGTGAAGTTGTGAACCTGGGCGCCATACGACGAAGCTCGTCCCGTAGCGCTTCCTCCAGCGAAGACGAAGGCCCCACGGACACGGTGATCTTCGACGTCAGCGAGGCCAGCGAGGCGGCTGAACTTCGCAACTGACGACGCCCAAAGATCGTCTGCGCATTGGATGACTTCAGCGACAGCGGCCGGAATTTCTTTTTCATCTTTATCCTCTTTTGCTAAGGCAAGCAGATTGGCGCGAACCGATTTATCGATACTGTACTTCAGTTCGTCATCCTTGTAGGTTTCCATTAGCTTCAACGCTTGCGGGCCAATCCTAGCCATCACCCACTGCTTCATTTTCGGGCTGCGTACCGAGGTAATTTCTTTTTTCGTGATCTCTTCAACGATGCCCTCGATCTCTTCAAGTTCAACCGATGCGTATTCAATCGCAGCATGCGCCAATGGTAGATCGAGCTTAACGCCGCGATCATTGATACGCTCGTTAACGTGATAGTCGGCCAGCTCTTGATCTGATAGTGGGCGCATAGCCTGAGACACTGCGCGCATAGCGCGAACGTCCTGTTCGCAATAGCGAACCATCTCGGCCATTA
>Ga0213922_1000875_pt1 | contig 12414 bp, 14 predicted proteins | sample McNCre2917MG_FD_165060 | JGI IMG/M metagenome (GOLD analysis project Ga0213922, IMG submission 165060) | Freshwater microbial communities from McNutts Creek, Athens, Georgia, United States - 29-17 MG | ecosystem: Environmental > Aquatic > Freshwater > Creek | place: USA: Georgia | collected... | reverse complement strand
GTAGCTCGGAACGAGAATCATTTGGAAGCGCGTACCAGATACGGCCATTGACGTAGGCCATCATTCTGCCGCACTTGATTTCGTCGTCCGCAGCACGGCGCAGATTGGTTCCGTTGAAAATGAGCGGCCTGCTCATTCCGTCCTGAATGACAACAAAGTTCTCCGCCTGAACCATCCATCCATCGAGCAAGTTGGACGGATTTTTAAGGTCATCAGAAACGCTCAGCGTTTGAGCTTTGTTTAGCTGAACATCGTAAACCCAAACCTCACCGCTGATCAGCATCAGGATGAACGTGCGTCCATCGTCGGCAATGTATGGCAGCGCGCACTGGAATGTGCCGGTCAGCGACTGAGGACCGTAGCAGTCTTCCGACCATCCGTCGGCAGTGACGTTCGTTTGATCAGAAGTAATCTCGGCGTTGTCAGCCGTGATTGTGGAGCAAAGGTCGTAGTCTTTCTGAACAAAACCCGGCCTGCACGAAACAAAACCTTGCCGGAAACTAGCATTAACCGCGAACGACACCTGATTCTTGTCCACCTCAGACGGCATCACGCCAGCGTCAATGCCACCTTCAAAGGTGACAGTTCCGTCGGTGTACCTTCGTGGCGCGCGTTCGCTCATGGTTTACAGAGTCGCAATCCGCTTGATCGAAAACGACGAATACTGCTCGACATACACGTTGTGCGTCGCTCCGGCAGTCGTTACGTCGCAGTACACCTCGAAGTAATCGGTTGCAGCAACGGTCGATCTATCGATGTGGTGAAGGATAATCGGGGCTGTCTGATCGCCAGCGCCAGCAGCTTCAAGATGGCATTGATGTGTTTGTTTAACAACAACGCCATTTTTTAGAAGTTTTACAGTAATATCACTAGTTGCTGAAACTCCTTGAGCCAATATATCAACCATGAACTCATAATATCCAGTGTTCTGAGTTGTATATTTTCCAACTGTAGGGCTGCTTGTCCAACCGGCAGCAGTGTAAACAGGAGCAAGATTCTTGAACGGATTTTGATTTGCAGTCGCGTTCGTCAATGTAACCGGAATTCCGACCAGCAAATAAAACGTCTCGGTCGTCATCGGGGCAACGACAGATGGCGCGGAAATCGTAATGTTTCCCGCGCTGTTCGTAACGACAATCGGAAGCGTCCCTACAATTTCCTTCTGAAGATAGGTGGTTCCGTCTCCAACCGGAATCTTGTTTACCGGAGCGGTTGTTAGGTTTGTTCCGCCATTGGCAACAGCGAGAGTTCCGCTGATGTCTGATGTCGGAACTTTTGAAACCGTGGAAACAGCACCGAATCCGCTCGACCCTTGAGTCTTGATGTATCCGGCCGACAGCGAATCAAGAGCCGTTTCAGCAGAAAGTGTGGCATCTGCGGTCCGGCAAATGTACGTCGCGTTGGACGGCGCACCGCCGGAAGCGCCAGCAGATCCAGTCGCTCCAATCGCACCGGCAAGCGTGATGAGAGAGCCGGTCGGAATTAGCGTGGTTGGAATCGCATTGGCAATCCCAAGCACACCAGCAGCAGGGTTTTGAAGGGTAATCAGCAGTCCGTTGACTGACGTAACCTGCATGTACCCAAGACCTTGAACCGAAACAAAAAACTGACCGGCAACAGATTGAGGCAAAAAGCTGCCGTTATCGACCGAAACCACAACGCTCGATCCAAGAGCTGGGACAAAGAATGGTGCAGTCGTGTAGGTGAACGAGTTGACGCCATTCGTCCCATTCGTACCGTTGGTTCCAGCCTCTCCCTGAGGGCCGGGAATGTTCACGACAACCGGATCGGAGTCGCAAGGCTGACAGCAGCCGGATGAAGAAACAAGTTGCGACGGCATAATTTTCCTTTCGCAGAACGTCAAGTCCAGCGAGAACTATTGCAAGGCCAAACTATGGCAGAGCAAGCGTCTGAGCATCCACTTATTCAGCACAAGTACGGAATTCGTTCTCCGGTCAAGATTCCAGACCTTGAGCTTGAACTTTACGCATTCCGAAATCGACTCCAGCCAAATGAGGGTGGTTTAGGCACCTTCGATCATTTTCGTAACGCCACGAAAATGTTATGGCCGAAGCTGAGCTGGAATCCGTGGCTGGAGGCTCAAGTTGAAAGTCTTTGCGAGCATGACTACGTCGGATGGGCTGGATGTGGCGCGAGCGGAAAGACATTTGGCGCGACACTTTTCGCAACCGTCTGGTGGCTGTCTAATCCCGCAAAATCAACCGTCGTCCTCACATCCACAACGGCGAAGATGATTCGCAAGCGTATGTGGGCCAATCTTCAGGATCTGGTTCGCAAATCGCGTGGGTTTCCTGGCAATATGGTCGATTCAAAGATGGCGCTTCAGGCCATTAAAGGGGACGACCGCCACTCAATATCGGCTATCGCCGTTGCTGAGGGCAACACTTCCAAGGCGGTGGCCAACATTCAGGGTATTCACGCCGAACGTGTGATGGTCATCATCGACGAAGCGACGGATACGCCAGAAGCAGCGTTTGAAGCATGTACGAACCTTTCCAAGGGTTGCCGCGAGTTCAAGATGCTCGTCATCGGAAATCCGGCTTCGAAGTACGATCCGCATGGACGCTTCTGCACACCGGCAAAAGGATGGCGCAGCGTAACGATTGAAGATCAGTCATGGCTGACAGAACGCGGCATGTGCCGACGGTTCGACGGCATGAAATCGCCCAATATCAGCGAAGGGCGAACAAAGTATCCATACCTCATCACGCACGATCAGGTCTTGTCGGCAATGCGACATGAGGGCGAGCAGAGTCCCACCTTCTGGAAATATACGCGCGGATTCTGGAGTCCTGACGGTATGGTCAAGACGGTGTTGTCCGAATCGCTCATCGAGACGCACACGCCTACAAGAAAATTGGTGTTTACAACCAATGTTCAGAATGTTGCCGGACTCGACCCAGGATTTGGCGGAGACAGGTGCGTTCTTCGCTTTGCTAAAGTTGGCACCGCAAACGATAAACTTAGCATACTTTTTGGCGATACCATCCAAATATCACCAAATGCACAGCTAACCGAGCCAGTTCACTACCAGATAGCCAATCGCGTCAAAGAAGAGTGCATCAAGCGCGGCGTTTCGCCTGACAAGTTCGCTCTCGACTCTAGCGGTGAGGGCGGCGGATTGGCCGACATTCTGACCAGAGAATGGGGCGTTGTTCATCGCGTTGAGTTTGGTGGTTCACCATCAGCCATTCCTGTCAGCGATGAAGACAGTCGGCCATGCAATGAGGCGTACGACCGTAAAGTAACGGAGCTGTGGTTCTCCATGCGGAAATGGGTTGTTGAAGAACGCATCGGAGGAATGGACATCGAGACACTGCAAGAGTTCTGCGCGCGCATGTTCGACGATGGAAAGCGAAAGATTTCGGTCGAATCCAAGACCGTGATGAAGCAGAGAACCGGAAAATCGCCCGATTTGGCTGACGCTGCTGTAGTCTTGCTTGATCTAGTCCGTAAAACCGCTGTCCTTGAACCGCGAGCAACCAAGATGGATCAAGTCTGGGAAAAGCTCGTTCGGGATGCCGATTCAATCTACCACGACGAAACTATCGAAGAATGAGCAAATCTACCGGATACAAGGTGCTGAACGAACACATGGTCATCCCCGGAGGGTGGCATTATCGCGTTCCAGAGACTGGAATCGAAATCATGGGCGGATCTTGGCCGCAACTCCATGAGTTCGTACGCAACCATTACACGGCAAACGCTCTTCCGATTCCGACCAATCTCGACACGTTAATCACCGAATATGCGTGTAAAAACGGTGCCGACTGCATGTACGACGAGGTTGAGCTTTCCAAGCCAGCAGGCCGTAAATCTCTTCAAATCGGAGATGTTGTTCGGTTCAGCATGAGTTTGCTTCATGGCCTAACCGTGGGCGGCGGCAAAGTGGGTCAAGATGAAGCAAACCGTCGCGCTAGCATTTGTTCGGGATGTCGATTCAACCGCAAGCCACTCGGATGCACTGGATGTAACGCTCGGGTGCTAAAAGAGGCTGTAAAAACATTTTCTCAACACGGAAGCACACCTATGGATGAACAGCTTCAAAGCTGTGAATTTTGTGGTTGCTTTATTAGAAGCATGGTGTGGTTTCCCATTGAAACACTCCATAAATTTACGGACGCTACAGAGAACGAAAACCTTCCGGCTCACTGCTGGAAAAAACGACCATGTACGGAAACCTAGTTCAACTGCCGCTTGAAACCATCAACGAAAACGGCAAAGCGCCTGAAACGCGCATAGCCGATGCGGCATCAGCTCGCGAAATCTTCCAGAAGCTGATCATGGCTGATCAGTTGCGGAATGTGACGCGCGCTAAGTTGCGTGGTTTGGTCGATGGCAATCCTCCGTACAATCCCGCTGAACTGCGCCGTAACAATCAGGCGTTCCGAACCAATGTGAACTTCCGTGAGTCGGAAGCGTTCCTCACGTTGGCCATGTCAGCCTTCTACGATGTATTCGCCGAGGTTCCGACCTACGCAAACATTCGTACCGCTTACGGCAACGACATGGATAAGCGGGAGGAATGGTCGAAGATCATCACCGAGGAATTCGACAGGCTCCAGAAGCTCGATAAGGACTTCGACTACCTCATGCAGCTTTCGCAGCGTGAGATGGTTCTCATTGGCGATGGCCCGTTAATTTTCGAAGACAGTACCGATTGGCGGTGTAAAGCCATCATGGCGACTGATCTTCTTGTTCCAGATGGAACCAAGTCGAACGTCAGCGATTGGAAGGTGGCCGCTGTTCGAACCCGCATGGGCGTAGATGATCTTTTCGAGAAGATTCAGGATGAGGAAGCCGCGAAGGCTGCTGGATGGAACGTGGATTACGTCCGCCAGCGGATTCGTGCGGCAATGCCTGAACCGTATCGCTCCGGTGTTCAGTACGACTGGGAGTTTTTCCAGCGTCAGCTTCGCTCAAATGACATCACCTTCTCGGCTCGATCCGAGGTGGTTTTGATGTGCCACATTTTCTACAAGGAGTTCGATGGCCAGATCAGTCATGTCATCATCGATGAACGTGACAGCCAGGACTTCATGTACAAGAAGTTGCGCCGCTTCAAACGGTGGGAGCAAGTCATCCATCCGATGTACTATGACCGTGGCGATGGCGAGCATCACGGCGTCAAAGGCTTGGGCATCAAGATGCTTCAGGCGATGGAGCTGAAGAATCGTCTTCGCTGCTCGATGGTGGACAGCGCGTTCGCTCGCACTCAGATTCTCTTCCGTCCCCTTAACCCGAACGCCCTGAGCAAGACGAGCGTCGTTCAGCAAGGACCGTATGCGATACTTCCGCCCGACTACGAGGTCATCCAACAGAACATTGCTGGTGTTCTGGACGCTCCTATGGCGGTCAACGCGGACCTTGAGAATGTTCTTCAGGGCAATCTCTCTCAGTATCGCCAATCGCTCAACAAACCGACTGGTAATCCCCGCACTGCAACCGAAGTCCAAGCCATTGTCGCGCAGCAATCGGCAATCGGTAAGACTCAGTTGAGCCGGTATTACAACCAGTTGGATTCTTTCTTTGAGGAACGGTATAACCGCGCTTCCAACCCCAACCTGAACCCGATTACAAAGTCGGACAAAGACGCCATCGAATTCCAGCGTCGATGCAAGGAGCGTGGCGTTCCGGTTCAGGCTATGATGGACATCGATTACGTCGAGGCGACTCGTACGGTTGGCCAAGGTTCTCAGTTCGCGAAACAGCAGCTTCTCGGAACTCTGCTTGGGCTTTCCGGTTCACTTCCAGAAGGCGGAAAGATCAACCTGCTCAAGGATTACATTGCCGCTCAGGTTGGCCAACAAATGGTCGATCGGTATCTGCCGACCCAGATGCAATCTGCTCGCGTTCAAGATCAGGCTGCTCTTGCTGTTCTGGAGCATTCGTCGCTGCATCAGGGCAACATGCCTATCGTCACCGATACGCAGAATCACATCATCCACATCGAAACGCATCTGGCCGCTGCGAACGAGGCTGCTGCTTCGCTTCAGCAGGGTGGAAATCCGCAGGAGATTGTTCTCTTCCTCCAAGGAATCGGACAACATGTGCAGCAGCATCTGCAACGTCTCTCCACAGATCCTTCGCGCCGCCAGCAGGTCGATGCCTACGCGCAGCAGCTTCAAATGCTCAGTCAGACAATCGATCAACTTGGTCAGTTGCTTCAAGAGCAGCAGCAGGCTCAGATGCAGATGCAGCAGGCTCAGGCGATTCAGCAGGGTGTCGATCCGAAGACCGCCGTTCTCAACGCTGAAGTTCAGGCAAAAATCGCTCGCCAGAACGCCGAGACTATGGCCAACATCCAACGTCAAAACACGAAGGCGATGGCAGACTTGTCACGCCGGAATGCCAAGACCACCGCTGATATTCAGCGCGCGAATGCAACTGCTGAGTCCAACTTGGCGCGTCAGGGATAAAATTTATGACCAGCGAACAAGAGCAAATCCTTAGGCAATTCGTTGGAGAAAACTTCTCCAAAATGGGCGGATGGTGCGACATCGAAAAGGCCATCCAAATCGGACAGATCGTTCTCGATACCAAGCCGCAGCGAATCGCTGAAGTTGGCGTCTTCGAGGGTAAATCGACCCTTGCGCTTGCCCAGTGCTGCAAGATGAACGGCAGTGGAACCGTCTATGCAATCGATTCTTGGAAGAAAGAAGATTGCGTTGATGACGAGACGACAACCAATCAGGAGTGGTGGTCAAGCATCGACCTTGATCATCACTACGAGCAGTTCGTGTCGCATGCGGTTCGAACAAATCTTGTGCGCCATATCCAGTTCTGTCGCATGTCTTCATGGGACGCATCGCGATTCCTGCCCGACATGGATATGGTTCACATCGATGCCAACCACGCCGAATGGCCGTCTACGAGCGATGTGGTCAACTGGCTTCCGAAGCTGAAGGTTGGCGGTTATCTCGTCATGGATGATGTAAACTGGGATTCCACTCAGACCGCGCTTCGATTCGTCTTGAAGCGTTGCCAGTTCATCTCGCGTTTTGATCTGAGGGACAGTGTTTTCGCAATCTATCGCAAGGAAAAGTGATTCGTGGAAACCATTGTAATCACGATGCGGAACTCAAACCGCATCCAGCGCATAAAAAATCATCTTAGCGAAAACGGAGTCGATAATTACCGTTTTTTCTACGGAGTTGACGGTCCGAAATCAAAGCTCGCAACAACGGTTTCGTACGAAATCGACAAGCCTGACAGCCAGCTATTCCTGCATCCGAAATCACTCGGATGCTTTCTTTCTCATTGGATTCTGTGGAATGCACTAGACTTCGATCCGAATACACCGGACGCAGTTCAGGTTTTTGAGGATGATATTCTGCTGAGGCCACACTGGAAAGAAACGGTCGAACGCGCGCTGACAAAATTGCCAAGTGATTGGGACATTCTGTTCCCAGGGTCATGCTGCGCTGGCGATAGGCGCGGAAAAGAATATGACTCAAACCTTTTTGAAGGGATGCCGCTTTGTACGCATTTTTACATCGTAAGAAAGAAAGCATTAAAAACACTGATCGAGTCGAATGAGGAGGTGTGCCAGCCGATTGATATCCAGCTCTATTGCAGGAGTAGGCCACTGCTTCGTTCGTTCATCATTTTTCCAAGAGTTGCAGATCAAGTTGACACTGTGTTTCCAGACTAAAAATGAAGGACATAATCCGAAGCCTGTCTATTAAAGCTCTCAAACGGTTTGCAAATGGAGGCGATGGCCATGCAGATCTTCTTCTCCAAATCGAAGACCTTCAAAAAACCCTTGAGACTCGATCAAAAGAACATGAAGAGCATCTGACTGATATCCGCCAGGAGCGCGATCATTGGTTCAACCTTTACGACGAAATCAAATTCGCAGCCGAGTTTCTAATGAACTACGCAAAAGACGATGTGCCGACGCTTGAGAAGCAGGTCGATTGGGAGGTTGGAAAAATATCCCTCACTCAAGAAGTTGGAACCTACTACTTCAATCCAGCGATTACGCAAGATCCTGATGGCAAAATACTACTCTTTGCTCGTCGCTGCCGAAACAAGCGCGAAAAAGACGAGGATGTCTATGTCGAGAAGAACGACATCGTTGTTTTTGAGCTGAACAACGAGCTGAAGGCCGTCAAAAAGGCCATTCTCAACCTGACCTCGCATTATCCGAATGAGCAGTTCGAAGATCCGCGCGTGGTCCGATTTGGCGACAAATACGGAGTAAGCTGCTGCACGTTTGTTCCATTCAAATCATACGCGCATCAGGGAATGTTCCTGCTCGATAAGCAGTTCCTGAACATCGGTCGATTTGACCCGATCTACGGAAACAATCTGGCGCAAGCAATGGTGAATGATGGCCATGAGAAGAACTGGCTCTACTTCGTTCACGACAATGCGCCGCACATGGTTTACTCGGCCAATCCGCATGTCGTCGTTCGGCTCAATGGTCGTCTTGAGAGGCAGACAGAATACGTTACCGACGAGTTCAATCCGCTGTGGAAGTTTGGCGAAGTGCGCGGCGGATCGAACCCAATTCTGGTTGATGGTCTGTACTGGACGTTCTTCCACAGCTCGTTGCCGTGGATAAACAAGAAGCGCCGTTACTACATGGGCGCGTACGCATTTGAGGCGAAGGCTCCGTTCAGAATCGTCCGCATGACGACGCTGCCGTTGCTGAGCGGAACAAACCAGCAGGACTGGTGGCCAGGACTTCCGGCGGTCGTATTTCCGTGCGGCGCATTCTTTGACGGTGGAAAGAATCAATTTGTCGTCTCGTACGGCATCAATGACGTTGATTGCGGCTACATCAAGATACCGATGGCCGACCTGCTTGAAGTAACGAAAGTCATTCGCCCGAAGCGAGATGTCGTCAACAAAGACAATCCGGTCAAATTCGACGATGTTATCGATCCGATTCCACAACGGCACAAACTGAAACGAAACAAGAAATCAAAGTATGATGAACTGGCTAAGAGGCTTGAAGAACGAGAATCCGAAGAACCTGCTGGAACTGCCTGACGTAAACATAAACGATTGGCAAACCGAAGGGCAGCAGGCCGAACTCGCGCAAATTCTGCAAAACCCGATTCTTCGGATGGCTCTTCGAATCGTCGCTGAGTCGATGCCAGTTCCAATGCCGTCGCACGGCAGCAAAGAATCGGACATTATTTTTGCAGCCGGTGTAACCGCCGGATACGCACATTGTCTTGAAAACCTCCGTAAATTGGCCGTAATTGAAACAGCAAAAGAACCTGAAGCAACATTCGATAAGCAATACTAATAAACATTATGGACGAACCACTGAATTCACCCCTCGTAAACACCGCGCAAACACCTGATTTCGGAAGCTCGTTTATCGATGCGTTCAAAGCGAACGGCGTTGATGACGCAGCATCCGCTGATGAAGCTGCAAATTCAGCCTCTCAAGTTACCGAGGAGCCGAAGGCGAAGGCTCAGAAACAGCAGCAGCCAAAACAGGACGATAATCCTGCAAAGCTGAGCAAGGCCGAAAAGGACATTGAGCGGATGTTCTCCAAAAAGACCGCAGAACCCGCCGCCGCCGCCGCATCCAATGATGATGCTGATATCCCTGAGACGATTAAGTCTACCAAGGCCGCTGATGCTTTCCGAAAAATCAAGGAAGAGAAGGCTTTGCTCGCCAAGCAGCTTGAAGAGCTGAAGGCTGGAAAATCATCCAACCCTGACTTCGAATCGCAGCTCAAGGCGTTGCAGGAAGAGCGCGACACGCTTTCCGAGCGTGTTCGTCTTCTCGATGTCGAGCGTCATCCTGAATTCGTCAAGAAGTACGAAGGCAAGATCAATGGCGTATTTGATTCGGTGAAGAGCCTTGTCGGAACCGACGGAGAACGCCTTGTTTCGTTGCTCAAATCACCAGAGAGCGACTATCGGAACTCGCAGATCGACGACATCGTTGAAGGTCTTTCTCCATCCAAGAAAGCCAAGCTCGGTGCGCTGATCGTGAAGTACGACGAAATCAATGGCGAACGCGCGTCCGAGATTTCCGAGGCTAAGTCTGATTACGACGCCATCATCTCGAAGTATCAGCAGGACAGCGAGCAGGGTACTAAGGCTGCATTGGAGTCGGCCACCAAGACTTGGCAGAAGGTCAGCGAGAATGCTCGCGCGCTTGAAATCTTCGAACCGCGTGAAGGCGATGAAGAGTGGAACACTGAGTTGAATGGCCGACTCAGTCTCGCGCAGCAAATCTTCAATGGCGAGAACAGCGAAGAAGACCTTGCCAAGGCTGCTCTTTGGGCTGCTGCCGCTCCGAAATATCGAGAGCTTCTCTACGCTCAGGTCGAGGTGAACAAGCGCCTGCAAGCCGAACTCTCGAAGTATCGCGGAAGCGAACCTGGAGTTACGTCGAAGGCGACTTCCGGCGGTTCTCGTCCGGCCAACACGAACGCCCAGCGAAGCGAAGACTTCGTTGCCAGCGTTATGAAATCGTTAGGACGCTAACCCTACGCTCCAAAACAATTATCCCCCGATGGTTTTCATTACCACCGGGGGATTTTCGTTTGAATCACTTACGATACGGACCGCTGCCACTTGGAACCGGCTGCGGCACCGGCTTAACCGGCGGTTTCGGAGGCGGCGACTGCTTGTAAGGTCCGCTACCGGATTGGGAAACGGACGGCGAACCTTTGTACGGCGCTCTGCTGCTCATAATTATTCCTTTGGAAGCGCATACCATCCCTCATGGATGACGATGCGGTTCTTACTACGAACAGATTTGCCGCTGGAGTCAACGACCCAAACCTTGGCCTTAACGTCCTCAGCGAGGCGCACAGGCTCACCGTGGGGGACGTAAATCACTCGGCTCGCGCAGCTCACGCTCATGCTGGCGCACACGATCAAGAAGACCGCGCTTAAGATCCGGTTGCTTCTTAGCATCATCACTCGTCGTGTCTTTGGTCGTCAGCGAATGAAGCCAGATGACCAGCTTCATAACGAGGTCGGCCAGGAAGTTCATTCCGGCTTTTTGTCGGGTGATGCAGCGGCTAATTGCTTGTTCTTCCAGATCGACCAAGCGACACCACCAATGCTTACAGCAGCACCGGCAAGCTCGCCAACCTGATCAGCACTGGCCAGACCTTTTGCGACGAGGAATCCGCCAGCAGCGGTCAGAAGATGGCGGAGAAGAGAAGAGAGATTAGCGTTCATTTGTCGTTCTTGATTTTGCGATACAGTTCGACTGCTTTCACGGCGCAGGTTAGAAGCGCGGCGAGTGCGCCAAGTGCCAATGATGCAGTCTTGAGATGAGGATCTGAGAATACAGCGTTCCCCAGAATGCCGATGGCCGGACCACCGACGCCTATTGAGATGTCTCGAATGAAAGCGTGGTGGTCCGTCATCGTGCTGGATTAGTTAGAGGAGTCTGCGGTTGGCTGCTGCAAAGATTTGGCGGCTTCCAGAATGATGTCGGCCAGAGGTACTCCGACCTTTGCATTCTGAATTCCGCCAGCCTTGACGGCGATGTCGATGAGTTGCAGGAGGTTGTTCGCTTGTTCGGTGGTCAGTTCAATTTTAATCATGCCGCCGAAGCATCGGAGACGTTCGAATCATTGGCAACCAAAACCGGCTCCACCTGCGGCAACATCGGAGGAACGACAATCACGGGCGGCAACCACGGCAGCGGCGGAGCGATGACCGGAGGGTTGATCTGGTTCTCGATTTGCAACGAGACGTTCGCTTCAATCGCGCTCTGATCGACGCCGTTGCTGAAGCACCAGCCGAGGACTTGATCCTGCGTGAGGTCAGGATACGGCGTGAACGATCCGCTGGGCGGAGCGAATGAGGACGAGCCGTAGCAGGTGCCGCTGTACGTTCCATCGGTGCCGTTGCAACGCCAGTCGGCGGTGATGACGACATCGGAATAGGTGCCTTCGACTTTGCGGACGAGAAGGCGTTCGATGATCCAAGAGAGGGTAATCATGGCTTACTTAGCTTCGAGAGTTTGAACACGGGCGGTGAGTTCTTGAATGGCTTTCACCAGCACAGGAATGAGGTCTTGGCGGACGGACTTGTAAGGAGCTTCGCCTTCAGGAGCAGCGTCCTTCCACTCGTCGATGAGGTTCGGGAACACCTGCTCAAACTCTTGAGCAATGAAACCCCTGTCTCCTTTGATGTCCTTACCCTTACCGGCCTTCCAATCGAACTTGCGCGGCTTAAGTGCGAGAATAGCACTGAGGCCAACGTCGATGTCTTGGACGTTCTCCTTCAGTCGAGCATCGGAGATAGCCGAGATGGTCGTGTTTGTGGCGAACACGGTTCCGCCAAGACCTACATAAAACCGATATGCAGCAGCACCAGTGCTGTAAACAAGCAGAGTTGTATCAGAGTTCGTTGAAGCAGAAAGCGTGTGGTACGAATTACCAAGAGGCTGGAATT
>Ga0213922_1000870_pt1 | contig 12514 bp, 15 predicted proteins | sample McNCre2917MG_FD_165060 | JGI IMG/M metagenome (GOLD analysis project Ga0213922, IMG submission 165060) | Freshwater microbial communities from McNutts Creek, Athens, Georgia, United States - 29-17 MG | ecosystem: Environmental > Aquatic > Freshwater > Creek | place: USA: Georgia | collected... | reverse complement strand
CTTGATGCCTTTTCAAGTTGGTTCCAAGAAAAAGTTCACTCATGGCGATATACATAGATTCAGTAGTAACAGTAGCGGATACGGCAGTGGAGCCGGTCAGCCGTACCGATGCAAAGAATTGGATGCGGATTGATTATACTACTGACGATTCGCAGATTGATATGCTGATTACGGCAGCAAGGGAGCATCTTGAGAATCTTACTGGCAGATCACTTGCAAATAAGCAACTGACTGCTTATGTGACTACTACAGGATATGAGCCATTTGTTTGGGCGGTGGATTTGCCTTACTCTCCGCTTGTTTGCGTTGATTCGGTTTACATCAAGGAAGGAATTAATGACTTCGAACTGCTGAACAAGAATGAGGATTATGAGATAATTGGGGGCAAATTGTGGCTATATCTTCCAGGTACTTACAAGATTACATATACCGCAGGGTATGGAAGCTTACCACAGGATTTGCGAAATGATATGTTGACTCTGGTCGCTTGGATGTATGAGAACCGAGGCAAGAAAATGAACAACGACCCAAAAGGTGTTATTTCGCAGTTCCCTAATTGGGATGGGTTGCACTATCATCAATATAAGCAGGTTGTAATCTGATGGGGCAAGGATTCAACATATCGGTAGACAATAACAAGTTAAGAAACTTGATAAAAGAACTCAAAAACAGGGTTGATGAGAAAGCGGTTATGATTGATGCCGAAATTTTAGGTTCAGTCACAGATATGCAATTCACCGCAAAGCAATTAGCACCAGCATCAAATGATACAGTTAATTCAACAGGAGGAGTTTTACTGGGTGCAATAGAACCATTGAAAAATGGATTTATGGATTACTCCCTTGTTTGCCAAAAAGACTACGCTCCTTATATGGAGTTCGGAACGGGTAATTATGCTGCATCATATGTAAAATCACTTGAGCCGGAATGGGAAGCATTGGCAGCGACTTTTTTCGTTTCGGGTAAAGGTAGGATTCCAGCAAGGCCTTTCATGGTGCCTGCAATCCGTAAACATACGCCTGAAATTATACAAAAGATTAAAGACATTTTAAATGATTGATTGCGCAAATAGCGTTAGGACATTATATATATCCGAATTGAACGGAAACCTTTCGTACAATAGCGTAAATGTTCCTGTTTATGGTCAATCGCCATTCAATACACCTCCGAAGAATTATGTGATTATTTCTGACATTTCGGAAACTGCAAATAACACTAATCATAACTTTCAGAATCAAGTAAATGTCACTATAGATATCTATAGTGAACAATATCGCACTAATGATTTATCAATAGTGGATAATATTGCTTCACAGATATTGAACTTGTTGATACCTGATACAAACGTGAACGGAATCAGTGATGCAAGTTTTGTGGTCTACCCAATGAGTAGAACCGCATCAAGATACTTACCTTTGCAGAGTGGCGATAACTTTATCGCTCGTAAGATTATAACTATTAGTAATTTAGTAAATCAAAAATAGATAAAATGGGACAAATTCAAGGTAGCCTCCAAAACATTGAGATTGATCCTGCCGGTGGCAGTTCATACCTCAACCTCGTTTGTTTGAGGACATCATCAGTTAACACCACATTGGATACAACCACCGAGCAAACAAACTGCGGTGTTTTGACTTCAGTTGGTGAGCCTTCTATGACCGTAGACTTTGATGCAATTTGTGAAGTCGCTCCAAGCGTTTCTCAGATTTCATACGAAGATTTATTGTCTGCTGCGGTTAACAAGACCAAGATTTCCGTAAGGGTTCAGAATCCTGTCGTTACCGGTTCATCTGCTGGTGCTACTTATTACCATCAGTTTAGCGGTTATGTTAGTGATTTGACACTCAACCAATCTACAACTGAATTCATCAACTTCTCCGGAACTATCTCATCAACTGGTACTCTTGACATCACTGCTTAATTATGAATTACTGCACTTTAACTATTGATTCGAAAAAGATTGGACTAAAATTTGGAATGGCATCCTTCAGATATCTATCTGAGGGTAAATTGGTAGAAGGAAAGAGTTTCAATGGAAACGAGATTAACGAAATCGGGATTTCGCATATTTTGTATAGCGGTTATTACAATAACTGCCTTGTAAAGGATGCAGAACCTGAACTGACTTTTGAGGATTTCGTGAACTACGTTGAGAACTCTTTGATTCGCAACAATGATGAGATCATGAACGCCATGAAAGTATGGAGTGAAAACGATTTCATCAAACAAGCGCAACCGACTACCGAAACGCCAAAAAAAAAGAGTTCACCTGGGAAGACATCGAAGCGTTCTGTTTCGGTGAAATGATGCTCAGACCAAGAGAATTCTATGAGACATCTCCGAGACATCTCAGTCTGATGATGCGTGGATATGAGGAAAAGAAGGTTGATGGTTACCGTCAGACAAGGCTTTTGATGTTCACTATGGTTCGGCTACTTGGAGACCCTAAAACGGCTCCTAAATCGCCTGAAGGACTATGGCAATTGCCAGGGGATGAGGTAAATAATGGGATGTCTGACGATGAGTTGAGGGATATTTTTAAACGTTTGGCAAAATGAATGAAGGGTTAGTTTTTAATATAGGAGCAGACATCGGAGACTTGGAGAAGGCTCTTGGTGAGATGCAGAAAAAACTTCAGTCATTAGGTCAGACAATTAAGGCAGCTACCGGTGAACCATTTAATGCAGCCACGCAAAGTGTTGATAATTTAGATAAGGCACTTGTAAAGACTGCCACTGATATTAAGACCGTTCAGAAACCTGTTGAGGATACTGCTACATCATTGGGTAAACTCAAAATAGAGGCTGATGATGTTCCAGGTTCGATTGGAGCAATTGAAAAGGAGATAAATAATCTCGGAAAAACGTTAAAGACATCCACAGGAACGGCTATTGCTGATACCAATAAAAAGATAGCTTCACTTAAAACGCAACTTGCTGACCTAAAAAAGTCAGGTCTTGATCAATTACCCAAAGGCGCAGCAGATGGAGCAGTAGCACTTAATTCTTTGGGGCAAGTTGCAAGGGATTTACCTTTTGGATTCATAGCGATTCAGAATAACTTACCACTTGTTTTTGACTCATTTTCTCAATTGTCTAAAAATGCCAATGGAGCAATTCCGGCATTGAAGGCGCTTGGTCAGTCATTGATTGGACCTGCTGGTATCGCATTTGCGGCAGGATTGGTTATTTCAGGAATTACTCAGCTTGTACAAACTTATGGAAGTCTTGGTGCTGCCGTTGAGGCTATTTTTACAAAGCAGAGCAAGTTCAGTGAACAGATTAGGCAACTTGGTAAAGAATACCAAGATTACAATAAAGAAAAGCGTGCTTCTGCTGATATTGTAAGCCAGGAGGTTGCAACTACCGAAAGTCAGATTCAGAGGGTTAAGACTCTAAGCGCAATCATTAAAGATTCAAATAAGAGTTATAATGAGCGCAATACCGCATTAAATAATCTAAAAACAATCAGCAAGGATTTCTTCGGAACTTTAGACCTCGAAAAATTGAAGTTTTCCGATTTAACACTTGCGGTTAATTCTTATTCAAATAGTCTTAAACAGGCAGCAGTAACTCAAGGTTTTCAGCAGGCAATCAGTGAGACGAGTGTACAACTTGCTAAGCAAAAAGGCTTATTGAATCAATTGCAGACTGCGGTTGAAGATGCAAGAAGAGCGCAACCCACATTTGTAGGAAGGGCAGATAAAAGAGATGAGAGTGCAATAAGATCCGCTACAAAAGCTTATGATGATCAGAGTAAAATAGTAAAAGCATTAGAACGAAATCTTAATGCTTACAAACTAAATCTTGATGCCAGCGTAAATGCTGAAAATAGGATAAAGGCTCCTGTTGATGCAGCAAATGAGGCATTTGATAAGCAGCAGAAAGCATTAAAAGAAGCTGCAAAAGCAACAAAGGATTTCTACTACGAACTACAAACAGTAAGCGGATTTATCTCAAAAGATGAGAAATTAACCTATCAGCAGAGATTAACAAACCTTCAGAATTATGCTAATATTATTCTGAATGTAAAAGCAAGTGAACAAGACAGAAGAAGGGCATTAGAACAAGCAAGCAAAGAAAACAATAACTTTTTTGATACTTTCAAAATAGGAGTAACCTCTTTGGAAGTATTTAAGAATGCGTTAAATAGTCAGGCAGCGGTTCTTCAGGAAAACATAATAAATCAAGAATCTTATAATAATTCAGTAAAAGCATTAATTCCGACTTTTGATGTATTAGCAATGCGTCAAGAGGAAAGGAATAAGCAACTGAAGGAGCAGAAAGCGTTACTGACTGATTATAAAACACCAACTATAACGGCTCCTCAAGGATTGCCGGCTAATTTGCTTTCTGATGATATAACAAAAAGAACAAAGGAGCAACAAGATGCAATTAATAAAAGCATAAGCAATTATCAAGCTGCATATAATTTAATAAACGATACATTTTTTAGTCCTTTGCAGGATTTATTCAGTACATTTTTATCAACCGGAAAACTTGCATTTGCAGACTTCGGAAAGGCAATCCTCAAAGCCATTCAGCAAATAGTGGCTAAGATAATTGCAACGGGTATAATTACACTACTTGCAAATTTATTCCTTCCAGGTATTGGCGCAGCAGGAGCCGCAGGAGGTAAAGCAGCAGGTGGACTTGGAAGTTCATTGCTTAGTGGAATAGGTGCTGCATTAGGTTTCAATTTAGGTGGTTCTGTTGCCGCTCCTCAATTCGCAGGAGTTGGAGGTGGTACAATGGGCATGAGTGGTTCAGTTAACGTGGTTTTGAGGGGTTCAGATTTGGTGGGTTCAATTAATCGTACAAACGCAACAATTTCAAGAGTTGGCTAAAGCTGAAAAATATAGGATTGAGTTTAAGAGTGCAGACGGTTACGACTGCATAGTGCGTTTTAATTTTGAAGGGTTCACAGGATCATCAACTACCTTAACTGGTGGGCCTCGTCCGTTTGTGCTTCGTGAGTTTAATACTGATGAGGATATCTTCAAGCCAATACGTCCTCAGATGGCTGAGATTGATATCTTGACAAATTCTTCAGGAGTAACCATTGAAGATTTCTATGCCAATAACGATTCTGATATTTCAGTATCATTTACCATAAATTCCATTGCTTATTGGGTCGGATACCTTCTTCAAGATGATTTTCAAGAGAATTGGAGCGACCAGAACCATATAATAACTGTTCGGGCATCTGAAGGATTCGGATACCTTAAAACGCAGCAATTGAGTGATGGAGGTGCTGAATTGCAAGGGGTATTTACTCCATCTGCACTGATGCAGTATGCAATGGCTGGCACATCGCAATCATTTGTGCGGTATTATGAATTTAATAATCTGTTCCATGATAGTATGACTTCAACCTCATACGGATCACCTCTGGAACAATGTTACATAAACGCCAAGACATTTGCCACTGAAGCGAATCAGTATGAAGATTCCTACACGGTTCTTGAGAAGATAAATCGCTCATGGAGTCAGACTATCTTTATGTACCGCAATTATTGGTGGATTATGCGGATGGAGGAATTATACACACCTCCTACATCCAATTTAGAAGGGTTTTATTCCAATGTCGGCAGCAAGTCAGGTCTTTCCAAGCGTTATGATATCCAAGTAGGAGCAACATCAGAGGTTAAGCCTATTGAACCTGGAATGATTAAGCTGATAAGGAAGAAGACGAAGCAGGATGAGGTTGATTTTAACTTTCAGACATTTGATGAAATTCTTGGAAATGAGAGTTTTATCAGAGGTACAATTTCGGCTCAAGGTGTAACATATAAAGAATATTCTCTTGATGGTTGGACTCATTATGCCGGTACTTTATCATCTCCAACGACACCTGATGCTTACGATACTTTATATGTCCGTGAGATTTATGCAAGTGGATTGCAAGGAGCTTTATTGGAGAGATATGCTTATTTACAAATAACTCCTTTATCAAGTGATGTTAATACATTCTTTCAGTCTAATTCTGTTAAATGTGCTGCATTATCAAGACTTAATTTTTCAGTTGAACATAGACAAGCTGAAGCTTATACTGGTCTAAAATCAATTGCTTGGGTAACTTTAACAAATGGAAGTTTAACATATTATTTAAAAGAAGATGGTAAATGGGATTTAACTATAAAATCCATTACATATGAATTTGGTGGAGGTAATGGTTTAAAGGCTGATGAATGGAATAGTTTTGATGTTGAATCAGACATTTTCCCAATTGATGGAAATTTACAATTATCTCTAATTGGTTTTAATACAGGAAGCGGATTAACCCAAATTAACTATTTCAAAAACTTAAAATTTGATATTAAGACATCATTTAGTTCAGAAGATAGAAGTATTGTCGGTCAAGCCTCAAAATATATAAAGACTGACAATATTAATAATAACTCTCTGAATCAAATTTGGCTTGATGATGATAACACAGAATTTAATAAAGGTGCAATATTTGAATCAGATGGAATAACATTGACTGATAAAAATTGGAGTCGCTTCCGTTTCCCCGGAGAATCCTTCGGATTCCGTAGACAGAATGCAACGGCATACTGGGAGCATAACAGAGTAAACAGAACCAAGATAGATGCCACTTTTTACGGCTTATTTTGGGCAGATGGTGGAACGACTCCAAATGAGCCAATTGGTTTAATGAATACAGTAATATTTGTTGATGATGATCCTGATAAGGTCTATGCCATTGCAAATATGAAGGAAATCGATTTCAGCAGTGGAATTTGGCAGGCAACACTTGAGGAGGTATATGATACCAATAGGGATACGCTGACATCACAGAACTTCGCTGCATCTTGGACTTTAGGTACTTACGCAAGTCCTACCAAGATACCGGCTACGCTTACAACTTCTGGAGGATTCAGCATTCAATCCAATACGGATATAAGATGGGATGGAGGTGCAAGTATCACAAAAAATATAACTGCTTCCATCAATGGTACGCTTCAATGCGCATCATATCCGACTACCATAACCATGACTTTGAAACTGAATTCAACTGCAATTAAAACACAGACCTATCCTGTAAATGTGGCAAATCAGTCATTCACTTTCAATATGTCTCCTGCAACATCTACGACTATCGCTCCAGGTGACATCATTACCCTGAACATTACAAGTGCGACATCAATAACTATCGGAGGTGGAACAATTTCCATACCTTCGGCTCAACAAGGACTGACTTACGACCCTTACTATGACGAGTTCATACAACAATAGTGTAAAATGGCAGACGTATTAACGGCAAGCGGATTGGTTCTATACATTACGGATGGTGCAAATACATACCCTTTCGCCTGTGCTAAAAATAGCACAATCACAATTGAGGCGGATATGATTGAACTTGCGCCGAAAACCAATGGAATATTCAGAGAGTTCATCAAGGGAAGGCAGACCTTTACAATGTCGGGAACGGGACTTATCAAGATTGTCCAATCAGGAATGCAGCCGATTACATTCTTTGATGACTTCATCCTTGGAACAGATACCGTTTATGCTGGTCGTTTCGATATGATTGATCCTCAATCAAACTATAAAAAATATAGTTTTAATTGTTATATCACTTCGCTTACTTTGGAGTCAACCTATGGGCAGACTCCATCTTATTCATATACCTTACAAGGAACAGGCGAATTTACCGAAGTTCCGTAAATTTGTAATATGGCAACAGAACATAACATGAAGCCCATCCGCAAGGGTGACACATATAGTTGGGATTTGAAATTTTGGGAGGATTCCTGTAATGAGACTCCTATTAATGTTTCTGCATATACATTCAAGCTTATGGCAAAGAATTCAGCCGGAACGACTCAATTCACCTGGAATAATGCCGATTTCGTGGTGGGTGATACCAACCAAAGAACGGTAACACTTACTGCGGTTACTACTGCGACTTATGCCGTTGGGGAGTTCAACTATGACTTGCAAGTTACCAATCCATCAGGTACATATACTTATATGTACGGCTTTGTGGCAGTTGAAGACCAAATCACATCATAATGGTAATTGAAGTAACATACAATGTCACGGATGTGTACATGAGCACAACCGTTTCGCCCATTTACATAACCGTTGATTATTCCGGTTCAGGTGGCAGCGGTGCATCGGTTTGGGGATCAATTACGGGTACTTTGTCAAATCAGACTGATTTGCAGACGGCATTGGATGGAAAATTTGATGATCCGACAGGAACGACTTCACAATACTTGAGGGGTGATGGGTCTTTGGCAACATTCCCATCGTTGACGGGTTATGTACCTTATTCAGGTGCAACAAGTGCTGTAGATTTGGGAGAGTATGGGATTTCAGCCGGTCAGGTTACTTTAGACGTATCACCCACAGGAACGGCAGCGGTTGGAACGACTCAATGGAATGATACCATCGGAAGCAGTCAAACGACTCTGAAGGGAGGTAGTGTAGTTCTGAAGAATGGCGTTGATTTGGTCGCAAGGGTAGTGAATAAGGTATCACCTAATACGACATTAACAAAGGCAGCATATCAAGCCGTTAGGGTCTCAGGTGCGCAAGGTCAGAGGCTTGCGGTTGCATTTGCTCAAGCCAATAATGACAATAACTCAGCGGATACGATTGGACTTGTCATAGAGACTATAGCAACCAATCAGGAAGGTTTCATAATCACCGTCGGTCAGATTGAAGGAATCAATACCACCGGATCACTTCAAGGTGAAACTTGGGCAGATGGTGATGTATTGTACTTGTCTCCAACGGTTGCAGGAGCATTAACGAATGTAAAGCCAACGGGTGCAACGGGGCATATAGTGATAATTGGTTATGTTGAATATGCTCATGCCAATAATGGCAAGATTTATGTGAAGGTGATGAATGGTTGGGAATTGGATGAATTGCACAATGTGTATATTTCATCAGTTGCCAATAATCAAGGTTTATTTTATGAGTCTTCAACCTCGCTTTGGAAGAACAAGTCAATCAGCACCGTACTCGGGTATACTCCAGAACAACCTTTGACATTTAGTTTACCACTTGCAAGGTCAACGAATACCGTAAGCATCAATGCTGCATCATCATCATCCAATGGGTATCTGAGCAGTACAGATTGGAGTACATTCAATGGAAAACAGAATGCTCTGACAAATCCAGTAACCGGTACAGGAACGAGCAATGAATTGGCATATTTCAGCGGTACTTCAGCCATTTCAAGTCTTACCACTGCAACATATCCCTCACTTACTGAATTGTCGTATGTTAAGGGTGTAACAAGTTCCATTCAGACACAATTAAACGCAAAGGGGAGCGGAACTGTAACATCAGTAGCTGCTTTAACACTTGGAACTACGGGTATAGATGTAAGTTCTACCGTTGCGAATGGTACAACTACGCCTGTAATTACTTTGAATATACCAACTGCATCAGCTACCAATAGGGGTGCTTTATCTTCAACTGATTGGAGTACATTTAACTCAAAACAAGGCGCTTTAACCCTCACTACCACAGGCACATCAGGTGCTGCTACATTGGTAGGTAATACGCTTAATATTCCGCAGTATTCAGGCGGTGGCGGTATGGCTATCGGTGGAAGCATAACAAGTGCAACGGCAGGAAGTGTGTTGTTTGCGGGGACAAGTGGGGTGCTTTCGCAGGATAATAGCAACTTGTTTTGGGATAATACGAATAAGAGGTTGGGGATTGGTACGGCTACACCGTCGTATACATTTCATATTTCAGGGGCAAATGCAGGTATTTTCTTAACAAGAACTTCTCCAGATGAAAGTTTTATCGTTTTAAGTAATACCGCTCTAACAAGTGGCGCACAAATTAGAGGTCTTGCGACTGCTGTTGGTATGCGTTTTACAAATCAAAATGGAACAACTGAATGGGCAAGATTTCATTCAACAGGAAATTTTACTATAAATTCTAATAGTGATGCAGGATATAAGTTTGATGTCTCAGGAACTGCACGGATACAAGATAATTTACTAATAAGTAAAAATCAAAATACTACTACTTCATTAGTAATTTCTAATACTAATTCTCATGCTGATATTAATATAATTACTCAATATATTTCAGATGTAGGTTCAGGGACTTCAAGTATTGGTAAAAATAGCACATTAAAAACTGCTTATAAATCAATTTCGGCAAAAGATGCATATTTTTACAATGGCACGACAGGTGGAGATATAACAATACACAATGACTTTGCTTCGGGTAACATAAAATTTGCAGCAGGTGGTTCATCTTCTGCTCATATGACAATCAAGTCAAACGGTCGCATTAATATGTCATCACTTCCAACTTCATCAACAGGACTTTCTACGGGTGACTTATGGAATGATGCAGGAACTCTTAAAATAGTATAAAACAAATAACATGGCAAATATTCAACCTGTTCAAATTTGGTCAAATGGTTCGGTAAAGACCGCAGAGGTATTCACACTTCGCTCCATTGCAGATGACCTTGAGACTTCAGCGACATTCTATTGGGAAATGAAAGAAGCTGACTCTCAGGATGCTGATGGCAACCCTATCAGCGGTTCAGTGCTTGCAAACGGTAATCTCGGAATGTCAGGTCAGGACTACCAAGACTGGGGAGACCAATCAGGTACAAACATAAATACTTGGGCATACGAATGGGCAGCGGATTATCTTAATATTACTATTATCTAATGAGGATTAACAAATCACTCATAACTAATCAGATTACCGGCGCAGGTACGGGTTCGGTCACTTCGGTTGCTATGACTGTGCCGACGGGGTTTGCCATAAGTGGCACTCCAATCACCTCATCTGGTACGCTTGCGCTTACCTTCTCATCAGGTTACTCCTTGCCTCCATCTCAGACGGGTAATTCTGGCAAATACCTTACAACAGATGGCACGACAATGTCATGGGGTACTATTTCAGGCGCAGTTAGTGGTACGGCTAATTATCTATCTTATTTTGCAACTTCTACAACTTTAGGAACTTCTCCGATATATTATGATGGTTCATATTATATCAATATAGGCACAACTACAACAGGAACTGGTAGGTTTCAGATTTATAACTTACTTGCTGATACTCATCTCCAACTGAGTGGCAATGCTCCATCTTTGAGGATAACTGATACTCCTACATCAGCTACTTATAATCTTGTGGTAGGTTTGGCATCTTCAGCAAATAGTTTCATCACAAATACCGTTTCCGGTGATATGGCAATTGTCAATGCTTCGGGTGGGTCAATATTGTTTGGGATTACCGGAACTGAGGCGATGCGGATATTTACGAGTACGGGAAATGTATCAATCGGAGGGAATTCAACCGATAGCGGATTTAAGTTTGATGTTGCCAGCGCTGATGCCAGAATAAATGGGGTAAGAGTAGGAAAAGGCAACGGATCATTTTCATCAAATACTGCCGTAGGTGTTGATGCTTTGAACGCATTTACGGGTACAACATTTGGTTCTAATACAGCAATTGGATACTCAGCACTCAAGGCAAATACTACTGGATTTCAAAATACTGCAATTGGTACGAGTGCAATGTTTTCAACAACAACTGCAAATAGTAATGTAGCAATTGGAAGTTTCGCACTATATACAAATACAACTGGAGGCGCATTAGTAGCAGTTGGTTCAGGAGCATTACAAAATTCTAATGTTAATTATAATGTTGGAGTTGGAGTACAAGCTTTATATTTAACTACTTCAGGTCCTAATAATACTGCAATTGGTACTTTTAGTGGAAGAGAAATTACCACAGGACAAGGAAATACTACAATCGGATATCAAGCAGGACGTGGAATAACTACAGGGTCATATAACACTATAATAGGTGCTAATCTTACGGGTTTATCATCTACACTTGCAAATAATATCATAATTGCAGACGGTCAAGGAAACCAAAGAATAAATGGTAATTCTTCAGGCTCAATAGGTTTTGGAACAGGAACGACTATAAACGCATCCGCTAAAGTTCAGATTGATTCCACCACTCAAGGCTTCCTCCCTCCCCGAATGACAGGCGCACAAGCTGAGGCCATCTCATCCCCTGCTGCCGGGTTAATGGTTTATGCAAATAGCGGAAATGGTACGACAATTACAAGTATAGGTTGGTGGGGTTTCGATGGCACAAATTGGGTTAAAATAGGCTAAAATATAATAACTTTGAACTATGACTATAATTGAAATGAAGGCACAAGCCTACGACATCTTGGCTCAGATTGAATACTTGCAGAAAAAACTTGCTGAAACCAATCAGGCAATAGCACAAAAAATACAAGAGGAAAATGGAGCCACTGACAGAAGTAATGATGGACAGGCTGACAAGCCTTGAAGAAAAAATAGATAAAATCCTTGTTCAAACTACCAAAACCAATGGTAGAGTTGATAGGATTGAAGATTGGCGTAAAAACCAGTCAAAAATTGTATGGTGGGGAATGGGTATTCTTGCTACAGTAATCATTTTATTCATTCAAAAATACATATCATGATGTCATCATTCCTTCAACTTAACAAGCGTGATCTGATTAACGGATT
>Ga0213922_1000869_pt1 | contig 12516 bp, 16 predicted proteins | sample McNCre2917MG_FD_165060 | JGI IMG/M metagenome (GOLD analysis project Ga0213922, IMG submission 165060) | Freshwater microbial communities from McNutts Creek, Athens, Georgia, United States - 29-17 MG | ecosystem: Environmental > Aquatic > Freshwater > Creek | place: USA: Georgia | collected... | reverse complement strand
TCCACCTCCTGAAGGATATCCAGTGAAATCTCCAAGTGCAGCACCCGTTGACGTTGAATTCTCACTCAACAGGGACATTCCTTGGGCTGAGATCAATTGGGAGGCAAAATAACCAACTCCATCTGCAGCAGTAGTACTTCCACCACCTCCCGCTGCCGCGCTGTACTGCGACCCACCACCCACCAAAGGAATACCCACACCCGTAGGATTCGGACCGAACATACAGTTGCCCGAGGCATCCACCATGGGAGGTTTGATGAAGTTCTGGTGCATTTCCTCGCTGAATCCGACCTTCAGTTTGGAGCTGAAGTACATGGATACTTCCTGCTCATACGACCCCTCGATGTTCGACAACGCACTTGCCACGGTTCCGTACTCGAGAATCTCTTCCAGAATACTGCCCTGGTTGTACACTCTCCAGTCCTGGATGATCGCACCACCCACACCCTCGACACCAAAATCCGTGTAGTCCACACAATAATGACCATTTGTAATAGTGAAATCAAAAACAAGATACGTCGATTCTGGATCAATAAAGGATCCGGGGGTTGACGTGTCCGGGTAAATGTTCACATAGTCGTCTGGATTGGCAGTTTGGAGATTCGTGCAGGGAGACATGAATCGACGACGATAGGCACGGATGCCTAAAGGGACCGAGGTCGCCAGTTGGAGATCCAAAGGCACTTTTCCACCGTCAGCCATCTGAGATATTTAAAAAGAAAAGAAGCACAAAAATTGTTTATCTGTCCAATTTGTGGGATACTCACTGTTTGCCACAAATTATAAATCATAAACTGTTTGCCCTACAAAATGGAAAAAGCCGGGAAAAGCGGGTACTACGAACTGGTCACGGAACAAAACGCCCACTATCGGCAAGCCGTATTGGACAGTTACCAGAAAAATGCAATTATTGCACAGGGAATGCAGTTTCAAAGGGGGATTCCAGAGGAATTCCTCGGAAATGTGGACAACGGTGTGAGTGTATTCAACGGGATTAACTACAAAAAGATGCCGCATTATATACATTGGGGGTTGGGCAAGAATAGCATGAAACCCATTCCACTGAACGCAATCTAAAAACGACACCCGCTGTGCACTCCCACTTGTGAATTTTGTGTATAGTACGGCATTGCTTGAGGAGGAGGAATCCCTCGTCCGCCATGATAATATTCAACACCTCTACGTTTTTCACGATCCTTGAGTACCGGTCGCACATCTTCGTCAAAATCCGATTCCTCGCTCAGTATTTCCTGAACCGGTTTACGAGTCCTGCGCTTGGTTGGTTTGCGAAAAGGAGGGTCTTCCACCGACGACTCGTCACTACTTGAAATGTACTTTGGATTTTTTCGGGTTGTTTTGCGACTCTTTTTCTTTCGGACCTCCTCTTCCGAACTACTCGATTCATCCGAAGAGGGTGGTGGGGGTGCTTTCTTACTCTTCTTACGGGACTCCACCACCAATTCCTTTTCCTCCTCGTCCGAAGACTCCTCTCTTTTCACTTTGGACTTTCTCTTCGACGGAGGAGGTGCAGAAGCAGAGGAGACCACGGCGGGGGTGCTGCTACTGCTGGCACTCATCTCTGGTTCTGGAAGTACAGGAGAAGAAGGAGTAGGAGTAGAAATAGGAGCTTTAGGTCCTGAGTTTTTACCGGCGTCAATAATGGATTGTCGAAGAGTAAAGAGCTGGAGTTTGTAAGACTTCTGCAATTCCGCGGCAGCCTCTTCGTATTTATTTTTCAGAATCTTACGTAACTCGCTTTGTTCCTTTCGAGCTTGATTCGCCTTGGCCAAATTTTGTTTACGTGCGTCGGTATAAATAAAATGAGCGTCTCGTGTATACGGAGTGATTTCTCCAGACGACTCAATTTTTTGTGGAAGAGGATTCGACGGGTTGGATAAACAGTTTAGAAGGGGTTCAGATTTGTTTTCGATGGCTTCTGACATATTTTTAGTATTGATCTCCAATTAAAATGGATATAGAAGGCGGGTCTGATCACTGTTCATCTCAAGAAATCGTGACATCTGTGAGACCTACGATTTTTGAATCCGCCGTGGTTCTATCGACTAAACAGTTAGAAGAGCACTGGGACTTTTTTCCAAAATCTGTGCAGCAATCTTTGAAAAAAGCCGCTGCAGGGCAACTGCCGGGTGTCACCGATTCGGATTTACAGCAAAAGATTCAGCAGTACCAGCGCAAATAAAATGTCCTCTATCGGAGCCGTCCAACTCCTGAATGTCCAAAGCCGACCCCAATTGGTTTCTCTGTCCACCAAACAAGGAACTCAGTGCAACTCCACACTGAGTGATGTGACATGGACCATGCAGGACAAAATTGAGGTTCCGGGAGTCAATTTTACAGCAGTGGCTAGCTTGTACTCCATGATTTTCTACAATACATTCGCAAATATTACCACAGCGAACTGTACATTAAAGTTATTGAGTACTTATACCGTTAACGGAGTCGCAACAACCGATGTGATTCCGGCGCAAATCTCTCCTGGTCATTATGATATTAGTTCATTTCTAGCTGCACTGAATACAGAGGGGTTGTGTAACAAATTCACTGGAGGGTACTACTACGGTCTTGGAAATATTTCCGGAACTTCAGGAGGATTACCCATTGGGGCTGTTCTTCCTTTTGGCGTATCCACCTCCGATCCGACCAAAATCAGTTTCAATTTGCCAAGTGGAGGGACGAGTACGACTGCCGCTCCTGCACTCGGAACGTACAATACAGCCCACGTGTATACTGGCTTTTACATGATTGTGGATGCCGACACCATTCCCTTAATGGATACCATGGGATTATTGGCATATAATCAATCCAAAGTGATCACGAATACTCGCGATGTGGCCGGCTACAAGGTTATTGGTTTTGAGGTATATACTGGAGGGAGTGGCACACAATATACATTCACATCTCCGTGGGCGACTCCTACGACGATTCTAATCAAGACCGGGACGGGAGTTAATAGCATGGATTTAGGAGGTCCTACTGCTTTGACGGTGTCGTGGGAGTCGATGAACACCAATACCCGTCTTTCATCCGAGGGGTTGAGCATGGGGGATTGTGTGGCGGTCATCCCTGTAACGGGAGCCTATGGCTACAAGGTCGTGTACCAACCCACCATTCCATTCAAATGTGTCCTTCCCAATTTCAATATTAATAGTTTTCAACTGAAAATCAAGAATGCAGGAACAGGCGACTTCGTGGATTTTCAAAATACGCCTTGGATTGTTACATTTAATATTGAATTTTACGAGGTGGAAAACAACAACATGAGCGAAAGTGCTGCGGCTGGTATTGGCCAGACCGTCATGCCGACTCTTCACGGCGTCCTGCGCGACCATACTCTTCCCTTCTCCGGGACGAGCGGATATCGAGAATCCGCCAAACGTCATCGCATTCATCCGGATGCAGAGTACCAATACCCGCGACACCATGAAAGAACGATCTCGAGATCTTCACACTAATCCAGTGCTAAGGAGTCTCATTTTCGTCATCCTCTTCTGCCTCTGATGCCGCATCATCTCCCTCAAGTAAGGCCTTGTTTTGCACGCGACGAGCTTTGCGATTTGCCTTAAGGTCCTCTGCATAACTCTCCTCGCTCTCTGGTTTCTGTAAAACCATGCCGCTACCTTCCTGTGTAACAAACTTAATAAAGTCTTCTTCCGATAAAAGAACCCCACAGTACTTGCGATCCGGCAGTAATTCTTTCCAGTTCGGTCCACGAATATTGAAATACCGCAGCACAAATGCTCTTAGAATCGTTAGTTGGGTGTACAAGTACCACCATTCCTTTTGCGCCTCCTTGAATTCAGGAGAATCTACAGGGCGCATTCCGCTATGTTTCTTTGCAATATCCACGAGCGCTGCACGCACTTCTAACATATTGGTCATTGCCCCGTACCATAAAATGTGGACTCGAATGGCAAGTTCATCAGGACGTGTTTTGATCGCCATGCTCACATAATCTTCAAAGGTGGGAAGAGGTTTTTCTTCAGACTCTACCGCTGCCGAAGGTTTCGAGGGAGGCTCCGGTCCAGAAGTCGAATTCATTATTTTGGTTTTATCAAATCAAAATGACTCACAATTGAAAATTTGTGATGGAGAGTCCGGTTCTCGAATGAATTCCTTCTTTGATTCAATGTGTTTAAAGAAGAAAATACGAAATGCTTCTCCAGAACAAATTCGTCAATTCTTCCCCAAAAATAATCAAGGGCGGTTAAAGAAAATTGATTTACATACCTATCATTGTGTTTGTTTCGGCTACCGAAATCGCCAAAAGAAATGGGAAGAGTTCCAGATTTTGAATTGCGGACATACCCCTCTTCTCGGATCTCATCAAATTCGATACCGTGACACAGTCGTCACCGTCAACTCCCTCACCTATTTTCGAAAAGAAATTCTTAAATTTACGGATTTTGTAAGTTTTGATAGAAGTACTTTTCTGGTCATCCCCCACCCTCCAACGCTTTTTAGACTGCATAATATTCGCGAACATATCCAACTCCCGTTATATCATACTTCTTTAACAATGGCGGTAACTACAAGTTCTAACCGCCCCGCTGCGTCCGATGCCACCACCATTGTCGAGCAAGGACTTCCTCCAACCCTTAACCCTCTTATAAAGACGAAAATTCTAACGAGTTTGAGTAATCGTTTGCATAAAATATATACTCAAATTCGTTATGAAGTGCGATCCGAAGAGGTTGCAAAGAATGAATTCAAAGAAATCTTAATTGCCATTGTCGAGGAAAATCTTCAATTAATGAATACACCCTCTTTGGAAACCGCAAATATGGGCGTGTACGGATACAGCGGTCAAGTTTACACTGAAAATGTACCAGAGGAAGAGAAAGAGGAGGAAGCAGAGGACGTGTATGCACCTCTAAATTTTGACGTTCGTGTCCTCATTGAATCCGCAAAAACCCAAGAAAACGACCCGGATCTCGATCTTTCGATTTTTAATATGTCTTAGATTTTATTTGTACAGTATGTAGGGGTGGTGAATACATAAACTAAATTATACATTCATCACTTCAATTCCAGTCGCCGATAATGAATTACGTACATTTGTTTCCAAAGGGGCTTCCGATGTCGATAGAGAAACCGGAATTTTAGTGGAGTATGAGTCTTTCATGCTTAAATCTTCACCTATCGATGTTTGACGACTGCGCAAGGCGGATCCCGGATAACTCGAAAAGGCTGATCCAGGGGTGGGAGCAAAATGCGTTCGTGGTCCGGACATCATGGCAGCTTGGCGTTCGGCGGCGAGTTCGGCCCGTACATCTCGTTCGATCTCGATTCCGCAGCAGGTCACTCGCGAACATTTGCTTTTGGCGATGATCCCCATGAAGGCGAGCACCATCCCGCACAGCATGATCCAGAATTGGTCATCGAAGGTATTGAACCAAGCTGCCATGTCCACAAATCACAAATTTAAAATTGTAATTTTGTGGAATAATGTCCGACTAAACTGTACCACCCAAATTCCGAATCTCAGTCGCTAGCTTATTTTTTATTGTTATGTATTCAGCTTTTCGAGTCTTTTTATTATCTAGATCCTTTTCAGTACGTTCATAGGCTGCTTTTGAAGCGTTAGTGTCTCTCCTCCGTTTAAGTTTTAGCGTTAGTTGCTCGATGTCCTTATCTACTAATTGTATATTCAGATTTATGGTATTATATTCCACGTATAATTGGTCGCGCAGTTCTTCTACATCCGATTTCTGGGATTCGGCTACACCTCCAGATCCAAATCCAGATCCAGATGCAGTCAAATTTGCATTATGATTTTGGATTGCATTCGAATTATGGGTTGCCGGTGATGTTGCAGGAGTTCCAAAAAACGTTTCATCCAAATTCATTGGATTGGGTTTAGATGGGGTACCTTCACTTTGTTGTTTAATTCCACTAAGAGTTTGACTGATGTTATCCATAAGTTGCTTTTTCTTTTCCTCGGGAGTTATACTTAAAGATGAAGATGATGAGGATGATGATGAGGATGATTGCCCCACTTTACTCGGACTAGATACCTCTCTTAACTCGCTCATCTCTGCCTTTTTATTTTTTATTGTCCTATCGAACTGTTCCTTTTCATTGCGTTGTCTCTCTTCTCTAGACCTTTCAATGATTTGTTCGGCTACCGTGGGAGGAGGAATCACACGATTATACTCCGTGTAAGCCATGTCTTTCCATCTCTTCAATTTCTCATACGCAAATTTACGACCGCTGTCTCTCGAACGTGTAGTGTCGTCCACACTGTGATCCATTATTCTATACGTAGGATCGCGAGGATCTTTGTGTACACTCTCCCGATATTTCGACAAAGCCGCCGCACGATCCGTTTCCAGTACCTCCGCAATCCCACGATGTTCCATGGCATACGTCGCACTGAGAGGATCAAAAGCAGCCTTCCGTTTGTGTTCATCAATCGCCTGGGCAGAAATCTCCTCCAACAAATCATTCGCCATCGGAAGAGGTTGCTGGTATCCTCCGGCCAACATCTCAATCGTACCCGTATGACCTCCATAAGCACTCACATTCGCCTGCCAAGAGGGATTAATCATGTCCGTACGATGAGTTGCCACAGGAGGCCAGGGAGGATTCATGGCCCTCACCTGATACAAAGAAGTTTCTATTTCCTGGCCGGGAGCAGCCCCCGTATGAACTCCGGATATTAAAGGAGTTGTAAAATGAGTCTTGCCACGCCAATTTGCCTGAAAACCATACTGCGTAGTCGCCACATTGGCAGTACTGGCACGGTCCGGATTTACATAACCCATACGTTTTCTAAAAAATGCATTCCCCATTGTAGGGTTTTCCACCAACACACCCGTACTATACATATTCGATTTACGAGAGGCCTTTACCACCGGGTGGGTGGCCGGAGGCCCCTGCGGGTTTCTCTTGCCGATGGCCACCATTATCCACCTTCAGCAATTTCCGGCGCTCCTCTACAGGATCAATTATGAATACACGATCAAAATTGATGCCAAACTGTTTGCATGGATCATCCGCCAACTTATTGATCAACAAAAAATCGTGGGGACCTTTGGTAGCCTCAAACAACAGTCTTTTGAATGTCTCAAAAGTAATGTTATTGCTCACCTCACAATAAATCTCTTCAATTTCACGCATATTACAAGTAGGAAACAACATAATCAAACCTAAATTCGCACGAACTACTCTGGGCATGCCACTTTTGAACGTCTGAAACGCCTGGAAAATACTTACACCCACACCATCCAAATGACGATGATGCAAACTTAAATGACTCAGTTTATTGTTGATCGTATTTGCCATCAGCTCCGTATGAGTCATATCGTCAATAAAAATCCCCGGTTGAGGCCACGGAATCTTTTGAGGAGGTCGGAAATTTTGGCGATTCAATAATGCATACTGCAACATTGTCTCCTTATTCTGCTGCCATGCGCGATAAGCTTTGCGATACTCTTTCTCTGATTTATATTCAATATTCCGTTGCTGAATCAAACCAATGATCGTATCCAGAGCCTGAACACTCTGATGAGAATCCGTAAATATCCCATTGGGCTCAAAAGGAAGAGTCTGTAAAGACGCATTGCTGTGATACGTAGGAGAAATACAAAATAACATGTTCAAACCTCCGCACTTGTGATAAGCTGCAATCAAATTCACAAGAGCATTGCTTTTACCGGAACGAACCACACCAAAAGCTCCACATAAACAATGTAATTTGGGAAGATGATCCGGGACAATAGGAACGCGTTTGGGTTTACATTTCACTTCTCCATTAATCAAACCATTTGAAATAGGAGCAATGGAAAACCCTCCTCCTTGCGAAGGGGGATCCACGTCCGCTGATTTACGTTTACTACTCATACGTGAGAAACATTTGTGTTCAATTCACACGCAGCGCCGCGAAACAGTTTGCATATATATTTAAGCATCATCATCCTCAGAAGCATCCGATGTGACCGCGACAACCGGAGCAGCCACCTTGCTCTTCTTGGATGAACCCGAAGGAGCTTCCACTGCAGCAGCTGCCTTCTTCTCCTCACGCTTGCGCTTGTTCTCCAATGCAATCTCCTCTTGACGCTTCTTCTCCGCATTACGCTTGGCCAGATCCGCCTTCTCATCGTCCGTAAGGTACTTCCAACGAGCCAAAGAAGGAGTTAGACCCATCATAATATTCTGGATAGGTTGCTGCTTCATCAGCCATGGCATGCCCAAACGAATGAGCAACTTCCCCGCACTCTGCACATGCTCCACGATGTTGAAATCAGTGGCATCTTCCTTAACGTCATCCTTTGAAATCTTCTTGTAAGACGCACCGGCCGGCTTCTTCATCTTCAATTTCATCGGGCAGTGAAGACTCTCCGAGTAGTCCGGAAAGTAGGTGTTGCGAACAGTGGACAAATGTTCAGCCACATATCGTAGAATCGCCGTCCAGCATTCCTGAGTGTCCGCACCAGCCTCCTCAAGAATCTTGTAGTTCTTTGCCGCAGGAGTTAGCAAATCATACATCAAACTGCCTTGAGATTCAGTCAAAGTACTTCCTTGAAGAGCGACATAAATCACGCCGGGGGTATGGTCGCTGTAACGACCCAGCAAAGTAATTCCCAAGCGGCCGGTTTGGTCGAAATCCGCAGGAGCTTTCACGACCACCTCCAAAACCAAAGTTTGGTCTTCAAGACACTTACGCAAATCCGACATTTTGCGAAAGACGACACGAAGAGAGGATCCCTGGCCCTCAATACGAGGAGCACATGAAGTGCGAGGAGGCGCCGTACTAGAAATCTTACTGGTAGTTGCCATTTTTTTAAAGTCTTTTTTACTTTTACAGTCAAAAATTGTGATTTGGATAGAATAAAAACAATAAAAAAATATAGAATAGATAAAAGCTTCTAGAAGAAAAAACAGTTTTAGAACTCTTCTTTTTAAAGAATCAAAAATAAAAAACAAATGGATCCTCAAACAAGACAGCTGGATTTGCACACAGGGAAACTATTAGTCAACCCTCATGCCTTTCATGAAGGATCTCGGCAAATGGTCCGTCCTGAACAATATTCCGGATTGGCCTATGAAACCCCTCAACAAACACATTCTTCGGCCTATTACCAACCTACCTCCTTCCCGGCTCATGATATTGATGCCGTAGTTAAAGGAATGGTAGGAAAATCGACACAGGAAAGAGAAAATTTTGCGATGGGGAATAACTATGATTTCCACAAGGACGGCTCGGATCGCCTGAATTCAAGACGAACCGATTCTGTCGGGAGTATGAAAGAAGGAAGTGCCGACATTCACGGAGGTTCAGACAAGCCACAAACTTTGAAAAAAGCCGGATTCTTTCATTAGAATACGCATTACTTCTCATTTTCCTCCTCTCTGGGATCCTTAATTTTACCCTCCGCAATTGCATACTCTAATTCTGCATCGCCAAAGTATCCTTCTGAACAGGCGCATACAGAAATTTCATTCGAACAAATAATGCAATAAATAATACGTTTTCCCTCCCTAGTATAAAAATAATCCTCCTCGAAACTCTTTCCGGCGGTTTGGATTCGTTCCTTAAATTCTCCTGTAGTTGTGCATAGCACCTCATGGCCAACCAAAATACGTCGTAAACGAGCTAGCTGGTTCTCTAAGACACTTGATTTAGCTTGTGTACTTGAAGATATTCGTGTTAAAAGAACGTTACATAAAAGACTTTCTTTAGTATGATACGTACTTTGACGCTCAAATGCACTTAAACCTCTACGTTGAGCTTCCAAACAAGAAGGACATGTACCACAATTTACATTCGACATTCTTACTATTCATGTCGAAAACACATATAAATGAGTGAAAATTGTGATTTGAACTTAAGCCTGGAGTCTTTTTGATAAAGAACATCCTTCTGCAACCATTCATTTCGTAAAGAATAATCTTCATAAAACGAGTGGCTCTCGAATTTAAGAACATTCCAGCCATGTTCTTTATAAAATGAATGGCTGCGGAGACATGTTCTTTATCAAAAAAGACCTCAGGCTCAAGGTCAAATCACAATTTTCACTCATTTATATGTATTTTCAACATGTCTTTTCGTGCTGCAGCAGTCTTGGCTAACATGAGAATTCTGACTCAGGAACTGTCAGACAGTGAAGATGAACCAGTTGACAGCGGTTACACTGGCGGAAGCGGGTTTACTAAGGTGTTCAGTCATCCGAAAAAACGTTCTAAGACCCGTCGTATTAAGCGTATTGTTATTGATTTAGTGTCAGAATCAGAAAGTGAAGAAGAGAAAGAGAACAACGTGGAGGAAGTGGAAGAATCGATCGCGGATATTTTGCGCCACGGAGATCCCCTTGTATGCTGCGGACCATTTCGAATGATTCGCCCAATTGGCGCGGATACAGCCCATTGTCGTTATTGCGGGCGCGAAGAATTTCACCCAGATATTCGTGAAGCTCCCGCCGCCTGCTTTGCAACACCTCCACTTTCTGTATCAAGGAAGAGTCCCAAACGACCTCTGCAGGAGGAATCTACCTCTGTACCACAATCTGTGTAACCTTTAATTTATATAATGGAAGGTGTTTCAACTGTACTTTGTGAAGAGAATTCTGCTAATCCTTGGATAGAAGGATTAACATTAGAAGAAGGACTTCTTTTTAATAAATGGGCAAATTATTTTTTTAAAGGATTTGTTTGGGGGCTAGTTAAAGGACAAATGATTGAAAAACCACTCTTTTCGTTATCTTTAGGAGTGTCAGAAGAAAGATTTTTGGTGTGCAAGCACCGTGCCCGTTGTTTCATTCAACATGTATTCGAAAAACAAATCGCATTCTTGGATGTGCAATTGTAAAACAATTATACATCCACATCTTCAATTCTTTTAAGAACCGTCGTACGATGCTCCTTCAAAGCATTAGAACTCGCCGCAGGAATAGCTATAGCACGACCTCCTTTGTGATTGTGTGAGGCTCCAGACACTACATCCGCAGTAGAATAAATATCCGTTTGGTTCTTTGCTCTTTTCTCATTCGTAAAACCTCGCCGTGCTGCCTTGTTTAAAGTAATAATTTTATCTCCATCTTTTCCTACTTTCTCTGCAATAGCTCCTCCAAGAGAATGACCCATAGTCGTAATATGATGATCATTATACTTCTCTTGAGCCTGCTTTTGCACCTTTTCTGCATGCTTAAATCGATTCGATTTCTCTGCCCATTTCTTACTAATCATAAATTTCAAGTCCGTCGCAATATCTTGAAATCCTTGGGTTCCACGATGGGCTACCACCACATCCCCATCTTTTCCAACATAGACTTGGGCTCGTTTTCCACTTAGTTTCTTATCCAAATTGTAACCTTCAGGGACTTTAGACTTTGATTTCTTACCATTATCGTAACTATTATGTAAAAACTTGCCTACTTGCCCGGCTTTGTATGTTTTAGGGGTATTTGGAGTTATACGCCCCATATTAAAAAAATTTTTTCGTTATTGCCAAAAAACATGTCTATTCAAAAATAATTTATGAACAGACCCCCATGCCATGTTAGAACAGTTTCTTAAGCAGGAACAAACAAGCATTTAGTTTTTCCGCAAAGCTGGTGAGAGGAAGACCCCATAAGAAAGCCGCAAACAACACACTTAGAAATAGGAAAATTCCTCCCAAAACCAACATTTTCTGTTGCATTAGGCGTTGGAGGGATAGGTGCAGGGGTGATACTTCTGGAAGATTCTTCTGACGAGGCTTCCGGAGTCGGCGTGGAGTTTCTGCAGTAGGAGTTTTTGCAGTAGATTCGGAAGAGTACAAGGACTCCGGGGTTGATATTTGGACACTCTTCGAATTCTGGATATCTGAGTCCGCAGAGTTTGCAACCCCAATATCCATTTCCGGTAGGCTGTCCTGTCGAATCACCTTCAAAGACTCGTCCAATACGTCGGGTATTGTGGTTCTGGATGAATCCGAGCTCTGAGGGGAGTCGAGCAACGACTTCATTGGTAAAGGTCTCTCGTGGAGGAGGCTTTTCGCAGTATGTATAGGTTTGTCCTTCTTTGTCAAAAAACGCGCCATACGGGGCAGGCATCGAGGCAACGTATCCTCCATAGTAGGAGAATGATTCTGACTCATAGGAGGAGGAGTTGCCGGTCGTGGAATTGGGTAAGAAGGACTTGGCTCCATAAATTGAATAATTTTGCCTCTCTTCCTCGTCGACATCGTTGTCATAATGTGATATATTTGCCATTTTGTTTTAAAATTGTGTTTTAAAATGTTTCTTCTTTTTTATTAAAAAATAAAAAATAGAGTAAAGAACCTTCGAAACATAAAACACCTCACAAAATAATATTACGTACACCCCTTACGAGCCTTCTTACGAAAACTGCGACGAATACTTTTCAGTACATTCAATTCCGCAGAATCTCCCCGTGCAGCATCCTTTTTTGCCAAACGCATCGCTCTTTTCAAACCAGGATAAGCTGCTAGTGTGCCAAATTCGCGCTTTTTTCGATGTGTAGCACTCGTCTTCTTAGGAGAAACCTTCTGACGAG
>Ga0213922_1000865_pt1 | contig 12565 bp, 14 predicted proteins | sample McNCre2917MG_FD_165060 | JGI IMG/M metagenome (GOLD analysis project Ga0213922, IMG submission 165060) | Freshwater microbial communities from McNutts Creek, Athens, Georgia, United States - 29-17 MG | ecosystem: Environmental > Aquatic > Freshwater > Creek | place: USA: Georgia | collected... | reverse complement strand
AGCCATGATGTTGGTAGAAATTTCAGCGGGCTGGTGGTTCAATTCCATGGCGCTATTGGCTGATGGATGGCACATGAGTTCACACGCAGTGGCCATTGGCTTGAGTGCATTTGCATATGCTGCTGCGCGCAAATATGCCGAGGACAAACGTTTTGCATTTGGAACTTGGAAAATCGAAGTTTTGGCAGGTTTTACCAGCGCCATCTTTTTACTGGGCGTAGCGGCCATGATGGTGTTCGGTTCAATTGAGAGACTACTCTCCCCTGAACCTATCCACTATAAAGAAGCCATCATCGTTGGCGTTTTAGGTCTTCTAGTGAATTTAGTTTGTGCATGGGTTTTGGGGCACGCTCACCACGGCCACGGTCATCACGAGCATAACCATCATCATGATCATGATCACCAGCATGATTTGAATTTGAAATCTGCATACCTTCATGTCATTGCTGATGCCGCAACCTCTGTTTTAGCCATCATTGCATTGGTGGGGGGATGGATATATGGATGGTCTTGGCTTGATCCAGTCATGGGTATCGTCGGAGCAGTCTTGGTAGCAGTTTGGGCCAAAGGCTTAGTGAAAGAAACTGCTAAGGTATTACTGGACCGAGAGATGGATCATCCAGTCGTAGATGAAATCCGAGAAGTCATCACTGCTGAAAACAGCGCTGACACTACACGCATGACAGACTTGCATGTTTGGCGTGTGGGTAAAAATGCATATGCATGTGCTCTGAGCATTGTCACTTGTGACCACGGAATCACGCCAATGGCCATAAGGCAGCAACTATCTGTTCACGATGAAATTGTTCATACGACCATCGAAATCCATCGAATTTGAATTGGCAACTTTCTGATGCACCGTGTTTATTACGCAAGCATTCTCGAATAAATCAACCAGTGAGTAAGGTTGCGTTGATATGAGAATGAGCAACTTCAAGTCATGGGCAGAAGCGTTGAAACGTGACGTCATGACACTTTGGTTCGCTATGAAACACCCACAAACGCAGTGGTACGCTCGTGCTTTCGCTTTCGTGCTTACAGCATATGCCTTTAGCCCCATCGATCTAATTCCGGACTTCATTCCAGTATTAGGGTATTTGGATGATCTGATAATTGTTCCGGTTGGTGTCTGGCTGCTACTTCGAACGGTCCCAAATCAGGTATTGATTGACAGTAGAACTCAAGCAGACCAGTGGTTCCAGCAAGGCAAAGCAAAGCCTATGAGTTTTTTGGGCTTCGCCATAATTTTGGTTATATGGCTCCTCGCAGCATTGGCGGCTTACGCAGCCATTTTTGATAATTAACCAAATCTCCGAACGACCGCTATGGGTCGAAAGAAGACATCTATAGATGCGTGATAACTCAATCGATTAGATCTTCGATGTTTGTGTAGGACCAGATTGAATGCTGTGAAATCCGTATTGAGCCCACAACAACCAACGTGCGTCTTGCGCATTTAGGGCCCGAATTTCGGTCTTAATTACTTGGCTACGGCCATTAACCCTTGCTTTTACTGATGCTTGGTAGGAGTGCATAAAGTACTTATTCAAAAATCCTAAGTCTTTTTAAACTCATGAATAAATTCTTGGAGTAATGGACCTTCGTATGCGATTAGATCTTCAGGATCATCAAAATGGTCGTTCGGGCTTTCCATAGAAAGTTTCATTGGCTTGTTGATTCCGCCATTGAATTCCCAGTAATCCCAGTAGAAATTTTCGTCTTTTGGATTAGGCGTTTGAGTTTCATGCGGGATCCATCCTTTGCCCTTGAGTGTGACGTGTTCACCAGATTTGATTCGCGCCCATGTGTCGGCATCAAGTTGGATTCGCGCCCACATCCATTCGTAGCCGCAGTCTGGTTCAATCACAGCGCAGCTTAATGATGGCGTGTTTGCTTGGATTAAATTCTGAATTTGATTGCGTAGTTCTAGAATTTCATTCGACTGAGATTGAAGAGTTCGATTTATTTCACGTAGGGCAGTTGTGATTTTTTGAAAGTCATCCACGGTAGGACTCTTTCTGCATCTAAGTGATTTACTTAATGCTGCGACTGGTGCTCTTCTTGATCTCGCAACTTGATCAAATCAGCAGCCGTCAATTCAACGTTCTTACCATCAACTGCAACAACGATACCCGTGTTAGTTTTGATAGCTAGATCTTGAGCTGAACGAGCAGCACGTTCCATGGCCGCATATGAGCCTGCTAAATCTGGATCAGTAGAGGTACGAATGTCTTTGGTGTTCATTTGTTGCTCCAGTCAATTAATTTAGGCTTTATCCCAGAACTGTCATAAAACGCCCATGAGTCAACTGCCTTGCTGTAATGCTCATGGAAGTTTGCCAATCCTGCTTTAAAGCGCCGGCGAATAACGTTTTCAGGAATATTGTGACCACCTTGTAAAACACGGCGGGCGACCCTAGAAACTGCGATGTCTTCATTAGGCAGTGACAAGAACCACAGCTTAACTTGGTAGCCAAGTGCTTGCCATACAGCAATTTTTTTCAAATATACGATGCCTGACAGTGTGGTTTCAAAAGCAAAGCTGTGTCCAGCATCCACGCATTCATCAATTTCTTCAAGCATCAGGCGGCCAGCTTTGAAGGAGGCAGTTTCTGGATTGAACGGAGCCAATCCGGCAGCGATCAAATCGGCGTTGATGAAACGCAGCGTTTGGGCTTCAGCAGGCAAAAAGTCACGGGCAAATGTAGTTTTGCCTGCGCCGTTGGGTCCTGCAATGATGATGATTTTTTTCAATATTTGACTCACGTTTTACCGATTTTATGCTCTGCAATGCCATTTGCCAATCGGAAGATTTAGACCGATTTTCCTGAAAAATTTCGATCCAGTTCGTGATGAAGAAGGACTTGCTTGATTTGGATTCAATCGATCCAAGTGACCCATAAACGGGTCACTGGGGCACATGTGCTCATGATTTGATGATGGCATTTACTATAAGCGTGTGACTTTTTTCTATTTTCTTGATAACCTGTAGAAACCAACTAAATACGCGTGAATTCCAGGATTTCTTTAGTCCTGACTACATGGGGTGGCAGATGATCAAGATCACGATTAACAGCGCAGTTTACGAAGCCTTGCAGAAGGCTTTTCCCAAACCTGCCAACTCTGCCCACCGAGCACTTGCTAAATACATTAGCGTGCTTGAGACCATGCTGTTCAAAAGCCTGCATTTCGAGGCTTCTCCCTTGCAGCGCAAGTTGGACCTGTTTGCGATTTCACTCCAGCAGTTGGCAAATCAAGGTGGACAGATTGGGCCCAAGAAGCAGCGTCTGCATGCCTGGCTTCGTGACAATGACTTGAGTCTTATAGAGCCCGTAATTATTGGTTCCAACTTAACAGGCGATGTCAGTCAGTGCAAATTGACCAAGCTGGTCACCATGGTGGATACGCTGGCAGTAGAGGACAAGATATTGCGATCAGGCAAAAGTGAACGTGAAATAGATCAATACCTGTGCGGTGATGAATTTGGGAACTACCAAGTTTTGAACCTGCTGTATCCCGAGTTTAAGCAAAGGATCAATGCTGGGAGTGTTGAAGAATTATTTGATTTCGTGCCTGTGGACAAGGAAAGCATCAAAAGCTACATTTTCTGGCTCACAACAGAGTCGCAGCACATCACCCGAGAAAGAAAAGATCAAGCACTGCGTCAAGCTCGTATTATTTTGGCTGTTTCCAGCGTCATGGATGGATACTACGTACAGCGCAAAAAGCCTAGCGCCTTTGGACGCATGTATTACGAAGGCACGAGCGTGCAAAACATCAACAAAGAATTGCGTCGAGCAGTTCTTGGTAATTGCTGGGAATACGACATCCGTAGCAGCGTTGTCGCTTGGAAGATGGGTTGGGCTAAGCAATTTGTTGATAGCCAAGGGCAGGGCGCGAATTTGCGAAAAGTCTTCAGTGCTACCCTGAATTTTCTGGAAGACAAAGCTGACTTCATGGGCACAGTAAGGTACTTTACGTTTGGCGATTCCAGTCCAGTACCCAGAGAGCTTCAACTTAAATTGCTCAAACAAGCCTTTACCGCTATCAGCTTTGGTGCACGTAAAAACTCCACTGGATGGCAAAACGAAGCAGGTGGTTGGACTAACCCTGCATTGGTAGACATTATCAAAAACAGTTCTGACAGGGAACAATTCCTAGCTGACCCAAGTGTGCAGTCTTATATTAACGAGCAGGCTATCTTGGACACACATTTGTATGAAATGGTCAAAGTTCAGCGACGTGATTTACTGAGCAAAAGTTTTCTGCAAACGGCCAGTGGTAGACCCAGCAAGCCCAAGATTCTTGCCTACCTTTATCAGCATGATGAGACCGAGGTGATGGATATCGTGTGTGAAGTGGCGGCAAAGCATGGCCGTGAGCCTATAGCCCGAGTTCATGATGCGATTTTCTTTAAGCAAAAACTCAATGTTGACTTGCGCCACGAGATTGAATTGACCATGCAAGAACGCACTAACAATCCATATTGGCGATTAACACCCAAGCAGTTAGAGCGATACGAGCCACGTTACCTTGATCAGCTATTGGATGAAGCAGCGCATAGGCAGCGAATTGCTCAAGAGGAAGCTCACGCTGTTGGCTATAAAAGTCCTTTCTGGAATTAGCTCAGTCAAGTTTTTGATCTGAGTCCTTCCAATTTTTCGGGATACCAAATTTTTCGGTTGTCCAGAACCGAAGTCTGAAAATAAATTAGTTATTCCTGCAACACACACAAGGAGTAGCTATGTCAGGTTTAAGCGCATTGAAATTCGTCGTCAGTAAGCCTCAAAAGGCAAATAGCCCTAAGCATGCGCGACGTCAAAAACTCAGCAATAAGCTGCATGAACAGATACAAATGGCGAAAGCCATCCAATCTGGAACTGAGTTTGTACCAGTAAAGACTCTCAGCGTTAAAGATGAGACAACAGGGGAGATACGCAAAGTTGAAATCCCAAAGCGTTTAAAGCCGTGGTGGTGGGCTAGCGATAACGGAAAACTGTGTATCACTGTTCGCTATGGTGCTCGCACACTTGAAGTCATTGAAGGAAAGAATGCCATCGAGACTGAAAACATTTCAGGCGTCATTACTACGCTTGAATTGCTTAGAGCAGCTGTAGATGCGGGCGAACTTGATGCGCGCATTGAATCTATAAGTGGGCTAGTTAAAGCAGGGTTTGACAAGGATGGAGCATCAGGCAAGCGAAGTACTCTGAAGCTGCCGTTCAAAAATATTTAACTTTCTAGATCTTCAAAGGGCCGACCTCAGCGTCGGCTCACTTTTGATTAAATTGGCTTGATAGTTTGAATAGGCTTAATTGTTTTGGATTTTGGCTTTTGGAGTAGTTGCATGGCCTTTTGTGCGCGTTTGGCCTTTTGCCTTTCTCTCTCCATTTTCAATGCGTCACTTGCTCTTTTACTGGTAGCTTTTAATTGGTCGAGACGAAGTTGTTCTGGTGATTTTGGGCCTTCAATTTCGTAGATCTTCATATTCGTATTTATGAATGCAATTCAATTTGAATACGTTTACGCATTGAATTTGCTAAATAAATATAGAGAAAGGAGACCAAAGATGAGATTTATGGAAATTGCTAACCCTGAGGATCAACTAGCACTTTGGAGGTTGATATCTGACAACGTATGGTCAGCTGTCATGGCCCAGGCCAAGCAAGCTGCAGCACAAAAAGCTCAGGCCGCAGCTAAGCCCAAGCCAAAAAAGTTCAAGCCTAAGAAGCCCATACCAAAGGCCCCGCCAGCCCCAAAGCCGAAACCACTGACCCCCAAGCCACCCCCAGCCAAAAGTCCTGTACCCCCACAGCAAAGATCGGTTACCCCAAGCAGGCCTTCACCATTACCCAGCTCCCAGCCTGTTATCAGGCCCACTCATTCCAGTAGTTTCAGCCAAGCCGATTTACATGGCATTCAGCAGCAGACTCAGGGTACAGGGCAATCTTATTCGGCATCAAAACCCTTCTAACGGCTCAAAATCGTGGGTTTTTGGCTAGAAATATAGTGTTTTTAAATTTCTTGGTTACGGGGATGACAGGCATAGTAAAAATGGTTTCCAGGGGCTAGCATAATTCCCTCCATGGAAATCTCCTTTGACACCATCGAAACATCAACCCTTACCAAGGCTGAGTTGTCTGAATTGTTGTTTGAACAATTGGGCTTAAACAAGCGCGAGGCCAAGGACTTTATTGATGCGTTCTTCGACCTAATTGCAAGCAGCGTTGCCGAGGGTCAGGATGTGAAAATTTCAGGGTTTGGTAATTTCAAAGTCAATACCAAAAAGGCTAGGCCAGGACGAAATCCTCGTACTGGCGAACCTGTCGTAATCGAAGCTAGGCATACAGTTACTTTTCAATGCAGTCCAAAGCTCAAAGACGCTTTGATGGACTCATAATGTTTGGTCCCAGGTTCAAGTCCTGGTGGGCCCACCATTTACAAAAGCCAGCACTCCTGCCGAGATTTCCAATCAAGTCAACAATGATTTAGAAGCCTCACTATGAACCCAGTCAAGGAAAGCTTTGACTGACTCGCGCTTTTCATGCTTTGGGGGATAGACGGCAAAATGAGCTTTAACTTTGACGCACAACTCGGGCTTGAATAAAGGTTTGAGAAGTCCTTTCTTGATGAGATTGGATGCAAGAACTTCGCTCTCAAGCGCCACGCCAAGTCCTTGTGTGGCGGCATCTAATGACATCTGGGCTCTGTCAAATCTGACCGCAAAGCGTTCAGGTGGTTTGATGTTTGCAACTTTCGTAAACCAATCAGTCCATTGAACAATGTTCACGTTACTTTGAATGAGTGCGATGTCTAACAACTGTGCCGGTTGCTTGATGTTATGTTCACGAATGAACTTGGGACTGGCGAGAGGTAATATTCTTTCTTCAAAAAGCGGTTTCACGATTAAGTCTGGCCATTGCGGAATTCCGTAGCGAATATCAATATCTGCTTGTCCTAGCGCGAAATCACTGGGGGTATGCGCGGCAGACAAATTCATTGAAATACTTGGATGCGATTCAGTGAATTCTTTGAGCCTGGGCATCAACCACAAGCTAGCAATGCTGGGTGCTGAGTGAACATACAAGCTATTGCTCATGCCATGTCTCAAATCCTCAGTCGCAGAAGTTATGGCCGATAAAGCGCCACCCACACGTGCAAGATATCTCTCGCCTGCTGCACTTAATCGAACGCCGTGAGCGCTGCGTTCTAACAACCTTACTCCCAGTTGAATCTCTAACTTTGAAATTTGATGACTCACAGCAGAGGCTGTGAGGTGAAGTTCAGCCGCTGCGAGCGCAAAACTTCTTCTTCTTGCGACGGTTTCAAACGCCAACAAATTGGTGATGGGTGGAATTTGGGACATAGGGATAACCCTTTTGTTAGATTACAAAACGTCATCTTAGCTTGATAAATGATCGCTTGATTTAACTTTACAGCAAATTGATGATTCGGGCTCTGCAAGGTTCAAGGCATTAAATCAATTGCTTTGTTTGCACAAAGAACCACTAACGAAGGAGTCAATCTCAATGTTGCTAAACGGAAAAGTTGCGGTCATCACGGGTGGCGCAGGTATCAATGGACTGGGCTTTGCTACGGCAAAGATGATGGCTGAACAGGGAGCCAAAGTAGTTATTTTGGATTTGGCAAATGCTGAGCCCAAAGCTGCTGCTGCACAAATTGGAACTGGCCATCTAGGCTTAGTGGCGGACGTCACTGACAAAACCTCCTGCGAAGCCGCCACAAAAGAAATTCTCAAGGCCTACGGGCGAATTGACATCTTGGTGAACAACGCTGGGATCACTCAACCCGTCAAGACATTGGAAATTTCAGGTTCTGACTATGACCGCATTCTGGATGTCAGCTTGCGAGGCACTTTGTACATGTCACAGGCTGTTTTGCCAACGATGCAAGTCCAAAAGAGCGGTTCCATTATTTGCATCTCATCTGTATCAGCACAACGTGGTGGTGGCATCTTGGGCGGCCCTCACTATTCGGCTGCAAAAGCTGGCGTACTCGGGTTGGCCAAAGCAATGGCAAGAGAGTTTGGACCCGAAGGCATTCGCATCAACTGCATCACACCTGGCTTGATCGGTACAGACATCATCAAAGGCAAATTAACTGAAGAAAAGAAATCAGAAATTGCTGAAACCATCCCATTGGCAAGGCTTGGCCGTCCACAAGACATCGCTGGCGCCTGCGTGTATTTGGGAAGCGACCTCTCAACTTATTGCACCGGAATCACACTCGATGTGAACGGTGGAATGTTGATTCACTAAGTCAAACTTAATTAAAAAATTGGAGATGAACATGAAGAAAGTTTCAAAATTTCGCCGCACACTGGTGCTTGCCTCACTGATGGCTGCAACAGGATTGACTGCCTTTGCGCAATCAACCGTTAAATTAACTTTAGGCCATGGCGCAGCACCAGGCAACCCACGTCACGAGGCATCGGTGAAGTTCGCTGATCTGGTCAAAGCAAAGACAAATGGTCGCATTGAAATTCAAGTCGCGCATTCAGCGCAGCTGGGTGACGATGCAGCCATGGTGACGGCAGTTCGCACTGGTGCGCTAGACATCACTGCTAATTCACAAGGCGCTGTAGCCAATGCAGTCCCAGAATATGCAGCTTATGGCATGCCCTTCATGTTTTCATCGCCTGCCAATGCCTTCAAGTTGTTGGACGGTCCATTGGGCAAAGAATTGGCAGAGAAGACTCAGCAAAAAGGCATGATTGTTTTGGGTTATTGGGATAACGGTATTCGCCACATGACCAATAGCAAGCTGCCCATCAGAAAAGTCGAAGACATGAAGGGTTTGAAGATGCGAACCCCACCTGATGCAGTCTTGGTTGACATCATGCAAGCACTGGGATCAGACCCTCAGCAAATCAAGTTCGCAGAACTCTACGTTGCGTTGCAACAAGGTGTTGTAGATGGACAAGAAAATCCATTGGTCAACATTCACGCCAGCAAGTTGTACGAAGTCCAAAAGCATCTGGCTTTGACAAGTCATATGTTCCAGATGACGCCCTTGTTGATGAGCAAGCGTACGTGGGATCGAATTGCAGAAGCAGATCGAAAAGTACTTCTTGATGCGGCTGCAGAAGCGACACAGTTGCAACGCAAATTGTCACAGGAAGCAGACGATAAATTGTTGGCTGACCTGAAATCAAAAGGTGTTCAAGTCACGACTGTAGATAAAGCTGCATTCGCAAAAGCCACATCCAATGTGGATGACAAATGGTTGGCAACACCCATCGGTCCGTATTTGAAGAAAGTCATTGCGGAAGCCCGTTAATTTCCTTCTTTTTATCAACCTGCTAGTGCGAAATTCGCACTAGCGATTGGAGCCATCCATGGAAACACTTATACGACTTGTCAACGGTGCAATTGGTTTTGCATGTCGAACAGCTCTTTACATCACACTTTCTGTGACTTTCATGATTCTCAGTGTCAATGTGGGTTTGCGGTATTTGGCGGGTTCAAGTTTGGCTTGGGCTTCAGAACTACCAGAGCTGTTATTTCCTTGGATGATCATGTCTGGTGTTGTCTTGGCTGCTCAGCATGGCTCTCACATAGCCGTTGTGATACTGACTCAAAAAATGGGCAATGCAAGGCGTTGGGTGTTGGCCGTTGGAACTCTGTTAATTGCCGCCATGTATTCATGGCTTGCATGGATTGCTTTGCCACTGATGGAAATTTCTGCGGATGAGCGAACGCCAATCATGGGGGTGCCAGGCTCTATCACGGTGAGTTGTTTAATGCTTGGGTTTTTGTGCTTGGCATTGGTGAGCTTGTCTCAAATCCCATCTATTTTGTCTGCACCCAATCATTCTGATGACTCAGACAGCGATCACTTTTTAGGAGCAGATGCATGACCATACTCATTATTGGCTTATTTATTCTTGCCGCACTCATTTCAATACCAATTGCCCACTCGTTGGTCTTAGCTTCAGTGATTGGATTATGGGTGGCTGGGCGTGTGCCTGTTGATCTCGCGATTCAGCAGATGATCAGTCAAACGCAGAGTTTCCCGCTGATTGCCATTCCATTTTTCATGATGACGGGTGCGCTAATGGTCAGCGGCAGATTGGGCCAAAGTCTGGTCAATTTGTTGACCATGATGATTGGCCGTGTGCACGGCGGTCCTGCGCAAGTGGGCGTGCTCTCTTCAACCATCTTTGGTGGCGTGTCTGGGTCAGCTGTGGCTGACGCCTCAGCCATTGGCTCTATGTTGATTCCATGGCTTAAAAAGTTGGGTTATCCCCCAGCTTTTGCAGCTGGAACGCTGGCAGCTGCTGCAACCATTGACATCCTAATTCCTCCCTCAATTCCCATGATTGTTTATGCGCTGGTTTCCGGTGCATCGATTGGCGCATTGTTTGTCGCGGGTATATTGCCGGGGCTTTTGATGTGTGCTGGATTCATGCTGGTCTGCTACGTCCAAGGTCGCCGCCGTAATTTCCCGCGTGATACCACGCCATTTGTTTGGCGTGAATTTTTTATCCAATTAACGCAAGCAGGCCCAGCGTTAGCCATGCCTGTTTTGATCATCGTCTTTTTGCGCTTTGGCATTGCCACACCCACTGAAGTGAGCGTTATGTCAACGCTCTATGCATTGCTTGTGTCCAGTCTTGTTTATCACGACTTAACTCTACAGAAGCTAAAACATGCAGCCATTGAGGCTGGTATTTCTACAGGCGTTGTGTTGCTCATCATCATGGCCTCTAGCGTCATCGGTTGGATTGTGACTTACGAACGAATTCCAGAGGCGTTTACTGCATTTGCCACAGAAACATTGAAGTCGCCTTGGCTGATTATTTTGGCGATGAATCTGATCATGCTGGCCACTGGCATGTTCATTGATCTGCCTGCAGCTGTGCTTTTGTTGACACCGATGTTTGTACCTTTGGCAGCAGCGGTCGGTATGGACAACATTCAGCTTGGCATCATGATGATTGTGAACTTGTCGATTGGCTTGTATCACCCGCCCATTGGTACCACCTTATTCATTACCAGCACGATTGCGAAAGTACGCATTGGCGATGTGGTGATGGAGTTGATTCCTTTTTACATCGTTGCAATCGGCCTGTTGCTAGGCTTCGCCTATCTGCCTTGGCTGACGATTTATTAATTTTCAAAAAAAATCATGTCAAATTTAAAAGATCTAAAAGACTGTGCTTACCGAATTCGCCGTTATGCGCTCCGCATGGGAGAGGTGCAAGGCCAAGGTTATGTGGGTCAAGCACTAGGCTGGGCTGATGTTCTTGCCGTGGCTTACGGCCATGCAATGAAGTTTGAACCTTCCAACCCTCTTTGGGAAGGACGCGACCGTTTTCTTTTGTCTCACGGACATTACGCAATCGCTTTTTATGCTGCTTTGATCGAGGCCAAAATCATTCCTGAGGATGAACTCGATACCTATGGCAGCGATGACAGTCGCCTGCCAATGTCTGGTATGGCTACTTACACACCAGGTATGGAAATTTCAGGTGGCTCCCTTGGTCAAGGGTTGCCAATAGGTGTTGGAATGGCATTGGCACTTAAGCATAAAAACAATCCCGCATTTATATACAACTCGATGTCGGATGGTGAGTTGGATGAAGGTTCAACTTGGGAAGCAGCCATGAGTGCTGCACACCATCAGTTGTCTAACCTAATTTGTTTGGTGGATATCAATAACCAGCAAGCCGATGGCCCCTCTTCAAAGGTGATGGCTTTTGAGCCTTTACATGAAAAGTGGGCTGCTTTTGGATGGGATGTACAGAGAGTTGATGGCAACAACTTAGCTGCAGTTCTTGCAGCCTTTGATCATGCGCGTCAATTGAAAGCACCTAAGCCAAGAGTTATTTTGTTTGATACGTTAATGGGCAAAGGTGTTCCGTTCTTGGAGACTCGCGAGAAGAATCACTTCATTCGAGTCGATCCCCCAGAGTGGCAGCAAGCCCTTCAGATCCTTGACCAATTGCATGCTGCAGGAGCCGCACAATGAATTCCACTGCTTCAGAAAAAAAGCCACGCTTAACAACCTCTGCAATGATTGCATCCATTGCAACTGAAGGTCAGCGTGTCAAGGCTGCACCTTTCGGCAAAGCGCTTGTGGAATACGCGGCAGACAAGCCTAACGTAGTGGGTTTAACTGCCGACTTGGCCAAGTACACTGATTTGCACTTGTTTGCCCAAGCTTACCCAGAGCGATTCTTTCAAATGGGGATGGCAGAGCAATTGTTGATGGCAGCTGCTGGTGGTATGGCTAAAGAAGGCCTTACACCTTTTGCCACAACCTATGCAGTATTTGGGACTCGCCGTGCCTATGACTTCATTCATCAGGTCATTGCAGAAGAAAATTTGAACGTCAAAATTTGTTGTGCTTTACCGGGATTGACTACGGGTTACGGCCCGAGTCACCAAGCTACCGAAGATTTGGCCATGATGCGCGCTATCCCAGGTTTGACCATTGTGGATCCTTGCGATGCCTTAGATTTAGAGCAAGCTGTACCTCAAATTGCCGAACACAATGGCCCTGTTTACATGCGCTTGCAACGCGGTAATGTCCCTTTGATT
>Ga0213922_1000857_pt1 | contig 12629 bp, 17 predicted proteins | sample McNCre2917MG_FD_165060 | JGI IMG/M metagenome (GOLD analysis project Ga0213922, IMG submission 165060) | Freshwater microbial communities from McNutts Creek, Athens, Georgia, United States - 29-17 MG | ecosystem: Environmental > Aquatic > Freshwater > Creek | place: USA: Georgia | collected... | reverse complement strand
CCCAGAAACCAATTCAATCACATTTGCTTTTGACACTCCTTGGGGTTGTCCTGAGTATTTCGTTAGAGAACTTTCCAAACTCTATCCCACCTCCACTTTTGAAATGGTATCGGGTTCAATTGAGAACGATTGCCATTATGAGTTTACCTGTGAAGATGGCAACTATGAAGAAACCTGCTCATACGATAATTTTCGAGATGCATTGGAAGATGGTAAATGGGGCGGATGGGACGAATGGCAACATCTTTTCGAGGAAGACGAAGAAGAGGTTGAAGGCTAAATAAAAAAGGGAGAGATTTTCGAGTCTCTCCCTTTTTTAATGACACATATGATATAATGATGCTATGGAAAACCTTAAGTGGATTCGAGCAATGGCAGACCGTTTGAGAGATGAACTTTCGAGCGAGTATGATGATGAAACAAAAGATTTAATTATTCGAGCGTTTATGCAAGGACTATTTCAACAGCCAGGAATTGTTGAAGAATTAAAATCTTCTTCCTTAATTGAATCAGATTATTTCGAGGATGCAGATGACAATTAAAATTTCGAAGAACCATTATGAGGTAATCGATAATGGTGTTGTTCTTAAATCATCCAAAACAATTTATCCCTGTTTAAAATTTATTCGAGCAGATAAGAAATTCGAGATAACAGAATTCGAGGTTCTTTGCTTTAATACATGTGGGAAAATGCTCATCGACAATCAACCTCCTTTTAAATTTAGTTTAGAGAATGCTTTAAACTACAAGAGAATATAATGAAATTTATCTATATGGCTGATGGTTTGTTCCTATATGAGACAGAGAATGGTTATATAGTAACAGACCAAAATGATAAAATTTTAAAGCAAGCAAAATCACATGTAACTTGTTCTAGATATATTTCAAAAACATTACAATCTAGAAGAGCCGCAGAAAGAGAAGCAATTGAAGAGATTAATAAAAGTAAGGTCTGATATTTCCTCTAGCATCTTTCCAATCCAATTATATCAAGTGGACGATTACTTTACAGCTGAAGAAGATGGTGTTGAATTGTTTAGATACAAGAGTCAACATCTCTGCTCAATTAAAGCAAAAGAATTAATCCGTAAAAGAAAAAATGAAAAGAATGCGCAAATCATTCAAAGCATTCAAGAGTTAAAGGAGCAAGGAATACTATGATACCCTTAATATTATTTACTTTAATTAATCTTGATCCGATTAAGAATTTTGTATCTTTAAAAACTTACATCTCAGAGAATGCCAAAGTTCACTGCTATGTATATTTTATTAATGAAGATATTCCTGACTTCCCACGAGTAAATTTAATTGAGAAAAGTAGGGTGGACTTTTTCAATTATCTTGATACAATAGGAATAGAACATACTCAAGTGGGTAGTTACTACTTCTTTAGAAAGAAATCCCTATGACGAATAAAGAACTGAAGATATTGGATGACCAAATCCAATATCTTTGCAACCACTACCAAGACCGCATCAAAGAAATCAGACAAGTAACAGGAATCAACCCCGGCTACACTTTTATGAAAGAAGCCGAAACCATTGAATACCTTTACAAATGCGTCCTTGAAAATCGCAAACACGAAAAGTCCAACTACTTCTCTGTTGGCACTTCTGGTTGGCATTTGGTTTACCTCCGCACCAAGAAGACCTACAAGAAGGGTGAGAAGTTTGTTATTAAAATCTACTTCTCCTTTGTTGAGACAGATACATACGAATGATATATGTAATCTCAATCCTAGCTGACCTCTTTCTTGCCTCCATAATTATTTGGACGGTGATAAGACTAAAGGCGAGACTTAAGTGATATAATAGGGATAATTATGAAATTATCCCTATGTTGCATTTCAAACGTCTTAGCGGAACAAGGCATCAAATTCCGCACCATGACCTACAAGTCCTATTCTTCTAAATCAAAAGAAGAATCCCAAGAAAAACTATCAGAGATTATTCAAAACAATTTCTACACCACAAGACAAATTATCCACCACTGCAAAAAATCAGGCATCCAAGGATATCGTCTTTCCTCTGATTTAACCCCTGTAATAAATCACCCCGACGTAAACTTAAGCCTAGAAGATTTACCCAACTACAAATTAATTCAATACCAAATCAATGAATTAAAAAAAGCAATCAAAGAGACAGGTATTAAAGTATCTGCCCACCCTTCAGAATATATAACATTAACATCTGAAGACCCAAAGGCATTACATAATTCAATAACAGACCTAGAAACCCATGCAGATATATTTGATAGATTAGAATTACCTCAATCATACGAAGCCCCATTAAATATACACGTAAGGAAAGATGGCAACCCAGATGAAATTTCCAGCAGATTCTTTAATATTTTCAACAAATTATCTGATAGCGTACGCAAACGACTTGTCCTTGAAAATAATGATAATGCAAACGGTACTTGGTCTATTCAAAACCTTCACCATTACTATTACAAAACAAACGGAATCCCAATAACTTTCGATATCCTTCATCATAAAATTCTTCCAGGAAACCTCACAGAAGAAGAAGCATTTAACCTCGCATATGAAACTTGGAATACAACACCAATCTTTCATTACTCAGAAGGCAAGAATAACACAAGAGCACACGAAGATATGGCTCAATACCTTCCACCAACATACAAAGACGTTTATTGGGATATAGAACTTAAAAACAAAGATTATGCCATTCTTGATATGCTAAATAAATGTAAAATGTAAGTATGTTAAAAAAATATATCAATGAAGAATGGAACTGGGCAATCTTAATCTTCATGCTATCTAAAAGTTTACTAGAAGCTGATGGATTCCTAGAAACAACTGGATATATTTTCCACGATAAAGGAACAGACTTAATTACAGGCCATAAAAGAACTATACCAATCTATACACAATTAGACGATATAGATTTAAACCATCCAGACGCATACAAAGAAATACAATTGAAATGTTTTGAAAGTTCTGCAGATGGATTTTTAATAATAGGCCAAGCATTAGAATCTATTGACGATGATGATGCTGATGAAGATGAATTTAGTGAAACGATCTTCTGTAGAATAGAACATAAGAACAAACATTTTATTTCATCAACAAGAGTAATACATGAAGAAGATTATTGCACGTTTGATTTAGATAGTTTAGTTAATTTTAAAAAGTACAATAATCAAACACTACCAAAAATGTATGCAAAGATTCTTCCCTGCAATCAAGAGTAATGATATAATTGACATATGGAAAACAATACCCTACAACTCCCAGACCTCATTAAGAAGATTAAAAATCCTCTTGCCAAATTCAATGACAGAACCAAAACATCATCCATCTATTTAAAAGATAATGATGATACTTACTATATCATTTGTAATAAGGAAAACTTTAAGGAATGTACGTTCTTTGCTACCGTTAAGAATGTAGCCTATAACGAAACAATCACAAGAGAAGAGTTTTACAAGATAAAGGACTATATCAAGAAATGACAGAGTTTACAGAAGAAGAACAGTTGATTATCCTTGAGATTCTATACACTCTTAAGATGAAAAGATTACCTAGAGATATTGTTGCAGATGAGATGGATTTGTCTGATGAGGAAATGTTTAAGGTACTCGATAAGGCAGAAGAAATTTTAAACAAATTATCAAAACAAAATCCAAACTAATACCTAAAAAGTTACAAAAAATTTTCCAGCTCCCCATCTTTTGATTGGGGAGTTTTTTTATTAACCATTGCTATTTTCTAAAAAATTTCTTTGAAATTTTTTATGATTTAGCTGTCGTTAATATTTTTTTATTTTATGGTTTGGATGTAGTTTTTTCTTGACTTTGTATGGCATATGCGATAATATTCATATGTAAGGAGTTTGATATGAACGACAACCGTTTCGATATGTTAGAGTTTGGTGATGAAGCCCCTAAGGCAGAGCCAAACAAGTCTGTCTTTACGCCTGCCGGAGGTTTGCAGGTTCGTGAAGGTTCTACAGCCAAGCAGGATGCCAATGGTAATTGGGTTAACGCCATCGGTCTTCAGTCTACAGCAACCCACCGCCACGTTGCCAAGGTTTGGCAGGACAAGTGCGTATCTCTTGAAAAGTTCTATGATGTTCTCAAGGCACAGCAAGAGTCAAAGGTTGATGAAGTCAAGCCAGAATCTGCTATCCGCCTTTTGGATTCTTCAACCCTGCTTGATGGTACGCCGTTAACCAAGTCTGGCATGAACAGCCTTCGCCTGTTCACCGATATCCCATCATCCATGATATCGTTCATGGAAGAGCGTGGCTACAATGACGAACTGGTCAAGTTTGTTAATGACGAACTAAACCGCCGTGAGAAAGAGTGGCAAAGCAAGGGCAAGGACTCTAGAGAGTTCCGTGTTCGTACCCGTCACGATGATGGTGGCAACACTGTTGCCCGTGCCATTGTCTCCGAACGCTATGGGGTTATTGATAACCTTGAGGCAATGGAGATGATAATTGATGCTCTTCCTACTAAGGATGCCATCAAGGATGCGCTTGCTTCGCACCTTCACAATGATGGTGACGATATGTTTGGCAACCTGCTCTTGCCAGACAACATCAAGTCAGAGCCAGACTCCGACTATGGCGTTGGCATTGCATTCCGCAACAGTGAGGTACGAAACAGCACCTTCAAGGTATCACCATTCCTCTTCCGTGCCATCTGCCTTAACGGTATGATATGGGGTCGGCAGAACTCTGATATCCGTGTTAACCAACGCCATATGGGTAACATTGACAAGCGGGAACTCCGTGAAGAGGTACGCCGTGCTATCGTTGTGGCGTTGTCTCAAGGTAATGACCTCCTTACCCTACTTGGTCATTCCAAGCAGGTAGAGGTTAAGAACCCAGAGCAGGTTATTGCACAGTTGTCCCGTGACAACAAAATGACCATTGCCCAAGGCAAACTCTGGCACAAGGGCTATCTTGAATCCTTGCAAGAGACCAATGGTCATGCTCACGACCGTACCGCCTTCGGTATCGTCAATGGGTTGACCCGTTCTGCACAGGACTACACCGGTAGCACCCGTGAGCAGATGGAAACCATCGCAAGTGCCATTCTAGCACCTGCCATTGATGCAGACCTCCAAGCGATATCAAAGCGATGGGGTCTTATCTCAGAGAGAGCAAAGTCTCTTGACGATGATACAGTTCGTCAATATGCCTACCTAGCGTAGGCATATCCCCTTCCCTCAAAAGAGTGTGGAATTTACCACACTCTTTTTTTTATTAACCATCGCTATTTTCTAAAAAATTTCAAGAAATTTTTTATATTCTAGCTGTAGTTAATAAATTATTTATTTACTTGTACCCTTGCAATGTCTGGCATATGTGATAATATTATCAGTGAGGAACCTATTATGATTACAGAAAAGTCAGACAAAGTCATCGTCTCTACGGGCATCCAATCGGAGTCCTTCTTCAACGTCAAGCAAGAGAACCTTGCCCATATCTTTGGCATTCTCCGCAACCAGTTGTACTCTGATAAGATTCTGGCTGTCGTTCGTGAATACTGCACCAACGCAATGGATGCAAACATCGATGCTGGCGCACCAAACTGCCCAATTCAAGTCTCCATCCCCAACGCATTCTCTCCTGTTTTCAAGGTACGTGATTTCGGCAAGGGACTTTCTGAAGAGCAGGTCTACAACATCTTTGGCTCTTATGGCGAATCCACCAAGCGCAACACCAATGAGCAAACAGGATGCTTGGGTCTTGGCTCCAAGTCGGCATTCTCTTATGTCGATTCGTTCTTGTTCATCTCATTCAACGGTGGCGTTAAAACCGTTTACTCTGCTTACATTGACGAGACAGAAATTGGCAAAATCACCCGCTTGACTGTCGAACCATCAAGCGAACCATCAGGCATTGAAATTATGGTCAATGTCAAAACAGGTGATTTCGGAGCGTTTCATGACCGAGCATTTGAGGTTTTGCGATATTTCACACCAAAGCCTATCATTCATAATGACAACCATTTACAGCACAGGATTGACAACCACGACTCTACGCCAATCCTATCAGGTGATAACTGGTTAATCACCAAGAACCATCAAGGCGGGTATGGCTCACGCTTGAGAGTCATCATGGGTAATGTTGTATACCCTGTTAACATCAACAACCTTGGCATTGGTTCGGTTATGGCAGACTACATCCATTCCTTCAGGTATATGGAAATCCTGCTCAAAGCCCCTATCGGTGCAGTTAAGAATTCCGCTTCTCGTGAGGCTTTGGAATACAACCAGAAAACCAACAGTTGGCTGTTCAATGCTCTGGCAGATTTCAAGGAACAGGTGGGTGAGGTCTTATCCCAGCAGATGGAATCAGCAAAAACCATGTGGGATGCTCTCTTAATGTACAACGAATTGTCCAACAAGGTAGGTCATTCAAACGCCCTTAAGTATCGTGGTCAGACAATTCATCAAGGAAGCATTGCCATCCGGTCTGCCAAGTTACGCAGGGTTCAAAAGAACCGCAACCAAAAGTTGCAGTGGGAGGAGGCTTCCCATATCTCTCCACATAGTGAAGCACGTATCTTTATTGACAAGGGCAACGTCTCCCGCAACGAATTGTTCGGTCGTATCAATTCATACGGTGACCTGACAACCAACACATACCTGCTCCAGTTTGACAACGCAACCTTGGCAGATGAATTCCTAGCCAAGCCGGAGTTGGAAGGATGTCCTTGGGTTGACTTGGCTACGGCAACCTATGTCAAGCCAACCCGCAAGCAGTCTGTTGGCAAGTCTGTCTTTTCAGAAGCATATGAGTTTGCTGGTAGTTCGTCGTGGCGCAAGTCCGACCATTGGAGACCTTGCCAAATTGATATTGAGAATGGTAGCGGTTTGTATGTGGTCATATCACACTTTGCTCCAGTTGATTCGTTCCTTAATACATCTCAAATTGATACATTCTTAAGGCTACTTAAAACCTGTGGCATTCACCAAACAGTGTATGGCGTTCGTGCAAAAACCGCCTCAACTCTTGGCTCTGGGTGGAAATCGTATCAACAGTATCAGGTCGAACTCTTCAAAGACCTTACTGACAGGCTTAACTTGGCAACCCATTGGGATGTCAAGAAAGCATCCATTCCGGGTATCATCTCAGGATTCCGATGCTCTGCATATGACGATTTCGAGTTCCCTGATAGTATCAAGGAGATTATGGATGCAGTCAAAGTATCAGAAAGCACCAAGTGGACTGATGAGTTCAAGGTTGCCAACCACTTGTTTGAACTTGCAACAATGCAGTACGAGTCCAAGTTGCAACCCAAAATTGACGCAGTGATGGACACGTATCCTATGCTCAGTTTGCTGGGTTGGATAGGCGGTGGCACATCTGCCCAGAAGGTGATGGACTACATCAAATTGGTCGGGTAGGTTCCTCAAGCAAACCCAACCAGAAGCCCCCAGAAATGGGGGCTTTTTTATTAACCATCGATAAATCATAAAAAATTTCTTTGAAATTTTTTAGAATATACTAGCTGTTAATATTTTTGCTTAATTTTAAAAGTAAGCATAATATTGCTTGCATTCATATGAGATATGCGATAATATTTACCTGTTAGTCAAGGAGAAACCGTTATGGAAATAACTGCATCGTTGTTGAACCAGAACCCAGTCGATGGGTTCCTTACAATCGTCGCTGATGGTGTACAACACACCGTCCTTGCAAGCAACCCTATGTTTGCAACCGCAGTATCTGCATTCCAGTCCAAGGATTGGGACGCTTTGATGCTTGCCATCGACCCATCCCTCAAGTTCAAGAACCTCTATGCCAAGTATGAGCAAATCGAGGTCAAGGATGGCTCCGTGTTCGTTGGCGGTGATGTTGTCCGTTCCATTGTGGCAGACCGCATCATAAACTTTCTTGCAGATGGCATCGACTGCTTGCCTATCTTCAAGTTTATCACCCGCTTGCAGTTAAATCCAAGCAAACGTGCGGTCGATGAACTGTACACGTTCCTTGAGCATAAGTACCTGCCTGTCACCGAGTCTGGCACGTTCCTTGCTTACAAGGCGGTACGCAACGATTTCACCGACAAGCATACTGGCAAGTTTGACAACAGTGTTGGCAACGTGCTTGAAATGCCACGCAACAAGGTCGATGATGACAAGGAGGTTGGATGCTCTTATGGCTTCCACGCCGGTACACTTGAATATGCATCAGGCTTTGCAAGTGGCATTGACAAGTTGGTTCTTGTGGAAATCGACCCTGCGGATGTTGTGAGCATCCCAACAGACTGCAATTTCCAGAAACTCCGCACCTGCCGATACAAGGTAGTTTCGGAGTATGAGCGACCGCTCTCCGAGCAAGTCTATCAGTCCCGCTTCTCAACCGAGCATGATGATGACGTTGATGAAGAATGGGATGATGATGACCTCTGCCCAGAATGCGAGTATGTCATTGACGATTGCGAGTGCGACCGATGCAATGGTTGTGCCGAACTCGCATCCGAATTGGACGATGATGGCTACTGCCCTGATTGTGCAAACGATGATGACGAAGGCGGTTGCATGGGTGACCCTGATGAGCCAAAGACCGAGATTCAGTTAACCCTGAACCTTGACAACAAGTTGCAGAGCGTTGATTGGACAAAGCAACACGTTGTTCTGGACACCCTATTGAATCATCTATTCAAGTCCCGCCGTCCTGCTCTGGCAATGGCGATTCGACGTGAATGGGGTTCAGGTGACCATCATTCAGTTGCCTATGGAATTCTGCTTGACTTTACAACTGAAGCAGATGCAAAGACCATCTACAACGAACTGAACCCTTAACGGGGTTCAGACCTGCCACAGGGAGAGAGGCGAATGCCTCTCTCCCTTTTTTATTAACGACTGGTAAATTCTAAAAAATTCGAAAGAATTTTTTAAGTTTTAGTGATTGTTAATATTTTTGCAATGTTTCGAGAGTGTGATATAGTAATGGTATGGGTCTTAAGATTAAATATTTCCAATGTAAAGATTGGGAAGCATATGAGGAAGAGTTTAAAATTCGAAAGTATCACGAGTATCCAATAAATCGAGATAACTATATTCACGTTGCTGATTTCGAGTTTGAGACAGCCATAGGTGCAGAACAATGTCTTTGGGAACTTGTTTATCTTTTTGGTACTGAAGACTGGTACACGAATCCAAAAATCAAAGTTCATTCTATGCCGCCATTAAGACACATCCAAAAGACTGATGTTTTTACGCTGGTAAGTTTTGGTCAATATTCTTTTGGCATCAAGCGTAATGAAGATATGATGGGGATGGCTTTTCCTTTTGACTATTTCCAAGATTCGAGTTTTGATTAATAGGTAAAGTTAGCTCCCTTGAAGAAAATTAAAAATATTCATCTTGGGAGAATAACTTTATGGCATTTGTATATTCTAAAACTGTTTTTGCAGGCATAGTTACAAGTTTAGGTAACTCTGATGCATATTTACAAGCAGCACAAACCGGAACAGCAACTTCAGGACTTTCACAACTTCAAACAGCAAGAGGAGATGTAGCGGATTCTTTAAGCGATAATTCAATCACCAACACAGATTTCGACGCTACAAATACTTTAGCCGCATCTTTGAGAACTGCAGAAGGAAACGCACCAAGTACAGTTTCATCTGCTTACAATGGTGCTCTTACTGCTTTAGATACTTATATGACTACTGTAACTGGTTCTACTGTTAAAGATTATTGGAACAGCAAGACATCAGATACAACTATGACTTTTACCGATAACTTTAGAGCATTTTTCCGCAGAGTTAAAACTGATGAAGTTATTGTTAAACTTTATTCTATTACTATGCCTTCAGCTGGTTCTACAACATCTATTTCTTCAGTAGGATCCACAACAAATATGATTCCTGCTTTATATGAAGTAAGAACAGATACAGCCATTGGAAGTTCATTTGTTGCTAATTTTACTTGTATTAAATCTGGTGGCGGTTCAGATTTAGTTTCTCTTACTGTTGATTCAGGCACAGGAATTTCGAATTATTTTTCTATAGGTGGAACTACAAAATATCTTTATATTTCAGCATTTAGTGGAACAGGAACATCAGGAAACACTATATCTGTTTGGACTAGATAAAAAATATTAACTTCCTTTAAATCCTAAGAAATTCGAAAGAAATTCTTAGGATTTTTTTTGTCTTTGATGTTTATAAATGTTGCAAACCTATAGCACTTGAGGTAATATATATCTGTTGCTGGTAATCATTGTAGGATAGATGGTGTAGGTTTTAAAATATTTCAGGACCAAATATTTTTTTGTAAAAACCCTGCCAGCAACATCCAAATGTGGTAGAATAGATATATGCTTGGGTGGTGGAATGGTATACACGACGGACTTAAAATCCGTTGGCGCAAGCCTTACGAGTTCGAGTCTCGTCCCGAGTATTGAGAGAGGTTTCGGTTAGGGTAAACCTAACACGGTCGGCAAGAAATGTTAATGCAGGTGGGAAATCGCTACTGGTTTACTAGTCACCAAGTCGGGCTCCACACAGACCTCTCTCTTTTAATTTTGGTTCCATAGCTTAACAGGTAAAGCAGCATCCTTTTAAGATGTTGAGTATGAGTTCGATTCTCATTGGAGCCATTTCACTTGGTCCTTCCGCAAACCATGCCAAGTGAATCCAATCCCTCTCTTACCGCCCAAGAGAGGGATTTTTTATTAACAACTACTATAACATAAAAAAATCTATAGATTTTTTTAAGATCTAGCTGTCGTTAATGTTTTTTTATTTCTTGACATATGGCTAAATCTGTTATATACTTTTATTAAGTTGGAAGGGACATTGAAGACTCTAATGAAAACGCTTGAAACGGTTTATGCCATTTTGTATTTTACGATTGCTGTTATTGTTGCTATCATTCTTTATCCATTATCTTTTTTCTCGAAGAAAGACCATTTTGAAGAAAGTGGTTATGACCTGTGAAATACATCCTATACCAAGTCGATAATGATTTCAATGTAATTAATAAGTTTATGTTCAAAGAAGCAACACTTACTTATGAATACATTAACAAACATATATCAGAAGAACCAGATGTTAATTTTCTTCTTCTTAAGTTAGATGATAAAAAAGATATCGAATCTGTTGCCACATATCGTAGTGGAAAAAATGAAAAAATTCTTTATTAAAGACTAAGATTGATGATAGAATAGATACGAGGAACCAAATGTCAATAGTTTTAAAAAATGAATCTTGTCTTGATTTTCTTCCGACCGTTGAAGATAAGAGTGTTAACCTTGTTTTGATTGACCCACCATATACAATCTCTCGTGCCACTGGTTTTGAATCGTGTGGAGAGAAGGGTGTGGAAAGATTTAAAATGTCCTATGAGTTTGGCGAATGGGACAATGAAATCTTTGTTCTTGATAAAGTTATGCAAGAATGTCATCGCATACTTAAACCCGGTGGAACTTTGATTTGTTTCTATGACCTCTGGAAAATAGAAACATTAAAAAAATGGATTGAAGATGCTAAATTCAAGCAGTTAAGGTTCATCGAATGGGTTAAGACAAATCCTGTACCTATTAACTCAAAAATCAACTATCTTACAAACTCAAGAGAAATTGCTTTAACCGCTATCAAAGGTGCAAAGCCAACATTTCATTCCGAGTATGACAAGGGTATTTATGAGTTTGCGATTTGTCATGAGAGAGACCGTTTCCACCCAACCCAAAAACCACTTAATCTCTTACAGGCATTAATAAACAAACACTCTAACGAAGGCGATTTGGTTTTGGACTGTTTTGCAGGTTCAGCCTCTTGTGCTGTTGCTTGTCATAATACAGGAAGAAATTTTATCGGTTGTGAGTTAGATGAAACTTATTTTACAAAAGCAACTGAAAGAATACAAAAATTAAATGACAAAAGCACAGATGTTTCTTCAAGTGGCACAACCAAATGATGAAGGGAAAACACGTCTTTGGCTCTACAGTGAGTTAGAGGCATTATTTCCAGGTGTAACTTTCCAAACAAAAAATGGTGGTGATTGGAACCGCTCTGATGGACAATTAAGAGATTTCATTGTCTATCGTGAAAAAGACAAAAACCGCACAATTGGAATACGGCTTGATGGATACAAAGACACTTGTATTGAAAAACGGATTCGAACAGATATTTTTAAATCAATCAGGAAGCAAAGATGTCGTGTTGTTGATGTTGGTGGTGAAAACATAGAATGCGACCATAAAGATGGACGTTATACCTCAGAGACTTATTCTGTTGTAGAAAATCAAAAAGAAGATGATTTTCAGCCACTTTTAAGAAATGTAAATCTATCTAAACGAACTCATTGCAAAATATGTGAAGAGACAAACTTAAGATATGATGCTACAAGACTAGGGTATTCTCATGGTTGGGTTTCTGGTAGTTCTAAATATGAAGGGACTTGTATTGGTTGCTACTGGTACGACCCAAGAAATTTTAATCAGACAATATCAAAAGATTTTAAACTATCCTTGCGAACTGTTTAAATTTTGATATACTAGATTTGTTCGAGAGGACTTCAGCCTTAAGAACAAAATCCAGAAGGTGGTGCTTCTGGGAACTATGAGAAGGATGTATCAAATTCTCCTTTGCCGGTTCGTATCTCCTCGATGCATCCTTCTCATTTTAAATAAAACTAT
>Ga0213922_1000852_pt1 | contig 12651 bp, 11 predicted proteins | sample McNCre2917MG_FD_165060 | JGI IMG/M metagenome (GOLD analysis project Ga0213922, IMG submission 165060) | Freshwater microbial communities from McNutts Creek, Athens, Georgia, United States - 29-17 MG | ecosystem: Environmental > Aquatic > Freshwater > Creek | place: USA: Georgia | collected... | reverse complement strand
ATTTACCCTGTCCATTGGCACCTAAGATGCCAATACGTTGTCCCGCCAAAACAGATTTATTAACTTTATCAATGATTCTTTTTTCTTGACCATCAACCATGTAACCAAAAGCGCCATCAGTAATGGCCAACATAGGATTAGGTAAGTTTTGCGGTTCTTTAAATTCGAAAGTAAATTCAGCGTCAGCGAGGACAGGCGCAATTTTTTCCATGCGCTCCAACGCTTTAACCCTACTTTGCGCTTGTTTCGCTTTACTTGCTTTAGCCTTGAAGCGGTCAATGAATTTCTGTAGATGCGCGATTTTTTCTTGCTGTTTAGAGAATGAAGCTTGTTGCAACTCTAACTGCTGTGCACGCATGATTTCAAATGAGGTGTAGTTACCACCGTAACGATTGAGTTTGGCATGTTCAATATGCAAAGTGACATTGGTCACAGCGTCTAAGAATTCTCTATCGTGACTGATCACAATCATGGTGCCGGTGTAGCGCTTGAGCCACGCCTCTAACCAAACCAAGGCATCTAAGTCTAAGTGGTTAGTTGGTTCATCAAGTAACAATAAGTCTGATGGGCACATCAAGGCACGAGCTAATTGCAAGCGCATGCGCCAACCACCTGAGAAGCTGTTAACGGGTTGATCTAACTCACTAGTTTTAAAACCCAAGCCCAAAATCAAGGATTGAGCTCTTGGTACGGCATCATGCTCACCTGCATCTGCCAAATCGGTATAAGCATGTGCCATGGCCATGCCATCATCAGCAGCCTCAGCAATTGCTAAAGCAGCTTTGAGTTCGACTAAACGCGTATCACCACCTAAAACAAATTCTGTAGCGGATTCTTCTGTTTCTGGCATGTTTTGAGCCACTTGGGCCATACGCCAAACTTTAGGAATAGAACAATCACCACCATCTTCATGCAATGTGCCGTTGAGCATGGCAAATAGCGTTGATTTGCCAGCCCCATTACGCCCGACTAAACCCACCTTTTCACCAGGATTTAAGGTGACAGAGGCTTTATCAAGAATAAGTTTTGCACCACGGCGCAAAGAGACATTGTTAAGGATGATCATGTAGTTTCAGCAGTCTTACCAGCAACTGCTGGATGGTTTATCTACTTTTTCAGCTCATTTAAGCCAATGGAGCAGATGGAATCTCAAGAAGAAGGTATTTTAACTGATTGATAAACGCTAAAACTAATAGAAACCAACAAACTATTGATTAATGAACTAAAATGGAGGCTCGAAACATTTCTAACTGCGCTCTATATTTTTTCTTAAGCAGTTCATCCATTGGCCTTCCAAAATTCTTTTTGCTGAGCACAGGCCAATTATTTATTGGTATTTATGCAATTCAAAGATTTAGGTTTATCAGAAGAGATTCTTCAGGCTATTAACGAACACGGGTATACAACCCCCACCCCTATTCAAGCTCAATCAATCCCCGCCATTCTTAAAGGTGGCGATTTATTAGCTGCAGCACAAACAGGCACAGGCAAGACAGCTGGTTTCACATTGCCAGTGTTACAACGTTTATTAACTTCCCCTATTAACCAAAATAGTCGTCGCAAGCAAGTGCGCGGTTTGATTTTGACACCTACCCGTGAGTTGGCAGCTCAGGTTCATGCCTCAGTTCAAACATACGGCAAATATACGAGGTTAAAGTCCGCCGTTATTTTTGGTGGCGTTGGAGCCAATCCCCAAATTAAAGCAATTCAAAGTGGTTTAGATATTTTGGTTGCAACCCCAGGTCGTTTATTAGATTTGATGGGGCAAGGTGCTATTTCTTTGCAACACATAGAGATTTTGGTGCTCGATGAAGCTGACCGTATGTTGGATATGGGCTTTTTGCGAGATATTAAAAAGATCTTAGCGGCTCTACCTAAGCAACGTCAGAATTTATTATTTTCAGCGACTTTCTCAACTGAGATTAAAGCACTCGCGAATGATTTATTAAATGGCCCTTCTTTAATTGAGGTGGCACGTAGCAATAGTACTAATGAAGCCATCACCCAAGTGATTCACCCCGTGGATCGCGGCAATAAGCATCCGTTGTTAGCTCATTTAATTAAGAGTAATAACTGGAAACAAGTGCTGGTGTTTACGCGCACCAAGCACGGCGCCAATAAGTTGGTGCTTCAGTTAGAGAAGGATGGCATTACCGCGATGGCCATCCATGGCAATAAGAGTCAGACCGCCAGAACCAAAGCACTGGCAGACTTTAAAGCCGGAAAGATCATCGTGCTAGTTGCCACAGATATCGCTGCCCGAGGAATCGATATTGATCAATTGCCTCATGTCATTAATTATGATTTGCCAAATGTGCCAGAGGATTATGTGCATCGCATTGGGCGAACTGGTCGCGCCGGCTCAAACGGTGTGGCAGCTTCGTTAGTCTGTGTTGATGAACACATCATGTTGAGAGATATCGAGCGTTTAATTAAGCAGACTCTACCAAGAGAAGTTATTGCAGGTTTCGAACCAGATCCTAACGCAGTTGCTCAGCCTATCCAATTACGCAGCCAACAAGCTCCTCAACGTCATGGCCAGCCTAGACATAATGCATCCGCTCCTAAAGGAACCAACCAAAGTAAGCGTAGCGGACAACAAAAGCCAGCATCAGGCACCATGACAGCTCCTAAGAAACCTCACAGAAAGACGAATACCCAAAAGCCTGGGCACTTCTCTAAAGGTCCTAGAGCAGCAAGTAAGCCTACTTAACACAAGTGACCATTATTAAAACAGTTAAATGTAATATGTTGATATAGCCATAGAGGATGTTATGCCAGCAAGCAAAGATAAATTTAAAGCCCAACCAAAAGTGACTTCTAAAGCGACTGAATTAAAAGATCAGCTTAAGAAATATTATGTGTATGCCTTGATTGATCCGAGAAACATTTCAGAAAAAGGCATTTTCTATATAGGCAAAGGTACGGATAAACGTGGCTTAGCCCATGCAGCCAACGCTCTCAAGCTAAGCAATCTAGAAAAGACAGACGAAGATAAAGATAAAGATAGCGAAAAGAATAAAAAAATTCGTGAAATTCATGCTGCCACTCAAGAAAAACCATTAGTTCGAGTTCTTGGCCGCTTTGATACCAATGAAGAAGCTTTCGCTGCAGAATCTATGTTGATTAAGTATTCATATGGCCTAACAAGAACTGGCGGCCCTCTAACCAATATTGTTTTAGGGCATAAATCTAGGCACATCCGCGACAAAGGTAATTTTGAGTCGATAGAACGATTAGATATTCCTAAGGTTAATAAGATTGATGGTACATATATCCGAACAGAGTTGGATAAATTACTATCTCGTGGCATCCCAGAGATTGCTGATGAAACCGTTGATCAAATTAGGGCTCTAATTGCTAAAGATCCTGACCTAAAAGGTCACATCACCATTGAGACGCCAAAAATCGTGGAATATGGTCGTTATGTCGGTGCCATTGTTAACTTTGGTGAAGACGATGTGATATTGCGTTTGCAATTTAGACCCACCTCTTTAATCACCAATTTGCGTGCTCGACATGAAAGTACCAAATTAGGTAAAGAAAAATTTACTGCGCGTATGTCAGCGCATAACCTAGAAATTAAAGGTCATGGTTCTTATGGTTGGATAGAGGGCTGGAAGAATAATGGCTTGAAATTTAATGACTATGAAACAGCCGTTGAACGAATTAAACAAGCCTACAACTGTTTTAAAGATTAAAAAAATACCGCCCAATTGAGGCGGTATTTTTTTTGATGATTTATTGCAATTGTTTTTTATTACCATCAGCTTGGTTAAACTGTTCCATAGCTGCAAGCAACTGCTCTTTCACACCATCTGGAAGATTATCAAAATCTTCTTCCGTCAGGGGTTGACCAATCGCATCGACCTCCTCAAAAGACTTTCCACCAAACAGCGCTTCAATCTCCCCCACCAAACCATCGAGATCTTCCTGAGAGCCTTCAAAATGATCAAAGCATCCAGGGGCAAATTCAATTTTTAATGCATTTTTTGATGAATCATTACTCATGTTTATTCCTTGTATTAAGTAGAAAAAGATGGGGGTGGCTAACGCCAACCCCCACCACCAGGAGCACAACTACACACAAAACTAGCAGTTGGGATAACCTATTGGCCTTAATTTAGCCTTGGCTCTTTCCACAGTTTTCTCATCAAATAGGTGAGCGAAATCAACAACCAAAGATTCGGCCGTATATTCCGGGTAACCAGCCGCCACCAAAAGATCAAAATTAGTACTTTCATCTTTTTTATTACTTACGCGATTAATGCTTTCAATAATGCCGTGACGCTTGAGCATCTGAGTCGTTCTATTCAAGCTACGCCCCATACCCTTCAAAATACTAATACCTTTTGCAGCGCGCTCTTTTAATTCTTCTGGTGCTGCATCACCAGCAAATGAATTTGCAGAAAACACATATACCCCCAAATTTTTAGCAACATCAGTCAAACCTAAAACATTGGCACGCGCTATCGCCGCACGAATTTCCTTAACAGTCAACTCACCAGTTGCTGCTTGTTCTAGAATTTTTTTACCGTTAAATGATTTGTGTGACATAACAGCTCCTTGATGTTTAATGGTTCCATTGTCCAGATCTAAATGATATTTTTTGTCATTTAGATCATCTTTTTCAAAATATTTTTAATGCAAGAAACCAATGGCCTCGCTGCGATAAGTTTTCTTATGATCAACAGCTTTCCCCAGGTTCACAATTAAAGCAGTCGCATCAACTGGTTTAATAAAGCGACCTTGGCGAATTGATTGCTCAAAGTCACCAGGGGTGAGGTTTTTCAAGCCTGCTACCAAAGGTTTATGTTGCTGCTCCTGATAATCCAAGCCCATTTTGTGGCAAGTTAAGCAAAACATATCCCAGACCTTAGCAGTACTTAAGTAGTCAAACTTAATACTAATATCAAAACGTCTTAGCGAAGCCTCATCCAAACTGTCAAATAGATTGGTTGAAGCTATGAAAATACCTCTGAAGGCTGAAAGCTCAACCAACATAGTATTAATCATGCTAACTTCCCAGCTTTGTTTGGCATGCGCACGATTCATCAAGAAGCTATCGACCTCATCAAACTGTAAAACTGCCTTCTGTTTTTTGGCAGAAGCAAAGGCTCGACTAATCTTTTGCTCCGTCTCACCCACGCGTGAACCAAGTAAATCCGAAGCCTTAAGCAGAATGTGTGGCATGTTCATACTTTCCGCCAACCATGTGCCAAAAGCTGTTTTACCCGTGCCCGGAGGCCCATATAAACAAATACGGCCTTCCCCCGTCTGAGATAAACCATCACGCAAAGCAGTCAGATCCACTGGGGAGTTGACAATATCTGGACGAAATCCCAAAGAACCTGTGTTTTCGCTAAAGCCAATTTGAGTAACACCCTGAGCCTGTAGCTTGTCATTAACTAACATCATGGCTAAATCATTACGCTCGGCAAGGGTTTTTTCAACCCCCAAAGTTTTTACTACCTGAGCTGTTTTAGCGACTAAGGCTGGTGAAGTTTGACTATGACGAGCAATTTCATGAATCAGTCCGTGATCAATGAACTCGCCACACTCCTGAGTCAACATATCTCGGCGCTGCAACTCGCTAGGCAATGGCATCTCAAAACACATATCAAAACGACGCACATAAGCTGGATCAAATCCGTCAATCGAATTAGCAATCCAAATGGCGGGCAACTTATTAGTCTCAAGCGTCAGGTTAATCCAGGATTTCTGAGCCAACATGACATCGTCATCTGTAAATTGAACGCCATCTCCATTCAAAATCTCTTCACACTCATCGAATAAGATAACAGCGCGGCTTGAGCGAAATAGTGATTGAGCTAAGCGATAACTACGAATACGACGCATCGGCGTAATCGGGTTACCTGCCAAGTTCATAGCTACCACTTCAAGCGGATCCATAGATACTTTTTGAGCGACCAACTTGGCGAATTCAGTTTTACCTGTACCAGGACGACCATAAATCAGAATATTCACACCCTCTTGCTTGCTCTTTAAAGAGCGCTCAAGATAGTCAGCTACCATGTCAACACGCTCTTGCACATGTGCAAAATCATTAAATGACAATTTAGCTTTGGTGCCGGATTGAACAAAACCTTTGATTAAATGACGAACATTTTCTTGCTTCAATACAGCGCGTTTTGCAAAAGTAATTGTCAATAAATCTACACGAGAGCGTAAATTCCCCTCTCCGCGATGATCTAGAGAAACAAGGCCAGAACTGACTAAATTAGATTGGTCATCAAAAACATCTTCAACAATAGAATTTTTAATATTTAGTAAAGATGCAAATATTTTGGGAGCAGCAAATGCTGATACCCCATCCCCCATCATGTCACAGCACTCTTGCAAAATGGTTTCGGTGTGCATTAAGACAGCAAGCCCCAAAACCATTTTCTCTGTTTCATTTAGATCTGCAATTTCAGCTAACCCATTGAGATTTTTCTCAAGTTCGGTTGGAAAATAGTAAGGCTTACTTAAATTACGCTCCCAAATGCCCAAAATCTGCAACAGGTCTTTACGCAATACCGATGGCTCACGAGTTTTCGCATAAGCCTCATAGTTTTCAAAACCTAAAAATGAGAAAACTTTTGTCATCCACAAATTAAAGCTAGATTTAATGCTATTAAAGGCGCGAGTGTGCACAACGGCACGAAGGATTACCACGCGCAACCACTGAGCATATGCATCCGATGGCTCAATTAAGTCAATCGAACAATCGTCGACCCAATTAGCCACAGATAAGTAAGCAACCGGCTTTATCTGCTTAGGCGAATTCTCTTGCTCATCCTCTGACTCAAGCATTGCTTCAAAACGACTATTCATAGCAATCTCCTATTAACAATGCATTCATATCAAATAAGTTCTTTGGGGTAATAAACAACACTGCCCTCCCCAAACTCCAACTCCAATAACTGTTTAGCTTCCTGAGGGCTACTTGCAACCACTTCCATATTGACTAGCTGCGTCCCAAATAATCTGACCTTTGCCATATACATTTTCATATCGCTCCCTATTCAATTGGATGGGCGAATTATTAACTTTCCACGCGACAAAAAATGTCACATTCATAGAATGCCTTTAAATTATTTTTATACGGGGGAATATGTAAGCAACATAGCTGTTGCAGAATAAAGCGCGGTTGGCTCACCAGATGAGCCAACCTTCCAAGCCTTTATTTATAAGCCTTTAAAGCAGCCTCTAAATCTTGGCAAATACGTTCTTTAATAAACTTGGGTTCACGTACTTGGATATTGGGTCCCATACTACGCAACCACCAAATGAGCTCTTCTTGCACTAAGACTGTAGCTTCAATCTCAGACCAAGGATTATTTTTAGCAAATGACTTAGTTAAAGGCTTAATAGTTTGGTCTTTACTTAAAGGGGTTTCTTTAAGCCAACCAGTTGTACCTATATCACCCCACAATTTGAGTTTTACTTCTTTTCCATAAACATCAGCAGACATCTCAGGGAAAGCAATCCCTTTATTTAAATGCGCCTTAATTTTGGCTTGCTCTTCCAATCTAAAAGCACTGGAAGTAATGGGCCTTGCAGAAATCAAGCGACTCAAAAGGTAACTTTGTAAGCGAGCCCCATCAGAATTAAGTGCTACCAAATAAGTTCTAACACCTCTTTGCACAATTGCCTGTGGGTGAAGAATTTTTTTACCTTTGTCATTTTCAATCTCAATCGAGGTTTCATAAAGCAATGCTTCATGAATGACTTTTTCAACCTCAAGATTAATAGGTGGCTTTTGAAAACCCACCCAATCAGGCAAACGCTCTACCCGATCTAGCCATTTTTTCGCCTTACTCTCAGACTTTCTGACAGTAAAGCCAAGTCGCTCCTCCACCTGTTGAGCAGCCTCAGACATGGCCATTTTGAAGTAAGGCTCAAGCGCCTGCTGCATCACAGCAGGCATCCAATCAACCCCTAATTTCTTTAATACACCAAAGGCTAATACTTCATCCGGACTCAAGCCCAATCCAACAGGAGGACCTGATTTACTCCAATGAACCCCTGAAAATTTGTCAACCTTAAGCTCCGGAATAATGACAGCTAGTTGTTCAAGGTCATGCTGAACTTTTCTTAAAAAAGCCGTTCTATCCAATTTAGGATCATGAGTTTCATGTAATCGCTCAGTCAAAGCAGCTGTTGAAATGGTTCTACCGAATTTAGGCACCAATGTTAAGAGATGCCATTGCCGACGCAAACGAGCTAAGCCCGTTTTCCCAAAATCATCCGCAGTTTTTTTAGGTCTAGCCATGTAATTGTTTGTAGTACTTATTTTCTAAATATAAGGTTCTCGGAACCGGGTTTTGCTGCCCCAGATCAATAAATGGGTCCGCTACTGGCGTATAACCCGGCCAAGGCTCACCATTATCAGCCACATAAATAAATTTAGGCTTTATACGAGCACTACGATACATCAAAGAATCCCCTGAGAATGGGAAATTAAACCAATTATGCTCATGCAAAACCACCAAATTTGGATACAACTTTAATTTTGACTGAAGAATTCTAAAAGTCTGAACCACTTCTGTTTTTAAAAAGATAAGGGTTAAACCAATATCTTGAAAGTGGAAACGATAACCAAAGAAGTCTTTTTCAAATTGCTCAAAAAATTGGGCATAACCCTCGGGGTAATTGGTATCAGTTAACTTTGGGAAGAAATCAATATGCTTCAAGCCAAGATCTTCAGGCTTTAATTCAGTTTCTTGGATGTTATGCCTCGAGGCTTGATAGGAAAAAGCAATATTTCTAACAAATTTTCTTAGTTCATCTAGAGGCATAGCATTGTCAACATAAATTGCCGTCATTTTTTCAGGGTGATGAAATGGCGCCAAAAATAAGTCTAAAGGGCCAGAATCCGTCCAGCAAGCCCCATAAAATAAAACAGGCTCGCCCGTTAAGCCCCAGTGAACTGGATTATCTAAATACTCTCGAGGTGTTGGCATGAGATTTCTCCTATTACTTTTTCTCGTGAGTTAACCACTCACGCCAAGCTTCATAGACCATGACCATCGCCAATGTATCTAATTCACAGTAACGCAATAATGATGACTTCATGTTAGCCCTACTTTTCTGACTCAAGTTTTCAAACTGTAGACGAGCAAAGGCTGTACTTGCCGCACCACCTTCTTTAACTTCAAAATCATCGTCATCTTCAGCCACTTGCTGAGCCTCAGAGGCAACATCATCAAACATAGGGCTTAATAACTCATAAGGATTTTTTACTTTCCCTTGATCATTTAATTGCCACCAAGCATGATTTTTGAAGTTACAACTATCAATCCCACCTTCCGCACCGTATACCTTTTGCGAATAACGAGCTTTCAACCAAGAAGAATCTTTCATAACAGCGGGTAAAACTACTTTAATGCTTGATCGCCCTTTTGTATCTGGATGAAAGAATGCTTTTTCCGCCATAGCGCACAAATCAACCATAGCACGAGCACCACGATGAACCACTTTCTTACCAGATTCATCTTTTCGCACTGTTAGGCTGTTAATAAAATCAATTAATTCACCAGCATCGCTAGGCGCCACTTGATTAGCTAAATCTTCAGAAATATCTTTATAGATACGATTTAAGGTTGTGTTTTCATAAGAGCTCCACATGAATACAGTCCCCTCTGTACTTAGCTGCTTTTTAAGCTCTCTAACAAAGTTATAGGTTGGATTTTTGCCAGGATCAGCCTCTAAAAATTCACCTGCATGTTTGACTGTGCCATGTTCATCCATAGTGTGGATGGAGAACTGAAAAGCCACTGGTGCATAAGGTCGCTTACCTTTAAAAAAAGGAACTGCTACAGCGCATGTCTCAAAATCAATGAATGCGTAGGGAAATGTCCATGAAGACATTTGCTCTTCCGTGATTTGATGATCCAAAAAGAATTTTCTCTCATCAGTCCATCCACCATCCACTTGAAGTTGGCGACGTTCAGATTGGGTTAATCCTTTGTCTTCAAGTTTGATTGTTAAGTCGCCATCTTCCAAATCAGATAAATAAACTTTTTTCTTAAGAATGAGCTCCGTCTTCATATCAGACTTAAGTCTGTATAAATCCAGAACCGTTGGCTGGGTCATATCAAAATCTTTCCAGCACTCATGAAATCCACTTTTTAATGGACTGCTTGAATCGTCACAACGAAATTCGCATTTAGTGCAATGGCCACCTAATACAGGCGTAATACGAATATCATCAACATAATGTTTGGCCCAATTAGTGACGACTGATTCAAAGTACCCCTCTACCCCTGGGGCAACAATAGGATTTTTTAAGATTTGATCAACATATTTATTAACATCTACCTTAGCAAGAATCGACTCGCCAATAGTGCTTAAGTTAGTCCCGGGCTCAACCACAACAGAAGTCTTTTTCTTATCACCCGAACGCTCTAACTTGAATTTCTGATTTAAACCGTCGACTGTACAGGCCACACTTTTGTCGCAAAGCATCAGAAAGCTATCGATGTTGAAACCCCAGCCCTTATCAAGGCTTAATTTTTCAAAAACAAATTTCTGAAAAGCCACATCCTGCAAATATGGCAACATGCCATTGCTTGATGCGCTGATTGTGCCATCTTTATTTTCGAAGTTGAGCTCTTTTAAAGCAGGATCATAGGTTTTAGCCTTAACCTCAATGAGTTCAATATGAGATCCAGTTTTCTTAATAATATCTACACGAGCAAATAAATGCCCCCAACGAATAGCCCCTTCGAAAATAACCACATCCGTTCTTTTTAGAAGCTCTTCAGTTTCAAGAATCTGAGCCTCATGCCCACTAGCCTTTACTTCAATACCTGTTGGATAAATCAACTTCGCTAACTCACCAATTTGAAAACCACCATCTGCTAAGGTTTTCAGAAAGTCATCTTCATCCTTCGTATTGGCATACGCCTTATTGCCTGTAAAAGCGAGCTTGGTAGGACATTCAACAGCCGTCTTAAAACGAGATTTAGTTAAGTAACGATTAGTCACAGGCGTTCCCCGAAGAGTAGATTGAGAGCCTCAACTGTAATTCTTAGAAATGACATTTTTTATCATGCTGAAATTAATATGCGTTTTTAGGCACAACAACACCAACAGGCACATTTTGGTTATCTTCAGGAATTGGCTCGGGGGCAATAACATCAGGATTTCCATCATCATGAAGATCTGTGCCACGAGGAACCTCATCTTGATTTAAATCACAAGGCCCTAAACTAGCTTCTTCATCACCATCTAATGTCTCATTAATCTGTTTCATAACTTGAGACAAATAAGCATCTGGTTGACCATAGGGATTTAAAGGACGGCTATAACACCACTGTTCATCACCATGACCACCACTACGCCAAAAAAACCAGTTTGGATCTGCCGGGCAATCGATACCTATAGTATTGGGATAGTCGATGAAGTAATGAATATGATTATTAACCTTGCAAAGCCCTGAGCGGTTTGGGCCCTTGATTTCTCCACGACGAGCTCCAATTGGGGCACCATAATTTCCCATGACGATAATTGGTGGCTTTGGAACCCATTTAGGAGAAGCATGCGAAGCTCGAGGAATCGCATGGGTCAAACACTTAATGAGCAAACGAAGATCATCTGGAGAAATAGCCCCCTGAGATTTTTTTAAAGTCCAGTTTCCTTGAGCATCCATGCGGCAATAGCGATTCTCAAAACGGAACAAATTACCAAGGTAATACTGTCTAGATGCTGTTGACCACCCCATATCCCCTCCAGTAGATGAACACTTTAAAAAATCATCTTACGACATTTTTATAAAATCCATAAGAAGTTACTGGATTGATTAATAAACAAGCACTAAATACTTTCTTGGTACTGCGGAGTAACTACAAGTAACCATATCAAACTCACGGAAATTGCTGGCTTTAGTGGACTGCCTTTCTCGACGTGAGTATAATTTGTATATACAAATAAATCTATTTATTAATAAAAAATTCAATTAAATCATTGTTTTATTTTTAAAATTTGATATTTTTTTGTAAATTATAGATTTTTATGTATATACAATTTATCATAAACTACGGAAGCTAAATTATGCGAAATCTAATCATCAGCCCCAAGATTGCGGAAAAACTAAAAAACAAACACGATGTACGGCGAGTAGAGGTTGAAGAATGTTTTCTCAATAGAATTGGGAAAGTCTTAAGAGATACAAGGGAAGAACATAACTCTGACCCACCAACAGTATGGTTCATTGCAGAAACGCACCAAGGCAGATTACTCAAAATCGTATATGTAAGAAGAGAAAAAAATTACTATTTAAAAACGGCTTTTGAACCAAACTTAGAAGAACAAAATATTTACAACAAAAAAGCTCTTTAATCATCACTAGACAAATAAAAGACAAATATGAAAAACAATACGGAAAAAATAAAGTTAATTGAAAGCACTGATGAGGCTTGGGAATCCGGAAAGCTTGGGCGCGATGAAAAATATGCAACCGTAGATGATGAAGCTACAGAAGCTATTGATGAAGACCTTGGTCTTCAGATGATTTCCATTAGATTAAGCAAAGATCTAATTAACTCATTCAAATTACTTGGCAATAAATATGGGATGGGCTATCAACCTCTTATGAGAGAAGCTCTTAAACGATTTGCAGATGGCGAACTAAAAATAATTGCC
>Ga0213922_1000849_pt1 | contig 12687 bp, 20 predicted proteins | sample McNCre2917MG_FD_165060 | JGI IMG/M metagenome (GOLD analysis project Ga0213922, IMG submission 165060) | Freshwater microbial communities from McNutts Creek, Athens, Georgia, United States - 29-17 MG | ecosystem: Environmental > Aquatic > Freshwater > Creek | place: USA: Georgia | collected... | reverse complement strand
GGATATCTTGTACATAAGTTCCAGATCCAGCGTCCTGAATACGGCGTAAACGGTAATAAACGAATGTGTACTGGTTGCCGGGCGCGTTAGGCGTAGGCCATACGTTAATGCATGGCAGATTTTGTACGGTAATCGTATCTCCAGCAGTATGATCTGCAGCAGTCGTGTTATTTTGACCACGGGCGCAGTTGATTAACTGGTTCCCGTTGACGTTTGGATAGCTAATTGTCTCGTTACCAATCTTAATAAATCCAGCAGAAGCCAATCCTGCGGTAGAGGTGAGATCAATAGTAGTCGCAGTAGAGCTTATGTTAGCCGCTAAAACGGCGTCTGAGAGGTTTTCTTGACCTGACTGACGGTTGATATACACCTGAATCGGACGGCCCTGTGCGAGCTTATTTGGCAGGCTCATGTAGGTTGGCTCTGCAATACGGCTGATATTGATGTCTTGCTGGTTGGATGTACCGTTATTTTGACGGATTACCATGTCCATGAGGTCAATAGTGTCCACAGGAAGGGGATACATAGCCTGTCCTGTAGTCATCGGGATAACACCCTGTTCTACAGTCCATAGGTTAATACCCCTATTTGCCCACTCAATGGTCAATAAGTTCAGGGATCTGCGGGCTGTACGGAAGTCGTAGCCAGTACGCAGCTCTTTACCACAGCGCTCGAATGCTTCTTCGATTAGATCGTTTACGTCTAAATTAAACGATGTGGTACCTGTTGTACTCATTTTTTCAAGCCTTTGAGGGTCTGTGCCAGTCTTGCTCTTTGACCAATTTTACCAGTTTTCTTAGCTGCAGACGCTAGTTTTTTAGCTGGAATTTTCTCTCCAGCCTTAACGCCTAGCTCTTTACGCAAAGCACCGGGCTTCTTGATTGCGCTTTGAATCCAGTTTTTAGTTGCCATTATTTCTTCCTTGCAGCTCTCATGTTATCCACGAGGTTTGGATAGGGACGACCAGCAGCTTTAGCCATCGCTTTAGCAGAGGCTTTCTTTGCTGGGGATAATTTCTTAGGTTTACCCAAATCTTTTGGACGCGCCTTATCCCAGACTTCTCCACCCTTAGCAAATTGAGTAAAGTCCGTGTTATCCCTGCGGGGTTTCTTTACGCCTTTAGGCATTTTAGAAGGGGCGATATCACCCATACCACGAGATGGTCTCATTAGCAGATCTTTCCGCGAGTCTTACCACGCTTGGCAATTCCATCAGCAGCCTTAACATATCCGCCTTTTTTCATGCCAGTAACAGCGCCCATGGTATCTACCGCTGGAATGTTCTGCTCGGTTGTGCCAAACAGTTCATATTCCTTTTGCTTTTCAGCACGGATACCACGCTCTTTGTTAGCCTTCATGTAGGCTTCGCGTTTGACCTTCTCTTTGCCAGTCTCTTCGTATGGCATGATTAGCACATCCCGCCAGATTTCATCTTGATCATTGTGCCTTTAGATTTGCCTTTAACAGCGCATCCGTCAGCCTTAGATAATTGACCAACTTTGCCACCGGAAGCCATTTTGTGCATACGCTTTTCGTGTGCCTTAACTTCTTCCTTAGCCACTTTCTTCATCATTGGCATATCTTCTTTGATATCTTCGTGTTTCATAGTTCCACCTTTGCTAAATTTTTTGCCTTTATCGGCTTCCATAAAATGCTTACCTACTTCGGTTTTTATACCAACTTTCTTAGCAAACTTTGGAGAGTGTGCTATTGCTGCCATAAAATCGTGTTGTTTCTTAGATACGCTAGGCATTATTGATTCCTCGCTAGTTCATCAATTTTACTCTCTAACCTAAGAATCCCAGCGTCAAAGCGCTCCATTATTTTTTCCATGTCACGATGCACTTCAGCACGGGTAATATGCTCACGAGCAATCTCTTCACGGGTTCTGTTTAACAGAATACCAAGACGATCCAATTCTTCAAATTTGGCTTTAAGCATAAACCCCATAACCGCAACTATTCCACTTAAAGCTACGTTCCATAGCATCATTTCCATTTAACATTTCCATCTGGCTAGAGAAGCCGCTTTACGTGTTGGGCGGCCCTTTTCGTCTTTCATGGGTCCCGGCATACCAGACATACGGGCGCAGAAAGATTTCTTTCTAGCTCCGCCTTTTGGTTGTGGGGCTTTTAAATTACTACCTGTTGCTGCATTGTACTTAGCGCGACCTTTGGCTGTTAAGCCAGCACCCTTAGATACTGGTAATTTCTCACCACGACCGACTGCAAGAGAGGGAGCTTTTTTCTTGGTTGCCATTATGCGTCCACGCTATTATTTCTAATTAAATAACCTTCTTGTGCTACGGTTACAGATCCGGTTCCAGTACCAACTTTAGCTTGTAACTGAATGTCAGTCTTCTCTAAAAAAGGTCTTGGCATAATTCTACGGGCTTCATAAACAGAAGGGAAAGCAGCTTGTTGTGTTACCTGAACTACACCAGAAGAGCTGATTGTTTTGTTTTGGTAAGTGCAAAAATCATTACCATTTAAAGAAGTATAGACATTTACCCGCTGAAGATAAAAAGTATAACCAGCAGGAACAGTATAAATACCGGCCTGTGTTCTTCCGACACCAGCATTAATTCTTGCATATGTAGTGGTATCAGTTAAATCTTTTAGAGTAACCGCACCAGCAGGGTTTGTTGCGCTACCTACCGCTACAAGCATATTATTAATTCTGAAATATGATTTTGTTGTGGTAACAGCATTTGTGCCGTTTAACGCAAGGTTTTCAGAAATAGCGTTGTAATTTGCATCCAAGCCGCTAATCGTAATTGTTGCGGTGTCACCATTGCTACCGGATAAATGCATCTGTGTTGCAGCTACTGGATATGTATAAGCACTGGCTACTTCCCATACTGGGATGAATGTTGTAGCTACGTTTGCTTGATACCCATAAATATTGACGGTGCTATGACCAGTAATCTGACCACGAGCCACTTGCAAATCAAATGGCTCAATAGTACCCATCCGGGTTATTGAGGATACGATACCTTGAGCCATAGATTATCCGTAGAAAACTACTGCGGTTGCACCCGTGCAGTTAGCAGTTACATTGCCTTCGCAACGAATGCCTTCTCCGGGAATGATAACGTTGATTGAACCTACAGCTGCTGGAGCTGTAAACACAAATACGTTTGCTGTGTTATTGGCAACTGCAACCACGCCACCAGAGGCGTAGCTAATAGTTAAACCTTTAACACGAGCTGGTCCGTTAAATACTATAGTCGTTGCCGCGTTTGCACACGCCGTTGACTTAACATCAGTTTGCATCATAATTAATCTCCTTAGATTCTAAATGGGGGACGAATCCCCCGAAGATTAATTAAACGTTTTGTTGGCCGTTATCAGCTACGTAGTAACGAATAGAACCTGTAACAGGACCACCAACTGCGCCAGCAGTACCGATAGCAGAAGTTACAACGATTAGGTTAGTTGCGTTTGCAACGTTACCCAATTGAGTACCTTGACCTGTGCTACCTAAAGTAATCGCTTGACGAGTTGTTACGTTAGCGTTGTTAACAAATGCGTTAGGAACGTTTGTGCCTAATGTAGTTGTTTGACCGGGGCCTACAGAAATCAATGGTGTGAAACCTACGTTGCAAGTAGAGTTAGCACCAGTAGATGGGTTAGTAATGTTTACTGCCAATACTACTGCGCCAGCTGGCAGAATAACTGCAGCGTTGTTAGAAGATGAAACTACTACGTTTGCAGATGCAGATGTGTTTGCTACATAGAACTGGGCAACCATGTCCATCGAACCAGCGTAAGCTGTACGAGTCTGATCACCACCTGTTGAGCGCCATACGGCTGAGGTTGTTGCTAATGCCATGATAAATTGTCCTTCATACAAAGATCAAGCCTATCAATGGTGTATGCCTCTGCCGGGACAGTTTGATAAGCCGGTTTTCCCGGTTTCTTGAATATTACTACATTTAAAAATAAGTGCAAGCTTTATAAAGAAAAACCCCACCGGGTAGGGTGGGGTCTTCTTTTTGCTAGTTAGCTTTGATTAAGCACCAGCAGAACCGAACATTCCGAGTGGATCGGACCAGCCGAAGCTGTAACGCTCGCGAGACTTGTAACGTACGTTACCGGTGTCGAAATCGCCGTCCATGCTGTTTTGCAGCGGAGTACGTACGAAATGCTTCATACCGTTAGGTACATCAGTAGTCAAGAACCAAGCATTGGTGTCTGTTAGGAAGTGGTTAATTGTGTAACCTTCTGCCACAGAACCGTTGTTCTTGATTGCGTTGATGTCGTTGTCGTTTGTACCAACGCGCAATTCAGTTTCGAGCAAGCGTGTTGCAACGAACTGGAGTGCTGGAGGAACAACCAACTTCTTAGGACGGGAAGCGATCAACAGGCCACGCTCGTCAGTCCACAAGCTGATCTGAATAACGGCGGCTTCTAAAGAAGTCTCGTTTAAGTCAGCAGCAGTAGCTGGGATGTTGCTGTTGGTGCCACCAGAAACCAAAGGATGTGCATTAGAGAACAATGGTTGACCGTCGCCACCTGTGTAACCAGATGAGAAGCCGTTGTTCAATACTGCAGCTGCTTTAACCTGCTTGGTGTAAGCCATAGCGCGAGCCAAAGCCTTGGTGTAGCGAGCTGATAAAGAATCGTAGAGGTTGTCTTCGATTGCTTCTTCAGTCAAGCTGAAACCAAGAGCGATAGTCTGATGGTTGTAGCGAGCTGTCCATGCTTCTTGCGCATTGTCATAAGCGATGGCAGAGCCTTCGTTTTTAACAGGTGCAGCGCTGAAACCGGACAATTTGGTTTCTTCTTCGAATGAACGCTCAGAGGTCTCTGTTTCATAGATCTCTTTGTGTTCTTGGCCGTATGTTGCATATTCAAGTCCGAACAATGCATTTAAGCCGGGTAATAGCTCTTTGAGGAGCTGTGCGCGTGAAATAGCCATTTAATAGCTCCTTATTAAGCGAAATCGTTGCCGGCAGCCAGCAAGATTTGTGGGTTGTTGAACTTCACGATAACTTCTGTGAAGGCATTGTTACCAGTTGCTGTTTCTGGAACTACTGCAACAATACGCACTGGCAATGCAGCAGCATTACCGGCACCAGCTGCTGGAGCGGCCAAAGAAACACCAGAGTCGCCAGTGATGGTAGAACCTGTACCTTGGATCAAGGCAGCGTTTGTACCAACAGCAGCAAGGGTTGTGCTGGAAATTGTAGAGTTACCAGAATAAGTAACAGCTACTTTGTACTCAGCAACAGGGTCAACTACTACATAAGCAATCGCGTTTGTTGCAGCAGCATTACCTGGGTAGTACTGAGCTTGAACGGTCTGGCCTTGAGTGTTGGTGTACTGAACGCCCATAAACACACCATAAGTTGCGTTATTTGCTTTATCAGTTGTTGAATCGTTAGTTACTGCAGACTTCTTAATATAGCCACCTGAGACTAGAACCACGTCACCGTTGTAAATGGCGGTATTGTATGTGCTTGCGATAGGCAACTGTTGAGTTGCGCCAGCGTAAGGCATACCGTCAAAACGGTTAATTGGATCTAGACCATAGGGAGCTGAAACGGTTGGATAAGCCATTTAAATCTCCTAGATTAGATTAATTACTGGTGCCTCGGCTACTCGACGATTTGCCTTCTTTAAAGATAGGCATACGCGGATCGCTTTGGCGCATGAGATTATTGTCCACAGCATCCGTCTGAGCTTCAGTTTGCTTGGCGTAATAAGCATTACGTTGGGCAACAAACTCTTCTGGAGTCTTGCAAAGCAATAAACCGCCGATTTCAATGTTGTCTTTGTATCGACTACTTGGATCGACTAACAGTTGGAATTTAGGCTGTTCCTCAATGCGAACCGGCTCCCATCCTTCTCTCAATTTAGACGAGAGATTACGTGGATCAGGACTGTTCAACGTTGCGACACGAATCCAGCGATAAGCAAACCCAGCCTGTTTATCAGGTTCAGGGAGCAGTTCAGGGTTGGCCCACTGTTGAGGGCGTTCACTTACTGCACGGGTTTCAAGCTCACGAGTCTTTTTTACTTCAGCCATTTTGGGCCTCCAATTTAGTTAGTTCACGGGCATACTGCTCTGGGGTTAAGCCTAGCTTTTTCGCAAGCAGGACTTGGGTCTTACTCATACGAATCTTCTTCGGAGACGTACTTCTTGTTGCCGGAGCGACGACCGTACTAGCTTTAGGTTTCTGAACCTTCACGGGTTCTTCTACCTCTACTTCTTCTTCCTCGAAACTTTCGGGGAATCTTTTGCGCATTGTTGTATCAATCCGCTTGTAGTACTCGTCTGATCCAGCCGGGACCCCACTTCGTACCAATTTCTCGTGCAAGCCTAACGCTAAACTCGTCATTTCTTCATCTTGGCCGAACCATGAGTTCTCTTTCTGCCAAGCTAAAGCCTTCGGATCAGGCGTATTTACTTGCTTATTTGTGATTTGTACTTCATTTTCTGGTTCCTGTAAAGTATTTTGCTTTTGAAACTGATAAGTTTCTGCTTTATCTACCTTAATCTTCGCATTTGTCATGCGTTCTTGGGCTTCTAGCAGTCTATCAGCGTCACCAGACTCATACGCAGCCTTAAATTCAATCTTAGCAGCGTCTAATTCCTGAAGTGCAGACTGTTTTACGGTGTCAACATAGGCTGTTTCCCCAGTTTCTAGACGAGCTTTGAGCTTTTTGTTCTCTTCCATCATCTTTTTAGCTAGGTTTATAGCCTCTTGTTGCTCCCGCAACGCAGCTTCCTTCTCCCGACGCTCCTGATGGTAGACTTTTTTAGCCTCTTTCAGTGCAGCTTGGGTGTCATTGTTGAATTTCTCTAGATCTTCTTCCTCTAGGGCTTCAACAACTTCAGGATCTACGGCCTTACGGTTGCGATCTAGCGGTGGAACGTCGTTTTCAATCTCAATTTCCAAGTCATCGGACTCTTCCATCTCAATATCTAACTTCTCTTCCGCTTTTACTTCATCAGGAAATTCAAATTCCTTCAATTCTTGTGGCATATAGCCTCCTTAAGCACGTTTAATACCGCGTGGGTCTTCTACTACAGACTCTACGGAATCATCGTTGATCAATCTGAACTCACGACCATGAATTAACAGGCGTGTTCCAGCGTTTGGTCGAACAATTACAAAATCCCCCTTCTTACACCAAGGACCGTTTGGGAACCTAGTGGTATCTTGGTAGCAGTCTGGGCCAAGATCTACAACAAAAAGGACTGTTGCCAGCTTTTCTTCGTAGTTAATGGTTGCGTCTGCCTTGATAAGGCCACTTTCGTAGGTTTCCTCAACGTCTGGGATAGCACAAAGAATGCGGTATCCAGATGGTTTCGGGAGCTGACGTGCTTTTTCTTCCGCTTCTTTATTGAGCAGTGCGGATAAGTCAACTGCTTGATTCAAGTTTACTGCCGTTTGTAAATCACTCATCGGAGTCCTCTACATTTTTTGCAAGGTCTTTAATATAGAGACGTGCGGTCAATAGACCTTGAACTTCACCACACATCCTTTGGTACTCAGAGTAGTCTTTCGCGACACCCGTACCTAATGCTTCTTGTAACCGTGCTACCTTCTCATCTATTTGACTCGTTAGATGAGCTAGTGCTTTGTCTAGCATCATTCACCTTTCTTGGATTTCTCCTGTTTCGTCATTTGCTCCGTATGCTTGGCTACATCGACGCCAAGTTTTGAGCCTTCTAAGCGCTCTTTAGAAGCCAGTTTTGCGCCTTCAATTTCTCGTTGAACTTGCAATTCGGTGCTATCTTTCTGAGCTTTTGCGGCCATCTGCATATTGGCAATACGCTCTTGAGAGGCAATTCGTTCCTGCTCAATTGCTAACTGCTGTGCTTTGGCTGCGGTATCAGCCTGAAGTTGTGCTTGTTTAATCTGCACTTCTTGAGACTTAATTTGCAACTCAGCTTGCTGGATCTGAACTAACGGATCTTGAGCAGCCTGCTGCGCTTGTTGAGCGGCAATTGCGGTCTTGTCTTGCTGCAACAACTTCTGTGCTGCGGGCGCGGCAAGGCGAGCAATCTGCAACTCTACTTCTTCTGGAATATCGTATTCATCATCTTCAGAGTATGGAATTGGAACGCCAATCATCTCTTCCATCTGTCTACGGTATTCAAAACCTAAATGCTCCTGAACGTGCGCCATTAAAGCGCCCATGATCATTTGGGCTTGTGGGTTCTGTCCAATCAATTGCATGATCTTCGGATCTTGCATCATCGCCATATGGACGGTAATGTGGGCTTCGTGATCCTGATAGATAAATGCTTTCAAAGGATCGCCTTTGAGTACATTCATGTTTTCGGTAATTGGATCTTTTGGCTTCTGATCATCTGGCAATGGGACTAATTTCTTAGCGTCCTTGATACCTAGAACATCCAACATCTGACGATGCAGGAGCGGTAGGTTATATAACTGGGGCGCGGATTGTGCCAACTGAAGAGCAGCTTGATACTGCATAATCTTCTGGCTCATTGTTGCCGCATTAGGATCGCTTACTGGAATGACATCGACATCGTCATAATCAGACTTCTTAGCAAAACGGGTACCTTCAGATGGCTGATAGCTATAGTCATCTGGGGTGTAGTCTGCAATGATGCGCTTGAGTAAACGGAACTCTTGCTTCATTGAATAATGAATACGGGCTTGTACCGCAGTCATTACTTTGAGCGTTCTTTCTAAAATTGCTAGGGTTGTCCCTACTGGGGTATTCCCTGACATGTCTGCCACTTTAAGGTCGGCAGCAGAAGCAAAGCGACGGCCTTCGTCAACGATCTTGTCTAACAAACCAGCCAATACCAAAGATGGCTCTTTGTATGGCAGAGGCATGATGTTGTCTTTCATCGTGCCACTTGGTACGTCTACGTCACGGAACTCGCCCGGAGCTATCGGTGTGTCGTCGCCTTTGACACGCAATCCACGGGTCTTAAAGCCGCCCGGCAAGTTTGAGAGTGATCCTGCGTCAACAAGCTGGCGGAGAATGGAAGTACCAGATTTAGCAAAAGCGCCGATAAGATGGATAAGACCAAAACAATAGAAACCAAAACCGGGAATATACCCGTAGTGAACAAAGTGTTGGCGTTTCTTATGAGTTTCATCATCAGGGTTCCAATTCCTTCTAATAGCTAATACTGTGTTAGACCCTTTTTCGATTGTGACCACATAAGGAAGGGCGATACCAGTAGGCTCACCTTCTTCGTTTTCGTGTTCAAAGCCTTCGAGGTCTAACTCAACGTGCATCTCCAAGACCTTATAGCGGTCATCAGAGGTAGCGCGGAAACCGAGCTTCTCGGCAATCTTCTTTTCTACTTCATCTAATACGTTATCTGGGGTACCAAGATCGACATCTCGGTAGAAACCCGCAGCCTGTAAGCGCTTGAGATCATTCTCAGTCTTACGCATGACATGGGTAATACGCTCTGCAGACTCAAGACTAGAGGCGCCATAAGGCACCACGATGTCTTCGGCTGGAACGTACATTGCTACTTGGCGATCTAAGGATGGGTCAAAGTAGACTTTCTTAAAGGCGTTACCAGCGATACCCAAGCCCCATAATAGGCGCTCATGCTCTGGACGGTATTCCTGCATGACGTCCGTTAATTGGAAATTCATGTCTGCTTGAACACGGTCAGCAGCATCTTTCTTTTCTGGAGTTTCTTTTCCGATGATCTGGGTTTTAACAGGTCCGGCGGCAGGGAAAGTTTCCATAATGGTTTCAGACTGGAACTTCACTACTGCTTCAGATAGGAGTGGGTGATAGACTCCGCAAGCGCCTTCCCAAGGTTCTGTGCGGTCTTCAATCTTCATGCCTAAGAGTTCTAGGCCGTCTACATAAGTTTGGATCCAGTCTTTACGGGAAGCAACGTCATTATCAAAGTCGCCAATCAAATCACCGGCAATCGTTGCCAGCGTTTGTTCGCTCATGTATTCAGCAAGGTTAGCGCCAAAGGTATCGGCAGTCTCTTCTTCTGGCTCAATACTCACTTCCAAGCCATCAATCCCAATCGTTACTTCTTCGGGATTTTCAATCTCAATCTCGATGGGAGTCTCTTCTGCTGCTAGAGCTTCAATCCCTTCGGGGGCTTGGTACAGTGATTTTTCAATTGCCATAATTAATTCATTCCTGAAATTGTTGTTGGACCAAAGTCTGCGGTCGTTGATGTGCCAGAACTATATGGCACTGTTGCTGGAGTTGTTACACCATATGTTCGGTTATCGCAATAAGTTTGATACCAAAATGGATTTGGGTTTGTGTAGTACGGAACTATGTAAGGATTAACAGGTTTTGCTCTGCTCATTCCTTCAATGACGCCATTTAATCGAGCTACCTCTAGCTCAAGCTCTTTTATTTTTTCGTCTTTTGTCATAGTGGTTCCTAGTAATACGCAGCTTTGCGTCTATAAATTGGTTCGTCTTCTTCATCTGAAGGCAGTGAAACAAATCCGCCTTTTCTAAAACGAATCAGGGCTTGAGTGGAGGAGTCCACTAAGTCGTCGTGATCCGAATTCGGAAAGGATGCCATTTGTTCAATCACTTCATCAGCCCATCTTGTACCCGGCGCCCAAACCTTGCCAGATGCAAATAAATCGGTTACGGAATTTAGTCGAGCTATCTTATCATTGCCACGCGTAGGTGTAAACTCTGATACGGGTATACCCATCCTGCGTAGTTCAAAGATCAATGGACTTCCCGCCGCTTTCGCTTCCACGATAAAGGCGTCTGGTTCCCATTCCTTATACATTCTGAAAGCTTGCTCTTTTAATTCAGGGAATTCAAGTCGTTCTTTGTATGCATCTAAGAGAATGATATGTGGATCCCGTTGATCTTCGTCCTTGTAAAAGACACCCCAAGTCGTACAGGCTGAGTAGTCTGAACGCTCATTTTTGGTAAAGGCGGTATCCCAAGACTGGATAATAAATTCACAGGGTGGGGCGCGGTCGCCTTCCCACTTCTGCCACCAGTCTCTTTTAACTAAAGCGCCCTCTTCCGAGGTAGGACTTTGCTGATACTGGGCATTCCACTTGCCTACAGGAAGTTCTTCCTTGAGAGCGAGTAGTTCAGGCAGCGGCCAGAATGCAGGCCACAAGGGTTTATCTGAGGGGAGGATTGCAGGAAAGTTAATCACTTCCCATTCATCGCCGTCGCGCTCGATAGAAGATTTTAAGATCCTGCCAGTCAGATCCCTCAGACTCCAACGGGTCATAACAACCACAATCGCGCCGCCCGGCTGTAAACGCTGACGAGGACCTGATGAATACCATTCGTAGACCTTGTCGTAAACCTCGGGATTTGAAGACGCAATCGCAGCTTCTTGTTCAGAGTGTGGGTCGTCAATAATGAGTAGATCCGCACCTTTACCAGTAACCGTACCGCCCACACCGATAGCGAAGTAAGTACCCCCTTTATTGGTATCCCAACGGCCTGCTGCCTTGGAGTCAGCTTTGAGTCCGACTTCTGGAAAGACCTTATGGTAGGCGTCTGATCCGACTAAGTTCCTGACTTTTCGTCCAAATCCAACGGCCAGTTCAGCAGTGTTAGAACATTGAATAATCTTCTTGTCAGGAAACTTTCCTAAAAACCATGCAGGAAGCATATAGCTAGCGAACTCAGACTTGGTGTGTCGTGGTGGCATATTGATAATTAGGCGTTTGCACTTGCCTTCGGCGATCTCTTGGAACTTCTTTGCCATCACTTTATGGTGGGCGCCATTAATAAAGCCCGGCCACATCGCGTGGACAAAATCCATGAAGTTGTCTTGGGCTTTCTCTCTTCCCAGTGACTCCATATAATCGGCTGCCATCTTCAAAAAGACCGCTTGCTGGTCCTCTGGCATCCCGGCGATGATTTTCTCGATATCCACTATAGTTCCAGTTTATGTACACGTATATACGAGGGCCGTATACTTCTAGCGTGGTTGGGTAACATCTTGCAGTGTCCCAGTTCTACGAGTTTCTTCATAGTCCTGTGTACATTCCCGCGCCCTTTATCGCCCGTTAATCTCATAATGTCATCAATACTAGGGGCAAACCCGTAGGTCTTCCAATAGGTATCTATGATCATATAGATATGAGCTTGCTTCTCAGTCACTGTAAATCGCCCTTAATAATCCCAAGCTCTACAATCATATACGTCTTATCCGTAGTTTCGCTGCGTAGTTTGTCGCATACATGATATGCAGGATTGTAGTGGTCGTAGCATTGCGGAAGCATCCCAGACTCGCTGCCATCTGTATAAGCCCAAGTAATTACCCAAACACTATTCATTTTCCACACTCCTTATCAGCGCCATCTACATCTTCTTTTGTCCAATACTTCCTGTCTTCTATGTCTACAGGAACATCTTCCCAGCGAAACTCATAGGTTTGATGCCACCTACCATCATCGCTAGATTGAACATGTTCGCCCCAAGCCTGTTGCAGTACTTTTGTACCATCAGGCATAGTCTTCCATCTAATAGGAATTAAAGGTTGCCAGACTGGTTTCATAAAAATATATACCCCCCTACCCCTTTGTTCTAAAACCAGAAGGGGGTGCTTCCCCTATACCTGATTCTTCCCATTTGGCATCATTTTTTACACCCCCACCCCCCTCTTCGTAAACAAAATCAACTGGCAACGTTGCCACTTGTTCTGGAACCTCTTGATTCTGCTGAGGATTTTCTGTGGGATTCGTGGAAATTGGTGATTGTGTGTCT
>Ga0213922_1000842_pt1 | contig 12730 bp, 22 predicted proteins | sample McNCre2917MG_FD_165060 | JGI IMG/M metagenome (GOLD analysis project Ga0213922, IMG submission 165060) | Freshwater microbial communities from McNutts Creek, Athens, Georgia, United States - 29-17 MG | ecosystem: Environmental > Aquatic > Freshwater > Creek | place: USA: Georgia | collected... | reverse complement strand
CCACCTAGACTGATAGATTTAATTGTGCCATCTCTACTTTGTGTTTGGCTTACTTTCTTTTTTCTATTAAATGATAATGTTTGAGCGTTATCAAATACTGTTTGAAATGCTGTCGTTGGCATTGATTATCTCCTTACCTGTGGAATGTTTTTTCTACCTTGTTCGGTAACAGCATAGATAAAACTTGGATCTCTAGCGACTAATTGTTTAAAACTGTTTGTATCCACAGCATTGATATTATATGTAATTGAAGTTGCGGCACTAGAGGCAATTGTTGAACCATTAGGTACTATATTACCAGCAGTTCTAGGAATAAACAATTCAGGACCGTGTTCACCAACAATGTAGGGGCTGTTTCCAGATACCGGACCACCAGCCGCACGTCCTGGTAAACTAAATCCTAAGAATTTTAATCCTGCTCCTAAAACAGATGTAATATCTGCTTTTAATTGTATTTTAATCAAATCATTAATAACGGATCTAGTAAAATCACCAAACTTGAATTTGCCTGTTTCAACAAAATTATCAATAGCCGATCCCATATTGGCATAGACTGCTTCAACCATTTTGCCCGCTTTCTGATAAGCAGTTAGATTATCACGAATAATTTTACTGACTGCATCGGTGGCGCCTTCGCCAAAACTAGCAGTTCTATATCGTTGTGCTTCTTTAGTTCTTTCTCTTTCTAATTCAAGCAATCTGGTCATTTCATCGTTAGTTTTAGCAATGCGTTCAAGAGCATCTTGACGACTGATTTTACCCATTTCCATTTCACGATTAATCTTCATCTCTGCTTCAAATTGATCATTTTTAATTTTGGCAACATTAACCTCATGATCAATATCTTCAGGATAAGCATTTCTCATCTGTTGGCGAATTTCTAATGCTTTTATATCATATTCAACAGCTCTTCTACGAGCATCACCTTCAAATAATACTTGTTGTTGTGCATCGGCTGCATCGCCTTTTCGCTTTTGTCTTGCTTTTTCGGCAACATCATCTGCTCTTCGTCTAATATCATATGCTTCTTGTTCAAGTGTTAATGCTTGATCAACTGTAATAGTATTTTTTCTAAGTTGTTCAGCAATACCGGCCAATGTATCTTTTTGTTCTTTTCTATTTTTTGCTAAGTCTTGTTCATATTGAACTTCATATGCTAAAAAATATCTTTTATTATCTTGTATGGTTAATAAATTATTTTCAAGTTCAAGTGAACGTTTTTTTGAATCGTTTGTTAATTCAATTCCATAAAATGTTTCATATTGTGCTTTTCTAACATCTTTTTGTTTATCAAGAGTTTCTTGTTCTGTTTTTCTTTTAAATGCTTGATATTCAGCTTCTTTAACAATTTTTAAACTTTCGTTATCGCTAATTTCTTTATCAATTTTTTTACGAAATTCAGCAACCTTTAATTCTCCCTCTAAACGTGCGGCCGTAATTAATTCAAAGTTTCTTCGAGCAGATGCAATACCTGGACCTTTTTCAGTTTGTAAATTAAGGATTGCACTATTATATTCAGTAGCGGCTATAGCGGCAGCATTAATATTTCTTTTCTGTTCAAGAATTGCTTTATTAGTTTCTAAAATACTTTTTAAGCTTTCATCAAATGTTTTTCTAAATTCAGAACCTGCAGGAATTGAATCATTTAGATACTTTGCTATGCCTTCAAGTGCTTTGACTGCTTCTTCTGGCTTTGATGCATCAACATTTTTTAATCTTTTAGATAACTCATTTGCCTGTTCAATTGTTATTCCAAGATTAAATCTTTTAATTGCTCCTTCGATTCCATAAAACCATTCAACTGGCGCTGGAGTCAATGCTCCACCTAATAATCCGGTTTGCTCTCTTAATTTGGCCATCGTTTGTGTCGATGTCTCAATACTTGATTTTAAATTATCAACTTGTGCAATTAAATCTGAATATGCTTTCTTTTCAAATATTTGTTGTTGTAAGATATTAAATCTTTTAACATCATCGGCAAGATCTCCATATCCTGTTCTTAGTCCTTGAATTGATGGAAGATTTTGTTGCTGTGCTTCTTTTAATTTTGATGTTGATTCGACCAATGCTCTTGTAGTTTCATCTAATGATCGTAAATCAATTCCAGCGGCTTTTAACCCAGCTTGCAATGCAGGAATAGCAACAGCCGCTACAGCACCGATAACAACACCAACAGTTCCAAAACCAGAAAGTAATTGAGGCAATTGCTGACCTAATGCAACAAATGCACTAGTTCCTCCGGCAATTTGAACTGCTAAATCTTGAATTTGATAGGCAGTATTTCGAACACCGCCTTGAACCTGATTCATTGCGGTAGCAGTTTTTTTAGAACTTTCTTCTATACTTGATAATTTGGCAGATAAATCCGCCATTTGTGTTTGACCTTCAACCGAAGTCTTTAATACATATTCATCAACTGTCTTTGCCATTTTATTATCCTAATTTTTTTTTAATATAGTCTCTCATAGCATCAACTGCAGGTTTTGACATGCCATTAGGACTTTGATGACTATATCCTTGATTTAGCCTAGTAGCATAGGGATAGGCAGCATCAATTTCACTTGAAGTTTTTGTTGTGTGTCTCTTAGCATTACCTGTTTTAACAGGAGTATTTTTAACAAAGACAGGATAGGCTACATCAATTAAATTCTTTGCTGTAATAACATTTTGAATTTTTTGTATTCTATCAATACCTTTTAATGCCATTTTATGTTCCTTGTTTTGCCTTTTTTAGAATAGCCATCATTTCTTCTTGACTCATATCAGGAACTTTATTATTTCCAGATAATTGATCAATTTGTTTGTTTTCCCAAGACACCAGAACATTGGTAACCATCAAATCATATATAGAAGCATGTTCTCTTACCTGATGAGGAAGTTGTCCATATGATTTAGCCAATGTTCCGATGGTTATCATTTCTGCGATTTCCCAGTCTTTGGGGTTGATGTCTTGGCGGTTGACTTTCCCAAAAAATTGCTTATCCTAACTAGAATAGCCAATACAATCGGAACTGGAAGAGTTTCATCTGGGCCAATTGAGGGTGAGCCATCTTCTTTAAGCACAACCTTTCTTAATAGATCATTAAGTTGTGCATCGTCTTGTTGTTCTTGTAATTTGTAAAAACCAAAATAGGTGCTAATGCCCATACCATCGGAGACCCAAAAGTCAATTGGTTCCCCAAACATTTCGACAATATCTGCATCGTCGATAGTCATTTTTACAAGTTCGGGTTTTTTTGATAGTTTGCTAATATCCATAAATCTTATTCCTTTCTGTTGATCAGTTCGTTTGTTAGCATGATGGCAAAACTTAATCTGTTCTGCGCTTTCTCTAAATCGGTTCTAGCACATTTAAGTTCATTGGTAGCCTTGGCCACCTCACCTAATATGCTTTTTAATAATTCTTCATTGGTCTTTGAATCTAATATTTCCATAAATCTACCTTTCTGATATATTTAAGTGTAAAGGTGGAAACAGGGCTATAAAAGCCCTGTAATCCGTTGTGTAGTCTATTAGGCTACTGTGTATTCACCAGATACCGCAATAGTAATTGGAGTCAACCATACAGGCTGATCGGCAGTTACTTTTGGAGCCAATCCAGTTACATAACCAACACCACTTAATGACTTAGTACCTAAATTGATACTAAAGTTAACTTTAGTTTTGTTAGTGCTTAGGCCGATTAGACCTTTGTAAGCGGCTGACCAATTGCTGGCTGTGCTATCACCGAAGAATGTAGTTGTTTCTACAACAATGTTAGAACTAATGCTGTTATTAGCAATAGTTGCAACTTGAAGAGCCGCACTTTCATTCAACTGTGTCCAGCTGAATACGTTGTTGGCATTACTAATCGTTACATCTTGCAATGTAGGGATTAGTAAGTTTGTAGCGGTTGTAGATGTAGTTCCAGTAATGGTTAAAGTCAAAATTGGATTGTTAACACCTGCCGCAGATTGAATGTAATTTGTTGTCATTTCTTTTTCCTTATTAGGTTAATTTGGTAAATCTAAACTCTAACTCTGTAACCATTAAATCTCCTTCAAAGCTGGTTTTAATATTAACTTCATGCTTGAAATATTTCACAGCAGTGGTAACGTTAATTCCCGCCTGAAGAAGGTCTACAACAGTCTCATAATCAGAGGGTAGGTTTTTGGCGTCTGTAGTAAAGAAAACACTTAAGGTATGTGCTTCTGCAAATATCCCATGGTTTCCTAGAACTGGTATCAATAAATCAGATGTCTGCTGTTTTAGACCTGTATAAATCCTTTTGGGATTTTTTAGATACAAAACAACATTACCGGTAGTAAATGGTAATTCATCACTAACCCCAAAGTTTTTAAGTTTAAGGCTTTTGAAATAAGATAAAAGTTCTGTTCTCATCTGACTCTTACAACATTACTACGCTGTGGCATTTTTTCTAAGTGACTAATAGTTCCATCACCACTCCAATCATACCACGATCCGTCATCAATTAATTCTTCAAACATGGCTCTATATTTTTCATTCATAAAGCCAATCTTTACACGTTCTGCATTGTCTTGATTACTAAAATCAGCTATCTTGGGATAGATATACTGGCTTAGTGCAAACCAAACACATAAGTCTCTAAAGTCATTCTTGCGATCTGATATCTTTGCAGGATCAGGTGCAGGAATTGCCAATAGTCCACTTGTGTAAATTAAAGGATCATAAGTGCCAGCAGTCATGCGTAGATAATATGTTCTCCACCATTCTGAGACAGCAATTTGATTTAAGATTCGTTCAGTAGATCGGACAAGGATGTCTTCAACTACATCATCAGTAAGGCCTTCATTGGCCTCAAAGACACGTTGATCAATGTTTAGAACATCTTGATATTCTGCAAATGATTTAACGATCTTGTTTACTATTATAAAAGCCATACTGATTTTCTCCGTTTACCTAATATTAGTTAATTACGCCTTCGCCGATCAACTTGATACCCCATGCGGAGTTAATAGTTGTGGCACCAGCAACAGCCTTAAGGACAACGTCAGTAGCACGAGCGGCTGGTAGATACAATGTGTTCATATCAATACCACCACGCATTGCGTGACCAAGTGCTTGAGGAGCAAATACACCGTTAACATAAGCAGTAGCACCACCTGTAGTGTCAGCCGCAACTAATGGGCTTTCATAGATAGTAACACCACCGATAGAACCAATGTAGAAGTCACCTAATACACTGTTACCAATGTCGCTTAATGCTGGAACGTTGGTTTGGCTAACATAAGTCAATTGCTTCTTGATGTTGTAAGCAACAGCAGGGTGAACAACTGCAACGAATGGACCAGTCAACTTGCGACCACGTAGTGTAGAAGCGGCTTGAAGGATCAAGTTAGCAGTAACTTCAGTAGAAGTGCTTCCTAATGTTGTGCTAAAGTTAGCGAATTCAGCAAACACTTGAGTGTCTAAAGATTCAGCAATAGCGCGGCCAGATTGGTCACCCAATTGGCTCATAACGTCTTGATATGCACTGTCACGTAACATGTCTGTTACTTGGTTGTAAACAACGTGCTCAGCCAATGTGATTGTTGGAGCAGTTGTATCAGTTGTTTTAGCAGTAGCGGCAGATTCGTCAGTGATCAATTGAGCACTGATAGCGGCCCATACTGGGATTTGAACAACTTTACCGCTGTTCATTGGCACGTCATAAACGCGAACCAATTGACGAGCAACGGAGTTTTCGTAGGCCGCATATTCTGCTTGGACTACGAGTGGGGCAAATAATTCACTGTTTTGTGAACTGTTGTTATTTGATGGATAAGACATCTTAATATTCCTTTAATTTAATATTTTTTACCTTGTTGGCTATCTCTAAACATTTTCCTGTGCTCAGGATTTTTCATATCCAACTTGGTAAAGTCTAATTTAGAAGGACCTTGACCTACATTACTACGACTATTGGTTGTGCTGGCTCCGGCTGAGACAAAGTGTGGATTTGTGTCTAAGAATTCTTTGACTAAATCTGTTACTCCGAAAGGTTGACCTTGGTCGTTGTATCTAACAGTGCCCTTTTGATCAAGCACTTCTACATCACCACTTTCGTTCAACCTAACCTGTGGCTTCAACAGGGCCTTAACTTGATCAGCGTTAACTGCTCTAAATTGTGCGGCTGCTGTTACCAATGGCACATCAACTGTGTAATTACGTATGATCTCATCCCTCTTACGTATTTCTTCATCCTTCTTCTTGGCTAGATCTTGTAGGATACTGTCAAATTCTCCACGCTTCTTTTGTTCGTCGAGTTTTTGTTTTTCATATGTCTGCTTGATCTGACGCAATTCATCAGGATCGCCTAGTTCATTAAAAAGTTTCTCATATTTCTTTTGGATTGCACCTTTGGTGCGAGCCATCATATCATCAACTTCTTGTTGTGTATAGGTCTTAGTAGCCTGGTTGTTTTCTTCAGACCCAGTGTCTGCATTTGCCAATGTATTGTCTGACATCGTCGCATCGCCTCCCTTTCAGAGTAGTAATTTGGTGGGACAACCTTAATCATCCCATAGTGATATTTATAGCATCAATATTTCTTTGGTGGTTTAACAGGTCTTTTCTTCTTCATTTCCCTCTCCATCCTGCCGCATAGGCTGCTTGTCCTTGCTTGGCTGCTTTCTTCATTGCACCCATTCCAAAATAGATATGACCATGATTACCCCAACGATAACCAATGGCAACCTTACCTGTTTCAGGATTCTTAGCACGAACTTTATGAACTGGCATGATTAATATGCTAAACCAACGTGACCAGTAGTACCGTGTGCTCTAACAGCAACAACATCACCAGGAGCACAACTAAACTTAACAACTGTGTTTCCTGGAACTATAAAACTGGTAGCAGTATTAATAACTGGAGCAGTTCCAATAGCAACCCAGTGGCTAGTTTGACAACTGGTCAACAAGAATGTGTTTCCTGAAATAGCTGTGCTGGTAGTAACACCTGTGGTTACTGTGTCTAGATGTTGAAATCTATTTGCGCTTGCAAGACTGATTAAATTCATTTTAGTGTTTTCCTTTTTTAGGTGCGGCAAACTGTGCCTTCTTACTGGCAGGTGCGCTTGCTCGCGCGGTTGATAATGCGATAGCCACAGCCTGAGCCTGGCTCATCCTTGGATGTTTCTTCATTTCGTAACTGATATTACGACCAATTGTTTTTTGCGAATAGCCTTTTTTTAGTGGCATAGTGTTGCTCCTTAGGGGGTTTGTCCAAGAATACTGTGAATCATCCATTGGAACTGCATGTGTGCATCAATACGATCTGCTAGAAAGTTTTGAATTCCATATGCACGAACCACATTGGCCGCATCATAGGTATCTTGTAGTGTCGTGATTATTGTTTCATTCCAAGTGGCCAATTGTGTAAAGATCTCTACTGGATCAGTTACTTCATTAGGATCTTGTTCAATGGGTTCTGGTAAGTTTTTGTTTGTTTTAATTTCATCAGGATCCATCATAGGATATGCACCCAATTGACGTATCTTCTCACCATAGTTGTCAATGTTGGTCTGTGCATCCGAATAGATTTCCTTAAGGAATTCATGATACTGTGGAAAATCTGGTCCACTGACATCCCAATGGTTTTGATGTATTTCTTGATACCAAGCAAAGTTGTTGGCCAAGGCTGTTTGTAATAATTGTAATAGTTTGTCCATTGTTTAATCCTTAACTGGTCCAGTGTCAGGTCCACCAGTGACCCAAGCATCACAAGTACGTGTTGCCGCACACTTGAAGTCCCACATGGTGCAATAGCCTAGATCTGCTAGAGCAATAGTATCCCATGCTGATTGTGCGCCACTACCACCTGCGGCCAATCCTTGTTCAATACAATTCTTAACTTGATCTGATACATTAAATGCCGCACAGTTACCGCAACGTGCAGTCTTGGCTTCTTCTACTGTGGTATTGAATATGTTGGCTTTGGCTAACCAGAATGTTCTGTTGGGCAGTCCAGGATTTAATGGACCATAATTGGCCTTGTCAATGGCTGTTTGTCTGTTCTTCAAGTTAACACTTACATCTTGCGTAGCAATTGGACATTGTGCTCCAGCATCAGCAGGTGCCTGCTGAGGATTTAATGTTTCTGGTGTTGTCAGTGTTTCTTCAGGTGCTACTTGAAAAGCATTGACAGTTTCTTCATAGCCTGCGGCTGCGGCTGCACTACCACCTTCTTTTAATGTAGGATCATCCAACAACTCACGTATGCGATAATCAATAAGTGCTAGAACCTGAGGATCTGTTGCGGCTGCTTTGGCTGTAGATAATTCTGTGGCTTCACGTTGAACATCACGCACTGAGAATGTATCTGGATATTTGATATAACCATCCCATGAACGTCCTTGATACATACCAAACAGTCTCCACAACTGTTCTTCTGCTAGCTCAAGACCATCGGCCTTTTCGCTTAGGCGTGCGTTCAGCAACTGGAACTCAGTTTCAAGGGCTACGCCCGATGTTGTTCTTGCTGAGGTTGCACGGACTCCGCCTGTGTTGGCCATTTTGTCTATGCTATCCACTAGATCTGTCAGTGTGTTCTTAATGGCATCCACATTAGCGCCATCATGGCTTAGATAATAGGGATTAAGTCCAGGATCGCTTCCATCCTGTAGAACAATAAGAGCGCCTGCTCCTGATCCTAATTGTGCTGTTGGAGGAACAACTAAACTGGGATGTCCATCCATACGATGTGCTTGTTCACGTTCTGATGTTAGATTGTAAATCATACGATTAACGTCTGCAATGTCCTGCAGGTCGCTGACACCTTGTCCTCTAACAATTGACTTCTTATTGTAGACCAATATGGCAGGCACAATGCCTAGACCATTAACTTCTTCAGCAATAACTTCAGCTTCTTTCTTTTGGTCGTCTAGTTTCCAAGTTTTAATTGTATCCTTTGTCCATTCTTTAACAATGGTCATCTTATCTAATACTTCTTCTACGTATTTGATATAGACTAATTCATATGATCCATTAGGATGACGGTGCCATGACCAATCGTTAACTACCAATGGAGTAATAACTGATACCACAGGTCGGACTTCATTTTCTAATTCTTGTGCCAATGTTTGAGCACCAATATTGGGCTTAGTCATTAGAATCCAAGTATGTCCAAATACTGAAGACCACTGTGCCACATCCTTCATAAATGCGTTAAAACTACGTCCTTCAAAATCTGAATTTTCTAAGAACTGCTCAAGATCTGCCATACCTTCCCATTCACCAAAATTACGCTCGGGTTCATTGCGGAATAGGAAACTTAGATAAACAGAAATCACTGATGAACAGTGATTATCATATGGAGTATTGCGTAATCGAGCGTTGTAATCTGCTTCTGTTTCTAATTGGTATTTGGTCAAATAGCCTGCACGACGATAGTCTTCACCGCCGATATAACTGTCTAATAGGAACTGCCAACGCGATCTATTGCGTCCATATTCCCTGTTGACCATTGCGAGTCTTGTATAGTCTTCTACGAGCGTTTGATTCGCCATGTTCTTAGGTCCTTGCTAGTTTATGTCCCCACATATTATGTGTGGGAATTGTATTTGGTTGTCTGATGGGGAATAATGCATCAACTGCGTATCGAACTGCATCATTCATGTGATCAAACCCACTGTCTTTATCCGGTATAGAGGTGCCTTCTTTATATGTCTGCTTCTCAAGACACTCAATAACATATTTACACTTAGGGTCTATATATAGGCTAGTTTCACCTGTAGAACTACATAATTTTGCGTTAACAGCATTAATTCCGTCACGAACCGCATTGTGTCCATGTGGTGCAATTACTCTAAATCCGGCGTTGCGTAGTATGGTATGATCTGTGCGGCCACCTGCTGATGTTTTACGTTGTGCACCGGCAGGATCAGGATAACATATAATTCCATTTTTGGCATAACGTGATTTAATTTCATCTACTAATTCATCTGTGTTAGATCCAAAAATCTTAATCTCATCTATGATGTGTAGTATGTTTCCTGCACGAGCAAATACCACAGCACAAATTGGATCCACGTTGAAGTCAATGCCCACATGCAATTCGTAAGGAAGTTTTGCATCAAATGGCCATTCGCGCACATTACGTTTACGTTCAAATGCGTAGTAAATGCGTCCACTGAACGTTTCAAATGACGCCATAAATTCCTGTCGAAATGTGCGTTCATCTAAGGTTCTACGAGCGGCATCTATTTCTTCTTGGGTGACATTGCCACCCTCAATTGTGGTATATTGAAAACTTACCCATTCTTCAGGATATTCTAACGCTTGCGTATATAGATCGTGTGCCCAGTTGAGTCCTTTTGGGGTTCCGATGAATAAAGCTCCCCCTTGCTTGTCGGCCAAAGTAGGTCTAAGTGTTTCATACCATGCTTCAGGGTCGATATCTGCAAATTCATCAATGACCAAATAATCGAGGCCAATACCTCTAAGTGAATCATAATTATCTGCTCCTTTTAGGCTTATGGTGCTGCCATTCTTAAGCAAGATTGACAGTTCAGTTTCATTAATTTTTTTAGCCCATTTAAGTTCAATTAATTTTTTACGTAATTTCTTCCAGGTAATCATTTTGGCCTGGCGATATGTAGGGGCCACATACCATACTTCTCTATCTGGTAGTCGTGCATGATAACACAGTTCACGAATGCTTAGATGTGTCTTACCAAAGCGTCGACCAGCAACCACTACCTTAAATCGCTGTGGGGCTTCAACTATATTTTGTTGTGGTATTGATAAGGGCATTATTCGTCGTCTGACCAAGGAAGCGGCGTATTGGCTTCACTATCCACTGGATTTTCACTTTGGCCCAGTATGTTCTTACCTAGCCATATCAGCATGGTAGCATTACCACTTAAAGCCAGTTTAATTTGAGCACGGCGTAGACTCTGCTTTAAGTCCTCACGACCTTTTTCCATTATGTCGCTAAAGTTGTATCTAAGCGTGTTTTCATCCATGTCAAACCAGCGGGCTATTTCGCGGTCATTACAACCTATTGCGGATAGTTTGTATACATCTTCATCAAAAACTACACGTTTGGTCTTGCCACGGCCTACCTCATAGCCAGTGACTTCTACTGTGACTAGGTCCTTGGGCTTAGGACCAGTCTTCTTTTTAGAGGTGGGGTTATTTGGCGTGTTATCTTCCATATGGTTATTTAACAGCCATAAAAAAAGGCCCCTATCAAAGAGGCCTCAAACCTAGTCTTAATGCTAGTTTGATTTCTTATCTGCCCACCGTGCTAAATTAATTTTGGTTAGATTTTCACTTAATTCTAGATGTTTGATACGATCTTCTAGATAAAGTATTGTGTTAACAATGTCATCTAAATTATCCCAAACTTGTTGCCAAATTAAGTGTAGGGGTTTATCAAGATCATATTCTTTAGATATATCTTTAAGCTGTTGTTTACAATCTTTGATTGAAAGTAAATTAACCTGTTCTCGAGTTAGAAATTCCATGTTAATCATTAAGTTGTTTGTGATTGTACTATTATACCCTGTTCTAAAATAGGTGTCAAATTATGTATGTCCAGAATACCCTGTGCGGCTTGCCATATTTCGTCAATGGCTCTAGTAGCATCAACTGGATGGAGACGAACCCAGAATTTAAAAATCATTGTATTGCCTTCCCAGGGTGTTGGAAGGATTAATTCAAAGTTTTCTTTTCCCCAACGATTAATAACCCAATGAATACGTTCACAAGTAGGAACCCAATGGTTATCAATTGTTATAGTTACTAATCGTTCTTCATAGATATTAATCATGATCACGCCAATCTGGACCTGAATGTGTTTTAACCCAAACTGGACCCATTTCTACTCCTTTAAGTGTAAGCCAAACATAAAGTTTACTTTTAGGACGGATCCAAAATCCACCTAAATTCATATCCCATTGTGCATCTAAATTGTTAATAAATATATCCATGTTAACGTTGGCTTGTTCTCTATGTATGTCTGCACAAAAATGCCAACCATTAGGATGCATCTGAATCCTCAATGGGTATCTCTTCCCAACCAATATTCTTAACCACTCGGCCTCCCACCACTTGTTGTGCGTCGATTTGTTCGTAGTGGCGACGGGCCATTTCTCGATCTGAATAGATAAAACTGGCATGATGTCCTTCTTGTAATTTAAGACTAATTTTATAAAGATATTCCTGTCCGGGTTTATCTAGTAGGGCGGCTGTTTTTTTCTTCATCCTGATCTCCAAGGGTATGTTTAAAAATTCTTTGTTGTATTAAGGCAATCAATCGACCTTGAGCATTTAGTCTATTGTTATTTTCATTAAACGCATAAGCTAACTGTTGTTGATTAGTTTTTATAAGTTGCATTTCTTGTGCTAATGCTTTGTTTTGACGAGCAAGTTCCATCAAACAATCATAAGGATCAAAGTCCTGAAAGGGATTTTCGTTGTTGTTCTCGTCGCTCATAATATCTCCTATTTGATAATTGGACTTGTTCAATTCGAGTCATAATTTTAACATTGTCTTTTGACCAAGGTTTATTCCAATCAATTCTTGTCATAGCTAGATCATCACTTTTGCGACCTCTCTTAAGCCATTTTTTTCTTCCCCATATTCTCATAAATTCTGAAAGGGTAAGTTCCCAATCTTCTAATCTATAAGCCGCTTGTGATCGAGCACGTAAAAAAGCAATGTGTTGCTCATGTTCAATAGGATCTGGATATTGAAATCCACGAGGTTTATAAGGTCTAGTTGTAA
>Ga0213922_1000837_pt1 | contig 12754 bp, 10 predicted proteins | sample McNCre2917MG_FD_165060 | JGI IMG/M metagenome (GOLD analysis project Ga0213922, IMG submission 165060) | Freshwater microbial communities from McNutts Creek, Athens, Georgia, United States - 29-17 MG | ecosystem: Environmental > Aquatic > Freshwater > Creek | place: USA: Georgia | collected... | reverse complement strand
GGTGCACGGATCTTGCCCATGCGCTTGAGGCGAATTTTTACAGCCACGATTGCTCCTGTTTTTCGTAATGGTGCGAACGTTCAACCGTGAGCGTGGGGGCACACTCGGTGAAAAAGCTCTAGGGGTTGCCGGCCGCGTTTGGTTAGAGGGTCAAACGCACGGCAACCGCTCTATTCTGCCAGAAATACCTGAGTTCCGCTACTCAACCTGAGTGATTTCTTGCGAGTTTTGGCTATTTGCCCAAGCCAAAAGCTGAACCTGATGCGGCATCGGTCGGGCCCGCAGGCTTCCCCCCGGCTAGACGAGCGGCTTCCTCAGCTGCACGCTTGGCCGGGTTTCCAGATTTCGAACCCTTTTTACCCTTGTCTTTCGACTTGCCCTTGCCAGCACCGAAGCCACCCATGCCAGGCATATTTGGCATGCCCGGCATCTGCGGGACACCGCCCTTGGCCACGGTTTTCATCATTTTGGCTGCCTGTTCAAAGCGATTCACCAGCGAATTCACGTCGGTTACAGTCATGCCGGAGCCCTTTGCGACGCGCAGGCGTCGTGAGCCATTGAGGATCTTCGGTTGACGACGCTCTGCCGGGGTCATCGATCGGATAATCGCTTCGGTTCGGTCAATCTCGCGCTCATCGAAGTTTTCAAGCTGCTGACGCATTTGACCTGCGCCTGGCATCATTGCGAGCATGCTCTTGAGCGAACCCATCTTGCGAAGCTGCTGCATCTGGTCAAGGAAATCCTCAAGCGTGAAGGTCTCCTTGGCCAGTTTCTCGGCCATGGCGCGCGCTTCGGTCTCATCGAATTGGCGCTGAGTCTGCTCGATCAGGGTAAGAATGTCGCCCATGTCGAGAATTCGACTTGCCATGCGATCTGGATAGAACGGCTCAAAGGCATCCATGCCCTCGCCATTCGAGGCAAAGATGATCGGTTTGCCGGTGACCGAAGCAACAGACAGCGCGGCACCGCCTCGGGCGTCACCGTCCAGCTTGGTCAGCACAGAACCGGTGATTCCGACACCCTCATCGAATGCCTTAGCCACGTTCACCGCATCTTGACCCACCATCGAGTCGATGACGAATAGAACCTCATCTGGGTTGACCGCATCGCGAATATCCTTCGCCTGCTTCATAAGTTCTTCGTCGATGCCTAGGCGACCCGCCGTGTCAACGATGACAACGCTGAACATCTTTTGTTCGGCGTGCTTTATCGAGTCTTTGGCAACTTTCACCGGGTTTCCAACACCGTTGCCTGGTTCCGGGGCAAAGACCTGAACACCGACACGCTCACCAACGACTTGAAGCTGGTTGACCGCATTCGGACGCTGAAGGTCTGCCGCGACTAGAAGCGGAGTGTGCCCCTGGTCTTTAAGCCACTTCGAAAGTTTTCCGGCCAAGGTGGTCTTTCCCGAACCCTGCAAACCCGCCAACATGATCACGGTTGGTGGCTTTTTGGCGAAGTTGAGCTTGTGCTGCTCGCCACCAAGAATCGTGACCAACTCTTCATTCACAATTTGAACCACCTGCTGAGCAGGGTTCAAGGCCTTCGAAACCTCGTCGCCGAGAGCACGCTCGCGCACGGCACCGGTGAAGCTCTTCACCACGTCTAGGGCGACGTCGGCTTCGAGCAAGGCGCGACGAATCTCGCGAAGTGTCGCGTCGATGTCAGCTGGGCTCAGCTTGCCCTTGCTGCGAAGATTCTTGAAAGTTTCGACTAAACGATCGGAAAGATTGCCAAACACCTGGACTACTCCTAACTCACGAGTCCGCGAGCGAACTCGGTTGCGTCAAAAAACGCAAAATCATTAATGCCTTCACCAACACCGACCAGCTTCACCGGAATCCCAAGCTCGCGCTGAATCGAATAAACAATTCCACCCTTCGCTGTTCCATCGAGCTTGGTCAAGACCACGCCGGTCACGTTTGCGATTTCGGCGAAGGCCTTGGCCTGTGACATTCCATTTTGACCGGTGGTTGCGTCAAGAACCAGCAAAACTTCACTGATTTTCGCCTGCTTCTCGATCACGCGGCGAATCTTTTCCAGCTCACCCATGAGGTCAGTCTTATTTTGAAGTCTGCCCGCAGTGTCGATGATGACGATGTCGGCGTCGGCACGAATTCCCGACTCGACGGTTTCGAAAGCGACCGAAGCCGGATCTTGCCCCTCAGCCTTAGGTCGAATCAGTGTTGCGCCGGCGCGGTCTGCCCAGGTTGCAATTTGCTCCACGGCCGCAGCGCGGAATGTGTCTGCGGCACCGATGAAGACCTTCCATTCGCCCTCGCCGAGCCAGTTGGCCAGTTTGCCGATTGTGGTGGTCTTACCGACACCATTGACCCCGACCACCAAGAACACGTATGGCAGTTTGCCGTCACTTAGATTCAAGGCCTTGTCTTCACGATCAAGGTTTTCGGCGATGACGGCGGCGAGGATGTCTTTCAACTCTTGCTCTTCGCTCGCGCCGGCTTTCTTGGCCCTCGACTTGACCTCGTCGACAATCGCGATTGATGCATCGATTCCAAAGTCGGCCTGAATCAAAATGTCTTCTAGTTCATCGAGATTCTCCGGGTTGAATTTGACTCGACTAAATAGTGAGCGAATGCCCTTTTTTGCGCTGCGTTTAGGCAGTTCGACCGCCACTAACTCTTCGGCCACCTCGGCTTGAGGAACTTCAACGACTTCAGCAGCAACCGGCTCGACAGCTTCAGGCTCGACGACAACCTCAGGTTTGACGACAACTTCGGCTTCGACGACATGCTCAGACTCGATGACCTCGGGTTCGACGACGTCTGATTCAACCTCGGAACCACGCTTCTTCTTCCAAAAAAGGAAACCGGCCATGCTTAGCCCTTGTCCAGAAGTCGCTGACCAACCACCGCTGAAACGCCATCCTGGCGCATCGACACGCCATAGAGGGCGTCTGCGATCTCCATGGTGCGCTTTTGGTGGGTGATGATGATCAACTGAGAATTTGAACGCAAGTCCTCAAAAATCTTTAGCAAGCGCCCGAGGTTCGCGTCGTCAAGCGCTGCCTCGACCTCATCCATGACATAGAACGGCGAAGGGCGCGCCTTGAAGATAGCCACCATAAGCGCAACCGCAGCCAACGAACGCTCACCACCAGAGAGCAGTGAAAGACGTTCGATTCGCTTGCCGGCTGGCTTGACAGTGACCTCCAGGCCGGTTGTGAGCATGTCATCAGGGTTGGTTAGGAAAATTGAACCGGTTCCACCTGGGAAAAGCGTAGGGAAAACCGTCTCGAAGGCCTTGCGCGTGTCTTCAAATGCCTCGGCAAAAATGGTTTGCATTTTGACGTCGAGATCTTCGATGATTTGCAGCAAGTCTTTGCGCGTTTGAGTCAGGTCGGCCAGCTGCTCGGTCAAGAACTTGTGGCGCTGTTCAAGAGCCGCAAATTCTTCGAGTGCGAGTGGGTTCACCTTGCCGAGACGCTCAAAGAGTCGCTCAGATTCGCGAAGTCGCTTGGTCTGCTCTTCTCGGTCGAAATTGTCATCCGGGGCGTATTCTGCCAACAGAACATCTTGCTCAAGGCCCAGCTCGTCATTGGCTCTTGAGACCAAATTGGACAAGTTGAGGCGCTTTTCGTGGTTGTTCATTTCGAAGTCGTGAACACTCTGAGTGAGGGTGGCCAGCTTCATTTGAATCTCGGCGGTCTCGCCGCGAAGTCGAACCAACTCTTGGTTCTGGTGAGCTCGGGCCGCCTCAAGTTCATGAAGTCGAACCTTCGCCTGCGAAGCACTTTCGGCGACTGCATCCATCAGAATTGGCAGAGCCTGAAGCACACGGCGAGCGCTATCCAGCTGCTTGGCTTGAGCCGCCGCGGCTAGGCGAGCCTTTTCGATTGCCTCTTGGGCCTCGGCAATTTGACTTCGCAAACTCTTTGCACGTTCTGCCTCAACACGCACTCGCTCGACTGCCGCACCAAGATCGACTCTTAGTTCGAGTTCACGCTGGCGCTCTTGTTCGAGATTTTCCGATAGAGTCTGGCGATTTGCGAGGTCGAGAGCTGGTCGCTCTTGGGCTGCGAACGAGTCGTGTGCGGCAATAGCGGTCGCCAGGGCCTCTTCGGCCACTGCGATCGAAGCCGCTGCCTGTTCGGCAACTCGCGAGAGTCGCTCGACTTCGGCTTCGGAGGCCTCCACCTGAACCCTGAGTCGGCCCAATTTTTCGGCGTTTGCCGCGAGAGTGGCGTCGTGTTGGTTCAAAGCCTCTAGAGCACTCTTTGCCGAGGCTTTGGCCGCCTCCTCGGTTGAGCGAGCCTGCGCCAACTCTCCCTTGAGGTCGTCGATTTGCTTTGAAACTTTAGAGAGTTTGGCTTCTGCGGCGTCTCGTTCTGAAACTAGTTCCAGCTTGGACGGCTTATTCGCCGAGCCTCCGCGAATCACTGACTCGGTCAGCACGTCGCCATCCAGGGTGATAAGCACAAGCTTGAGCGCTAACTTATCGGCCCGGTATAGCTCGCGAGCCGCGGCAAGGTCGTCAACGATGACAACCTCAGCAAGAAGCGCCAAGACGCCGGATGGAGCTTCGACCACCTCTGCAGCTGGTCTGGCACCCGAAATTTTCGGAAGAGAACCCGCTTTGCCCTTTACGTCGACATCGGCGACGATTAACTCAACGCGTCCGCCGTCGGCCTTTTTTAGGTGTTCAATCGCCTCGAGGCCGGCTTCGCGAGAATCCGCAACTAGAGCGTCTGCGAGTGGTCCCAGCGCCGCCGCGATAGCCGTTTCAAAACCGGTCTGAATTTTCATGTGGCTGGCCACGAGACCTCGAATTCCTCGAAGACCCGCGGCAGAAAGTTCGCTCGCACCATCCTTTTGCTCGAGCATCAAATTCAGGGCAGAGCGCTTTGCGCCCAAAGAGTCACGTTCACGTTCGGCGACGTGCAATTCATCACGGATCGACTCAATTTTTGCCGAGGCCTCGGAAACTGCCTTTTGAGCCGCCTCATAGCGCGCCTCGAGACCGTTGTCGGCTTCCTTAGCGCCAGAGTCGCTTTGAAGTTGACCTTCTAGCGCCTCATACTCGGCCTGTCTAGCCGACCTACGCTCCTGAGCTTCGGCAAGTGCGCTCTGGTGACGAGCCACCTCGTCGCGCTTGCTAGCAAGTCGAGACTCAGCCACCGCGGCCTCATTGGCTAGTCGTGATTTATCCAGGTCAAACTTTGAAATCAGAGCGTTTTGTTCGGCGACTTCGTTGTCGAACTTTTCGAGCAGGTCTCGAGCCTCACTGCGCGCGCGTTCGGCCTCGTGCAGTGCCTGCTTGAGAGTCTCAACCGAATTAGCCAGCTCAACCTGGGCTAGTTCGGCAGCAACCGCCTCTGCCTCGAGTGCGCTCGGGTCAATCTGTGCGGCAGACACCTCAGCCTGCGAACCAAGCAAGGCCACACGCTGATTTGCGATCGAAAGCAGTGACCTGAGACGTTCAGACAGCGAATCAAACTGGTATGACAGGTTGCGGGCAGTGTCGAGTTCCGTCGAAACCTGGGCGGCTTCGAGCTGGCCCAAGCGTGCAGTGTTCTCGGTGAGCAGGGTCTGCAGAATATTTCGTTCGCCACGGCGATCGGCCTCGGTCTTGGCAGTCTCCTCAAGAGCCTTGTGCAGGGCGATGATGTCTGCGGCAAGGATGCGAGCCTTGGCATCGCGCACTGTCGCGGCAATACCCTGTGCCTCGCGAGCCACCTCGGCCTGCTGCCCGAGTGGTTTGAGCTGTCGTCGAACCTCGCCGGCCAAGTCATTCAAGCGAGTGAGGTTAGCCTGCATCGCCTCAAGTTTGCGCTGCGTCTTTTCTTTGCGGCGACGATGCTTCAAGATGCCGGCGGCTTCTTCAATGAACCCGCGACGCTCCTCTGGCGTGGCCCTCAGGACGCTATCGAGTTGCCCCTGACCAACGATGACGTGCATCTCGCGCCCAAGACCCGAGTCGCTTAGCAGTTCCTGCACATCAAGGAGTCGGCAGGCGTCGCCATTGATCGCATATTCGCTGCCGCCATTGCGAAACAAGGTTCGCGAAATGGTTACTTCTGTGTAGTCAATTGGAAGAGCGCCATCCGAGTTATCGATGGTGAGAATTACTTCGGCTCGACCGAGTGGCCCCTTGGTTGAGGTTCCCGCGAAGATGACGTCTTCCATCTTGCCGCCGCGAAGGCTCTTCGCGCCCTGCTCGCCCATAACCCAGGCGAGCGCATCGACCACGTTGGATTTGCCAGAACCGTTGGGCCCGACCACGGCGGTGACACCCGGTTCAAAAGCGAAAGTGGTTGGCTGCGCGAACGATTTGAAGCCCTTGAGGGTGAGGCTCTTTAGATACAAGCTCAGTCACTCCCCTAGGTCTGCATCGATGAAGGCGCGCCAAAAAGCGCAATAATCAAAATTACCGCATTACCACTGTGGTTTTTGACACTCGAGGGGTTAGCCCTTGAGTTTCTGGCACTTCGGGCAGAAGTGCGAACCTCGGTTCATCCAGTTTTCGCGCTTTATCTGTGTGCCGCATCGCTTGCACGGCATGCCGGTCATTCCATAGGCATTGAGCGAAACCGCGAAATAGCCCGATTCGCCATTGACGTTCTTGTATTGCTCATCGAAACTGGTGCCACCTTCGATGACGGCCTTGGCCAAGATTTCGCGAACGTTTTGCAGCAGTTCTTTGGCTCGCTGCGCGGTTAGCGAGGATGCCGGCTGGTCATAGTGAAGCTTCGAACGCCACAGCGCTTCGTCGGCATAGATATTGCCGATGCCGCTGAGGGTCTGCTGATCTAGAAGCACGCGTTTGATGCCCGAATTCTTCTTTTGAAATTTTGCCAGCACAAATTTCTCATCGAAATTCGAATCGAGAGGGTCTCTAGTGATGTGTGCAGCGGAGGCCGGGATTAGGTTTCGCCACCAGGCCGCTTCGCCATTCACGCCCTCACCGACCCCGTCGCTGAAACCACCGGGCAAACCATCGGGAGTTGGCACGAGATCATCAATTGCCAACGAACCAAATAGCCGTTGGTCAATAAACCGCATTTCAACTTTTTCGCCACTTTGCGAAACCGCGTGAATCACAACTCGGGTCAACTTGTCTTCTTTGAAACCGGGTGTTCGAAGCAGCATTTGGCCGCTCATGCCGAGGTGCCCGACTAGGGCGAGTGGGTGCGAAGAATACGAATCCTGCGAACGCTCCAGCGGCATCCAGAGAAATTTTCCCCGCCTAACTACCGCGAGAATCTTCGCGCCGACCAATGTTGCTTTGAAGTCTTCGACTCCTCCAATGTGTCGCTTCAGAGAGCGAACATCTAGGACATCAATCGCAGAAACGGTTGCGTTAGTCAGTGCTGGTGCGAGCCCGGCCCTGACCGTCTCGACCTCTGGTAGTTCTGGCATTACTTCGCCTTTTTGGGCTTAGGAAGCTTGGTTAACGCGTCAATCGCGGCTTGCGTCTCGGCAAGTTTTTTGCTGCGACCCTGGCCACTTCCGATTGGTTTTCCGGCAATCGAAACCGAAGAGAAAAAGGTTCGATCGTGGTCTGGCCCCTCGTGAGTAGTCACATATTCTGGCGCGGGCGCCGAGTCTGCCTGGGTGCGCTCTTGCAGGGTGGTTTTAGGGTCACTGTTGGCTCGAAGCGAATCGGTGTCTTCGAGAAGCGGAAAAACAAGCTTGCGAATGATTCCCGCTGCGGCATCAAGGCCCTGCGAGACATAGGCGGCGCCGAGAATAGCCTCAAAAGCGTCCGCCAGGAGATTTGGTTTTTCACGACCTCCGGTTTGCTCCTCGCCCTTTCCGAGTCGAAGAAACTCTCCGAGGCCAATCGCGGATGCCACCTTCGAAAGTGCAGTCGCCGAGACCACGGCGTTCTTTACCTTGGTGAGTTCACCCTCGGGAAGCTCGCTTAGAAGATCGTGAATATGTGCCGTAACGACAAAACCCAACACCGAGTCCCCGAGGAATTCGAGGCGTTCGTTGTTGGGTATGTTGCCATTCTCATAAGCGTATGAGCGATGGGTAAGTGCGAGTTCGAGCAGCTGTGGCTCGATGTCAACGCCTAAGCGCGAGCTGAGTACGTCGACGTTCACGCTAAGACCTTGAAGTCTTAAGCGTCAGCGACCTTGCGGCCCTTGTACTCAAGGAATAGCGCGTTGCCGGCTGAGTCCTCAACTACCTTGGCGCGGTGAGGCAAGCTGTAAACGGTCTTGCCATTCTCGATGGTCTTGACCAAGGTAACCTCAGCTGCCTTCCACTGCGAACGACGTGCGTGAGTGCGGGCGCGAGATAGGCGTCTCTTTGGTACTGGCATGGTACTTACTCTTCCTTTAGCGTAAAACTCTGTAGTGCAGCAAACCTGGAATCAACCGGGGCTTCGTGCACGTGGTGCGGATTCTCTGCCAACTTCAAACCACAATCTGGGCACAGGCCAAGACAGTTCTTTCGACAAACTGGTTTGAACGGGAGGCTTAGAACAACCGCGTCACGGATGACTTGCTCAAGATCGATTTGCTCGTCAGTGACGACAAATTCATCCTCGTTGGTTAAAGAATAGGCGAAAAGCTCTTGAAAATCTACTTCGACAGGCACAGTTAGCGGATCGAGGCATCGGCTGCACTCGCCGTCGGCGTCTGCAAACACCTCTCCGGTGGCCAAAATACCCTCGTGAACCGACTCGAGACGAAGGTCAAGGTCTAGGTCTACTCCGGCTGGAACGTTGATGAAATCCTCGCCGAGAGCTTCAGGAACCACGATGTCGAGTTTGTACTCGCGCATTGCGCCTGCCTTGTGCATAAGGTCGTGAACTGCGATCACGTATGGAGAAGCGGCGCTCATGGTTTAGTTCTTTCTGTTGACCGCCGAGGTTGCGAGTGCTCTTGCGACGGCTTGTGAAACATATTTTGTCACCGAACCCTCTAGGTCGGCAACCTGCTTGACGAGTGAGCTCGACACATGGCCGTGCTGTGGATCGGCTGGGATGAAGATTGTCTCTACCCCGGCTAGGTCACGATTGACCTGGGCCATCGGCAGTTCGTAGTCGAGGTCAACATTACTGCGGAAACCTTTGACTAGAACCGAGGCACCCACCATGCGGCAGTAGTTCACCAGCAAACCGCTGTCTAGAGTGTCGACGACCACTTTGGCATTGCTATAGGCGCCATGCTCGGCGAGACTCGCGCGAATCAGTTCGACACGTTCAGAACTAGAGAACCTAGGAGTCTTACTCGGATTGTGCACCACGACAACGTGAAGTTCGTCGACCACCTTGGTGGCCCGAGCAATGATGTCGAGGTGACCGAGAGTTATCGGGTCGAATGAACCTGGGTAAACGGCAATCGTTGGCATGTCTAAAGGTTAGCCGAGGTACTAGCCCTAATGCACTCCAAAGATTAGGCCTTGGCCAAGTTACTCTGACGAGCCTGGTCCTCTAACTCGAGCGCTTTAGCCAGAAGCGGGTTCTTTTCGAGCGTCGGGTCGGCATTCAATACCTGCTCGGCGGCCTTGCGAGCGGCTTGGATGAGTTTTGCATCTTGGATTACGCGCAACAGTTTCAGACTCGAACGGCCTCCCGATTGGGTTGCACCCAGAACGTCTCCCTCGCGACGCAGCTCAAGGTCAATTTCGCTCAACTCAAAACCATCGAGGGTTGATGCGACCGCTCGCACTCGATCGAGCGCCAACGAGCCCTCTTCCGAAGACGTGAGCAACAGACAGAGCCCCGCATTGCCACCTCTACCGACTCGTCCACGCAACTGGTGAAGCTGACTCACACCAAACCTGTCGGCATCCAAAATAACCATCACGGTTGCGTTCGGAACGTCGACACCAACCTCGATAACCGTGGTTGAAACCAAGACATCGATGTCACGGACGGCGAATCGACCCATGACATCGGCCTTCTCTTCGGCCGACATGCGACCGTGCAGGGTTTCGATGCGAAGACCAGCGAGAGCTGGGATGTTGCGCAGCGACTCGGTCATGCCGAGTGCAGAGGCCAACGGTTGGCGTGGCTTCTTTGCCAGTTCGGCAGCCGCTTCATCCGTGCCGTCGGAGAAAATCAACTCTTCTTCGGCGAAACCACCAGACTCAATGAGTTCTTCACCCGGGTCATCTTCGTCAATTCTCGGGCAGACCACAAAAGCCTGTCGACCTGAGGCAACCTCTTCGGCGATTCGGGTCCAGGTTCTGGCGACCAACGTCGGTTGAGAAAGTTGCACGACATGCGAGGTGATTCCTTGTCGGCCGGCAGGCAATTCGGTCAGCGTAGAGACGTCGAGATCACCAAAGACACTAACCGCTAGTGTTCTCGGAATCGGGGTCGCGGTCATCGTCAATACGTGTGGTGGAAGCTTGCCCTTGTTGCGCAGTGCTTCACGTTGATCCACGCCGAAGCGGTGCTGTTCATCGATGACGATGAAACCGAGGTCAAGAAACTCAACGTTCTGCGAGATCAACGCGTGAGTGCCGATCACGATACGAGCCTTGCCGCTGACCATCTGCAATAGAGCCCGCTTGCGCTCAGCGGTTGGCATCTGGCCGGTTAGGAGGGTAAGACCGACCTCCTTGGCGAGGTCCTCCCCCAGTGACTTCTCAATCGATTTGAAATGTTGCGCCGCCAGCACTTCGGTTGGTGCCAACAATGCCGATTGGCCACCCGAGTCGGCAACGGTCAACATGGCTCGCAAGGCAACCAGAGTCTTTCCCGAGCCAACCTCGCCCTGAAGCAGACGATTCATCGGGTGCGACTTGGCCAAATCTTCGGCAATCTGGTTTCCAACTTCGATCTGGCCATTGGTGAGCGTGAATGGCAATGCTGAATCAAACTTGGCACTGATGCCCTTGCTGGGAGCGATTCGCGGTGTTGCCGGAGTAGCCAGATTCTCCGCTCGTCGCTTCAACAGGGTTGCCTGAAGCATGAACGCCTCGTGATACTTCAAAGTGTCGCGGGCCTGCTGCCACTCGGCATGCACCTCAGGTCGGTGAATCTGATTGATGGCCTCGTGAAGTGATAGCAAGCCATTTGACTTGACCACGTCGGAGGGAAGCTCATCCTGGATCGGTTCAAGGGTGTCGAGCACAACCGCCATGGCACGCTGAATCGCCCAGGTGGTTACTGAAGATGCGGCCGGATAAATCGGAATCGGAAGTTCGGCCCAGCGCTTAGCATCCTCGTCTGAAATCTCTTCTGGGAAGAGTTCGTATTCGGGGTGTGCCAGTTGCAGCTTGCCGTTGTAACTGCCAATTTTGCCGGCGAAAAGACCGCGCAGCCCTGGCCGCAAATCCTTTTGTCGCCAAGCCTGATTGAAGAACGAAAGTGACATGTAGCCGTGACCGTCGGTGATTCGTACCTCAAGGATGCTTCCGTTGCGACCCTTCATACGCCGTTCGCGAACCTCAAGAATGTCGGCAACCACGGTTGCGGGTTCACCGATTGGAAGTTCTGAGATCGGCGTCAGTGCACCGCGCGTTGCATAGCGTCGAGGAAAATGCTGAAGCAGGTCTGCGACGGTCTTAAGGCCAAGGTGCTTTCCAAACGACTTCGCCGTGCGGTCACCCAGCACGCGATCGAGAGGTTGTTGTGCAAGCAGCATTCAACTATCTTCGCCTGTCGAACAAGGCCCGCGCGGTAGGCTTGACCGGTTATGACAAGAATCATTAGCGGCGTTGCCGGCTCTCGCAAGCTAGCCAGCCCAGCCAAAGCCACCCGCCCAACCAGCGATCGCATTCGCGAATCGATCTTCAACCGCCTTCAGGCGCGCGACTGGGTCGACAACAAGCGTGTGTTGGATCTCTACGCCGGCACCGGCGCCCTGGCGCTCGAAGCGGTAAGCCGCGGGGCGATCTACGCGATGATGGTTGAACGCGATGGTCAGGCCGCAGCGGTCTGCGTGAACAACGCCAACATGATTCAGAAGGCAATGGCCAGCGAGGGTTTCTACGACCAGGTAACCAAGGTTGCCCAGAAGGCCGTAACTTCATTCTTGAGCACAGATACCTTGGTTTACGACCTAGTCTTCATCGACCCACCATATGAGGTCAGCAACGAGGAAGTTGCCACCAACCTAAAGGCATTGATGCCACGTTTGGCCAAGGATGCGATCGTCATGCTTGAGCGCTCGAGCCGAACCGGCTCGGTTGAACTCCCCGAAGGTCTTGAACTTGACGAAGAAAAGAGCTTTGGGGACACGACGGTGTTTTGGCTAACAAGAGCGTAGCTCTTAGTTAGACAAGGCACCAAGTGTTGTAGGCAGCGCAGCTGCCGAACATACAACAGTATTTTGGCTGACCAAGGCATAACCGACCTCAAGAATTGAGAAAACCCCCGACCAGTGGCCAGGGGTTTCTTTTTTGGCTTTAGTTGAAGAAGCCCTTTAGTGAGCGTTCTGGTTCGCCAATGTAAATCTGCTGTGGGCGACCGATCTTGGTTGCCGCATCCATGTTCATTTCGCGCCAGTGGGCGATCCATCCTGGTAGACGACCTAGTGCGAATAGTGCGGTGAACATGCGCGGTGGGAAGCCAAGTGCCTTGTAGATAACGCCGGTGTAGAAGTCGACGTTTGGGTATAGCTTGCGCTCAATGAAGTAGCTGTCTGATAGCGCAGCAGCCTCGAGTTCTTTGGCGATGTCTAGAAGCGGGTCCTTGACACCAAGCTCGGCTAGCACCTTGTCGGCGGTTGCCTTCACGATGCGTGCGCGTGGGTCCAGGTTCTTGTAAACGCGGTGACCAAAGCCCATCAGGCGAATGCCATCTTCCTTGTTCTTCACGCGGTTGACCA
>Ga0213922_1000834_pt1 | contig 12795 bp, 12 predicted proteins | sample McNCre2917MG_FD_165060 | JGI IMG/M metagenome (GOLD analysis project Ga0213922, IMG submission 165060) | Freshwater microbial communities from McNutts Creek, Athens, Georgia, United States - 29-17 MG | ecosystem: Environmental > Aquatic > Freshwater > Creek | place: USA: Georgia | collected... | reverse complement strand
GTAGGTCGGGCTGACCTGTATACGCTCTGTGTTAGCGCCATCAAAAATAGTTAGCCATTCGCCCGGCACAATACCGGTCGCGTCGTCAACAGTAATACTCGATACGCCGGCGTTAGCCTGAACATCGAAACTCGTATTCGCGTAACCGTTGATGTAGGTGTATTGCGCGTAAGCGTAGCGGCCCTGCGACACCGGGAAACCAAACGACAACGGACCCTGCGACGACATCGTCTGTGGCATCTGCGCGTAAGGGTAAATCAGAGTCTGCTCCTCCAGCCAGCAGACGCTAGGGTCCGGAGCCGACCACATCTCGTTCGGGGTAGCGCCGAGGCTAATCGCGCTCACGCTCACGATAGGGAAATACTTCGGGTGGATAGCGACCGTTCCGTCGTTACGGAACCGAACCCGCTGCTGCTCCGTATCGACCGTAGCCGAAAGGACCTGATTACAATACTGGTCAATCCAACTAGAGGCGCGTGTAATCGCGTTACTCAACTCCGCGTCCTGCGCCGCCTGATTACCACCAACAACAAGGTTGCCGTAGTCCAACGCGGTAGGCGCGTTCTTGAACTCCTGCAACGACAAGTAAGGCTTAGAAACCTGACGGCTAATCGGACTAATCGCGGTAGTCATTCTTCACTCCACACTTCGGGCAATCGAACGCCTTAAACAAACTTACAAAAGAACACGCCGAACAACCATAACCCGGCACATTCCCGAACGAAGCATCAGACGCTACGACCATACCTTCCGATACGGCTTGCTTCAAATGCTTACTGTTCTCAATGTTGATGAAACCCGACTTATCCGCGTCATACTTAGTCGTGCCGCGTTCCGTCGTAACATCAATCCCCTTCACCCCAGTAGGGCCAAACAACTTCGCCACAATAAATCCTTCCAGTTAGGCGAGAAGGGAGGCGCAAGAAACCAAGTAACTCACGCCTCCCTCCAACGGTTAGGCTATTACGCCGACTTGATACCGGTTACAATACCGTTCCAAGCAGGAGCGTAACCCACCAGAGTACCGCGCCAGTAGGTGCTGAACTCGTAAGCGAACTGGGTTACAGGCCACTGAATACCCATGTAGTCCTGAACATTGAATACCGCCCAGACATCCGAAACCTCGGTGTCAGGGATAGGCAAGGTGTAGGACATGACAGGGGCAACACCCTGTGGCAGCCATGGGTGGACGGTCAGGTCAACCAACTTACCGGTGATTTCGTTGTGAAGACCACCGATAACAGCGCCACCAACATAGTCGCCCGACTCACTCTGGGTGAGGTTCAGACGGTAGTTAGCGGTGCTGCCGTTCTTGATTGCGTCCGACAACTGCTTGCGGTCTGCACCGTTCAGCAGGATTTCGTCTGGGTCAGCCTTTACGGTGTCCCACATGGTACCGAATACGGTCTGGAACTCCACGCCCGGGTTGCTGGTGCTGAACTGGCTGTTGGCCTCGTTCACGACGCCGCCGCCCGAGATAATCTGTGGAATGATACCGTCGTAACCGGTTGCGTATGCCGACGAGTCAACGGTCGGTGCGGTGCGAGTCGAGGTAGTCGAGTAGATAATCTCGTCGTTGGTCGACAGACCGCCAGCGCCGTTTACTACACCCTGAAGCGAAGTGAAGCGGCCCTGATACTTAGCGTTAGCGTTACCGGTAGTGGTTCCGATGTAGACATTGGTTCCCAGAGCGCCGGTCACATTGTTGACGGTTACGGTCAGGACATTGCCCGAGGTAACAGCCAGCGACTGGACGGTCGAAGAAACCGACTCACCGAAAGCACCAGCATCGCTGGTTGCGTAGACATAGTAGGTGGTAGCCGACAGAGCGACCTCACCGTTAGCGGCTGCGCGCTGACCGAGGGTTACGGTAGGAGCGGCAAGCGCACCCGACAGACCCGAAGCGGTTCCACGCGACATCAGCATCATACGCTCCTCCATCAGCATCGAAGCGTAGAGGGTGCTGGTCGACGACAACTGGCGCAGGTCCTGATAGCCAAGGCCCGAGAAGTTAGCGTCGAACGACACGCTGTCCGACAGCGAGTAACTGAAGTAAGGGAATACGACATCGTCAGCGGTGTACGAAATCTTTGGACCGCGCTCGTAAGCGATGCTACCGAAGGTGGTAGTGGTCGACTCCGAGATACCCGGCCAAATCTGACCCTGACCACCGGTGCCAGTACCGGTGTAACCGGTGATGCGCTTGATGCGGTGGCTAGTACCGACACCCTTCTTACGAGCAATCTTGTTGCGTAGTGGGGTTGGTCGTGGGGTCAGCAGTTTCGCTGGGGCCTCAAGGTCGAACGCTGCGAACGACGACGAAAGAGGGTTAGTAAGGGTGATGTCCTTGATGATGTCTGCCGAAGCGGTGCGCTGCGCGGCGAGAGCCGAGTTCAGAGCGCCGAGTGCGTCAGCGGAAATACCCTTGTTGGCTACGAGCGACTCAATCTGCGCGACTGGGTCGGCCGAAGGAGCAACACCCGGAGTGGTGCTTGCGTTGTTGAACGACTTGTTCAGTTCGGACTGATACTCGTCGAACTTCTGCGCCGCCTTCTTAGCGGTCACATCACCGAATAGGTCGGTGGCCTTTGGCATCTGTGCCATTATTTTTCCTTTCGTGCCTTGGCTTCGAAGTCCTCGGCCATAGCCTTGTATCCGTCAGCGAGAACCTTGTCCCCGGTGGCGGCGGCCTTAGCGCGATACTCTACTGCCTTAGCGAAGAAATCGTTTGTGGTGAGTAGCGGCTTCTCGGTTGCGGTCCGCTTAGGCCCGCCTGTGGCCGCCTTCGCCATAGCGCCTTCAAGGTCCTGCTCCAACTTACTTGCCTTCGCCTTCTCCGCCTCAAGCGCGGTAGTGAGGGCTGCAATCTCGTCGGTTACAGAAGCCTTAGCGGACGCTACGGCCTTGCTGATGATGAGGTTTACCTGCTCGTCATCAACGGTCACACTCTTAGCGACATCACACATGCACTCGTCTACGGACTTGTTGCACTTGTCGCACATCTTGTCTTCCTCCTCGGCGTCGGCCGACAGGAAAATACCGGCTTCCTCTAGGGAAGGCTGGTCAGGGGTTACGCCCGGGACTTCACCCTCGGCTACTTCGCCCTCGTACCAGTGGGCTAGGTGCTTGGCGGCGCGTAGGAGTTCCTTGATGGAGTCGCGCTCGTCGTGGCCTTCCTTCATTTCCTGCGCCTCAACCGAGATAAGGTCAGCAATCGCACCGACCGCGGTGTCGAACGCGCCTTGGTCGAACTTGTTGACGGTCGCTAGGAGGCCCTTAGCGGCTTCCAGAATCTGAGTTTCGGCACTTACCTCAACCTCGTCAGCCGGAGCCTCTACCGGTGCTTCTACGGCTTCCGCTGGCGCTTCTACGACCTCGGCCTCAACCTCGTCAACGACTACTGGAGCCGCCTCCTCAATCGGGGTTTCCGGCTCAACGCTCTTAGCGGCCCACGACGAAGAAGCAAGTTCGCTCGGGGAAGGAATCATTGTCTGGTCTACTGCCATTAGTTCACCACTTTCCATCGCCTTTGCGATAGTCATTTTTGCGCTTGGGTTTGCTGGACGGTCCACCAGCGAAATCTCTACAATCTGGCCATCAACGATACGGCCACCGGCAGCCTTGACATCGCGGATAACGCGAGGCCCGCGGATACCAATACTGAAACCCTGAAGGACACCCGCCTCAACCTTCTTGACGGATACCGGGTCCACGACGAGGGCCTGAATGTAATGCCCGTCGGCCTTCTCCTCGTAGTCGGTAGCGACACCCGCAGCGATGTTGCTGTGCTGTTCACGAATGTTGCCGCCGGAAACGAACCAGTCAGGCATAGCCTTACGGAGCCAGTCGTTGTCGCAAATCTGCTGGTCGACATCTAGGGTTTCGTCGGTAGCCTTACCGTAAACCTTTAGAGTGCCGTCGACCTGCTTCTCGCTCTTGACGATGGAAGCGTAGCCGTAACCCATTTCTGCCATAAAGTGTCCTTTACGATTAGTTCAGTCTTATCTTACGACTACTACTGCCTACAAGCCATCACGCTGAATAGATGATGGATACCGCGCCAGCCGCCGTACCGCCGGTAGAGATTGCGTAGACTTCGTCGCCGGCGTTCAGCCAGAGTTGGACGCTACTGTTGCTGGCGAGTACGGACCCGCCGTTAGCGCCTACGGCTACGGTCACATTCGCGTCGCCGATGTAGATTGGCTGGTTGTCGCGGTTATAGATTTGCACCGCGGTATAGCCGGAGCCGGTTGAGGTCTTAACAATACGCGTCGCAATAGTGTTGACGGTAGCGTTCAAGTGAACCAAAGCCATTAGAGTTCTACTTTCCAGACCGGTGCAGTTTCTTGGCCGAGTAGCCATTGCGCCATTAGCCGGTGGTGGCCGTCCAAAATAATCATACGACTGCCATCGTCGCCGACGATAGGTAGGCTACGGAACGGGGTGAGCGCCTGACCCATTGCTTCAATGTGTTTCTCTACGCGTTTCCGGCGGAGGTAGGGGTCAGTACCGACGAGGTCGCCGAGGGTTACGATTACCTGCACCGCGGTATCCCACAGGTTTGGGTCTACGGTTGGGGCCGGTGTCGTAGCCCATGGGGATTCTACATACTTCTCTGCGCGTTCGCCGAGGGTGGGGTCGGCGGGGTTGGGGAGGATAGCGAGGCGGGAGAGTGCGCGTTCGACTTCGGCGGGGCCGGGAACACCCGCTTTAGTAATCGACTTAGCGGATAAGGTTGCCCAGCCAGCGTCAAAGCGTTCCTCATAACCGTCCGGCCAATGCGTGATGTCTTCGTCTAGCCGGTTATCGGCTATGAACTGAGAGAAGTAGCGTTGATACGCGGCGTTATCGAAACTCATTTAGGAACATCCTTCATACCGAACCATCTAGTGCCTACCAATAATTCTTTACCAACACTCTCGCCTTTAGCGTTCTTAGCCATAGCAATCTCGGCTGGCGTGGCCCATTGGTTTGAGTATTTATTATGTCCAGCGAATCGGTCAAGAATGCTTTTGATTTCTGGGCCGGCTACTTCCGGGTCGCGCCAATAGTATCTCTCTATCGAAGTTATGACTTCACCCGGTACGCCGAACGCGTATTCGTAATCGTCCCAAGTGAAACCGGCCCTAGCCCAAGTGTAGCCACCGTTATCCATAGCGGCGAAAACTGTGATTCTTTCTACGCCGAGTGCGCGGTAATAGTCGTTGCTGTAATTATTGAACGCTGTCGCGAACCCTTTATTGCGGTAGTCCGGACTTAGATACAAGAAATCGTGTTTAGCGGTTTTCTCGTTGAGGTCAATAATGCGAGTGAGGGTGCCGGCTTTTTTACCGTTAGACATCACACTTGCGGAATAACTAAGTTCGTTCCCGCCGCGGCTGAAACGAGGGTTGATGTCAGCCAGCGTGAAGTCGCCGTGTTTGAACTTGTCGAAGTGTTCGACGACCGTAGTTTCGATTTCGCTTCGGGTCATTGAATCATAGTCAATAGTGGGGAAGGCCGCCGGCGCTATGTCGTCGATAGCGTGACTACTGTCAGCAAAGTCCTCCATGCCCGAGTCGAGGCTATTGTCTTCCAGCGGCACAACTGGCAAGTCAGCACCATCATCAACAACCGGGACTAGAGTGCAGCGGCAGTTAGGGTGCGCCGGTGGCTCCGTATCCCCCGAATCAAAAGCCTGACCCAACGGAACACGCTGCCCGTCCAGCGGCGCGCAAATCTCCTCGCAAGGGTCCATACCCAACCATTCGACCTGCTCCACACCAAACTCGCCATACTGGTCCACCGACGCGACCATCATCGCGCGGGCCATCTCCGTAGTAGCAATAGTCAAGGCGCGGGCCGGGTCAGCCGCGAGGCGGTCAATGTTGCTGGTAATGAACTCACGCGCTACCGACGCCGCCGTATCTCCGCCGCGTAAAGCGTCAGCGAGGATAGTGCCGACGCGGTCATAGTTAGTTGACGCAATACTACTGATGGCTTGCCCGCGGCGCTCCAATAGGGCGCGTAGGCCTCCCGGTGGCCGGACTAAGTATTCACCCGGGTGGTTGCCCGGCTTCCAGTTATTCCAATCAAACCCGACATAATCGTTCAGGTTAGGTCCGGCAGCCTTCTTGAAGGTCCGTTGCGCTAAATGGCTACGCGCTGAATCCACGCCGAGCGTCCAGCCCGTACCGTAAATCTGGCGGAGCGCCGCCTCCAACGGTGCAGGATTGAAGCGAACATTATGCCTAGCCCATGCGCGGGCCGCAGCCGGGGTGACTTCTTTCGGGTGCGTAGCCAGAAACGCTTCCGCAATAGCGGTCGGGTTCAATCCCGCTACTAACGCTTCCCGGATTAGGTCCGCTGCGTCAGCCGCCGACCGTAGCAACGCTCCGTCAATACGGTCCTCAAGACTCACCCGAGATACCTCTCCGCATACCAGCGAGCGCCTTCGTAATCTTCGACGGCTACGAACTTGTTGAGGGTCTGCGCGTAAGTAGCCGGCAAGTGACGGAACTCGAACTCGCGGCTCGGGGATTTACGGAGCCAACGAATAAACGCTTTCGCCTCATCGCGGGCCGCCTTATCTACCGGCTCCTCCTCGGCCTCCACCGGGGTTTCCGTCGGAATAGGTTCAGCACCCTCCGGCGCGACCGGCTCCGGCTCGGCTGGAGCCTCTGGGCTAGTCATAGGGTAGGCGTAATCACCCATACCGTTACCGGTCTGGACCGGGACTAGGCCCTCGTCCGTAACGAAGAACGCGCCAGTCGGTAACACGATTAGCGGCTGGTCGGCTTCCGGTGCGTCGATTAGCGATAGGCCCTTAGCGGAGCGGCGTTCGTTGAGGCTGATACCACCGTTCTTCGCTTCGATGTCGGAGGCCTGTGCGGAGGCGAGGTCGTCGCCACGCTTGCTTGGCATTAGGCGGAACTCCAGTTCGCGCGGCATACCGAGGAACACATACGACAGGTTCGACAACTGGGTGGAGAGCCAGTTCTGGAACGGGACCTGACCGGCTACTTCGCTGGTTTCGGCTTGACCGTCGTGGACTGCTGCACCACCGAGGCCGGTTTTACCGACGAAACCGATTTCGGTCGGCTGGATACCGAAGTGTCCACAGATGGAAGTGATTAGGTATTCGTCTAGCGTTGCGGCAAAGCGTTCGCCATAGCCTTCGAACTGGATAGGTTCGATACCGCTAGGGAGGATACGGGCGCGTTTACGCTGCTCGGTCTGGCCGGCGAGGTCGTCGTTGAAAACATTTTCGTAGGCGCGTAGCAGGTCAGCGTTGTTGCCGAAGTTAGCGTCGGTCTTGAAGATTAGGTCAGGGAGGACGCCGTCGGTGTATTCCTTACGGACCCAGTCTTGGCGGCGTAGGTAGATGTCGCCGAGGAGTAGGCCGCGCTCTACCGGACTGTAACCGTAGGTCGTGAAGGTGCGGCGGTTACGGACCATGTAAGCCAACTCGTCGCTACTGAACTCGCCGTCGGCTTCTACCGATTCGTCGGGCGCACCGAACTCGCTTCGTGGGAAACCGTAGAGGACCTGCTGGTAGGCGGGGTGTGGAGCCATTGGGCGCATACCTCGGTCGTCAATCAGCGGCTTGATGGTGGAGCCGTCTAGAATCTGGAGGCCAATCAAGTCACCCTTGACGGAGCGTTGCGGCCAGACAGCCCACGCGTCTAGGACAAGGATTTCCTCCATAGCCATAGTCAGCCAGTCCGTGAAGACGAGGCCGTTGCTGCGGTCGGGCATTTCCCAGAACTTGCGGGCGCGGTTGATTTCCTCGTTGAACTTCTCCTGCGCGATAGCCATAGCGCGGACGCGGTTCTTCTCACCGGTTTCCGCCATTACGGCTTCGACAGCGTCGTTACCGAGGACAATGTCCCAGTCGAGGCCCGCAGTCTTTTGCTTCAGGACTTCGATGCAGCGGCGGAAGATGTCTATCTGGTCGGCGGCGGCGCGTAGAGTCTTGAACGGGACGAGGCGCGTTTCCGTGATGTTGATGTTTTGTGCGACTTGGTATTCGTAGCGGCGTGGGTCCGGGCGGCCGTCAGGTCGGACCGGGTTGATTGCGCCGGGTAGGAGCGGGATACCGGGGGTGAACGGCACATTAGCCATGTTCGGGTCGCGTGGTAGGCCGACCGAGTTACCGTAGCCCGGGTTGGGGTTTAGTTGCTCGTTGCTATACTGCGTGACTTGAGGAGCGGCCTTGACGATTGCTCCGGCTAGACGCTCAACTGCTTTATCGAATACACCCAAAGTGCTGCTCCTTCGCTACACCAACTACGCCTCTATGCGTGGGGTTGGTTTGCCTGTCGGTTATGTTTCCAGCCTACACGCTATAACGGCTGGTGGCAGGTTTGGCATACCGTCGCTGATTTAGGGTTCGGCATACGGCATGAAGCGCAAAACTTAGCGAGCGCGGCGAGGCCCATCATCGAAGTCTGGTTGCTCATTAGTTCCGTCATAGCCCACACCATCGCGTCCATACGGTCCGGTGAGCCGGGTGACTCCTGCGTCCAGTTACACATTTGGTCCTCCAAATCCGTAAAGGCTTGCGTATGGTGGACGCGGTACTGCTCGTAGAGGGCCGCTACGGGTTCGGCGCGGAGTAACTTACCGCGGGTCGCGGTGACTTTCCGGTAACTGATTGCGGGGTCTACCTGCCGGAGTAGGAGTTCAATCATGTCGCCGCCGTTATTGACTTCACCGATTACGCGGTCAGCCGACCACCGGTGATAACAGTCCACGACTCGTCGCGCCCATTGTTCCGGGGTTCCGCGTAGGCTAGCGTCTTCCAGAATGTAGTAGTGGCCGTCCGGCGTGATACCCGCTACGACGATACCGGTCAAGTCGCTGTCTTCGCCGCTGGTTACGGCCGGGTCTACACCGACGACGATACGGGTTACGGGTGGGGTTTCGGTTACGCGGCCCGCCTCGATAATGTCGCGGGTCCAGAGTGCGCCTTCAACATCGTCGATGATTTCGCCGTAGAGTTCCTGCCGGCCGAGGCGTGTGCCTTCATAGCGACTTCGCATTTCGGCGAGTGCCGACTCCGATAGGTTAGCCGCGTTGTCGAAGGTGCTGCCGCGGATAACCCTGACATCGGGCCGGGCCGCGAGTTCTTTGATTTGCTTAGTCGGGCGTGGCGTAGTCGTGATTATGGTTTGCGGGTGGTCGCCGAGGCGGAGCGCGAACCGGTATTGGTCGAATGAGTCGTGGGTTTTGAATGACGCTAACTCGTCGAACCAGCCTCCGTGAAACTGGGGGCCGCGGAGTCGGTCCGGTTCCTCACCCGAGAACAGTTTGATACGGCTCTTGTTGGTGAGGATAATCTCGCCGTTGCTACGGTTGTAGTTCTCTAACGCGCCATACTCCCGGAGGATAGTCACGACGCCGGATACGCCTTCCGCGCAGGTGTCACGCGCGTCACCGAAAGTCGGGGCGACGATAGCCCAGCGGGTGTTAGGTCGGCTAGCGGCCTCGTATGCTATCCATTCGGCGGCGGTTCGGGTTTTGCCCCAGCCTCGGCCCGCGAGTACCAGCCAAGTATTCCAACTATTGTCCGGTGACGGTATCTGTTCCGGTCGTGCTTTCTGCTTCAGCCAGTTCACGCGGCGAGCCACCATCAAGGAGAGCGACGAGTCGGGCGACTTCAGCGTCGATGCTATCTCTGTCATAGGTGGTTACTTCCGCTTTCAGGTTTACTTCTTTCGGGGCCTCTAAGCCTAGTAGCCGGGCGCGTCGGTCGATTATGCGTAGGACTGCGTCTAAGGCCCTGATGTCGCCGTTGAGGGCTTTAGGCCAGACACCCATCTGGAGGCGGTCTAGACGGTCCAACTCCATGTCGCGTAGGTCTTCTAGTTTGGGTCGGATAAACCGGTTAGCGATGCGTTGATACGCTTGCCATGCGCCGCTGGGACTGGCGTAGCCTACGCGGTCAGCGATGTTCTGCCATGTAGCGCCGGCGCGACGGAGTTCTAGGATTCGGCTTTCGCGTTCCAGTTCGTCGGGTTCGGGTGCTTTTTCATCTGCCATAGGTTTCACTATACCTGCGTGTAAAGGACTGGTGTTGGGAGTGTTTTATCCCAGTAGTAGAGGGTGGTGGCGGGGGTGTTGAGGCGTTTCAGTATTTGTTTGTTGTCTTCGGTGAAGGCGGTTAGGCCGTAGTGGTTGATGACTTGTGTTTTGAAGTTGGCTGTGTTTTCGATGGTGCGGCTGGTGTTGAGTAGTAGGACGGCTACGCAGAGGTGGCCGTATGGTTGCCGGTGTATCCATTCTTCGGTGATGGCGCGGGTGTGGGGTTCGTCTTTGCGGGCGGAGATGGCGATGAATGGTTGGGTGGGTTGTAGTAGTGGGGTGGCTGTGTGATACCACGCGAGGAGTGCTTGTTTGCGGGCGGTTCGTTCGGGGCCGCTGCTTTTGCCCCATGGTTTGTCGGGTGCGGGTGGTTTGTCGGCGAGGACGCCGTCGATGTCGTAGCCAATCATAGGTTGAGTTCCTGCCATGGGAAGGCTGGGTGTGCGTTGCGTAGTTGTTTCTTGTGTAGTTCGGCTAGGTCTGTGTTGATGAGTGCTGCGAGGTCGGTGTGGTTTTTGGCGGGTGCGGTCCATGCGAGGCCGGGGTTGCCGATGGGTGCGGTGACGGGTGTGCCGGCGTTGAGTGCGTGGTAGGCGCGTCCGGTGCGGAAGCCTAGTTGGGCGTGTTTGTTGTCGTATAGGGCTAGGCAGATTGCGAAGCGGCTATACCAGTAGGCGCGTTGGTGTTGTTCGGGTGGGGTTAGTGGGGGTATGCCGAGTTCGGCCCATTCTTTGGGTTTGCCGGCGATGAGGAGTTTGGGGCCGAGGTAGCGTTTGATGAGGTTGGTGCGGCCGTTGGGTCGTCCGTAGTAGATTGCGGCTAACGCGTCTGGGGTTTGGTATGGGTGTTGGGGTAGGAGGCTGGCGAAGGGTAGGTCTATGACGCGGGCTGGGGTCGGGATTTTGAGTGCTTTGCGGGCGGCGTTGAGGTTGATGGCGTTGATGCCGATGGTCCAGCGTGACCAGTCCTCATTCGGTAGGGTGTGCCATGGGTAGGGTAGGTCGGGGTCGTCGCATAGGTAGAGGATTGGCCCGGCGTGTTCTTTGATGATGGCGTTGGTGAGGTTGTAGTCGTCGCGGTAGAAGGATAGGTTGCCGCCAGCGAACTCGATTATGAGTAGGTCTACCGGCTGGTAGGCGTCTGTGCGGAGGCCGGCTTCTTTACTGGGGTCGGTGAGGTTGTTCCAGTATAGGATTTCGTGGTTGCGTTGCCGGAGTTCGCGTAGGAGTGCTAGGCGTTTCTCTAGCCATGTGCCGCGAGCGCCGGTTTCGTTGTCGGTGAGTGGGAGTTTGCCGGCTGCGCGGCGGTATCCGATTTTCATTTGCCGACTTTGGTTTCTTCCTCACCGGTTAGGACTTTAGCCATGTGGGTTTCGCGTTCGGTGCGGGCGGCTTGGCCTCTAGCGGTTTCGATGGCGTAGGTGAAGCAGTCTTTCATTCCGCGTAGCGCATAGTAGACGATGCTGTATCGGTAGGCTCCTTCGCCGCGGGGTTCCATTGGGGTTACTCCGTGGACATACTTGTAGCCGGGGAAGAATAGGGTCCAGCCGTCGCGACACGCTACGACCGCGTCGTATTCGATGAAGTGTAGGTAGCCGCCGTTCATTTTGTTGCGGATTACGGGCATGACTGACCATGTCTCGAAGTTGAAGCCGTCGCGGTGGTATGGCAACTGGCTGGATTTGTTGATGACGCCGGAGGTCCAGAGTGCGTCGTCGGTCATTCGCCATTCGCGGTCGATACCGGATTGTTCCATTGTTGCGACATCGGCGTCGTATTGTTCCGGTGCGAACTCTTTATACATTGCGGCGAACTTGTCGGCGAAGCGGGCGATTACGGAGTGTTCGGTTGGTTGTTCGGCGGCGAGGCGCGTGGGTCGGCAGGATTCGCGTTGCTGCATGACTTTGCGTGGGGCCATTCCGAAGGTGCGTGACTGGTTGTTGAAGCCCATTCCGCTGCGGCGGGTCGTTCCGTATTTGATGTTGAGGACTGCTTTACGGAGTAGGTCTACTTCTTCTTCCATTGGGAAGTAGGCCATAAATGGTTCGTGGGTATCGGCGTCTGCGTAGATGCCGGGTTCGGTGATGTTGGCGTCTAGCGCGGTAACGATTTTGCCGACGGTTTGGGTGGCTTCGTCTGGGGTCATTACCCGCTTGACATAGTAGACGGGTAGGTCGGCGAGTTTCATTCTGGGGCCTTCTCTCCGTAGTGTTGCTCTAGTAGGTGGGTTAGTGCTTCCGCGTTGGTGGGAATGTTGTTGCTTTGACGGTATTCGGATAGGCGGTCGATTACCCAGACATAGGTGTCGTTGGGGTAGTCGAGGATTACCATTCGGGTTGCTTTTTGGTTGTAGCGTTCCGAGAGTTCCGAGATGGTGGGGATACGGGCTACATTGCCGCCTTCGGCTGGGTCTACGATGGCGTAGGTTCCGCGGTTGATGGCTTCCTCTAGGACTGGGGTTGCGGCTTCTTGTATGTCGGCGAGGAGGTCGTCTAGGTCGTCTTGGGTGTAGCCGGTGTGGGCTAGGTCTTCTATCTCGGAGAGGAGCGCGAGTAGGGCCTCGTCGTCGTAGGTTCCGAGGTCGCTGGAGCGGTTGTCAATAGCGACGATTTTCGCGGCGGTTTCGTCGTCTACATCTACATAGACTGCGTTGATGGTGGCCCAGCCGAGGGTTTGCGCGGCCTGATAGGTGTGGTTGCCGGCTAGGATTTCGCCGGTGCGCTTGTTGACG
>Ga0213922_1000831_pt1 | contig 12811 bp, 10 predicted proteins | sample McNCre2917MG_FD_165060 | JGI IMG/M metagenome (GOLD analysis project Ga0213922, IMG submission 165060) | Freshwater microbial communities from McNutts Creek, Athens, Georgia, United States - 29-17 MG | ecosystem: Environmental > Aquatic > Freshwater > Creek | place: USA: Georgia | collected... | reverse complement strand
TATGGCTACACGCTTATATATGCGAAATGCGGTGGTCCTCGCAAAAATCGAGACCACTGAGGGAGTTGACTCATCTCCTACCGGTTCCCAGAACGCGATTCTCGTTTCCGAGATGACCGTTAATCCACTGGAAGGTAGTGATGTCAGCTTGCAGTACGTTCGTCCGTATTTCGGATCATCACCTTCAATCCGAGTTGCAGACTATGTGACTTGCCAGTTCACCGTGGATATCGCGGGTTCAGGCGCTGCGGGTACGGCTCCTTCATGGGGTCCGCTGCTCCGCGCTTGCGGATTTGCCCAGACCCTGACTGCTAGCGCCGTTACCGGCACTGCTTCTGCTGGCGCATCTTCAACGATTACCCTGGCTGCCGGTGCAACCGACGATATGTATGTCGGCGCGACCATCAGCATCACGGGTGGTACTGGCTCAGGCCAAAAGCGAGTTATCACTGACTACGTTGCCAGCACCAAGGTAGCCACTGTTCATAAGGCATGGGCAACCACGCCGGATGCGACTTCTGTCTACAGCATCAGCGCCAACGCGGCTTACACCCCAGTATCTACCGGCTTCGAAACCCTCACCGTTTACTACAACGTCAATGGTGTGCGTCACAAGCTGACCGGTGCAAAGGGTACGGTGAGCTTCAACATGGCGGCCAACGAGCGGCCTTCAATGCAGTTCAACTTCACCGGTATCTACAACCCGGTTGTTGACGCTTCCGAAGCTACTCCGGTCTACACCGGCTTCCAGGTTCCGGTTCCGATCACCTCAACCAATACGGTTGCCAAGATCGCCGGCCTGATCACCGATGGTTCTGCCAGCGGCGTTCAGATGCAGTCCTGGTCACTGGATATGGCGAACGCTGTTAGCCATCGTCAGTTGGTGGGTGCTGAATCCGTCATCCTGACCGACCGCGCCCCGGCTGGCTCAGTATCGCTCGAAGCAACCTCAGTCGCCTTCAAGGACTGGTTTGAGTACGTCCGTACTTCAAGCACCGACCCGATGTTCATCGAGAACGGCACCGTTGCCGGCAACATCGTGAACATCTACTGCCCGAAGCTTCAGCTTGCTGGCCCCAGCTACGCAGACTCTGACGGTATCGCGATGTTCAACGCGAAGACGCTGGCGCTGCCGGCGGTCGCGAATGACGAAGTTCGCATCGTAGCGAAGTAAACGCCCAGACAGGCAGACAGATCGCGACCCGAATTGACGGGCTGTCTACCACGCCCCCTGCCGTGGGCGGTAAAGCAGGGGACCAATTTCAACCACTCAGACAGGTGATTTATGGCATTTGTACTCAAGGCGAAAGCAGAAGGTTTCTTCTATCCGATCCAGCTTCCGGTGGTCACCGAGGCGGGTTCCACCCAGGTGATCAAGTTCGAGTTCAAGTTCAAACGTGTTTCACGTTCAAAGCTTAATGAACTTCAGAAACTTCAGGATGATCTCTCCAATGGTGAAATCGAGATCGATTCACTTGAGCGTGACGCGGATTACATCATGGATGTGGCCGAGGGATGGCGCGGAGTATCTGACGAAACCGGAAAGGAAGTTCCTTTTAACCGTGAAGCTTTGCGCTTAATGCTCGACAGCTTCCCGAACGCGGCCAGCACCATTGTGGGTGCGTTTTTCCAGGCCACTTTGGGCGGCGGTAAGAAGGGAAACTGATCGAGGCGGCGGAATATTGGGCCGGCCCAGCAAAGCCGGCTGATTCCTCCGCGATCCAGGATGATCTGGCGGCCTGGGGCTTGCCGCCAGATGCCTTTGAAGGGGCTGAAACCGAAGAGCAGCATTGCGAGATTTGGGAAGAAAACTGGGAAATCGTCATGGTTTTTCTCGCTTGCCAAACGCAATGGCGGAAGGAGATTCCAGCGATGGCGGGTCAGGTTCTATGGCACGGACTGGACTATTCAAGCGTTGAATCTTTGATTCGGTTGAAGGGTTTCAAAGGGAAGAAAGCCACCGAGATTTTTGAAGGGATTCAAGTGATGGAAGCGGCTTCGCTGCCAATCATCAACAAACCAAAGAAGTAGAGTCTATGGCAGACAATCAGATTGTCCTCAGTTTTGTTGGCAAGGATGGCGGGGTCATTACCGTCTCGAAAAACGTCGCCAGCGCCATCGACAATGTTGGAAAGTCTGCCAAGACCGCCAAAAAATCGATTGAGGATCTCGGCACTGGGTGGGCCAAGCTTAACCAGCAACAGACCGCAAAATCCGCTGCGCTTGAATGGACGAATAAGCTTGCAAGCGCAACTTCAGGAGCCACCCAAGCAATCAGAGAAGGGGCGGCTATTCAAGTAAAAGCGGCTGATGCTGCCGCTGAAGCCGTCACCAATTCCAATAAGCGAATGGAACTGAGTTTCCGTTCGATGCTTCCGCATATCCGAACTGCTGGCGCAGCTATCGGGGTGTATTTCGGGACTAAGGCCGTCGCTAGCATCATCGAAACGGCTGATGCCTATACGGATCTCACTGCGCGGCTCAAGCTTGTCTCAGGAACCTCTGAAGAGCTTTCCACAGCGCAGAACAAACTATTCGAGGTCGCGCAAAAAAACCGCGTCCCGATCAGCGAAACCGTCACGCTTTATTTTAGGCTGGCGGATTCCATGCGGACTCTCGGGGCCTCTCAGAAAGACACCATCGGGCTTGTCGAAACCATCGGACAAGCCATGCGTATTTCAGGAACGAACACCGTTGAAACTGCGGCGGCCATGCTTCAGTTATCCCAGGCGTTCCAGAAGAACAAGTTGGATGGTGACGAATTCAAATCTGTCATGGAAAACGCCCCGCGAATCGTAAGGGCGCTGACGGACGAGTTCAACATCAACAAGGTGACGCTGTACGACTGGTCATCAAACGGAAAACTGACCGTCGATAAGTTGGTGCAAGCATTGCAGAACCAGGCGGGGAAGATCGCTGACGAGTTTCGCCAGATCCCCACCACCATCAGTGGAGCATGGACCCAGCTATCCAACGCAATGGTGAAGTACATCGGTGATGCCGATCAATCCACCAAGAGCAGTCAGAACCTTGCCGTTGAGATTTCCAAGCTTGCGCTGAACCTCAATACGGTAATGGACCCTTTCGCTACGTTTGTCACGGGCGTAGTCGGCGGGTTCAACATGATTCTGGATAAGGCCAAAGAGATCAACGCCGAGTTCAAGGACGCTTTCGGCATCCAACGGATGCAAAAGTTTGACGATGAAACCGCAAAATTAATGAAGTGGGGATCTGGGCAAGCATCTATTGCTGAAGTCGCAGGGCCTCCTAAAAGCGATCAGAGCCAACAGCCTTATTTCGATGGTATTCAGCGCACGACAGCAGCGATGAAAACCGAAGCCGAAATGGCAAAGGAACTCAGAACGCAGCTTGAAACCCTTAACGCCTCGACTCAAAAACAAGTCGAAGGCTACAAGAAGGGCGTCTCTGCCTACAAAGAAGAGAAAGATACGGTCCTCAAGGCGCTCGACAACCAAATCAAAGCGCAAGAAGACATCGCGAAGCTGGACATGGATGCCGCGCATACCGCAGATGAAAAAATGCGGATCAGTAAGGAGTACCAAACCTGGCTCAAAGACCAGCTTCAGGCTGAGTTCAGTCACAAGAGCGATATCCTAGAAGTCGAAAAGCTTTCCCAAAATTCGATCATCGATCTCTACAAAAAGCAGATCAGCGAAGGTGAAAAGCTCAAGATGACGGAAGCGGATAAGCTTGGTATCCAAAGCAAGATTGCTGATGCTCAGACGGAACTTAACCGTCTTAACGAGCAATCCAAACAGTTGGATCTAGATAAGTCTGAAGCCCTTCGCAAGGCTGACCAGGACTCACTTCAAGCTCAATTGAAACAGCAAGAGTTCATCCGCAAAATTAACGAAGAGCTTGCGTATCAGACTCAGCTTTATGAAAAGCTTGCTGCCGCCAAGGCGGCTGGTGCAAGTCAAAAGGATTTGGAACTTCAAAAGTCCCAGTTTGACCGCTCAAGAAACATCGCCGAAAGCGTACCCGGTGCCAATGTTGAGCAGCTTAATGCGACGATTCAAAAAACAGAAACACTGAAACAAAAAACCAGCGAACTCGTCAACGTCGAACAGGCTGTTAAGGATGAACAGCTTCGAATGAATCAAGCGATTCAAGAAACAGTTCAGCAAGCCCAGTTGGCCGCAGAAGCTTTCAAAAAAGCTTTTGGCTCTTTTGGTGATGCCATCGGATCGTCATTGGTTTCCATCGCGCAATTTGGGCAACAGCTTTATCAGACTCAGCGCGATGCAGATAACTTGATGCAAAAGCTGGATGAAAAAGGCCAGCTTACAGACACCAAAAAATACGAGATCCAACAGAAAGTCGCCGATAAGTCTATGCGCTATCAGCTTGGGCTCTTCGGGGATCTGACTTCCGCCAGTTCAAAGTTCTTCAAAGAAGGGTCGAAAGGCTATGCGGCGATGCAAAACGCTTCCAAAGTCTTTTACGCCTTCCGTATGGCGATGGAAGCCAAAGCCGCTATTCAAGAACTGCAAGATATTTTCAAAGTTACTGGGGCCTTTGTAGCCGGCGAAGAAACAAAAACCGTTGTATCGGCAGAATCAACCGGTGCGTATGTCGCGGAAGAAAACATCAAGGGTATGGCAGCGGCTAAGACTAGTATCGCCGCCCAGGGTGAAATTCCAATCGTTGGTTTTGCTCTGGCAGCAGCAATGGCAGCGGTCATGGCGGCGATTGGACTTTTCAGCGGATCGGTTTCAGCTAAAGGTGTAAGTGTTGCTGACGTTCAAAAACAGCAGGACGATGCTTTTGCAAAAAATACCGCAACAGCACTTGGGTCAACAGCATCAAGTGACTCGGTATCAAAATCTTTATCGATATTGGCGGCCAACTCCACCAATGATCTTGATTACACGAAAGGTATGGCCAAAAATATGGAACTGCTAGTCGGTTCTATCAACAGCCTAACTACGCAAATAGCTAAAAGCTTCAATTTTGACGTTTCTAAACTGAATCTTGGCACCACCAGTAGTGATCGACTGAAGCACATCGGCCTACCAACCGATCCTTTAATGACGGCCCTTGTTCACGGAATTATCGGCGGCACAAAAATAAGCAGAGAGTTAATCGATCAAGGTGTGGCCGTAGTAAAGCAAACTTTTGGCCAAATTTTAGAATCCGGTGTAGTCAAAGCCCAGCAATATGCAAACATCCTTGTAACAAAAACGGATAAAGCGCTTTTTGGAATGTTTAAAAGCACTTCGCAAACCATTGAGCGGAACACCAGCAAACTAGACCCGGTTATAAAAAATGCACTAGGTCAAGTGTTCGACAACGCATATGCAACACTCGTCGATGCCGGGAAGTTTCTTGGTAAAGCGGGTGTCGAGTTTGAGAACTCTTTAAAGCAAATAACAATTAAAAAGCAGGATCTGAAACTAGGAAAAGACGCTACTAAAAACGCTGAAAAAATTTCAGCGTGGATCAGCGCTCAAATGGATAAAGCAGCGGAAATTGCTTTTCCAGACATGAAACAGTTTCAGCGCGTCGGGGAAGGGATGTATGAGACGACCATTCGGGTTGCCGATGGCGTCGCACAAGCAGCCCAAGAACTTCAAATGCTTGGCCTAAAAGCTATAAATTACACGCAGATCATATCAGATCAAAAAGATCAAATTGATATCGGGGCTGAGATTACGCGCCAAACAATTCTTGCTCAAGGCGATTTGTCTGATGGTACGCGAGAGTACGTAAAGCAGTTAAAGGGATCTAGCAAGGATATCAGCGATGCCTATAAACAAATACTGAGCATCAACAATCTAATGCGGATGTCTGGATTTGGAGCTACCAATATTGATCAAACAATGATTAATGCGGCTGGCGGCTTGACTGCATTTGAAAAAGCACTCCAAACCTATACCGATAGTTTCATGTCTCCTGGGGCATTGCTATCTGCTGAGTCTTCTCAGTTGGCCGATGCCTTTAAGGGTTTAGGACAGGCCATACCCGCAACTCGTGACGAGTTCACCGCACTGGTCCGATCCATTGATTTGACAACCGATTCAGGGAAGACCCTCTTCGCGCAACTGATGACGCTTGTCCCTGCGTTTGACGCCGTACAAAGTAAGATCGATGACATCAAGAAAAAGTACCAGGACATCATTGACCCGATGGGTCAGTATCTCGACAAACTGAAATCTATTGATGACGATTTTAAAGCGCTACTTAATGCTGAAGTGGATCGGATAAAGAAATCCGCAAAGGATGGACAGGATATTTATGAGCAATTAGTCGATGCTCAAAATCGAATCATGCAGCAAAAAGGGGCTGTCATGATTTCCACCCTGGAACAAATCTGGAAACAAATTACGGATGGGGTCAACAACTTACAAAAGTCTTTGGCTTCTCAGATTGCAACTCTTCAAGGCCCCGGCGCGACAGCATCTTTGGCCGGTCAGAATTTAGGTGCTGCATGGGGAGCAGTAGATTCCTACATGACCAGTGTCAAGTCTGGAGGGTCTCGAAATGTCTCAACTGAAGTAAATCTGCTGTCGAACCTTCAGTCGGCGATCATGGATCGCTATAACTCTGAAATGGCATTAATCCAGCAAGCAGCCCAAGAACAGGCTCAGGCGCTCCAGGATGGGCTTCAGGCTCAAGTCGATGCGATTAATGCGGCTACTCAAGCCCAAATCGATGCTAAGACAAAAGAAAACGAAGCAGTGCTCAAAGGTCTTCAGGATCAGCTTGACGCGGCCAACAAACTCAAGACGGCTATCAAGCAGATTCAGGATTACGCAAAGAGCATGATCCTTGGATCAAATAGCCCCTTGTCACCTGAGAGAAAGCTTCAAGCATCTCAGTCTCAGTACAACGAACTGCTTCGCAAAGCGCAGTCGGGTGATGCTGAAGCGATGGCGCAGCTTACGTCGGCTTCTGATACTTATCTTCAAGCCGCGAAGGATTACTACGGCTCGGGAACTCAGTATTCAAATATCTTCGACGGCGTCCAGTCTGCAATGGAATCGCTCGGCGCGATGGATGCCCCAGATCCTGATTCAATTCAATCACATATTGATGCGCTTAAAGAATCACAACAAGCTGAACTTGAACAAATTAGAAAGGCTGCACAAGATCAGATATCTGTTCTACAAAAAGATGTAGCACAGCAAATTAAAGACTTGTCTGATCCGGCTAAAAACTCTGCAATGCTTGCATTAAAAGAAGCAACTATTGCTGAATTACAAAAAGTGCAGGATTTGGCAAGACTGACGCAAGAAGAGGCAAATCGCCAGGCCAAAGAAGCTTATGACTTAGCAAAAAAGGAATATGAATTCAGTTTTGCTCAGACTCAGTATCTTCGCGCAATTGCCGAGAACATGCACATAACTGAACTTGCGCCAATCCCATCCCATGCAAAAGGTGGTTTGGCTTCAGGTTTGGCCCTAGTCGGTGAGAAAGGCCCTGAACTGGTTAATTTCAGCCGACCCGCTCAGGTAATGACGGCTGAAGAAACCCGCCGCGCATTATCTGGCGATGAAGAAACGAAAACCACCTTGGCAGCGATGCTGGTGGAAATGAAGGCTCTCGTTACAACCCAATCTGCGGCAAACCCTCAGATGGTCGAGAAACTTTCCAATATGGAAGCCCGACTTTCAAAAATGGAAAGGAATTCGCGGCTAATACCCGCATGATATAATTCAACAAACGAACCGCCGGGTTCGCGATGAGACTCTCTTCGGACACTCTCATCAAAGGCCACCCCGGATTAACACCCCGGAGTTTACTATGGCCGCACTCAGTGACTATCTTGAAAACAAGATTATCGATCAGCTTTTTCGTGGACAGGCGTTCACGTTTCCAACAACTGTATATGTTGGGCTTCTAACCGCAGCACCGTCAGATACTGGCGGCGGCACTGAAGTATCAGGCGGCAGTTATGCCAGAGTTTCAGTTGCATCCTCTCTTGCAAACTGGGCTGGTACGCAATCTGCTGGATCTACCACTGCTTCTTCAGGCACGTCAGGTACGACCAGCAACAACATCGCAATCACGTTTCCTTCCCCCACAGCTACTTGGGGCGTGATTACCCATGTTGCAATCTACGATGCAGCCAGCAGCGGCAACCTTCTGATCCACGGCGCACTGACGATCCCGAAGACCGTCAACAACGGCGACTCAGCCCCTACGTTCCAAGCAAGCGCACTTAGCTTCCAGCTTGACAACTAACTAGGGAACGCCCATGACTGACAAACGAATCTCGGAACTCACTAGTGCATCTTCACTAGGTGATGCTGACGTTTTCCCGATTGTTCAGTCGGGTGAAACCAAAAAACTGACGGGTTCAGCGGTCAAGAGCTACGCCCAGTCGGGCGTGGTTCTGGCTTCTGAAAAAGGTGCGAACTCCGGTGTCGCCACCCTCGGATCTGATGGAAAGCTGACGGCAAGCCAGCTTCCTGATCTTGCTGTGTCCGACTATCTGGGTTCAGTTGCAAACCAGACTGCAATGCTGGCCCTCACAGGGCAGAAGGGTGACTGGTGTACCCGAAGCGATCTTGGGACCACATGGGTGATCTCAGGCGTCAATCCGTCTCTCATCACTGGTTGGACGGAACTTAGCTACCCAACGGCTCCGGTCACCTCCGTTGCTGGCAAGACAGGCGCTGTATCCCTCGTCAAAGGGGATGTCGGCCTTGGCAACGTCGATAACACCTCCGACGCCAACAAGCCGATCTCCTCTGCGACTCAGACTGCGCTCGATGGCAAGCAGACCAAGATCACCGCATCCGGTATCACCAAGGGTGATGGCAATGGCGGGATCACTGCGGCGACGGCAGGAACGGATTACCTTGCACCGGCAGCGGTCGGCGCGACCATCGTCGCTCAGACCGGGGCCAACGGATCAGCACTTCTCCCTGCGGGTACTACGGCCCAGAGACCGGCGTCCCCTGCTGCTGGACACATCCGCTACAACGCAACCACCGGCAAGTTCGAGGGTTACGGTTCTGCATGGGGCAACATCGGCGGCGGCGCATTCATCGGTGACACGGCTCCTGCGAATCCGGGTGCTGGGGATCTTTGGTGGAACTCAGCCACCGGCCACACGTTTGTCTTCTACGGATCTGCGTGGGTCGATCTCTTTGGCGGGGCAGAAGGTCAGTACCTACCGCTGACGGGTGGGACGATCTCGGGAAACTTGGCCTTGGGTGTTACGCCAAGCGGATGGGGTAGTGGATACAAGGCGCTGCAAGCAAATAGGCTTGTTTTCCAAGGAGATCCATCCAACGGAGGGGTTGTCGGCGTAAACGCTTATTACGACGGCTCTGCTTGGCGCTACATAAATACTGATTACGCCTCCCTTTATCGCCAATCAGGAGGGCAAAGCCAGTGGTACACCGCCCCCTCCGGCACAGCAGGAAACGCAATCTCCTTCACTCAGGCGATGACGCTGGATGCGAGTGGGAATCTTGGGATTGGGACGACTTCGCCAAGTAGTAAACTTACTGTAAATGGGTCGTCTGGGGCGTTAGCTATAAACTTAGCTAATGTCGGTGGTTATGGAACTCTTGGTACTTTTGGTATCGTCAACATAGGTGTAAACAACGACACTTATATTGGTTCTATATCTAATAATTCTTTGCTGTTCTATTCCTATGGTACAGAACGCGCCCGCATCGACTCCAGTGGGAATTTGTTGGTTGGGAAAACAGTAGCGGATGATTCTACGACGGGGTTTAGAGTCGCTGCCGGCAACTCCTATATGTCAATGGCGAGAGCAAGTGCTGCTCCTTGTTATTTTAATAGAACCGGCACAGATGGCGGTGTAGTAGAAATCGCAAACGATGGTGTGATTGTAGGAACGATCTCGGTTAGCGGCTCAAGCACGGCATACAACACTTCCTCAGACCAACGCCTCAAGAACGATCTAGGCATAGCCACCGACGCCTCCGTTATCGACAACACCATTGTCCGAAACTTTGAATGGAAAGCTGACGGATCAATTGACCGTGGTGTATTCGCGCAGGAAGCCTATCTGGTCAAGCCGAGCGCAGTAGCCAAAGGCCAGTCTGAAGAACTTAACGAAGATGGAACCCCAGTCCATCCTTGGGGCGTGGATTACTCCAAGTACGTCCCTGATCTCATCGTTTACTGCCAGCAACTTAGCAAGCGCCTGAGTGCGCTGGAGGCTCACTAATGGCCATGACCTTCCCCTCAAACCCCACCACCGGGCAGCAGTACAGCGTTTCGGGCGGCCCGACCTACACATGGGACGGCACGGTCTGGAAGATCCTGACACCGGGATCTCAGTTCTCAGAGCAGCAGTTCACTGCAACAGCAGGGCAGACGAGCTTCACGGTTTCTGGGGGCTACGTCATCGGTGCAGTCGATGTGTACCGGAACGGCGTCAAGCTGGTGATTGGTTTGGACTTCACCGCTACGGACCTCTCAACGGTTGTCCTGACCAACGCAGCCTCTGCGGGTGACACGATTGAGGTGGTCAAGGCCGCGCAGATCCTCTATGCGGATGCGCTCAAGCGGACGGGCGACACGATGACGGGTCCACTCACTTTGGGTGGACTTCTCGATACCGGCGCAACAGGTCAAATTAAATTCCCCGCCGCGCAAAACGCATCCTCCGACGCCAATACCCTCGATGACTATGAAGAGGGGACGTGGACTCCTGTTTTACGCGGCGCTGGAACGGCTGGTGTTTATACGCTAACAGTAGATACCAACGGGGCGACATATACAAAAGTTGGCAGAAAAGTTTCAGTCAATTGCAGTATCAACGTGACTGCTACTCCTTATTCAGCAGGAACTGGATATGCACAAATTACCGGTTTGCCTTTTGCTAATGCTGGGCAAGCTGTCGGGTCATGCTACTTTTCTGGTGTTGATCTAAACGTTGCTTGCGCTTGGTGCGACGTTTCTTTTATTAGCGCAAACCAACAAACTACAGTTTATTTTGATACGGTGGTTGATAACTCATCAAGTATAGACACCAGCATTTCAGGATTTGGTCCGGGATCAATTATTCGTTTCGGATTAACGTATTTTACCTCGTAAGGAAATCCCAATGTCACTTACCAAAGAAACCGTAATCGACCAAATCACCGTCACCGAAAACGGCATCGTTCTCTACCGCGAAGCCACGCGGATCATGGAGGATGGAGTCAAGCTCAGTGAAACCTATCACCGCTCATCGCTCACCCCCGGTCAGGATCTGACGGGTGTCCCTGAGAATGTCGCGGCCCATTGCACTACCGCTTGGACGCCCGAGGTGATCGCGGCGTATCAGGCATCACTCACCCAGAACATCGAGGCAGCATGAACCCCGAAACCCCCATCACTCTGAACGTCACCCTTGGCGAGATCAACGGCATCCTGACGGGCCTTGCCCAGTTGCCTTACGGACAGGTCGCTGCTTTGGTTGCGAAGGTACAAGGACAGGCAGAAGCACAGGCTAAACCGGCTGAAGTACCGGCTGAGAACATCGAGGAATAAGACATGACACGAGCGGCGAATCTTGCAGAGGCGGCTGGATCAGGGTTCGCCTTTCGTAATCGGATCATCAACGGTGATATGCGGATCGCGCAAGCTAGTGGAGGGGCATCTTCGGCTTACGGCGGCGTTTACCCGGTTGATCGTTTTAGACCTGACGCCAGTTTTAACAATAGTTGGACTATCCAAAAGAATGCTGGTGGTGTTACTCCGCCTTCGGGGTTCACCGATTACGTCGGGTTTACTAATGGAACCGCGTACACGGTAGGCTCAACAGACAACCTTCTTTTGTCTCATGCCATAGAAGGGTTCAATATCGCTGATTTCGGCTGGGGAACGGCAAGCGCAAAAACAATAACCCTGTCATTTTGGGTCAGAAGCTCTATTACCGGTCAGCATGGCGGGGTTGTTGCAAACAATAACGGCAGGACGTACCCATTTTCCTACACGATCCCATCAGCTAATACGTGGGCTTATATAACGATTACCGTTCCGGGTGATACCTCTGGAACATGGGCGACAAACAACGCAATGGGATTGCGAATCTATTTTGGTCTTGCTGAAGGATCATCTAATGTCGCTGCCGCTGGTTCTTGGTATGCCGGCACATACTATGGCGCTTCTGGATCTGTTTCACTCGCAGCTACCGCTGGAGCAACGTGGTGTATCACCGGCGTCCAACTCGAAAAAGGAACCGTCGCAACCCCGTTTGAGTTCCGTCCGTATGGGACTGAGTTGGCGTTGTGTCAGCGTTACTACTGGGAACCAGTGAACTCTAGTCAGGGGCATCCTATTGCTAGCCTTGTATATGGCGATGCGACTTATTCAACAGTTTCGTTTAAGAATCCGGTAACGATGAGAACATCTCCTTCTGTTTCTTTTTCAGGTATGACAGGAGGTGATTTTTTCACAACGATGAACGACGGAAACTATGGGAATTACGGATCAATAGTTTCAAGACTTAGTTCTCCTGATTACTTTGCATGCCGACTTTCTTGGGGCGGTGGTACTTTTACTGGCTCAGGAAATCTATATGGCCAAACCGGAAGAAAAATCATGGTTTCTGCGGAGTTGTAAATGTATAAGATCGCATCAAAGTTTATGGTTGAACGGCTAGCTGATTACACATTTATCCCGCTTACAGACCCCGCCAACACCGACTACCAAACCTTCAAGCGGGAAGTCTCCGAAGGCGTCGAACTCCAAGACGCCGATGGGAATGTGATGACGGCGAAGGATGTGAAAGCGTTTCTCAAGACGCTTCCGTAAGACCGTGCGAACCACCAAAGGAGTGCGCCCATGACGACGATCCGGCTCTTAACCGAAGCCT
>Ga0213922_1000830_pt1 | contig 12813 bp, 23 predicted proteins | sample McNCre2917MG_FD_165060 | JGI IMG/M metagenome (GOLD analysis project Ga0213922, IMG submission 165060) | Freshwater microbial communities from McNutts Creek, Athens, Georgia, United States - 29-17 MG | ecosystem: Environmental > Aquatic > Freshwater > Creek | place: USA: Georgia | collected... | reverse complement strand
GCATCAAAGCCATCACGCGATGGACATATTGTCGTAACTGCGGCAAAACTAAAAGAAGTTTCTCTAGTAACAGAGCCAGCGTTTAAGTCTGCTCAAGTGTTAGAGATCGCAGCAGAGGAATCAACCCCTGCTGAAGAAACCCAACCAGAAAGCGAGCCAGTCGTGGAAGAAACCACAACACAGGTAGAAGCTCCAGCAGTTGAAGCAGCAGCAGTCGAAGCGGCTCGCCCAACAGTTGTAGCAAATCTCCAAGTGAAAGAGCGCACAGCGCCTATCACATCAGCACAGTACCTTGAGGCATCTATCAAGGCAGCAATGGGTGACGATAATGCACGTCGCACAGTTCTTGCAGCAGATGACACAACATCAACAAACACAGGACTCACACTCCCACAGCACCTCAACGAGTTTGTAACAACAACCTTCACAGGTCGCCCAGCATTTGAAGCAGTAACACGTCAGGCACTTCCAGCAGCAGGAATGTCATTCACAATTCCTAAGCTTGGAACTGCTCCAACAGTTGCAGACGCAGATGAAGCAGCTTCAATCTCAACAACAGGCATGACCTCAACTTACGACACAGTTAACGTCAACAAGTTTGCTGGTCGTAACGTCGTTTCATGGGAACTCATCGACCGCTCATCACCAGCGTTCATGGATCTCCTCATGACTGAACTCCGCAAGGCTTACGAAGCTGCTACAGATTCAGCACTTATCGCTGCATTCACAGCTTCAGGAACTCAGGCAACAGGTGTTGCTGCAACAGCAGCAGGACTCCAGTCATTCATCGCAACACAGTCAGCAGCAGCCTACAAGGCAACTGGCGGAAACTTTGCTAACAAGTTGGTTGCATCAACCGACCAATGGGCAGCAATTAACGGTTACGTTGATGGTTCTTCACGCCCTCTATATTCCGCACAGGGTCAGACACAGAACGCTTCAGGCGCAGTAGTTCCAACTTCTGTAGTTGGAAACGTATTGGGCACAAGCCTCATCGTGGATCACAACATCTCAGTATCAGGAATCGTTGATGAGTCAGCGTTCTTGGTTGCTCCAGAATCTGTCTATGTTTGGGAATCACCAACAACACAGCTTCGTCTCAACGTCCTATCAACAGGCGAAATCGAAATCGTACTCTACGGATACCTTGCTATTGGTGTTCTTAAGGGTGGCGCTGGCGTTCGTCGCTTCAACCTTACTTAATCAGTAAGAACCTAAGTCGCTCACGGGGGCTGCCAGAGCCCTTGCAGTCCCCGTGAGTCTTTAGAAAGGAATAGCATGTCACTCACAACAATCGCAGAACTTCGCACAGCTCTTGGCGTAGGCAGTCTCTACGCTGACGCTACCCTGCAAGAAGTTTGCGACGCTGCTGACAATGTGCTGCTTCCTTTTATTTGGGCTAACAACACAAACAATGTTGCACACAGCAATACAGCGACAACTGGGACTCTCTATTTTGATGAGCCAGTTACTTATACTTTTTATGTTGGACAAACCGTCACAATCTCAGGCAATGGCTCAAAGCACAACGGCTCAAAAACCATTACCGAAATTGGCGAATACTCAATCACTTATGCCATTACTGGCAACAACAACACCCCTGCTCCTTACCACCCAGTTAATCCTTACGGTACAGTCGCAGCAGAAACTTATCTCGATCCTTCAACAATTCCTTCCATTCAGGAAGCTGCTCTTATGATTTCCATTGACATTTGGCAGAGCCGTCAAGCGCCATCATCAGGTGGAGTAACCATTGACGGATACACCCCTAGTCCTTATCGCATGGGCAATACTCTTATGGCTCGCGTTCGTGGGTTGCTTTCTCCTTATCTCGATCCCCGTAGCATGGTTGGTTGAAATGACGGCCATTACGATACTTCGCTCGACGATAGCCGCAGCACTTACGGATAATACAAAATACTCAGTATTTGCGTTTCCTCCTGCCACTCCTATTGCTAACAGCGTTGTTGTCGCGCCTTCATCTGGTGATTATCTCGTACCCAATAACAACCAGTATGCCACTATCAACCCAATGGCTAATCTTGAAATCCGCCTCTATGTTCCGCTCTTGGATAACCAAGGAAACCTTTCAGGCATCGAGGATTTAATGGTCGCCGTTTTTAATAAACTAGCGGCATCTGCAATCAGCTTTAATGTTGGCTCAGTTACAAACGTAGGCTCTATCGAGACTGCGGCTGGAGACTTTTTAACAGCCACCATTAACATCTCAACACTCACGGAATGGAGCTAATCGAATGGACGATTGGACAAAGGAACAAACCGACTTCCTAAAGAAAATCGGTCAGCTTCCACCAGCAGCACCAGCACCAAAACCAACAGCTAAGAAAGAAGAGGAATAACCTAAATGGCAGTATTCATGAGCAACAACGTAGGCGTAAAGGTTAATTCAGTTGATCTTAGCGACCACGTTACAAGCGTTACACTCAACCGTTCATTTGATGAACTTGAAGTAACAGCAATGGGTGATTCAGGTCACAAGTTCGTAAAGGGACTTGAGGCATCATCTATCACAATCGACTTCCTGAACGACACAGCATCAGCAAACGTGCTTGCAACCCTTCAGGCTGCATGGGGAACAAACGTAACAGTAGTTCTCCTTCAGACAAAGGGAACAGCAGTTTCAGCGACAAACCCACTTTACACAGCAACCTGCTTGATTAACAACACAACTGATATCAACGGCGCAACAGGCGATCTCTCAACTCAGAGCGTAACTTGGAACGTATCAGGTACAGTTGCAGTAGCAACAACAGGCACATTCTAATAACAAATTAAGGGGCTAAAAATGGCAAAGCTAAAGGTAACAAGAACAGATGGCGCAGTTCAAGAATATGAAATAACCCCAGTTATTGAATATTCTTTTGAACAACACTTTAAAAAAGGCTTTCACAAAAGCCTCATTGAAGATGCAATGCAAAGTTCAGTATATTGGCTCTGCTGGGAAGCAATACGTCGTTCAGGTGAAACGGTCAAACCCTTTGGGGAAGATTTCCTTGCAACTCTGAAAAGTGTTGAAGTATTGGAGTCTGACCCTCTGGGTTAGGCGGGACTCTCTCACCTATCTTGCGGCTCGTATGAGTTTCGAGTTTGGAGTCCCGTTTCAAACCATTGTTGAACTTTCACCAATGGCGTTTAAGGCACATGTAGAAGTCCTCAAGGACATAGCGAAGGAGCGTAGCGATGCCAACAGAAGTCGTAGGCGCTCTCGGACTTCGTAGAGCATTAAGTCAATATGCTCCAGATTTGTCCAAAGAATTAACAAAAGAATTAGGCGCGACACTTCGCCCAGTTGTTAATGAAGCTCGTGGCTTTGTGCCTATTGAGTCTCCCATGTCAGGGTGGGCGCCACGATCCTTTTCTGAAGGTAAGTTTCCTACCTATAATGCCAATGTAATTAAAGCGGGAATTGTATTTAAGACAACTCCGAGTAAGCCAAACCGAGCAGGATTTACCAACACAGTCAGAATTCAGAATAAGTCAATGATTGGTGCGATTTACGAAACAGCAGGACGCAAGAACGGTCAAGGTCAGCCATGGGTGGGGCGTAATGCTGGCGGGTTCTCTAAAGGGGTTTCTCGTTCTGTCAATCCCTATGCTGGAAACCAGTTCATCTCAAACCTTGGAAACTTATTCGGCTCGATGAAGGGCAACGACCATCGCATGATGGGTCGCCTTATCTTCCGTGCTTGGGCTAAGACCCAAGGCAAAGCCAATCTTGCCGTTATTCGTTCAATCGAAAATACTACAAAGAAGTTCAACGCCCGCAGCGAAATTGTCAATCTAAGGAGAGCCGCATGAGTAACGTCGCGATTAACATTGCCGCCGAGTACACAGGCAAACCCGCATTTGATAAAGCCAACAAGTCAGTAATGATGTTGGAGCGCAACGTCAAGAAGCTCGCTTCAGGACTAGGCGCAGGTATTGGCATTGCAGCATTTACCGCCTATGGCAAAGCAGCAGTTAAAGCATTTTCAGACGATGAGGCAGCAGCTCGACGACTAGCAACGGCAGTCGATAACCTTGGACTTTCATTCAGCCAGTCACGCGTCACGGACTTTATTAAGAATCTTGAATCATCTGCTGGAATTGCTGACGATATTCTGCGCCCAGCATTTCAGGCTTTGCTTACCACTACAGGATCACTTACAAAGTCACAGGAATTGCTTAATAATGCAATTCAGATAAGCCGCGCTAGTGGCATTGACTTGGCTACTGTTACACAAGATTTAGCGAATGGCTATGTCGGGATTACTCGCGGGCTTAAGAAATACAACACAGGGCTTACTCAGGCAGAATTAAAATCAAAGTCATTTAATGAAATCCTAGGCGTAATGCTTACCAAGTCTGCTGGCGCAGCGCAGGATTATCTAACAACTACTGCCTACAAGATGGACGTGTTAAGTGTTGCCTCTCAGAACGCCAAAGAATCTATCGGCGCAGGGCTAGTCGATGCTTTTGCTCGCATTGCGGGTGGAACAACCACAAGTGATGCTGCAAAGACTATTGACAACATTGCCAAAGGCATTAACGGCATTACAACTGCTGCTAGTTTCGCCGTCGCTGGTCTAGTTAAACTTTACAAGGGATTAGATTGGCTCACTTCATTCGGTGGCTTAACTGGCGCAAACGGTTCACTTGCTGGCATGCTACAAAGCAAGCCAAACACCAATCGTTCATCATCTCCTGCTGGAACAGCCGCTCGAACAGCACAGCAACGCGCAGCAGAAGCGGCTGCCGCCAAGCGAGCCAAAGAACTGGCTGCGCTTACAACTAAGCAAGTCAAAGCACAAAAAGAGCTGACTGCGCAACAAAAGCAACAGGCGGCGCTCAAGAAGGCTCAGAGCATTTTCGACTTAGAGCAAATCCAGATTATCGCAGCACTCAAAGGCAATATATCTGCCGAGGATCGTACTCGCCTTGAGGCTCAAGCGGCTATCCTCAATGGTAACGCTGACCTAGCCACAAAACTGACAAAAGATATTCTCATGGCTCAGGATTCAACTGGCAAGCTCTACCAATACTTCCTCTCAATTCCAACCGCGAAAAATCCATTTGCTTATCTTGATGATTGGATTGCTAACTTTCAGAAGAAGCTCGATGCGCTGACAATGAATCAAACCTACACTCAGGCAACAATCAGCCCAGCGCTTACCGCTATCGGAGTTGTTGCAGGTTATGGAGACTATGCAGCTTCTGTCGCTAACCAAGCGCCAAACACTATTTATCCTTCTTACGGTATGCAGACAACCGAGCCAACTATTGTTAATAACATTACTGTGCAAGGCAATCTCATTCGTGAGCAGGAACTTATTGACAAAGTTCTTGCTGGCGCACAGCTCTCCAGCCTTTCAGGTTCACCAAGTCAAATCGGTAGAATCGCAGGTATGTTCGGCTAATGGCACTCCCAGCTCAGATAGCCGTTTCCTTTGACTTCTCTAACGGCGCTACATTCGGCTATAACGGCTTTGTAATTGGCGACCCTAAATACGGCATCTTGGGAACAAACACCTTGGGCGATTCGTCATCGCCTGAGCCAACAGTTGATTTAACGCCTAATGTCTATGAGATAAGCATTACCCGTGGGCGCAATATCCAGCGCGACCAGTACGAAGCAGGGCAATGCACAGTTCGCGTACTTGATCCATTGTCCTATTTCAACCCGCAAAATACAGCGAGCCCTTACTACGGCAAACTTGTGCCGCTTCGTAAGCTCCGTGTATCAGCAACTACCAGCACCACTCAAAAGTATTTATTTTCAGGCTATGCCATCGAGTATCGCTACACCTATCCAGTCAATCAAGATACTGGCTATGTGGACATTATCTGCCAAGATGCTTTTCGCCTATTTAACATGGCTAATGTCTCAACCATTACCAATGCCACAGCAGGACAGGACACAGGCACACGGATTGGCAAGATTCTAGACCAAGTAAGTTTCCCATCTTCTATGCGCACCATCGCTACTGGGGCTAATACCTGCATCGCTGACCCAGCGACCAACCGCACAAGCCTTCAGGCGCTCAAGAACGCCGAGTTCTCTGAGACTGGTGCTTTCTATATGGATGGCTCAGGAACAGCCGTATTTAAGTCTAGAGCGCAGGTTATGGCATCTCTTGCTACTGCTCCAACCGCTTTTAACCAGACAGGCGGGATTCCTTACAAGAACCTCAAATACAGCTTCGATGACAAGCTCATCATTAACCAAGCCAATCTAGGGCGTGTTGGTGGCTCAGTCATTACTGCCTATAACCAGACTTCTATCGACAAGTATTTCCCGCACTCAATTACTCAGACAGACTTGGTAGCTGAGACAGATACAATCGTCACCAATATTGCCAAAGAGTACGTCGCTACTCGCCAAGAGACGACAATTCGCATTGACGAAATGACGGTGGACTTACTCGATCCATCAGTTCCAACCGACACAATGCTTGGGCTCGATTACTTCTCGAATCTGCTGATAACCAATATCCAGCCTGACGGTTCAACCATTGTTAAGAATCTACAGTTCCAAGGCATTAACTGGTCTATCACGCCTAACAAGATGACTGCAAATATTACAACGCTTGAGCCAATAGCCGATGGCTTCATCGTTGGAAGCTCGTATTACGGTATAATCGGCACTAACACATTGGGATATTAGGAGCATCATGGCATCAGGACTACCAGCAGCAACAGGCGACGTACTTACAGCCGCAACAGTCAATGGGCTTGTAGCTTTCACGGTAAACGCTGACGCGACGACCGACTACACAGCCGTTCTTAACGATCAGTACCAAGTCCTACAGCCAATGAATAAGGCGACAGCAATCGCCTTCAAAATTCCTACAAACGCCTCAGTAGCGTTCCCAGTAGGCACAGCAATCACAGTTCTTAATAAAGGTGCAGGCACTTGCACAATCTCTGCTGTGACCTCTGGTACTACTACAGTCCTTTCAGCAGGAGCAACAGCAGCTTCTCCAACCTTGGCTCAATATAAGACAGCAGTCTGCATCAAGACTGCAACAGATACTTGGTATGTCGCAGGTGGCATTGCCTAATGATTGGCGCAATCACAGCAGGATTGTTTTCAACAGGGACAGTTGCATTTTCACCCACCAGCATTGCTGGTTGTCAGTTATGGCTTGATGCTTCTGATACTTCGAGCATTAGCGTCTCTGGATCAGCAGTTACTCAATGGAATGATAAATCAGGAAATACGCGCAACTTTGCTCAAAGTACTGCTGGCAACCGTCCTTCTTCTGGCACTCGCACACAAAATTCTCTCAACCTTATTGATTTTGACGGTACAGACGATCGCTTGGTTTCTTCTTCTGCCACATCTACTTGGACGTTTCTTAGTGATGGAACTGAATACACGGTATTCTTTGCTCTAGTAAAAGACAATGACAATTATCGAGATGTAATGGGCAACCAAGGAAACACAAGCTCAAACACAGGCGTTGTATTTAGCGAGGCTAATACCTTGCGCATTAACCACATTATTTCAAGAGGCGTTGGTGGGACTGGTGTTATTGACAACATTTCATCGAATAACACAGTTTCAGGATTTCATTATTGGTCAAATCAGGCAAAACCGAATGACGGTACGGCAGCTAATCGTTCAGTCATGAAATATAAAGGCGGTGCTGATATTAAAAATAACAGTTTGACCGCTTCAGTAAATACTGGCACTCCTACGTTTGATTTAACTATTGGAGATAGCAAGGCTAATACAACAAACTTGCCTTTCGATGGCGCTATAGGAGAAATCATTATCTATAACTCTTATCTAAGCGCAGGAAACTTATCTACAGTCAATAGTTACCTAGCAACAAAATGGGGTGTCTAATGTGGGACTGGTATGAATGGGATTCTGTTGAAGAATTTAACGCTTGGCATGATTCCCTATGCGCAAGCCTTGGCTATCCTTTAGATTCTTACAATCAGGCTACAGGCGAGATTGACCTAGAGGCTACAAAGACCACTGCTTATACAAGTCCATCATTCGTTCAAGATAAAGTCATTGCCACGGTGGAAGTTCAATACGCTGAAGTTCTTACTTTGACTGCACTCAGATTGCCTACAGAGCCTCAGAGATGACCCCCAAGTTATGCAGAGCGGGTCAGCAATTAAGGTTGCAAGTCGATGATTCGTTTTCAGACCGTGATAGAGCCAGCGACGGGTGGATCGCAGATGCAAGACACCTTGCTGCTGGTTCATCAGATCATATTCCAGACGCTTCTTGTGGAAACATTGTACGAGCGATTGACATTGACAGGGATTTATCTGGAAAAGCAAAGCCCGACCTCATGCCTTATCTTGCAGACCAGATTCGACTCTGTGCTAGAGCTGGCGATAAGAGAATCGCTTATGTCATCTTCGATGGAAGAATCGCGTCGCCTAAGAAGGCTTGGCGTTGGCGTACTTATGACGGGGCTAATAAGCACAATCATCATTGCCATGTCTCATTTACCAAGGCGGGCGATATTGACAATTCGTTCTTTCAGATTCCGATGATAGGTGGAAAAGCATGAACATGAAGAATCCAGCAGTTCTTACAGCAGGAGCGTTCCTCTCAGCTTGGGCAGCTTCTAACTTTGACATGGATTACCGCGCAATCCTTTGGGCAGTTCTAGCGGGCGTATTTGGATACGCAACTCCAAAGAAATGACCGCCGTTGATTACGCTGCTTGGGCTGTGGGTATTGTCACTGTGCTTGGTGGTATGGCTTCTTACACACAATTCATGATTAAGCACTACCTGACAGAACTCAAGCCAAACGGCGGGTCTAGTATTAAAGACCAAGTTAATCGACTTGAAGCGCGTGTCGATACAATAATCGAGTTGTTAGGTAAGTAACACTTATCCCATGGCAAGGAAACGCCCAGTCATTGACTTGGATACCTATTCTGCGCTAGACGCTTATGCAATAGCGATGAACGAATGGTACAAGTCTCTGAGGCGTGCGGGTTTCACAGAAACCCACGCTTTTTGGATTCTTGCAGATCGTGACGCTTTTCCTGATTGGTTAATTCCTAACCTGCCTAATCGAATCGACAATATCCCCTATGAGGACGACGACGAGGACTAAATGACAGTCAAGAAGATATTGGTAATACCCGATCTTCAGATTCCCTTACACGACTCGCACGTCGTGTCTAATATCATCAGATTTAGCAAAACGTTTAAGGCAGACCAGACTGTGACCTTGGGTGACGAGATGGATATGACCGAGCTGGGGCGTTGGAGTGAAGGCAAAGCTGAATGGTTTGCTCAGACGCTTGACGATAACCGTAATATGACGGTCGATATTCTTTGGGAATTAGGCGTCACAGATACCATAAGAAGTAACCACACGGATCGTTTATATAACCAAATCAGCAGCAAGATTCCAGCATTGGGTTCATTACCTGAACTGCGCTTTGAACGATTCCTGAAGTTTGAGGAACTTGGCATTACCCATCACAGAGACGAGATGAATATTGCGCCCAACTGGATAGCAGTTCACGGCGACCATACACCCATCAAGCCACAGGGGGGTCTGTCAGCCCTTGAGGGGGCTCGTAGGCGGGGGAAAAACACAATTTCGGGTCACACGCACAGAGCGGGGCGCTCATCGTTCACAGAGGCTTCTGGAGGGCGTATAGGGCGTATCCTGCATGGTATCGAATGTGGGCATTTAATGGATACGCGTAGAGCTAGTTACACCCATGGGGTAATGAACTGGCAACAGGCTTTCGCCATCATGTACGTCAAGGGCAAGAATGTCCAAACAGACCTGATTTACATTGAGAAGAACGGCACTTTCATCGTGAATGGCAAGGTTTATGGAAGGGTTCGCTAGACCTGATTTTGGCGATGAAACGGTCGATGAAATCGTTATCGTTTCGTTATCAAAAAGGGGTTGTTGTTTAGCCCGTATGGTTTAAAGTTCTTTCTGTAGGGCTGGCGAAATCCCCATTGGGAAAGTAGATCTAGAACCAGCCCTACACCTAATGAAAGGGCTCAAAATGACAATAGGACAAATCATCGCCTTTGCAATGATCTGCTTTGCTTTTTGGCTAGGCAATCGCTCTGGCTATGCAAACGGTTATGTGGCAGGGCGTAAGGCAGTACGCAAGCATTACGAGAAGCTCGAACAACAGTTCAAGGTTAGCCGATGAACGCCCGTGATTATCTCAACGAAGCGAGAGCTACTATCCAAGACCGAGGACTTGATTACGGTCACCCTAGCGACAACATGCAGCGCACAGCCGCACTCTGGAGTTCATACCTCGAAATGCCCATTAACGATTATCAGGTGGCAATGTGTATGGCGCTGGTCAAAATCGCAAGAAGCATGGAGACTCCAAAGTCAGACACTTACATCGACCTCGCGGCGTATGTCGCAATAGCGGGACAACTACACACAGAGGAGAACGAACTCTATGTTTAATCTTGAAGATTACGAGACGGTTGAAGAACGCTTAATCAAGTATTGGAAGGATCACCCAGATGGACAGATTCATACAAAGATTATTGAGGCTACTGCTACCCGCTTTATCGTCGAGGCGTCTATCTATCGCACGGAAGCTGATGCGCGCCCATGGACAACAGGACTCGCGGAAGAAACTGTCCAAGGTCGTGGGGTTAATGCAACTTCGGCTCTTGAGAATTGTGAAACGTCTGCTATCGGTCGCGCTCTTGCGAACGCTGGATATGCTACAAAAGGTAAGCGTGCCAGCCGTGAGGAAATGAAAAAGGTTGCAGCAAAAGAAGCTGTACTTACTCAGATTGCAGATGTGAAAGCAAAGATGGCTCAGACAGCAGAGCAATATGTTCCAGTAGCAAAGGCAGACGATCCATGGACTCAATGGGAAGCAGCACCAGTTCAAACCTTAGAGACAGCAGTCGAGACGGTGAAGGCTGTCCTTGGTGGCACTCAACCCGACGAGAGTTGTATCCATGGTGCGCGTGTATGGAAAACTGGAACGAGCAAAGCGGGTAAGCAATGGGGTCATTGGCGTTGCGTTGGGCAGATTCTTGGAGAAGCAGAACGCTGTGAGCCAATCTGGTATGAGATTAAATCAGATGGCAAGTGGGGAAGGCGGGACAGCTAATGTGTGGTTGCAATTCAGGTTATTGTCCTCTTCATCATGGTGACAAATAATGGGACACATTCAATTCCTCAACCAAGATGGCGAATGGGAGTCATTCCCAACGCCTGAGCAAGAAGCCAATCTGCGAGAAAATGCAAAGCTGCTCGAAGAACTTGGCTACAAACTGATATGCCAGATGTGCAATAAGTTTCCTAATTCAATGCAGATTCGCCAGCGATACTTGAAACATGAGTGGACTTGCGAAGCGTGTGGAACAGTTAATTCTGCTGGTCGTGCATGACACGACACAGAAAGGATCGAGGCTTGCGTACTGAGCGAGTCGTTGCAGCCTACCTCTCGCAATGGTGGAGAAGCGCAAGCGTCGGTCGTGGGGCAGGAAAGGACATACTCAACGTCCCGTTCGATGTTGAAGTTAAAGCTCGTGCTTCCTTTCAGCCGTTGGAGTGGTTGCGCCAAGCAACCAAGCGGGCAGGTGGTAAAGAGCTACCGTTCGTGGTGTGTCGTATGAACGGACAGGGTGAAGATGCTTCCGAGTATCTTGCTTTCATGCGATTTGGTGACTTGGTGCAACTACTTCTTCCACTTTATAAAGATATACAGACTGATTCGGTACAATTAGAGCCTGAAAGATGCACAAAGTGTGGATCGTGGAAGTTGGTCAATGTGCCATGCAGGGTATGTAAGTAATGCCTATTTATGAGTTCGAGTGCGACAACGAGTTATGCGAGGCTAATGCTCGCTATGACAAGGAGTTAAAAATAAATGAACCACATGATGTCGATTGCCCGTTTTGCGGGTCAAGTATGCGCAAGATTTACAGCTCTGTTCCAGCGCACTTTAAGGGCTCAGGATTCTATTCAACAGATAAGTGATCCACAATGCTCTTGCGGTTGCAAGTGTCAAGAAGGATATACAGTTTCAGCTTCTAATGAGGTTATCTGCGCCTATTGCTGGGAAATAAGCCAATGAAAAGTTATACACACCTGTGGACAACACGCGGTAAAAAGTCAATCAACGCGGGAGTTATCCACATGCTTGACAAGGCTGGTACACTCTGGGCTAGAGCCCATCAAGGGCTCAGAGCAAGCCGCCGGCGCGTAGCTTGCTCGGTAGCCATCGTTATTGGGATACCTCTGTCTATTGCTAACGCACCTAGTACACAAGGCTCAATAGATCCCATTAAAAACATTAAGCAATTAGCTGATTACCAATTAACTGATAAGCAATTTCATTGTCATAATCAAATTACCTATATTGAATCAAGGAATGATTTAACAGCTCGTAATGGCTCTCATTATGGGATATACCAAGGTAGAAGTAGGGCGCTGATAGGCGCACCTGCTGATTACCAGTTCTATTGGTATTGGTCGTATGTAAGCCATCGTTATGGAGTAACACGCTATGATGAGCCTGATTACTGTAAGGCATTACATCATCTAAGAGTTAAAGGTTGGCAATGAGTAGTAAGCGTAATGATCCTAGATTATCGAGGAAGTACAAAGAGGTAAGGCTCAAAGCCTTGGCTCGTGATGGTTATGTGTGCTACTACTGTGGTGCAGAAAATAAGGACATGACTATCGACCACATCATTCCAATCAGCAAAGCACCAGAGTTGGCTATTGACATTGAGAACATGGTGACTGCGTGCAAACCGTGTAATAGTAGTAAAGGAAGCCGCTCACAGGGCGCTTTTTTAGCACGGAGCGCTACA
>Ga0213922_1000829_pt1 | contig 12817 bp, 10 predicted proteins | sample McNCre2917MG_FD_165060 | JGI IMG/M metagenome (GOLD analysis project Ga0213922, IMG submission 165060) | Freshwater microbial communities from McNutts Creek, Athens, Georgia, United States - 29-17 MG | ecosystem: Environmental > Aquatic > Freshwater > Creek | place: USA: Georgia | collected... | reverse complement strand
CGTATAAAAACGACCTTAACCCCGTTCTTAAAGAAACCGCTGCTCTTACCGAAAGAATTGCGGCTGCCGTGCGAGGTAGTGCTACGGGTAACAGCAATACTGGTACTTCATCTATGTCTGGTGCTAGCCAGCCGCCTATTAATAAATCTGTTGGTGGACCTAATTTAAATACCGGAAGTCCTATTGATGCTGCTACTAATATCGGTGACTTTAGTAGAAATGCCCCTTCTGCAAGAGATTTAGGTTTTTCTGGTTCAAGTAGCATGACCTTCTCCAGAGTGGCCAGTGCGACTCGTGGAGCCGCTGCTACTATAATGGCTGCCGGGGCTGTAGCAATAGCCTCAGACGACTTTATCATGAATGATATAGCTAGACGCCGTTACGGATTCTATGGCGGAACGTACGGAGAAAAAGGGGCAAATTTTGGAGCACGTAACATCCAAAGCATGATGAATGCTGGAACCCCTATCAGCACATTAGATGCTGCTCAAGCAACTATGGCTGGAAATTCCATGGGGCTAATGAATGGCTTATCTAACTATGGAACTATATCCAGTAGCGTGGCTGGGTTATCTAACGTGATGCCGGGCGTAGGATTAGTTGGCGGTATGAATGCGGTAGCTGCGCTTAATCAGGGCTCAAGTATTAATAAACTTCGTATGATTGGTATTCAAGTTCGCGATAATAAAGGATTTATGCGCGGCGTAGAAGATATTGCTAAGGACGTATGGAGTCAATTAAATAAAATTAGGTCCGGAAGCAAAGCTATCAGCACTGAGGATTTGTCTTACTCTTTACAGCCTGGTATGAGCCTTGATATGATGCTTAACCAATATTTTAATGGAGACCCAGTTCTTCGTGAAGGTATTGTTGCTTATCTATACCAATTTGCTTCTGGAAAAGGAACCGGAACTGCTGGACTTAACGCTACTGGTGCTAATCCTAAAATTACTACCGCTATTGGTCAAAGACAAGCAGCAGAGTATAGATTGCTTAATTCGTTTACTACACCTGGAATTGAAGGAATTACTTTTGTAGACAATTCCCTTACTACTATGGCTAAATCTCTATCAGAAGTAGATGGAACAGCTAGAGCCCTTGTAGATACCTTTGTTAAATTTCAAACAGGTCTACAAACCCTGACGGGTGCTGCAAATGGCGCAGCTGGTCTTATTCTAGGTAACCTAACTAAAGCTGCGGCAGATTTTGGCGCAAATAACGTTGTACAAAATATTTTATCTGGAACTGTTGTTGTAGGAACTGGGCTTGTTGCACAAAACGCCCTAGAACATTTCTTTAGGGATTCTAATCAGCATCAATGGAACGACCCTAACCAACTTCTTCAACCTAGGCCAGACTCAAACAACAACACCCCTAATGCTCCTTATGGCGGACCATACGCTCCTCCCTCGGACACAGTAACTCAAACATTTAAATCTACTAACACAGCTGCTGGTTGGGCTAAAAGTTTTCTTCAAAAAATGGGTATCGATAACCCTACCGCAGCTAAGATAAATGTTGTTAAACAGTGGTTAATGCATGAAAACAAATCTGATAGTGGATATTTAGGTTTAAGAAATAACCCACTTAACGTGAAGTATGACTGGCTAGGTACGTCTTTAGGCCAAGATTCATATGGCATGTCTGTTTTTAAAACCGAAGATGAAGGTATTAGAAATACTATTCGGGCTTTGGGACAGCAGGGCTACGGGTTCCCAGCTATTGTTGAAGCATTCCAGGCTAAAGACTTTAATCCAAATGAAGCTTGGGCAAGAATTTCTGCTTCTCAATGGTCTGGTGGCCACTATATAGACCAAACTAACCCTAAAGATTATAAAATCTATTATTCAGGAAACACTTTCCATATTAATATTACAGGCGTTGAAGGTATGGACCCTAAAGAATTAGCGGATGCAATCAGAAACGCTCTAGATAACCCGAGGACAAACTAATGGCTGGAAATACATCAAGTTCTGCTAGCATCAGGTCTATGGGCTATGCTGGCCAGACCACAAACGTAACCGTATGGACTAATGGTCTTAAAGGTGGAACTACCAACATCTCCTCAATAAGCCCAAAAGCTATAAATATTGAGACAGTACCTGGAATTATTGACGCATTACGTAAAGGTCAGAATAACTACGCAGCTGTTATCTACAACAGCCCATTTGGTTCACAGATTCAAGTAATTGAAACAGCATCTGCAAACCAGACTTCGGCTCTGCAAAAAATAGGAACTCCAGTTTATTTGACCGACCAAAACGGTGAGAACCTTACAATTAACTACTATTACAAGCCTTCAAGTACTAATAACACTGCCTCTCTTTCAACGTCTAATATAACCGCTGCTGGAGCTACTAATAAAGCTGCTCCTACTCCCGCACAAAATCCTCTTGAGTATCAATGGAATTTGCCACCTCACAAGTGGAGTATGCCGTTTACTCCGGGCACTGATTTAAATAATATGCCTGACGGCTATAGAAAAGGCCACTCAAGTGACCGCTATCGTCGTGGTCGTATTTGGTGGAAGTACAATTCTAATGATTTGGCCGTTACGGACACTAATGGTAAACCTCAGCAAATTGATAGCGCAGACCGTAAATATGGATTCCAGTTCCTATGGAATCCTGAAAGCTTTGGCACTCAGGTTTCTGTGCAAATGGATGCTACGCCACAAAGCCAGGATAGATTCCTAAGCGGTGCTGGGTACTTCCCTGCAACAGAAACTATTGCGTTTACTCTGCGTATTGATAGAACAAATGACTTTGCGGCAGCTAATGCGCTATTCAAACGCCCTAGCAATATTGATATGGATATTAGCAACAGCGGAACAAATAACTTTATTAGCGTTAAAGAAGTCTCTACCTTAGTAAAGCATTATCAAAATGTAGGGTCTTTCAGCAGCCCAAATATCACTAATGGTAAAAAAGAAAATATTGAGACAAAGCTAATTGACTTATTCCAGCGAGGAACTTTAGCTGATATCGAATACTTATACAAAGCTATCAACGGCCCTGGTCCGGGCAACACTGCTTCTGGCGGAGATTACTGGAAGAACGCTCGTGGTATAATTACTGCGGATATTGGTTTCCTTATGCCTACTCTTTTGAACATCGACATTGGTCCTTTGTCTTACATCGGTTATGCAACATCACTTGGAGTAAATCACATCGGTTTCACGCCAGACATGATTCCTATTCGTAGCGATGTTTCAATTTCATTTAACTTGCTTGCAACTGCTGGTCTTACAGCTGGAGGTACTTCATAATGGCTATTTATATTGGCTCTAGATATGAAAATTCTGCCGTGGAGTTTTTTCAGTACAAACCACTTAACGACCCTAGGCCTACGGTATTTTATGAGTTTGGCGAAATTGGTCAAATAAACTACGTCAACTACACTTGGAGAACAGGTGACAGACTGGACCAACTAGCTGCTCAGTTTTATGTATATCCTGACCGTTGGTGGATTATTGCCCAAGCTAATCCAAAAGTGGAAGATTTTTTAAATATCCCTAATGGAACGATATTAAGGATACCTCGTGTCTAGTTACGTTACCATAGAGCTGCCTAATAGCCAATATCAATTTCAACGTGTCTATAGCGTTAACCTTCATCAAGAAAATTACCTGCATGATTACGCTACTCTTTACGTAAGAGATTGGGCTGTTAAGCCTACTCTGGTAAAACCGGGAACTCTTATTAAGCTTAATATACGCGGTAAAGATTTCCATGGGTACATTCATGACCTTAAAAATGTACAGGAAAACGGAAAAAACTTTACTAAGGTTGGATTTATTGGGGCGTCTTATGTAATGCGTCAAGCTAGTCAAAAGATATATTCAAATATGACGGCCGACCAGGTAATTACTATTATTGCTAAAAAATATAATTTTGCTTATAAAGTTACTGCTCACCCTCGCGTTTATCCGCAGATTAACCAGGCCGGATTAACTGACTGGCAGCTTATGGTTAAATTAGCTAAGGAATCTGGGTATTTCTTAAGAGCTGAAAATACGGAAATATACTTTCAACCATTTAATGAAGATTTTGATGACTTACATAGCCAGGCGCTTAGCTTTACAAAAGCTGATGGTGGTTTTAAACCGGTAAATCCTATTTATTCATTTAAACCTACAATTAGTGAAACTTTAAATAATATGGGGTTTGAAAAGGCATCAGTATCGGTAGCGGGTATAAACCCACTAACTGGGGATGATTTTAGGCACACTCAACAGGTTTCTTTTGACCCTAGCCGCCAGTTCTCTAACCCAGCTTTGTTTGATAAACACGCTACTACAACTGTAGTAAATGACTATGTAACTGCTACTCAGATATCTAAAACTGCTGATGAGAACAATAGATTTCCATATAAAGCTCAAGTTGAAGTTATTGGTGTCCCCTCGCTTAGACCCGGTATGCCTGTTTATTTAGGCAATGTCGGAACTGAATATTCTGGTTATTGGACTATTTTAGCTATAGAACATAAGATTATAGAAGAACATTTAAATCAACAGAGACATACCACTATTCTTACCGTTGCCACGGATTCACTAGGACAAATACTAGACCCTATTAAAAATGCTACTCCGCCGGTAGATAGAGTTAGAAAAATAATTCCTAATGTACGAAACACTACAGTGAAACCAAAAACTGTAATAAAGAAACCTGGATTAACTATAAAACCTACACAGGTAATAAGCTTAGTAAGTAAATCAAATCAGAAGTCGCCTTCTGGTCAATTGGTTACTCCAACTACTTGGGCTTCTACGCATGGTAGTTTAAATACTCCTGCCCCCAAAACACGTATGCAACCGGAAGTTATGGAAAAGGTGAGGTCAAATGCCCTTAGAAACTAGCTATCCTGGAATATACAGAGGTTTTGTAGTTGATACAAATGACCCTTTAAATGCTAATAGAGTTCGTCTAATTGTTCCTCAAATATCTGGAACTGAAATAACTAACTGGGCTTGGCCAATTAGCGGAACACCAATGGGTTCAAAAACACCATATGCTTCTGCCTATGACACAACTAATCAACCTGCTAGTCAACCAGGAACAGCTAACTCAACTGTAACGAATACTGCTAAAGTAATTACATTAAATACATTTTCTGAAGGCTATGGAATTTCTATAAAAGACGGAAGTAAGCTTACGTTTTCATATAAAGGACTTTATAATATACAATTTTCAGCTCAGTTTGTATCCACAAACTCTAGCTTGGCAAAAGTTCAAATATGGTTAGCTAAAAATGGGGTTAATTTAAGTCAAACTTCTGGAGTAGTAACTTTAAGCGGAACCGGAGCTGCTACTCTACCCGCATGGAACTATGTTTTAAATTTAAAAGCAAATGATTATTTGCAGCTATATTGGGCAACAGATGCTCCTCACGTATATTTAGGCGCAAATCCTGTGTCTTTGGGTGGAGCCCCTGACACACCTAGCGTTATACTTACTGCTGTTTTAGAAAGTGGTTATTTACCGTCTGCTGCAGACCCTTGCTGGGTCATGTTTGAAGGCGGCGACCCTAATTTCCCTCTATGGTTAGGAACATTCTAATGTCTAATTTAACTATGAATATCCCATTTACATTCTTAAAGGATAAAAATGGGTCGCCAGTTTCAGTGAGCGCAACAAATGATTTAGCCGTAATATGGCAAAATCGCGTGTTTTTGACGCTCTCTACTAGGCTTGGTGAGCGGGTTATGAGACCCGATTTTGGTAGTAATTTGCACAAAGCTGTATTTGAAAATTCCGTAGTTGCAGCTGAAATTGCCAAAGATAGTATCACTACCGCGTTTAGTCAGTGGCTTAGTGAGCTAAACTTGAAAGAGATAAAACCTACTTTTGATAAAAATACTAATAACCTAATTGTCACCGTTGTTTACGGCCTGCCAAATGGTGAAGTAGATAGTATTACAATTAATACTGGAATATTTAACCGTTCCGGTGAGATTATTTTGGAGATTAAATAATGGCTAACGTAACTACAAACTATGTACCGCAACTTGACTATACGTCTCGTGACTATGCGGCTATTAAGGCTGATTTAGTTGCCCTGGCTTCACAGTACAATCCTGGTTGGACAGCCACTAACGAAGCTGACCTAGGTGTAACCCTACTTGAGCTATTTGCCTATCTTGGAGATAATCTTAATTTCTATATCGACCGTATGGCTAATGAAGGATTTTTAGCAACAGCTAGCCAAGACCAGAGCGTGCTGCAATTAGCAGCTATGTTGGGATACACCCCATCTACTAATACTCCAGCAACAGTTACATTAACTTTTAGTAATACCTCAGCCTCATCACAAACAATCCCTGCTAAAACTCAAATAGCTTCTTCTGCTGTTGTAAATGGGCTTAGCACCCAAATTATTTTTGAAACCGATGCGGCTGTAACGGTACCAGTAGGAACAAACACTGCTACCCAAACAGCCACTCAAGGAGTTACTACAGGCCTTACTGAAGGTACCAGAGAAACCCTAGGTAATTCTAATGGAACACCTAACCAGCTGTTTAAAATTTCTCAGACTAACGTAATCATAAGTAGTATTTCTGTGTATGTTGCGGGTATTTCTTACTCCTACGGTCAAAACTTAATTGACTATACTCCTTATGATTCCGTGTTTACTACTATTACTAACGCTGATAATTTTACTTATGTTGTTTTTGGTGACGGTGTTGGTGGCCGTATTCCCCCTTCATCTCAGGAAATTAAAGTATCTTACCGCGTTGGCAATGGTGCTGACGGTAACGTAGGCGCAAACACCATTAACTCGTTTTTGACAAACATCACGTCCGGTATAACCGTGTTTAACCAATCTGCTGCTTCTGGTGGTTCAAATGACGAATCTGTGGATTCTATTAGATATAACGCCCCTCGTGCACTTAAGACACTACGCCGTGCTGTTTCTCTAAAGGATTACGGATATTTAGCACTTCAAGTAAATGGTGTTTCTAAAGCAATTGCTGATTCAGCATCATTTACAAACGTTACTTTGTATGCTACTCCTTTTGGAGATACCGGAAGTTCTACTGCTAGCGTTGGGCCAATTACAGGTGTGGCTATAACCGCTACTGGTGGTGGTGCCGGTACAGGTGGTATTACATATTCAGTAGCCAGCACGACTGGATTAGCTGTTGGACAGACTGTAACAATTACTGGTATTGCACCAAATAGCTATAACGTAAACAGTGCAACTATTACGGCTTTGACCACTAACATCAGCTTCACCATCGCCTCTGTGGCCACTGGAACGTTTAACTCGGGTTCTTCTACATCAAGTTTAGCTACAGTGCGTACTGGAAATAGCTCTGCCTTTACTGCTATTTCAACCGCTCTTACTAGTTACTTTACGGATAAAGTTGCACCTAACGTTTCTTTGACCGTTAGCCCAGCTACATATGTTCCTATTGATTTGGAAATGACGGTTCGTGTACTTCCACAGTACCAGAGCAGCTCAGTCCTTTCTCAAGTAAATACCGCAGTCGCTAACTTGGTATCTTTAGACAATTCATTCTTTGCGGATAGACTTCCAGTTCAATACATATTGAATGCAGCTTCAACAGTTGCTGGAGTTGATTACTCAACCGTAGAGCTTTTAAGATTTACAAGTAATCAGCAAATATTTGCCGTATCTGGTTGGTACAGGACATCGGGTGTTGTAACTTTAAACACTTTAGCTGTGGCTGGTGGAACCGCTCATAATATTACTGTCGGCCAACAAGTTCGTGTAAATGGAGTTGATACTTCTGTAGATGGTACATATACAGTTACTGCAGTAACTTCAACATCATTGTCTTTTTCAAATGGTGCAGGAACAAGCGGTAGCTCAGGAACACCTAACGCTGTATCTAGCATCACAAACTATGTAAAAGTTGTGCAGGTAGATTCTATTACCTGCGGCACTAACCAAATCCCAGCCAAGGGAACATTTACCATCACCGCTACTGGCGGAACTGCTTAAGGAGAATAATGGCTACATACCCATCTGGCGTTGCCAGTTTTACTACAAAAACTGACGGTGTTTCTACCGTAGTTGCGGCTGACCCTAATAATATTCAGGCTGAGGTCGTTGCTCTTGAGACCTATGTGGGAATTAACCCTAACGTATCTAAACTAGGTGGGACACTTCCTACCTATAATGGCTCTCCTACATCCGGAACTTTTGGCTCACTTGCGGCCCGTATAGATAACGTTGAGTCTGGTTTAACTAATGCTCTTAAGCTTGGGTATACACAATTATCTCAAACAACAGTTAACTCTAGCGGAACTAATTATTCAACTACAATTGCTGTTTCAGATTACACATATAAAAAATTGGTTATAACTGTAGAAATAACTAGCTGGACTTCTGGTGGAGCAACTACTCTAAAAGTTAATAACAGCGGTTCTGGTTTTTATGGCTACGACTTTTCTAGAGTTTTATACAGCACATCCACAAACGCAGGAACTATGGATGGGACTTATCAAGGTAATGGTGGATTTACATTAGGCTCTGCTGCCGGAACTATGGCTTCATACACCATTGAGTTACCTAATTATTGGAGCAACAACTCTTGGAAAACAATAACATCTATAGGAAATAGCGTTTTTCTTACTGGAGTTGCTGAAGACCCAAACAGAATAAGTAACTTGTACTTATTAACCACTGGTACTTTTACATACACACTTACCGTATACGGTGTTCGATAATAACTTAGTAGGCACATAAATGACAACTTACGGCTCTAGATTATATGGGTCATTTACTTACGGTTCTGTAAGTTCTGACTTAAATATATATCCATTTACGGCATCTTCTACAGACTATGGAGTAATAACTCTTACCTGGTCGCCGTCATCCGTATCCTCATTTAGCAAGTTCTTTTTAGTAAGAAACACTTTAGGATTTCCGCTTACTCCGGACGATGGCGATGTACTTATTAATGATGTCCCTAATGGAACAGTTGGTTATTATGTAGACAAGGGGGCTATTAGCCCATTTACCAATCCGCCAGGAACTCCATCATATACAAGAATGACTACTGCTGATAGACTTATAAACTCTACTATTGTAAAAGTTTATGACGTTAGTAATCTTGCTACTGGTCAATTAGTTACTGGGCCCTCTGGTGTTCAAGGTGGAACTCTTGTTACATCAATTAGCGGTACCACCATTACTTTAAATAAACCGTTAACTATTGCGGCAAATGCTGTATTAACATTTTCTTCCTCATCCTTAACTCCTGGAAAAACTTACTATTATTCCGCGTTTGCTTACTCTAATAGCACATGGACCAGGCTAGGAAACGCTATTGGTGTGTCAGTTAAAGACTATGATACCGCTGCAATGATGTACAAATCATTGCCGGAAGTGTACACCTTACCATCAGACTCTTCATTGTCTCAAAACTATGAGCTATTTAACTTCCTTAGAATTTTTGCATTTGAATATGACCTATTTAAAACTAATACTAACAATGCAAAAAATCGCTATGACGTTAGAGAATTAGATGCCAGACTTATTCCAGCATTATTGCAGGAGTTTGGTTTTAATTATGAAAGCGCAATGGGTGTTCAGCAAGCTAGAAAACTATTGCAATATGCTTCTTTGATTTATTTAACTAAAGGCTCTGTTGCTGGAGTTAAACGCTTTATTGCGGCCTTCTCTGGATACACAGCAGAACTTGGTACTCTTAAAAATCTGTTCCTAACTACCGACTGTGCATCATTTGAATCTACTGATGGGTATTGGGCTTTAGGTTCTTCTTCTAATAGCACTATGGCTATTGTTGCAACTGACGGAAGTGCGAGTCCATATGCAGAGTCAGGTTCTCCTTCAGGATATGCAAACGTTCAAAAAGGGTTACTAAAGTATACCTCAACTGGAACCACGACTATTACGTATGGGGTATCTCCTGACACTGTAACTATTCCTATTGCTAATAACCCAGTTTCAGCTACGGGTTCATTGGTTACGTTAAACACAGGAACTACCCCGCACGGTTTGTCAGTGGGTCAAACTATAATTATTTCGGGCCTTACCGCGTCCGGATACAATACAAATAACATGACTACTACAGTTACTGCTGTACCTAGTCCGACCAGCTTTACGTATGCCAACACAACAACTGGTTCTCTTACTGGGTCTGCAGGAACTGTAGCTGTATTTAATCCTGTGCTTTGGGGAATACCAGTAACAGCTGGAACCGCATATAGTTTTTCGGTATACAGTCGTGCTGCTACAACTTTCCGTTCAATCTCTCTAAACACTAACTGGTACGACAAAGATGGTAAATACCTTAGTTCTGCAACCGCTGCTAGCACAAACAATAGCACCTCAGCTTGGACCAGAATTAAGCAAGAAAACATTACTGCACCTACAAATGCTGTTTACGCTAGTCCACAGATTACTGTAACCTCAGCTGGTGCTAGCGAAGTTCATTACTTTGATGCAGCTCAATTTAATACCGGTACGACTGCTAATACATTTGCAGATGCTAGACGTATTGACATGTATCTTAAAGCAAATCGCATAAATAACATTCTTAATCCCAGCTTTGAATCCGCTATTACAAATTGGTCTGTACCAACTGGGGGTTCTGTGGCAACGGACGCTAGCGGTGCTATTACTGGAAGTACATCTTCTGGTAAAGTCACAGCAACTGGTAGCTCTAGTGTTCTTAATCAATCTGGAGTAACTGTAGTAGCTTCTAGTCCGCATACTTTAAGTGCTTATGTGAAAGGGACAGCGGGAACCACCGTATCTATGAATATTGCTTGGAAGGATAGTGTTGGCGGCAGCATATCTACTTCCACATCATCTACTACTACTCTTACTACATCTTTCCAAAGAATAAGTTATTTAGCTACTGCTCCGTCAAATGCGGCTACTGCTTCTATATCATTTATATTTGCAGGGGCTAGTACCAATACCTATAACGTAGATGCCGTTATGTTTGAAGCAAGTGCTACCCTAAATCCATATTTTGACGGTACTACTGGATATAACATTACAGATGATTTAATGTGGGAGAATAACGGAACTAATGCTAATAGTCGTAGTCTTTATCACAAAAACAAAACAACGGCCGTAAACAGGCTTGCAACTGTAATTCCGGAATACTTACCGGCTTGGTCTAACTGGGCTTTATTTACTGGCATCACCGTATCTTGACGTTTTATATTTTTTGTGTATACTGATACTTCCGTCACTAGGAGGTAAACATGAGACGAGTAACCATAGCGGTTATAGGTAACGCAAAAACAACTAGAGCTAATGTAGAGGCTCTAATAGGCGATGTAGTGGACTCAGTTGATGAGGCTATTATTGCCACAGTATATGACAAAGAACCATCGGATGGAATTTTATGGGCAGAGCAATGGGCTGCAGATAAAGAGATTCCAGTCCTTAGATACCCTAACAATGACTATGATTTATTGTTAGTAGAAAACTCCAGAGAAGACTTGAAGTTCTTTTTGCTATGGAGTGATGAAGACCCTGAATGCCAATTAGCGGCTTCAAGGGCACAGGAAGCCCGTGTGATGGCTTATGACCTTACAGATGGGTTAATACTTATACCGCTCAATTCAGAACCTATTTCAAGGCCTATGGAATCTGTAATGCCTACAATAGAAACCAAAGTTACAGATGATTTATTCCCGGAAAAGGAAAAAATTTCTATTATTGACAAGGCTTTGGCTGAAGAAACTGAAGAGTCTGATGATGACGATGAGTATGATAGCGAGTACGACCTAGAAGAAAATCTAGTAGTGCTGGTATCTGAAATGGGTAAAATATTTGCCCGCTCATTTGCTAAAGAGTTCAAGCGAATCATCAAGGGCTAATATGTCGCTTGAACTTAGTCGGCAAGCCCAGGATTGCCTTGCCTTTTTATACCTAAATCCTACTGTAACAATCAATCACCGTACCTTGATGGAACACAAGGGCTTAAGCAGACGCAAGAGTCTATCTGTTCTACAGGAGCTACGAGAAGCAAACTGCCTTAAATTAACTAGACTAATTGGGGGCGGAACTAAAACTAAAGTGGTAATGTCAGAAATGACCAAATCGGTACTATCTGGTTATCGCCATATAGCAGTACAGCTAGTAAGCAGTATTTACAATAGCTATACAGCTAGTACTACTAATATAGCTACAAATAAATTCCTCGACGGAGTCGAGGGGAAGGAAAAACAAGTGGGTTATGATTTCTTTGAAAAAACGTCGTCGTCAGATAACGACGAGATTATTCGTGAGCGGGATAAGCATATGGCTCAGAAAAAAGCTGAGTACGCTGAAATCCGTGAGGCTAAAGCGCAAAGACGCAAAGACCAGCACCGTTCAAAGATTGACCCAATCCACTGGACCTGCAAAGACGTTGCCTACGAATTTGCCGACCACATGGCCGACATCTGGTCAATTAAACCGTTCAGTGTTACTGAGTCCAGGTTTGTACAGGCACTCTCGGTATTCCGGAAACAACATGATACGAATGGTGAAATTGAACTCAGACTCATTGAATTATTCTTCATCACACTTAACCACGAAAAATACACAGACGGAAACCACCTTTGGAGAGCCTTCCTCTACAAAGCCCCCAGTTTGCTAACTCAGGCTCGGGAGAGTATCATCACAGTAGAGCAGATGGAAACGAACATTATTCGTGACCAAGAACTAACTAACCGTAAGCTTGCTCTGCTAGACGAGGATGAAAATGTATAAGCCAAACGATTTGCCGGCCCGTAGACGGACTTGGGTAAAGATTGCGAGTATTCCCCCAGCCAAGCTCGGATGGACCCTTGAGGACTGTACAGCGGTCCCTACGGACGTA
>Ga0213922_1000826_pt1 | contig 12838 bp, 19 predicted proteins | sample McNCre2917MG_FD_165060 | JGI IMG/M metagenome (GOLD analysis project Ga0213922, IMG submission 165060) | Freshwater microbial communities from McNutts Creek, Athens, Georgia, United States - 29-17 MG | ecosystem: Environmental > Aquatic > Freshwater > Creek | place: USA: Georgia | collected... | reverse complement strand
CACTGACCAGCGACTGGAATTCCGCCTGCTCGAGGGCCATGTCACCCTTGATCTCGGGTGCGATGAACATGAAGCCATCGTAGATGGACTCGAGGCCAAACTTCTTCTCGATGTTGTTGCTGAGGGTCCGGACATCCTGACCTTCGTAAAACTTTTTGCAAATTTTTGTAATGATTGTAGACTTGCCCGAGCGAGCGATACCCTTGAGGAAGGGGATCACCTGCCACGAGTCCAGATCGTTCAGGTCGAAGCACAGACGGCCACAGAAGACGTAGAGCCACTTGCAGACGTCCTTGCTGAAACCCTGGTAGTTCATGACGGACTGCATGTGGGGCGTGGGGATGTCGTACCAGTCGTGCGCGTCGATGGCCGCCGTGTCAAAGTCCTGATCGAAATATTTCGAGCTGACAATTGTCGGGTCCAAATGCTTGAAGTCCTCACTGGTGTACTCGTAGAAGCGCGTGGCGTAACGGCCCTCCTTTTCGTCCAGGAACTTGCCGACAAAGATACCATTGCGGAAGGACCACACGGCCCGGTTCTTCTTGATCTGAGGGAACTGCAAGTCGCGGCAGTTGGTCAGGTGGCGGATCGTGTCGGTCACGATCGAACCCTTGCTCGTCATGTGCTTCCACATGTCGTACTTCTCCTCCTTTTGCGAGTAGTAATACACAAAGTCCTTGATCTCCATGACGGGCTTCCACGCCTTGGTCAGGTGGCCCTCCTCGGTCGCAATCTGCTTGCAGCAGTAGTCACCGTACCGGCGCATCTTGAGCTTGTAGGCCTGGTCGAGTAGGTACAACAGGAACTTCTGGAACGAGCTCGTATCCTCCTTTTCCGTGGAGGGGTCGCCAAGACCCATCGTCTGGCACCTGAAAATTTGGGACTCCATGTCACCCTTGATCGGCACGTACGTTGGGTGGTTGATTCGCTCGTAGGTTCGAACCCAACGGAAAATCATCTCGTACGTGTCGTCCACGGTCTCGATGAGGCGCGTGACGCGCTGGCCGAGCCGAAACTCCAGACCAGTGACGTCAGTGCTTGCATCATCGCGGATGCCGAGCTCCCCGGCACGATGGTAAACGTCCGACAGAATTGTGACAAAATTCCGCCGCTGGTTACCGATCGTATCAATATTTACATTTTGAATTTGTCCATCTTCAAATCCGAAGATTTGGGCACCGTTGACCCACGGGACGTACTTGTCTCCCTTGACGTTCAGGCACATATGATCCTCGAGCTTCGTCACAAAGGCGTTGAGCCGCTCGGCGTTCATATTGACAATGTCCGAATGATGGAGTTCCATTCGGATCTCATTCGTTTTTTCAGGAGTCGCGTGGTCGATTGTCTGCACGCGCTCCATTTCTAAGGTAGCGTCACATATTTTTAAGCGGGGGAGGGCGCCTGGTTCTGCTTCGACAAGACACTCAGAATCTTAATCAGAATTTTGTTCTGCATCTCCAGGGCCACCTTGACCCCGACCATGGCGCTGGCGACCGTCTCGCCCTCCTCGGTCGTGAACATCTGGCCCAGGGCGTCCAGCAGATCACCGCCGTCCATCTCCATCTCATCGTCCTCCTCATCGAAGGCGAGCTCCTCATCCTCAGGAATATCCTCAACCTCACGTTTGGCCGACATTTGAAATTCTCTGAGAGTTTTGTTTTTAGTTTTAGGCGCGGGGCTTACAGGGGCAGACCCTTAGCGACCATGGCGTTCTTAAGGGTACGGTACGCGTTAGCCAGCTGGGCGTTGGTATTCGCCGCATTAACGTTGGCCGCCGCCGCATTACCAGCAGCGGCTGCCGCGCCCCGGTTGTTGGTGGCGGTGGGGGCCTTGGCGGCAGCCAGGGCGGCCCGGGCTGCATTGTTGTTGGCCTTGGCGGCGGCCGCCTGGGCCTTGGCGTTGGCGTTCTGCGCAGCAACCACACCAGCCTGGGCCGCCGCCACGCCCATGCTCGCGTTGGCCGCCTTATTACCAGCGGCGGCGGGAACGACGCCAGCCTGCGCCGCGCCAGCCATGGCGCCAGCGTTAGCAGCGTTGGTTTTGGCCGCGGTCAGCATAGTAGAGTTCATGATTACTCTAGTCCGAGAAATTTTCCCAGGGCGCGTCGGGTCCGTCCCAAATTTTTTTCTCTGGCCATAGTACAAATGGCCGGTGGACTTATGCAGCTCGTTGCTTATGGCGCTCAGGATGTGTACCTGACTGGGCAGCCCAAGGTTACCTTTTTCCAGGCGGTGTACAAGCGCCACACCAACTTCGCGATGGAGAACATCCAGCAGACGGTGAACGGCACGGCGACCCCCTCGGGCCGCGTGTCCGTGACCATCGCCCGCAACGGCGACCTGGTCGGCAACATGTACGTGTCCCTGCTGCCGGCGGCGGCTAACGTGACGACCGACAACTCGTCGGCCGACACCGTGTGGATCGCCGAGCGCGCCATTGCGGCCCTGGAGCTGACCATCGGTGGCCAGCGCATCGACAAGCACTACCAGACCTGGTGGCGCCTGTACGCCGAGTGCTTCCTCGGCGAGTCGGACAAGATCAACTACGGCAAGATGACCTCCAGCCCGGTGACGTCCATCAGCACCGTGAACACCCCGCGTGTGTACCTGCCCCTGCTGTTCTTCTTCAACCGCAACCCGGGCCTGTACCTGCCGCTGATTGCCCTGCAGTACCACGAGGTGCGCCTGGACTTCGACCTGACGACCTACTACAGCAACTACTTCACGACCGACTTCCAGGTGTGGGCCAACTACGTGTACCTGGACACTGAGGAGCGCCGCCGCTTCGCCCAGAAGGGTCACGAGTACCTGATTGAGCAGGTGCAGCACACCGGCGGTGACTCGATCGCCACGGCGAACGACTCCGCTCAGCTGGTCCGCCTGTCCTTCAACCACCCGGTGAAGGAGCTGATCTGGTGCTACGCCAACGCCACCGCCTCGGTGGTGAACAGCATGTGGAACTTCTCCACCGGCACCGGCAACGTCGCCCTGTCCGTGAGCGCCTTCACGAGCCAGGGTGCCACGTGCTTCCTGCCCCACGAGGTGGGCTGCCCGCACCTGTTCTCCAACACCTCGGGCGTGGCCAACGCGTTCTGGGTTGAGGAGGGCGTGCGCGCGACCGGCGCGGCTGGCGCCAGCTTCGAGGTCGGCCCGCTGAACCAGTTCAAGCTGATTCTGAACGGCCAGGACCGCTTCAAGGAGCAGCTGGGCAAGTACTTCAACCAGTACCAGCCGTACGTGTACCACACCGGCGTGCCCTACCCGGGCATCTACTGCTACTCCTTCGCGCTGCAGCCGGAGGAGCACCAGCCGACCGGCACCTGCAACTTCTCGCGCATTGACAACGCTCAGGTGTCCGTGGCGCTGAAGTCGGGCACCCAGGCGACCCTGCAGAAGCTGTTCGCGGTGAACTACAACATCCTGCGTATCCAGTCGGGCATGGGCGGCCTTGCGTTCTCCAACTAAATGTTTAATTTCAAAAATAAAAGGCGGGAGTTTTCGGTCGTCCGCGACCGGGCTTCGGCCCCAAGAACGTTCAAGGTTCTTGAGGTCTAATCATCACAGAGCTCCAAAGACAGTACCGGAAACTCGTGCCACTCCAAGGGCATCGCTAGATCGTCCGACTCTGTAGGAAACGCTAGAAGGACATCCACGTCTATATAAGAACGCATCTCTTCAGTCGATCCTAAAAACATATTCTTCATGAGAATTCGAGCCGCATGAGCTTCCGTGAGCTGTACGAGAGCCGTCTTGCGTGTAAATGAAATTTTCAGACACCGCATATCACAGTCTCCATCGTCACAGTCGTGATCGGCCACAAACGTATAGGGTGCCAAATAAGTCATCATGTACATCTTCCTCTCCTGTTCCTTCTTTTTGTAAAGGGCCTGGCACAGTTCCATCCCCTCTTTGTATTGCCCGTCAGTCAGCGACTCCTTGATCGAGTCGATGAAATCGGCCACTGAATGCATGTATAAAAAACCTCTACAAACTTTAAATGATGATATTTCTTCTGATCCTATTGGCGCTCGCGCTGCTCGTGAAGACCGTCAGCCCCTACGTGGCGTTCAGTCCCGAGAACCTCTACACGACCCCCGTGCCCCATTGGATGCGCAACGTCGACCCGGGTCTGAACTTTAGGCTTTCATGAAGCCAGCCTCGCGGTACAGCCCACCATACTGCAGCCCCAAGTGTCCAAAACCAAACAAAAAGAAATATTTTATAAATTCTTTCATGGCTTCCGCCCCCGACCCCCCACGATCCTTCACGATCATGATGAAGGGCAGGGCGCTACACAGCGCAAATACGATACCCTCGAGGCCGAACCCCTTGACGCCCGGAATTCTCCACGTGTCGGATGCCCCGTTGAACGGAGAATCCCACCCACACATGGTGAACAAAAAGAGGGTCAGGGCGACAAATATGACCAGAGCCTTTGCGACGCCGCTCTTGGCTGCGCGCCCCGTGGACTCTTTGAGTTTCTTCGAGGCTGTCGTCTCCTCGACCGTGTTGAACCCTGACAGCTCCAGAAGGAAATGAACGCCGAAAAAGACGAGGAATGCGAGGGTGCAAATCTTTATGAGATCAGTGCCGTGTCTATTCCAGCCAATAAAGGCGAAGGCCGCGGCCGAACCAGCGCCGACGACTACGGCTTCAGCAATTACCAGGCCCGTCTTCTCTGTAAGAAATGTCGTATTCTTGTCCGACACGGCCAGACCTGCAAGCGCCAGAGCGAAAAGGAACTTGAGGGCCAGGACGAGGGTCCCACCATGCTCGAGGGCCATGCGACGCGTGTTATTCATTAGAATACGTGACGATTAATAATTTCATATTCGAAACCACTGGCACCAAAGTTCTCTTTGAGACTCGTGGCGCACGCCACGGGATCGAAGCTCGGGCTACAGCAAAACACGTCAACATACACGGTCCCGTGCTCGGGGTACGTGTGTGCTGAAAAGTGGCTCTCGGACAGAACGAGGACCCCAGTCGCCCCATGAGGTTCGAACTGGTGGAAGGCCCGCGCCACTACGGTGAACCTGCACTCATGGGCGACCCGATCCATGCACGCCTCGAGCTGGGCAACGGTCGCAATTTTCAGCCCCGTGAGGTGTCCGATGAGGTGCTTCATTAGTTAATAGGGGGGTTTTTTCTTTATGGGCTCATGAAGATGGCCCGGAACGTGAAGATGGCCAGCAGGACCGAAAACAAGAGGAACAAGGAGCCGAACACGATGTTCGGGATGTCCTTGGGGGGCGGCGTGCCGGACTTGGACGTCGACAGGGGGTTATTGGCCTGGTAGACGGTGGCCGTGCCGAGCGAGAAGTACAGGACGGTCAGAACAAACCCGAACAGCGCGGTTCCGGACACTTCGGGCATTTATTATGGCACTACAAAATAAATAGCCTAGAGTTTGTTGTACTTGGGCGTGTTCAGCACAGTCACGTAAAGGTACATCATGAAAAAGCCGGTGATGATGCTCGTGATGGCCTTGACGTTCACGGACGGAATCTGACGGCGGCCCGGGTCCAGAAAGTCCTGGATGCCCGTGATCATGAGCAGGATGGCCGCACAGACATAGATGACCTTGGTCAGCATCCACGTGTGGAAGCTGGCGGGCTGGATGTAGCCACCACGGGAAGGCTGGTTATACGTACGGTACGACTGGTTCATGTACGACGCCATTTATTACTTAAGGAGATTTTTATCTGGTAAATTATGAACTTTACGTACCTGGATCCACGGGAGTTGTTGGAGCACGTGCTTCAACCACCGGAGCCGCCCCTCGAGCCCATCCCGTGCGAACTCGGTGAAAAGTGGAAAAATTTTGAAAAAGAAATTGGTGATTACAAACTCGAGCTGGCAACGGCCCGTCGCGACCTCACCATGGCCAAGACTGAGTTGGCTATAAAACGCGAGGACATTCTTCACTTGCGTAGCGTGATTGATGGTCTAGGTGATGCAGGTTTAAAGGATCGGCTCGAGGAAGTAGTACAGGAGCACGAGGAGAAGGTGGGCATCGAGACGCTGACGCAGCACTGCAGGGAGCTGATGGGTCAAGTGACGGAGATGGAGAAGGTCCTGAAGGATACGCACGCCGACAGGTACGCGTCATTTATCTGCTTTGTTTGCATGGAGCGCCCCGTTGACTTGTTCCTGGACCCATGCGGTCACGTGATGTGCGGATCTTGCTGGGTCCGCACGTTAAACAAGCGCGAGTGCCCCGGGTGTCGCGGGGCCTTGCGGGAAGCCAAAAAAATCTTCACGCTCTCGTAACTCAGTTGGTTAGAGTGTTGGTCTTATGTTGGAGGAGCGAATCTTGTTCGCCCCGACTGTGTGTACCAGAAGCCGCGAGTTCAAGCCTCGCCGGGAGCACTTTGGCCCTGTGGCGAAATTGGATATCGCGTGGGACTTCTAGAAGGGAACGTAGTTCCCGACTGGTGCCATCCCGAGACTGCGGGTTCGACCCCCGCCAGGGTCACTTTCTTTTTGGAATTACAGGGAGGGCGAGTTTCACGGTCCCGTTCGCGTTCGTAATGTACACAGGTGCGTAGCGCGGGTCCACTTGGCGCCGGTGCCAGTTCGCGTTGATCCGACCCTTGCCACCACGCCAGACGGACTGGATCGTCGTCGCGGCACGGTGGGCCCGATTCAAGCGGCTCGGGGATAGGTTGCCGCCACCCAGACGCAAGACGCGCGGGAGGTTTCCCAGTGCACGACCCGCCGCGTTCCTGTTGCCGTGGTGAGCGTTGATGACGTTGCGAATGAAGCCGTTTGCGAGTGCCCTGTTACCCGGTGTGTACCGGTTGAGGTTGAGGGCCTCAAGGCGCATGGCCTCGGCCAGGAGGGTCGACAGGATCATGGAGCGCTCGCGGCGGTTCGGGCTCACCGGCACGCTGTTGAAGTTCAGACGGCGCGGGGTCGGCATCACTGCGTTAAATTTAGCTAATATTAAAGTTTGATGGTAGTGTGGTTTCATCGTCTAATGGTCAGGACGCAGGACTCTGAATCCTGCAATGGGAGTTCGAGTCTCCCTGGAACCTGTCGACCCGAGCATGTCGTTAAAAGGTTCTTCTGACTTTGGCGCAACGGAAGCGTAGAGCACTGTAGTGTCTTCAAAGATGCTTTGGTAACCGGATCGACACCGGTAAGTCAGAACCACTTGCCCCTGTAACTCAGCCGGTAGTTAATATACCGAAAGTATGAGGCTGTTATAACAGCATGGGACCTCAAAGTCACAGGTTCGAACCCTGTCGGGGGCGATTTTTTAATTGGATTATTCACCCACTTAAAAAATTGTCTTGCGCTCTACCAATGGCGAGGGAGTGCTCCAAATGTGAAATTTCAAAACCACTCGAACAATTCCCAAACGACCCAAAATGCTCAGGAGGTAAACGAGGGACGTGTAAAGAATGTAGGTTGAATCAATGGGTGCCCAACGGGGATGAAATTATAGTATGCACGACATGTGGTGAAGAAAAGATTTATACTCTATTTTCTAAAAAAGGTAAGCAAAAACCTTATGAATGCAAGGCGTGTAAAAATACACGTGATTCAAATAAAAGAAATTCAGATAGAGATGCGTTCAACAGAAAACAGCGTGAGGACTGGGCTAAAAATAATGAAAAAAGAAATGCGGCTCGGCGGAAAAATCTACAGAGGCGTCGTGACGAGGATTCTCAATATCGCATGAAAATGGCGCTCCATGTTAGACTCTATGACGCCGTGAAACATCAGAGAGGCGTCAAGTCAGCCAAGACTCTAGAACTATTGGGTTGCACGGTCGAACAGTTGCAAACATTCCTTGAGGCGGAGTTCACCGATGGCATGACGTGGGAAAACTATGGCGAGTGGCACATCGATCACATCCGCCCGTGCGCCTCGTTCAACCTCGAGGACCCTGAAGAGCAAAAGAAGTGCTTTCATTGGACGAATCTACAGCCTCTTTGGGCCAAGGATAACCTCTCAAAGAGCGACCGGCTCGATTGGGTTAAAGGTCAGGATTAATAAAGTTTTAGATGAAGGTGCGTATACCCGCGGCTCTTCGCGAGCAGGTCTGGTTGACCTTTTGCGGAGACCGCCTCTTTAAACACAAGTGCCTCGTCACGTGGTGTGAAAACGTGATGACGCCCTTTAATTTTCACGTTGGCCATGATCAGCCAGAAAGCAAAGGAGGCGCGACTGACCTGAACAACCTCAGGCCCATCTGTGCCAAGTGCAATCTCTCAATGGGTGATGAATATACAATAAGCGAGTTTTCAGCTCTATCAAGTGCCCGTGAGCACCGCCACCTATGGGAGTGCTTCCGGTTAAAAGAAACAGACGTGTAAGACATAAGATGGCTGAGATCTTTCGGTTTTACCCTGAGGGCAAGACCCTGTTCATTGAGGTCCTCGGCAACGAGTACCTGAAGCGCCAGCCAGACAACCCTGAGGAGGCCCAGAAGTTTGCCGAGGGCCTGAAGCCCATCGTGGCACAGGTCGAGGACTTGGTGCGGTCCCAGCAGATGCGCGAGGTCTTGATCTTGAACCTCAAGGGGGTCGGCCTCGCGTCGCTCAACACGCAGACGACGAGCCAGCTCGTGAACCTCTTGTACACGATCCGTTCGGACGACGAGGCGTTCATGGACCGCATCGAGATTCAAAACTCAAACCCCCTTTTCGAGATGTTCTACGGCCAGGTGAAGCGCAACCTTCCACCCAAGCTCGTGAGCCTAATTACCTTTGTGGATTGAAAAATTGCGAACGGTCAACGGGGCCTCGCGCCAAAACGTCTTGGGGTCCGTTTCATAAAGTTCAAAAAGTCTCTGGTTGTCTTCTTGACGGAGGACCTCGGGCTCGCGGCCCTCGCGGTCCTTGAGGCCGACGGGAAAGTCCTCGAGCAGGACCGTCTTGAGGGCCAACAGCTCCGGTGAATAAAGGCAGGCCAACTCGTAGCCGATATCAAGATCTAGGCCATCGGGCTCGGTCCTGACCCAGAAGTGTTCGCAAATTTCGCCTGAAGAAATACAGTACCCATGGACTACGCGCGCCTCTATTTTTTGGGCCGCCAAGTACTTCATGAGTAATGCACAATGATGAACCACCGTCCCACCCACTTTATTCAACTTCATTCTCTGGGCAATTCTTTTCAAGTCCAGATCCATTGAGAGGGGCCCTGAAAAAAACGAGGTTCTGTGTACGCGAGGCTCCAGACCCCGTGAACCCAAGTACCCAAACACAAACAATGGATCTCAAGGCTCTCCGCACCCCCACCTTCACCGCCCTCGAGCTCGCGACCGCGCGCGCCAGCACACAGGCCCGGGCGACCCGGCTTGTGCACTCGGCGACCAAGCCTGCCCGCGTCCTCGAGCCGGTGGCCCGTTCCGAAATCTGGAAGCAGTACCACGCTGGTGCTCTCCGGGACGGGCACCCCGAGCCCGAGCGCTTTGCTGACGCGGCGGTGCGCGAGCGAACACAGACCCTACTCAAAAAAGAGAAGCGCGCCAAGGTGGCTTTCCTGAGCGACCCGCCCAAGCCGCCAACTGCAGCGGCCATCGAGGCGGGCTCCAAGCCCTCGGCCCGCAACAAGGCACCGGCCACCAAGTGCCAAGCCAAGACCCTCGAGGGCCGCCAGTGCGGCTTTGCGGCCACCTGCGGCCCCTTTTGCAAAAAGCACGCGCCCAAGGAGGCGGCGCCTGCGCCCTTCATGCTCGTGCAGCGCCGCTTCGCCAGCGTGCGGCTCAAGGGGTACATCAACGCGCCGCCCGCCCTCGTCGAGAGGGTGCTCGGCAAGCCCAACGGCACCCCAGATGATAAGATTGAAAAGGAGTGGCTGTGGGTGTTTTCCGACGGCACCCCCGCGACCGCCTTTTTTACCCGCACAGACCCGGCCCTCCACATCTGCGGTGAGGACGTGGGGGTGATCGGCCGGGTCCGCCAGCTGCTCGCGCTCTAAAAACTTCTAGCGGTGTAATAGAGACATGGACTGGAACTACCTATGGGCAGCCCTTTTCATCAACTTTCTCCTTGTCCGCGTCGTCCCCAAGATAGTGACCAAGCCCACAGGCGTCAAGCCGGTGGATGATGTCGTCCTTTATCTGAATACCCAGGATGGTTTCCTCCTGAGTTCTAGCCTGGTCCTGGCCCTTGTTATTTACCTGACGCATTACTGGATGGATAGCAGCTCGGTGGGCACGGCCGTCAAGAGCCCGGTCGTATAAGAGTGATCCCATGATACTATGCGCTGCTCGTAGCACGTGGCCATTTTACTTACCAGGTCCTCGTAGCTGGGCAGACCCCACACGAGATCCTTTGTGAATAGAAAATCGTCAAAACCTATCGGCCCCAATTTACACTCGACTATGAAAGGAGTCTTCACGTACTCCTTGAGGCCGCCATAGTCAGTTATAATGACAGGTTTGTTACGGAGAGCCGCCTCTACGGCCCCCATACCAACCCCCTCTGAGTGTGAGCAATTCACGTAGCAGTGACCCTTGGCGTGCACATTCTCCATTTGCTCGTCGGACAAAAGTCCGTTGATGACCGTCACCTGCGGGTGGTTGATCTGCACGGGACGGGTACACGTCGCCTTGATGAGCAGGCGTGCGTTTGGAAAGTTTCCCATGGCCCGGATAAGCGCGTTGATATTCTTGCGCGGGTCGGCCACGTTTCCTATCGTGTAGAAGATGTAGGGTTCCGTGACGAGATTGACCCGGGGCGTGGGTGGTGCCTCGGCAAACAGCCGCAGGATACGCCAGTCACCCCCCGGGAACTGTTTTGCAAAGACCCTCAGACAGAATTCAGAAGCCACGTAAAGCGTCTTGTACCGGTCGACAAGCATGCCATAGACCGGATTGACCGTCTCGGTCTCGCAAATTGTCATGTAAATCATCTTTGAGCAATACTTGGCGTACTGATCAACAATGTTGAGCTGGTCGGCCAACGGGAGAACAAAGGCAAAACCAGTCTTGTATTTTTCATGTTTTGGGACTTGACCAAACTCGACATACTCGCCGTCAGGTACGAGGCGGCTGTACCGCTTCGTCACCTGGCCTATACCGGCGAGGGTAGTCGGTCCTATGAAAAGCCACATTAATTACTTGGGACATTTTCCCTTTAGATCACTGAGCATCATGCGGCTGGCCAACTCTTCAAAGGTCACCTTGGGTGTCCACTTCAGGTCCTCGCGGGCGCGTGTCGGGTCGGCCTGCAGGAGGTCAACCTCGGCCGGGCGGTAAAACTCTGGGTTGATGCGAATCACGAGATTGCCGTTCGCCCCATCGTAGGCCTCCTCGTCAGGGCCCGTGCTCCGCCACAGGAGGCGCAGGCCGATCGACTTGGCCGCCGCCTTGATGAAGTCCTTGATGGTGTGGGTCTGGCCCGTGCCAATCACCAAGTCGGACGGGTTGTCCCGTTGGAGCATCAGCCACATCGCCTCGACGTAGTCCTGTGCGTGGCCCCAGTCGCGTCGGGCCTCAAGGTTGCCGAGTTCTAGGACGGGTGTGTTGGGGTTGCTGGCCGCCACTGCGCGTACGTAATTGGCCAGGCCTATCGTCGTCTTGCGCGTCACAAAGTCCTCCCCGCGGCGCTCCGACTCGTGGTTGAACAGGATGCCTGTACACGCGTAGAGGCCGTATGACTCGCGGTAGTTGCGCGTGATCCAGTACCCAAAGAGCTTGGACACGCCGTACGGGCTCCGGGGCCAAAAGGCCGTGTCCTCGTTCTGGGGCGCTGGCGCCTTGCCGAACATCTCGCTCGTTCCCGCCTGGTAAAACCGGATGCGATCCTTGAAGCTCGTCTGTCGGATCGCCTCGAGTATCCGGAGGGTCCCGAGCGCGTCCACATTGGCCGTGTACTCGGGTTGGTCGAACGAAACCTTGACGTGCGACTGAGCCCCCAAGTTGTAAATCTCCAGACGCTCGAATTGCTCGAAAGAGTTGATGAGGGCGTTGATGCGGGCGGTGTCCGTCAGGTCGCCATCAACCACGTGAAAGAAAGGGTTGGTCTTGAGATGCTCTATGCGCTCGTGCTTCTTCTCCGAACAGTACCGCGTCAGGCCGTACACGATATAGCCGCGCTCGAGCAGGAACTCGGCGAGGTAGCTCCCGTCCTGACCCGTGACGCCCGTAATGAGTGCCGCGTGCATTAGGGGTAAAGAGAGGGGAGTTTTTAACTTGATCAACAATAAAAAAGCTCGGCAAAGGTAGATGACGTTGCTCAACGTCCTAGCCATGACCTTGGCCGAGATTTTCGGAAACGCAAATCTCAAGCACTTTGCAGGGGAGGCGGGTCACCACGGCCACCTGATGGGCGGGTGTGTCGGGTACGCCTGCGTTGTATATTTTTTGATCCGGAGTTTCGCCACGACATCGATGCTCGTCACGACGTTTCTATGGGAGGGTATGATCGCCGTCCTCGGGTCGGCCTATGCGCTCTTCGTTCTGGGAGAGCGCTTCACGTCATGGATCCAGTATGCAGGTGTGGCCCTTATGGTCCTGGCCATGTACATGATTCACTGCGGGGACTGCAAGTAAAGGGCCTAAGCGCCCTTATTATAAGATGGAGGAATTCCAGAAGCATGTACTCGAGCGACTCACGAATGTCGAGGCCGAGCTACGGGAACTGAGGGACGTGACGTGGCCGGTATGTCAGGCGAGACTTGACGGCCAAAATTCCATGAACAATATTTTTCAAAAAAAAACTCTTCTCAGGTGGCTGGACCCGGGTGAGATCAAGAAGCTTCTTTGGGCCAAGGGTCGTCTCATGGGACTCACTCGAGACCAAGTCGAGTCCGAACTTCGGGAGATCCTGGTAGTGGAACCTCTGGCGGACGTTGTATGAGGTCCGTCTTGCCGTCAGTAT
>Ga0213922_1000824_pt1 | contig 12855 bp, 18 predicted proteins | sample McNCre2917MG_FD_165060 | JGI IMG/M metagenome (GOLD analysis project Ga0213922, IMG submission 165060) | Freshwater microbial communities from McNutts Creek, Athens, Georgia, United States - 29-17 MG | ecosystem: Environmental > Aquatic > Freshwater > Creek | place: USA: Georgia | collected... | reverse complement strand
AGAAAAAACCCCCAGGAGCGCGAGCCCCTGGGGGTTTCTCTTTGTGGGCGCCAGCCCCCCGGCGCCCGCTCGCGATGATCAGTACCCGTTGCGACGCTTATCCCAGATCGACCATCCGAGCCCTGCCGCAGCCGCGGCGCCGCCGATGACGGCATCGAGGGCTGCGCCGTCGATCCCGTACCGCACGGTGAACCCGCCCGCGATGGCGGTCAGGATGTGCCGGACTACGGCTTGAATGATGGTTGCATTCATGGTCGATTGAGATGAGCTATTGAGCGGGACGCTACCATAGACCCGCCCGCATTGCAACCGAGCGAGCCGGGGGCCGACAATCGGCGCCCGCAAGGAGCGCGCCCGCGATGGACACACACTCACCCGCCGACCAAGTCGAGACATTCGACGCCGACGAAGCCCGGGACGCGCTGGCCCATGCGTCCGTAGTCATCAGTAGCTTTCGATGGAAGCTCCGCGATGCGGGCTACCCGTTCCGCGAGCCCCCCGAGGTCGATGCGCTACTCGCCAGGATCGACCGCATCCTGTTTCCGGAGCTACAGACCCGGGTAACCCGCAAGCGCGAAGGTCCGCGCATCCTGCAAACACCGGCGGCAATCGCCGCCGCTGAAGCCCTGCACCGACTCAGCGCGCAGGGTTGACGATGGCCCGCAATCTGTCCCTTGCGGACAAACTGGCCCTGATCTACACGAGCGCAGGCTCGCAGCGTAACGTCGCCGCACTGACGGGTCTATCTCACCAGAAGGTCGGGCGCATTCTCAAGGGCGAATACGCTCCCGATTCCAAGATCCTGAGCGACCCGGGCCTGCGCGCTGCAATCGATGTCGCGCTGTCGATCCATACCGACATTGCGCGCGCGCAGGCCCGTGCCGATGGTCTGCCGTTCAGTGCGGATCTGCCGGTGTATTACGCGCGCCTGCCGTTCAAGGTCACAAAGAAGGTTGAGTACATTGACCGATTCACGGGCGAAGTGAAGGAAAAGCGCGTCCCTGTAATCGACCCGGCAACCGGAAAACAAAAGGTAGTGAAGGGCGACCGCATCGCCGCGCAAAACACGCATTGGCTATCGAACGAATTGCGCAACGCATGGATTGCAACGACCGTCAAGACAAAGAAGTTCTACGCCGCTAGCGTTGGATCGTTCGTCAATCTCAAAAAGTACAACGCAAAGGCCGATGCCCGTTTTCGAGGCAAGGAGCGCACCGAAAAACAGCAACGCTGGCGCGAGCAACTGAAGGCCCGAGAAGCCGCGCAAAAGCCCGGAGAGCTTGATTCAGCACCCATATTTACAAAGTACGTCGCAGTGGGTCAGGATGGTTTCTCCCCGTTGACCGCGGTCAACAACATCCAGGATCAACTACGCCAAAAGCACGAACCCGCGACCGGCGAACCCGGAACCTTTCTAGCGCAGCAGATCCTGCTGCAACTCGACACACGCCGAATGGAGTCCCCCCGCCATGAAGCAAGCAAAGCCAGCATTCCGGCGCCGCGAAAGAAGGCGCCCCGCAAGCCCCGCTAGGATCGTCGCCTACGATTTTGAGACGGCACCGATTCGCTCGGGCACTCCTCGCCCGCTGTACCTGACCGCTGCCGGTGACGACTGGCGCTATGCGTCGCCCATCCGCACGATGGCGCATCTACATGACCAGCTGGTCGCGCACTTCCTCACCGAGGAGCTGGCGGGCTCGACGTTCGCCGCGTGGAACGGCAACCGATTCGATGCCTACTTCGTCGCCGCCGCCCTGGTCCGGGATCCGGCATGGAGGATCACCCCGTACCTGACAGGATCGCGCGAGCTGCGCGCCCTGGTGATCCACCGGGCCGACGATCCGACGAGCCGCACCCGTAGGTGGACGTTCGCCGACGGCATGGCCATGCTGGGCATTGATTGCACGCTGGACGAGCTGCTGCGCACGTTCGCGCCCGAGCTGCCGAAGCTCGCCGCGCCCGATTGGTCGCGCGGGTTCGATGCGGCCGACCCCGGGCACCGGGCCTACGCGCTGCGGGACTCCGAGGGGCTACACGCCGCGCTGACCCATGCGCAGGACATCCTGATGGCGCACTTTGGCGAGCCGCTGGGCCTGACGATAGGCGGGACCGCCATTCGTGTCTTTGGTGCCAACATCCCAGAAAGAGTGACCATTCGCCCGCTCGAGGATGACGCCGAAAAGCCCGTCCGCGAGTTCCTGAGCCGAGGAGGCTATGTCTTCTGCCGCTCAAAGTATCGGGGGCCGGTCTGGAAATTCGACATCAACCAAGCATACGCCGCAGCCATGCGGGACTGCCTCATGCCCTGCGGCAGCATGATGCACGGCACCTATGCGATAGATCCCGACATCGATACCTACATGATCAGGATCGACGCATGGGCGCCGCCAGGGTCACCAGTGGCGACCGTCCCGTTCTACGTCAAGACCGAAGACAGCCACGGTCGCATCCGCTCCACCTACGCGCGCGGAATCATCCGGGGCGCATGGGTGACGAGCGACGAACACCGGCAACTGGTTGCCGAGGGATGGGAGATCGAGCCCATCGAATGGTGGGCATGGTCCGCGAATTTCCTCATGTCAGATTTTGTCAATCGCCTGGAGCAATTGCGCGCGACCGCGCCAGGGGGTCCACAGTCCGCGATGGGTCGAATGGTGAAGGCACTCGGGACGACCGCCTACGGCAAAACCGCCGAGCGACTCGACGGGATCGAGTACGCATTGTCCGCAGAGTGTCCACCGGGTTTTCTGCCCTGGTACGCCGACGACGACGCCGAGCCCATAGACCATGTCTATTGGAGGTTCGACGACGATAGTAGACCGAAGCCGCACCATCAACCGCAGATTGCAGCATTCATCACCGCATGGGTCCGAATGGTCATGCGTCGCGCAATCCTGATCGATCCCGAGTCCTGGCTATACGCGGACACCGACTGTCTGATGTTCTCGCGCGATGTCACCGCGCACATGGACATCGACCCGCTGCGCTATGGCGCATGGAAAATCGAGGAAGCCGGGGCCGAGTACAGCATCATCGACCGCAAGGTTTACGTCAGCGCAGACGGGCGCAAAAAGGCCGCGCGAGGAATGGACGTTCGCGCGCTGACGGGCGAACATTTTGAACGCTGGTTCGAGGGCAAGGCGCCGCGCCAGGATCAGCTACAGCTAACCAATTTTCTCGACGTCATGCGTGGCGCCGAGATGTACGTTGCCCGCTCAAGGCGCGGGCATTCAACCGAGGAAGACCATGAGCAACACACAGCTACCGCATGAAATCCAGGGCCGCGCGATCCCGTGGCATGAGCTGAACCCTGACGATCTGGCGACAGCCGCCAGGATCGCGCACCGGGCCTGCTCGATGCTCAAAGACCTGATGACCGCGCGACAGATCCCGCTGCTGCCCCATGAGCAACTACCCGAGCCTCGATTGATCGCGATGGACGTCGCGCTGCTGAAACTCAATCGCCGTGACGCAGACCTTTCGCGCCTGCTGAACGCTGGCGCCGACGACTTTATGAGCGACATCATCACCCTGATGACGCACATAAATCGTGTTGACGGCATCGTCAGCCCCCTGATACATTTCCGCTGCGCCAACCCGGCGCGCATCAACTGAGGAAATCGCGATGACAACCAACCAAGCCCCCACGCAGGAAATCGCCCGCAAGATCACGCTCCGCACCTGCGGGCTGACCGTGGACAACATCAAGTCAGCCCTTGCCGACTGCGCCGATGGTGAGTCGATGGAGCTTCTCAAGATCGCAGGGGTGACGACTTCCTGCGCCGTCGGGCAGACCGACAAGGGCGAGTTCATCCGTCTCAATGGCGAGTTCATGGCCGTGAACCAAGTCACCGGCGAGACGTTCGCCGCGTCGCAGACCATCCTCCCGACCTTTCTCGGGCAGATGCTTCAAAGCGCCCTGAGCGCGAGCGAACAAGTGGAATTCGCGCTGTCCATCGTCGCGCGCAAATCTGCCAAGAGCGTGACGGGTTACGAGTTCGGCGCCCGTCCGCTGGTCAACGCCGAGCCCAGCGCGCGACTCGCAAAGCTCCTTGCGGTCACCGGCATGGACAAGCCGCTTGCGCTGGCCGCGCCGAAGGCCGAGGAGGCCGAACCCGCGCCCGCGCCCGCGAAGGGCAAGAAGGCCGCTTGATGCTGGCCTGATCGGCCCCAGAATGCCCGCTGTACGCGGGCATTTTTTTGCCCCTAGAAAGGACACCTATGGCTACCCGAAAGATCCCCGCCGCTACCGATGAGGCAGAAGGGTGGGAAGTCCAGACCGCCGCAGCCGCGCCGCTCGCCCCGGTCGAGGAAGATCAAGAGACGATCATCGACCGTCTACGCTCACTGTCGGGAGACGAGCGCGACCGCATGAGCTGCAAGCTGTACCGGCGCGCCGCTGACGGTCGAGGTCTGGAGTATTGCCAGGACTACACGGTCAGCGAATGGGAGGAAGGCGGAATAGACCGCGTGCGCGCTGAGTGGGGCGCGGGCAACTACGAAGTCCGCATTCACGCGCAGGGACGAAAGGGCGTGCTGTACCGCGACTTGTTCCGCATCGCGCATCGGGCAATCGCGACCCCGGCGCCTGCGCCTGCGCAATCGTCCGAGCTTGCCGATGTCGTTCGTATGCTGGCCGAGGGTCAGCAACGCATTCTTGAGGCAGTCTCCCAGCGTCCGGACCCGACCGCGCAGCTACAGGGAACGCTCGCACTCATGGCGTCGATGCGCGAAGCGATGGGGCTGAATACCCCGCCGCCGCCGCCCCCGCCTGCGAGCGACCCCGCCGCGATGCTGGGGCAACTGGTCGGCGCGATCAAGACGCTGAGAGAGGTCGCCGCCGAGGTCAACCCGCCCGCCGAGGCGCCCGACGACAACCCGATGGCGATGCTGCCGAAAGTCCTGGATCTGGTGAAGGTGGGCATGAGCCAGGGTCAGGGCCAGCCCGCCGCGCTGCCCGCGCCACCCGTGCAACCGTTGGACATCCCGCAGTCACTGCAACAACCGGACGACGACCCCATGAACATCCTCAGACTTCGCAAGCAATTGGGCGAGATGATCGCGATGGCCGCGCGTGGTGAGCCCCCGCAGAAGGGGGGCGAATACGCCGCTGACAACTTGCCCGACGAGCTGCTGCCGCATCTCGCGCGTCCCGACTTTTTCGGGTTTCTCAAGATGGTGCACTCGGGCTGCGCCGCGCACGAGCCCTGGTTTGTCGCCGCGCGCGATCACTGCATCAAACTGTTGAGCGAGCCCGAGCCGATCAAGGCAGGCGGAACCGACTGACGCGACAACGCGACCCCGCGCCGCTATCATGGCGCGGGTGTACTCCGCACCCAACGTCCAACTACGCGCCCGCACTGTCCCGACCCCGTCGGGCAATGCGGGCGTTTTCGCGACCATCCGCGCAATGCGCGCCCTGGTCAACGAACGCAAGGCCGATCCTCGCGTCATCGAGGCCGCGACATCAATCATCTGGTGCGCGCCCGAGCGCGACGAGCTATGCGAGGTCGAGGCACTTCACGCCTACGTCCGCGACTCGATCCGCTACGTTCGCGACGTCCACGCGCTGGAGACGCTGACCGACCCCGTCGTGACGATGGCCCGCAGGGTCGGGGATTGCGACGATCAAGCGACCTTGCTCGCCGCGCTACTTGAGGCAGTGGGCTACCCGACGCGATTCGTGATCGGGGCTTTCGCCGCCCCGGGCGCATGGGACCATGTGTGGCTTCAGACCTACGCCGCTGGCGTCTGGATCGACGCTGACCCGACCGAGCATCAGCCGCTGGGGTGGCAACCCCCGGCGCCGCTGTCACTGTGGATCGAGGGGGGCGTATGAACGACGCCGCCGTGGTCGACTGGAATATCGGCAATGCGCCAGGACCGCGAAACATCCCGGCGAATCTGATTTATACCGATTCGCTGTATTGGAAATGGAACGACGCGCGCTGGATTGATTGGGGCGTTGATTTTGAAGAACTCAAATATCCAATCAATGATCTGTGGGAAAAGCTGATTCGTCAGGCCGGATTTTCTGGTGAAGTCTATCAACCCAAAATCTACCAAATCCAAAACGAATGGGGATTTTGGGAAGATGCCGGAACTTCTGGGTTGACATACACCCCAGCCGCAAAGTCTGCCATTGATGGATTGCGCGCGCGTGGTTTCGACTTGGCGCGAAAGCACCCCGACCGCCGCACCTATAACACCTACTGGGGTTTGTTCACCCCGGATGGAAAGGTGCAGGACATCAAAATTGAAGGTGACGATGGCGCAGGCAATTTGCTGAAAATCGCCCTGTTCATGTCGCCAGTGTGGGCTGGCCCGCTCGCATCGCTGCTGAACGTGCCGACTCCCGTGGTGTCGGCAGGGATCAAACTGGCAACCGGTGCCGACCCCGGGAAGGTTCTGGTTTCGACGCTGGCGCCCATCGCCGTAGATGCGGTACTGCCCAGCGTCAGTGTCCTGCCAGACACCAGCATCGGTCCGATCCTGCCCCCCGCCGAATGGCTGGATGCGCCCTTCGCCGGGCCGGTCATGCCCGGGTTCGATGTCGATCCGGGCTTTGTGGTCCCGACGCTGCCGGTCGCCGCTGACACCGTCACCGCTGCCGAGCTGCTGACCGCGCCCGCGCTGCTGCCCGAGCTGGACCCCATCGAGACGCTGGGGCCGTCCATCGAGCCCCCGCCGCCGACTGTCCAGGTCGAGGCCGAGCCCATTCCTGGAGATGATGAAATGACGACTTGGCAAGAGCGCGCCGCCGCGATGCGGGCACGATTCGGGCAGGCAACGATTGCGACCGTAGAGGCGCCGACTGTCCCTATCGAGGCAACCCTCGAACCCGTCGCGATCCTTGAGCCCGTCGCGCCGCCGCCCGAGCCCATCGTCTACCGGGGGGAGCCGTTCTGGCGCCAGTGGGGGATCGTCAACCCGTTCGCAGCCGATCCGTATGCTTCGCTGGAGACTCCAGCCGCGCCCGTCGAGGCAACCCCCGCGCCCGTGGTCGAGCTGCCCGCCATCGAGACGATGGCGCCGATCCCGACAATCGACGCCGCGCCGCCGACCATCGAGCCGGTCGAGGTTTTCACGCAACCCGTCGAGGTGCCCAAAATGGATGACGAGTTTTTCTGGAGAGGCGCCGAGGTCGAGGCGCCCGCATTCGATGTCGATTTTTCGGACCCGTTCGCGGGGCTCGAGATTCCAGAGTTCGATGTCAGCATTCCCGAGTATGGAGACGACATCTACACGACAGCATGGGACGCCGACCCCATCTATGGCCCGCCCATCCCCGGCGAAACCTACCCGCCCGCGTATGACGTGGTCACCGTTGACGACGCCGCGCAGCTACCCGCCGACATCCTGGTCGGCGGCAGTGGCGGGGGCGTGGTCGAGGTGGGTGGCAACTTCGCGCCGAATCCGGACCCCGGAAACCCGGGATTGTCTGTCGGCCAGGTTCTGCGAGACGCCAACGGGATCATGTTGGAGGCACTGAAACTGGTCGATTCGTACCGGCGCCTGGTCAACCCGCAACCGCCGAACCGCGTGGTTCAAGCCCGCGTCGGTTCGTCAACCGTGCGCGCGACGCCGGACGGAATGATCGTGACGGTCGACGCATCGGGCCGCACCGTGCGGACGAAGCCGCCCGTTGGACAACCGCAGATGACGACCGACGGTAGCATGATCGTCAACAATGGTGACGGGACGTACACCAGCATCAGTCCGTCCGGCGCGATGGCGACGAACCGCTACCCGACAACCGGCGCCGCCGCATCGAGCAACTACACGACGCCGCTGCTGATCGGTGGCGCAATCCTGGCTATCGTGGCATTGACGAGGTGAACATGGAAGACATCGAATATCCCATCACGACATCGGTCCCAACCTACGGCACCGCCGCGACCGAGGAACGGAATTTCGTTCCCGCCATCGAGAACGTGGCCCCCGGGATCACCGAGATCGCCAACCAGATCGCCGTAGAAGGCGAGTCCTGGATCTCGGCAATCTCGCGCGCGATGACCACGGTCGCGATGGCGGACTACCAGAGGCGCATTCTCAATGCCCAACTGGAGCGCGCCCGTCAGGGTCTGCCCCCGCTGCAACCGAGCGAGTACGCGCCCGCGATCAACGTGGGCCTGAGCCCGCAGACCCGAAACCTGCTGATCTACGGCGGGATCGCCCTGGTCGCCGTGCTGCTGCTGCGCCGCAGGGGCTGACGTGGACCCGCAAGCCCCGGTCCCCGTGCGGGATCAAGTCTGGGACGCGCTACAGACCGCATTGACGGTCTGGGGCGCCTACAGCCTCTTTGTGCAGGTGATGCAATGGACACGCAGACGTTAGGGGATCGCTGGGGTGGGGAAGCCGTGCCCGCGGCAACGTCGCCATTCGCGATGGACTACTACCGCCAGAAGGCGGTGGAGTTCCAAGAGCTGATCATCGCCCTGGATCGCAGCTACTGGGCCGCATCGGGCGCACTCGGCACCGGCGCGCTGGACGCGACGACCGCCGCCGCGCTCGAGGCCGCGCTGTCGGACTACGAGTCCCGACGCACGACGCTGCGGGTCACTGCCGAGGCGATCAACGCGGGCGCCGCCGCGATCAATGCGCTGGGCGGACGGTTCCCGTCCCTCAGCATTCCGGGGACGCTGGGCCTGCCCCCACTGGTCGCGCCCGCCGCCCTGGTCGCTGCCATCGGCACCGCCGCCGCCCTGATTGTGTGGGGCTCGCAATGGATGTCTGGGGTCAACGACCGACTGCGCCGCGCCCAGGTGATCGACGCCGCGACCCCCGAGCAACGCGCGCGCATCGTTGAGGCGATGGCAGATTCTGACAATGCGGTTTCGGTCGCGAGTGGGAGCTTTCTTGCGTCACTCGCGCCGACCGCAAAATGGATTGCCATCGGCATCGGGGCGTTTCTGCTTTATCGGGCCTACAGCAACCGCTGAAGGCCCGATGATGCGCAGACATTACCGCGAAAATCTCGAGTTTCGTCACGCGTGACGCTATGGCCCGAACCAATCCTCGCCCCAAACTTTACGCATCGGCCGCCGAGCGACAGGCCGCGTATCGCGAGAGGTTCGCGACCATCGAGGTGCGCCTGGATCCGACCACGGTGGACACGCTGACCCGCATCGCCCAGACCCTCGATGTCCCGCGCGTGGCCGTGATCGAACAGGTGATCAAGCATGGTCTGCTGAACAGGGATTGGTTCAAGCTCGGCCTACGCTCCGACTTGAAATCGAAGGTCACCATGCAGGGCGCGCGCGTGGTGCCGAAGACCCGCGCCGCGCCGAAGGTCTGACCATGCCGCTGAAGCGACCCGTGACGCTCGCGCAGGCTCGCCGCTGGCCCGCCGCTGCGAAGCGCAGGGAGAGTTTCTGCGCGCGCATGGGGGGTATGCGTAAGGTTCTGACGGGCGACGAAGCCGCGCGCGATCCCGACTCGCCAATCAACCGCGCACTCGCCGCTTGGGACTGCGACAAGCCCGAAGGGTTGAAGCGCGAACACGTATCGAAAGGGATTCGACCGATGAGGATCACGAAGGCAAAGGTGGGCAGCGAGACGCGCAAGCCCGCCGCGAAGAACCCCGCCAGAAAGACCGCCGCGAAACCCGCCGCGAAAACCTCGCGCAAAGCCGCGACGAAGGTCTACGCAGTCCACAAGGTCGGAATGCGTACCCCCATCGCGGTTTTCGCGACCCGCACCGATGCGGTGGATTTCGGCCAAAACTGGGCGAACGTCCACAAGATGCCCGTCCAGGTGATCGAACAATGAGCGGGGGCGTCCCTCCGTCCAGCCGCGCCCGTGGCCGCGCCCGTGGGCGCAACGACCTGGAACGCGCCGCTGACCTGTACGAGCGCTTCACGGGTCACGATGTCAGCCAGGGTCAGCGTGTCCAGGTGCCCGAGCTGCCGCGCGTCGCCGCCGTGATCGGGGAGTGCGATGGGCTGCTTTACACGACGGTCCGCGATGGCAAGACCGAACGCTACATCCACAAGTTCCGCAAGGCGGACAAACCGCTGCTTTGCGTCGCGCCTGACGGGCGGCAGATCCTGCTGGTGGGCGGCAGGTATCGGTTCACCGAGGCCGGCATCGTGGACGACTCGGACAAGAAACACGCGCACCTTGTTTGACACCGTCGCCAATGTGCGATAGATTTTCTGCAACCCTGCGGGTCCGTCGATAGGCCCGCGCAATCGAGGAAGCCAAAATGGCCGAGATGCTCCTGATCAACCCGCGCCGCCGCAAGGCCCGCCGCAATCCCGCGAAGCGCACCGCCGCGCAGCGCGCCGCCACGCGGCGCATGATCGCCGCGAACCGCTCGCGCTCGAATCCCGCGCGCCGCCGCGCGCGTCGCCGCAACCCCGAGATGCCCGCCATCGTCTCCATGAATCCGCGCCGCCGTCGCATGGCCCGTCGCTCGAATCCCGTCCGCATGATCCGCCGTCGCCGCAATCCCGCGATGCTGGGCGGCTTCAGCTTCCGCAGCGTCGTGTCCGCGATGCAGGATGCACTGGTGCAAGGTGGCGGCGCCGTCGCGATGGACCTGCTGCATGGGCAGATCAATCGATTCCTGCCCGCGATGCTGCAACGCACCCCGGGTCAAGTGGGCCTTGGCGACGTGGTGAAGGCCAGCATCACCGTCCTGATCGGCACCGCGCTGAAGGGTCCGACTCGGGGTCTGTCGATGAAGGCCGCTACGGGCTCGCTCACCGTGCAGGCTTACGACATCGTCAAGAACCTGCTGCCCAGCACGATGCAACTGGGCTACATGACCCCGGGCGTCATCACGCAGGGCGCCAGCCGCGTCGGCCCGAACCGGGGGATCGTCGGTCGCTACGCCGCGCCCGGTGGCCCGACGCCGATGCTCAACCGCTACACCGCGCCGGGCGCTACCGCGCTGCTGAACGGGCGCAACATGGCCCGCGTCCGCGAAGGCGTGACGATCCGCTGAACCAACAACCTTCCAGAGAAAGACCATCATGGATGTGAGCATCACCGACTTTGCGTCGAACCGGGTCACGAACCCCGGGCAATCGGAAATCGTCCGGCAACGTCTGTACGACTACCAGCTCTACCCCGCCGCCGGTGCCCAGCAACTGAGCTTCTTCCAAGCCCCCATCGGCCAGGGTGTGACGACCGCCATCGGCGCAACCGTCGGCGCCGCGAAGTCGCAATGGGACACCAACATGGAACTCGGCGGGCAACTTCCGTCGGGCAAGAGCTACCTGATCGAGTCCATCGAGGTTCTGTTCCTGCCGGGTGCGAGCGCCGCCGCGAACACCTACACGACCGCGAACCTCGGACAGTTCGCCGCCGTCGCCGCGCTGGCAGTGACCGCTGCCATCCAGGACGTTCAACAGTTCTACCAGACCGGCATGCTGGAATTCAACGTGCTGTCGAAGAACTACCTGCGCGAGACGCCGCTCCTCTGTTTCCCGCCGAAGGCGCATCAGAGCCTGGACGCCGCGCTGGCGACCAACTCCGCGACGACCGCGGAGATCGGCGCCACGCTGAACAAGGCGGCAGGGCGCCCGTACTACATCGAGCCCAGGATTACGTTGCAACCAGCCGTCAATTTCGAGGTGTTGCTGCGCTGGCCCGCACTGGTCCCGACCATCTCGACCTTCAATGGTCGTGTGGGAGTGATCCTGGACGGCTACATGCTCCGCGCCAGCCAGTAAGCCCCGCGCGCGGGCGCAATCAACCCGCGCCAGGGGTGACCCCGGCGCGGGTTTTTCATTTCAGACACCGGAGAATTCATCATGATGGGTGGCGAAGGAAACAACCACTATTCCCTGCTCGACTTGCAGGCATTCGCGAATCAACTGTACGGGGGGCGCCCGATCGTCCTGGTGCCCTACGGGTACACCGTCACTTTCACGGGTCTGGCGCCTGCCGCGACCCAGACGCAGCAACTCAGCATCACCGCAAACGCAGATTTCATCTGCACCGGGCTGAAGTACCGCGCCAGCATCGGCACGGCAGAAACCGTCAGCAACAAGACCGCCGCCTACATTCGTGTCCTGATCACCGATTCGGGCACGAACGAACAGTTCACGAACGCGCCGGTCGACATCGAGAACTACGCGACGAACGGCGCATCGCAAGTGGGTGGGTTCCCCTACCCGCGATTCGTGAGCGGTCGAACCGCGCTGACCATCACCGCGACGAACTTCAGCGGCGCCGCAGCGCAGACCTACACCTTTGATCTGTACTTCGAGGGTGTCCTGGTCCGCACCTACTCCGCAGTCTGATCCGAGGGCGCATCATGCGATTCCCGCCCGTGCGCCCGATGCCGACCATGCAGCCGTGGTCGGCGCCGCAGACCATTGAGGCTGTGCCCGAAGTCCGCACCATGCGACCGGCCATTGCGTCGGGCGCCGTGGTGCAGGCATCGAACTCGACCGCCGTGCGCGAGGCGCATCGATATGCACAGATAAACGGGTCCGTGGTGTTTGCGATCACGACCGCAAGCCAGCTAGTGCTGGCGGCGCCGCAAAACTACCGGAATATGCTGATTCTGCGCAACGTCTCGGGGTTTCCGATCAATATCGATTTTGGGCGTGATGCGGACACCAATTCACCAATCCAATTGGTTGCGAATGGCGTCCTGGTTTTCGATACCGTGGTCCCGCAAGACGACATCTTCGCCATCGGGATCGGGGGCACCGCGACACTGTCGATGGGCTTCAGCAATCTCAACTTCTTGGGGCCGGTCGAATGAGACGCACCCGCTCCGGTGCCCAAGGGGCCGCGCTGCTACTGGGCATCGCGGCCCTTTTCCTATGGGGACGCAGCGCCCGGGCATCAACCAATCCGCGCCCAATCATCGAGGTCTACGACGAGGAAGGGAAC
>Ga0213922_1000819_pt1 | contig 12921 bp, 33 predicted proteins | sample McNCre2917MG_FD_165060 | JGI IMG/M metagenome (GOLD analysis project Ga0213922, IMG submission 165060) | Freshwater microbial communities from McNutts Creek, Athens, Georgia, United States - 29-17 MG | ecosystem: Environmental > Aquatic > Freshwater > Creek | place: USA: Georgia | collected... | reverse complement strand
GTAATTATAAGGTTTTTCTTACCATATCCTGCTACAGCAAGTTCAATAACAAAATTATCGTTATTTACCTTTCTGACGTTGTATGGAGGAAAACTCGTTGAGTTTGTTTTTACTAGTGATTCTAGATTTTCAAATAATGAGTCCCACCCAATCATATATGGATGATTCATTAGTGCATTTAGATTATTCATTTTTTGCTCCTTTTAAGCGAGTTAAATTCACATCCCATCAGGCAATGTGTACCTATATTTTACCCCGATTTTTGTTTAAGTTACCGTTTCGTTACCTAAATGTTATCATTTTGTTATATTATATTCCCACAAAATGTTAATGTATTTTTTCTTATTGCAAAGCTTTTGCAAGTCTATTTTCACAAAATGTGAATGGGATTTTAATTTGTATAATACACGATTTTGAGAACGATCATAGAAAAAAGTTAGTGCGCCCATATGTGATGAGCCTCACAAAAAAATATTCACGCCACAGGGAAAATGTGTCAAGAAATGTCAGTACCCTATGCTAGGTTAGTCCTATAAGCAGTTGAGAGTGAGCCTAGCAAATAAGCCCGATAGGGATGAGCCTAGCAAATAAATCTCAACACAACGAAAGGTGACTCTATGAATGAGTTAGCACTTGAGAACATCACCTCTACTAAGTGTGTAGAGTGTGGCGATAAACTAACGTCTTGGGAAACATCAGGCTATTGCATTATCTGCGAACCTGATGAGTATGACATCTAAAAATGTCAGTGCCTACTGATAAGGTATAACTACTACTAGAAAGGGGTTAATGTGTTTGACTCACTCACTGCACCGTTCACGTCTATGTTTCATCTAATCGTTAATGTGTGTATCTTCTTCGCTGTTGTTATCGTCCTCGCTATTGTTGGGGTATTGGTAGCACTACCACTAGCCGCGAAACTATTCGCGGTACATCTTGGCAAGACTATCGTTATAGAGGGTAGCAAGGCTATCAACGAGGTACTAGCCGAACAACGCAAGACACTAACCGAAAGGAACTACTATGTTTAACTCACTCGTTGTATGTGTTGACGGTATGCGCATTGTCTATGAATGTCACTCATACAGTCAAGCCCTCGAAATCCTAGCAGGACAATATGAGGTTAGCCCACAGATTGACTCTTTCGAGCTAGTCTAGTGCGTTGGTGTGGGGTGTGTACTATAGCACCTCACACCGACACCATGCACATCTGTGTATATCCTGTGGATGACGGGGCGACCCCTAGATCGTGGATTTGTCAATTAAGAAACGTGTGATGTGTTTCACAGAAATAATTTGAGAAACATTCCAAATGTACCTGAAAATGTCTGACCTATCTGCTACGCTGAAAGCATAGATAGAAAAAGAAAGGATAGGTGGTCATAATGACAAACCTAGAACTAGGACAAAAAGTCCGTATCACATACACCCAACCATTCAACGGTGCTGGTGCACCTCGTTGGAAAGTAGGCGAGGTTGCCAAGGTAACGCCTAAGTGGGTGTTACTATCAGGACATAGGGGTGGTTGGCTACCTCGTGAGGGTATCCTTACCATTAGCAAATGGTAAAAATTGTCAGACCCCTCTGCTATTGTAATACCAACGAAAGGAAACACTATGGACTACTTAGACCTAGAGACCGTAACCAATACCAAGTGTGCTGTGTGTAATGACACGCTTGCAGATTGGGAAGAGCGCGTATGTATTCTATGCGAGGTAGATGCAGAATGATACTCTTCCTAGTTATCTTATCCCTATTCGTAATCGGTGCTCTTAGCACATACAAAAAATAAAGGACAACAATGAACACTTATTCAATCAACGTAAACTTTTCTTCAAATGGTTTTGATGTAAACCTATTCAATCAGTTAGACGTGTATTTCTCTTATAATCTTATTGCCGTTGCTGTTATCGCTGTTATCGGTTTGCGTATTCGTAAGGTTATAAAAGATAAGAAGCGTAATGAAACTCTTAGCCAGACTACCGCCAAAGTTCAAGATGACTGGGACTTGTAACGCTTGACAAAAGCCCCGAAAGGGGGCGACCCGAAAAGCTGATCAAAGTCAATTACGACACGCCCAAAAATTGCCTGGAATTTTGTGGGATTGCTCACAAAATAATTTGCGACACGCCCAAGAATGTACCCAAAAATGTCCGACCTATCTGCTAAGGTAGGTACTACCAACAACGAACGGAGACACTATGTCAAACGCAACGACACTTCAGAACCTACTACTCGGTGGCGCAATCGTTACCCCTAAGTCAGGTACACTCATTGAGAACATTCACACCGTAGAGTCTAAGGGCTTAGATGTGTACGTTATCGGTGGCGAAACCGTCACACAAAATTGGAGTGGTAGCGTTACACGCCGTGAGCGTTGGACAACAATCGAATTAACCGATTACTAAAAATGTCCGACCCTAATGCTATGATGAAATCAACAACAATGAAAGAGGATACTATGACAAAATGTTCCTACTGCCCTAACCCTGCTACCGAAATGGTATCTGATACCGTTGGCTTCTGTGTAGAGTGCAATCCATTCTGCGCTGACTGTGGCAATCTTGACTGCGACTGCACCTGCTACCTGTAAGGGGAAAAATAAAATGATGACACGCAAAGACTACATCTCAACCGTAAAAATTCTGAACAGCGCAATCGCTGACTCAAATAAAGAGTGGGGCGAAAACTCACACGATGCATACGTTGCGATTGAAACCGTAATGCTAATGGCAGAAAAGTTTGCAGAACTTTTTGCAAATGACAATTCAAATTTCAATGAAGAAATTTTCTTCAACGCATTGGAGGCATAAATGTTTTATGTTCATAATTGGATAGATACATTCCAAACTTGGTTCATGCTGATTGGAATGGGTAGCGTAGTGTATTGGCTAATCAAGTTCAACAAGCGTTGACAAAGCCCCCGAAAGGGGGGCGACCCGAAATCTCAGCTTTTGTCAATTACGAGATGATCAAAAATTGACGGACTTTTGGGTGTGTCGCTACAAAAAATGTCTGACCTCTATGCTAGGCTAGACTCATCAAGCCGTTGGTGATGAGCCTAGCAAATAAACCGAGCAATCGGGTGAGCCTAGCAAATAAGCACCAACACTACTCTAGGGGTCACTATGGTTATCTGCCAAAACTGCCGTTCCGTTCACCGCTATGTTGAAAGCAATGTAATTTATTTTTCAGATACTCATACCACATACCTATGTGATTTGTGTATTCATACTGAGCAACAGTATTTGTGGGAACAAGCACCTGCACTCCGCATTTGTAATGAGTGCAAGGGTAGCAATGAGTTCAATAACTGGTGCTTCACTTGTCTTGCAGAAAAAATGTTTTGGAGTATGAGAGTTTCATAGTTGACACGCTCCCCAAAAAGGGGTCGCCCCCTAGCTCCCAAAGATCGAATTACGACACACTTTAAAAAATGCCAGAAATGTCAGTCCCCTGTGCTATGTTTATCTCATGAGCAAAATGTCTGAAGCGTACCTTGACCAAATCCTATCTGAAATGGAGTTGCCAATGTTTCAAAAAACATCTGCCCCCGATTGGGCTGGCTTTGATGACCACCTTGACGAGTGCCAATGCCAATGGTGTGACCCTGAGTTTCATCTTGAAATGGCTATGGATTGGGACTTAGCCTTTGAGTTAGAACCACCATTCTAAACACTTGACACCAGACCCCGAAAGGGGTCGCCCCCTTTTGATCGTTTTGTCAAGTTACGACACGCTATTATTTTCACCGAAACTATCTAGAAAATGTCAGTCCCATGTGGTAGGTTATACCTATGAATGATTACCTCGCAAAATACCGTCAGATTGTTTCACTAGCCACGACAGCACAAATTGAGTCTGCCGTCTCGTGGTATTTTGAGGCAGAACTAATCGCGCAAGATGTAACGCGCATACTTAATGCTCGTGGCATAAAGGCAACACTTGAAACAGGCGCGTGTGTTGTGTCGTCATTCTCACCTCGTCAGCGTTGGTCACGCAATGTTGTTCAAGCGTTAGAGTTTGCTCATGGTGGACAGCCAACAGGCTTAAAGAATAATCTACGCATGGCAGAAAAATCATTAGTGCAAGGCTTTGACGCTCTTAAAGGTTTAAAGACTAATGCGTTCGCTCGTGCAATCGCAGGTGATGAGACAGCAGTAACTATTGATGTGTGGATGTGTTATGCAGCAGGACTAGATACTAACGCACCTAACAAAACACAATACCGCGAAATGTCTCACGCGGTTAATGTTGTCGCTAGTGAAATTGGTTTATCACCTCGCGCAACACAAGCACTAATCTGGATTATTTTTAGGGGGTCAGCACTTTAATGAAAATTATTTTTTGGATTCTAATCGTATTACTAATTCTAGGTGGATGTACAGCCTCGTAACTTGACAACAAGCCTCGAAAGGGGTCGCCCCCTGCAAGGGGCAGATCCAATTACGAAACCCCCAAAACATCACCGAAAATGTCAGACCCCTATGCTATGCTAAAAGCATCAACCTACTTCAAGGAGCCTCTATGTCAGAGTTTTACACCGCAGAAACAATCCAGTCAATCCGTGAGGCTGAACTAGAAATGGAGCAATACCAGATGATGTTAGACAAGTATGACCCATACGCAGATGTTGATGACGAGGTTTGCTCGTACTGCGAAGATGAAGAAGTGGACTGCCAAGAATGTGGTGGCACTGACTATGACTATCTAATTGACTCATACGTTGAGGGTTCTTTATTTGGTTGGGACTCATAGTCCCAGCCCCCAAGGGGGGCGACCCCATCTTGGGGTCAAAGTCAAATTACGAACATTAAGAAATTCCACGAGAAATTGCCGAAAAATGTCTGACCCCTGTGCTATGCTGGAAGCATCACAACGAATAAAGGTGGCTTGAATGAAAACTCTAAACACAGCAGATTACCTAACCGCACACCGCGCATTGCGTGAAGCAAAGTATCCACACCTATCGGATACAGCAGACCTATCACTTCAGGTTATCCTGACTGTGTGCATTGAGTTTGAAATGGGCTTTGATGAAATCCAATCACGACTAGACAATAAGACCTATGAAATGGTTGCAGAATTGTCAGACCTATGTGCTAAGGTGTAACTATGAATTACACACCACAACCTGCAACACCGCAACAGTTACAGGCACGTTTGGAACTTCGCCGTTCCAATGCAAGCGCACCACACAAAAACAAAAAGGCTTACACTCGTAAAGTGAAGCATAAAGGAATGGGATACTAATGGGACACAACTTCGCTACTGAATTATCGGCTATGGACACTATGCCTATTGAACAGCAAATCAATCTGCACTTGCAGTATAACTTCTATCCGCCAGTACCATCGTCTATGGTTCAGGCTTGTGTTGAAGCAATTAACGCTTATTGGAATGAGGACATCTATGCGATGATAGAAATGCCTCAAGGTGTTGAGTATCGTGGCAGTAACTATGCACCTGCTCACGCAATCGTTGAGCAACACCGACTTGATGCGTGGCTAGATACTGATGATGACTACTTCGAAGAGTATGAGTACCAAGATTATGAGCACCAAGATCTAGATTAGGGCTTGACAAGCCCCCCGAAAGGGGGCGACCCCAGCTTCGTAAAAATTCTTTTACGAAACACCCAAAAAACCACCGAAAATGTCTGACCCTTGTGCTAAGATGATTACATCATCAACCGAAAGAGGCAAAATGTTCACACTTCATAACCCTGTAAAGTCCGAAGACCTACGTTCATACGTTGTTACCTCACACGCTTGCCCAATGTGTGGCAGTACCGCATCTATTGAGATACCATCACACAAGTTATTTGAATACAATCAGGGTGCGCTTGCACATCAGGTTCTTAGTGACTTTGATGCAGATGTTCGTGAGCGTTTCATTAGTGGAACTTGTTCCCCTTGTTGGGACTCACTCTTCTCATTCGATGAATAAATGTCAGACCCCTATGATAAGGTGTAACCTATGTGGATAGAAAATGTAGTCTGTACCCCAGACCAAACGGAATTGTTTTTCTCTGAACTGAAAAGCAAAGTAGCAAAAGCAAAAGCGATTTGTGCCACCTGCCCAGTCGCTCAAGAGTGTTTAGAGTTTGCTCAAAGCACAGAAATTGAATACGGAACATTCGGTGGATACACCGCAGATGAAAGGAAACAACTTGTTTCAAACTAATTTGATAGTAACATTCAAGAGTGGCGAGACTGAAAAGTTTTTAGACATTCACCCAGATGTTCAGTTAGAACTTCAAGACGGTATGCTGACATTTGAAAATGTAACAGGTAGCGGTATCTGGTACATTCCAGCAGACAACATTCTTTATTTTGAAACAACTTGCGAAAAGGTAGGAGCATAATGGATACAAGAGAACTATACAGAGAACAAGAGTTTATGTTCGTTGATGAGTGCAGCGAATGGATTGCTCGTGATTACTATGGTAATGACATTCAAAGTTTACTAAACGTATTTGTTGAAATGCGTTACACCGCCAACGAATGGATTGAACGTGCAAAAGAAAATGGCATTATAATTCCTCTGCATTGGAGTGATGAGGTTTGACAAAGCCCCCGAAAGGGGGCGACCCCAAAACTTGACAAATGTCAAGTTTACGAAGTGTGATTTAACTCACGGAAATGTACGGAAAAAAGTTTAAAAAAACTATTCACAATGTCAGTCCCTTAGTGTATAGTAGGTACTACAAGATAGGGAACAATCCCATAAAGAAAAGAGAAGCAAATGGCTAAGAAAATCCAAGCCCCAACTGTTGGCTCACAGTTCAAGACTCTAAAGTCTGGTGTGTCAGGTACAGTTCAGGAAGTAATCAAGAACGCAACAGGTTCATACCGCGTTCGTCTTGATGTAGACGGTCAAGACCGTTGGACGACTGTAAAGTAGTCTGATTGTGAGGGTCTGCCAGAAATGTCAGACCCTCGTGATAAGATTATTTCACACCTACAAAAGGAGACCCAAATGGGATTAGACATGTACCTACGAGCAAGTGAATACATCTCACGCAACGATTGGGGTCGTGATGAGAATGGTGACATTCTTGACACACCTAACGAAGCATTTAAGGCAATCGTTGAAGCATTTGAAATGCAAGACATTATTGACAAGACTGGCTTTGCTGGTATCTCCGTTGATTTCCCAATGGGTTACTGGCGCAAGGCTAATCAAATCCATAACTGGTTTGTTGAGAATGTTCAAGACGGTGAAGATAATTGTGGTTCATACTATGTAACTCGTGAACAGTTAGAAGAACTAAAAGATTTATGTGTTCAGGTTCTTGCACATAAAGAATTGGCAGAAGATTTATTGCCAACAGGTTCAGGTTTCTTCTTTGGCTCAACAACTTATGATGAATACTATTATCGTGACTTGAAAGACACTATTGAAATTATTAACCGTTGTCTTGAAAGTAAGTTTAGTGGTTTTGAATACCAATCATCTTGGTAATAAATAAACTTGAGTGGGGCAGATGAACAGTTGCGTTCGCTGAATAGGATTGAAATCTGCAGACTAAAAATCCGTTCCCCACTCATCCCTGGTCTGGTGGCTCAGTTGGTTAGAGCACCGCCCTGTCACGGCGGAGGTCGTGGGTTCAAGTCCCATCCAGATCGCAATGCCCCCAAGAATGGGGGCGACCCCCAGAGCTTCCTGTTTACGAAGCATTAAGAAATTGCCGAAAATTTCACGAAAACACTCTAGAAATTGTCAGACCTTTGTGGTAGTGTATACACATAACCTACTAAGAAATGAGAAACAAAATGGGTGCAAGAGTAAACTTTATTTTTGATGACGGTTCCGATAGCCTTGTCGTACTCTATTCACATTGGGGTGCAGACCGTTGGCAAGATGACCTTGCAGGTGCATTGTTCCACGCAGAAAAGCGAAAGGGTGACTACTCATACTTTACTCGTATGGTTATCTCTTTCCTCATTCAAGAAGAAGTTCTTGAAGAAACTGGCTATGGTATTTTTGCAATCAACCGCGCTGAAATAAACAGCCTACTCTTTGATGATGTTATTATCCTTGACCTACCAAATGAAATGCTTATCAAAGACGGTGAAGAGTATTCGTTTTATCAAGCAAAGGTAGGTTTCTAAATGGAAAGCAAAATACTATTGCTAATCTGCGTTGATTGTGGTAAGGTTCTTGTAGAAGAAAGCCATAACTGCGTTTCATACACACCGACCTTTGAGAGGGTAGAGAATGAGTTACACTAAGCGAGCATTAGAAGAAATTCTAATGGAATGGTATCCAGACGGAAACTACACAGAGTCCCAGTTATGGGAAGCCATCGCAGAAGCAGATGGTTGGGAACGTGACTACTATGAAGATGGTGATTTGACAGAATGGTTATAAATAACGGTACAGAACTTGTTATAACAGGTGTCTATAAGAATGGTGTGAGGATTTCACCACCACCCACTTGCCTCAAATGCGAAAAAGAATTGGATTGGCTAGAAGAATTTTTTGGGTGTGATGTTTGTGTCTAATCTATTTGATGATGTAATAAATGAAGAAGTGCTTGATAGCCTATCTATCACCGAACTAAACCTACTAGCAGAAATACTAAAGGACGTGAAGTAATGCAGTACCACTATGTTGTTTGTTATGATGAAGATACAGATGAGTTCAGCATTGACATTGATACAACTATGGCAAGATTTGACAACTTTTTTGCCTTTGATGTAGTTAATCAAGAGTGGGTATACCTTGATGAACTAATGGAAGCAGATTATTCAGACTATGAAGATTTGCTTGCAGAAAAGTTGAGGGCATAGTGAATACATTTGTAATGGTATTATTTATCCTACTAGGAACAGGGGCAATCTCTGCTCTACCGTTTTGGTCTGAAAGAGTTGAAAGAAAGTGGGACGATGATGAGTTTTAAATTAGTTGATCAGCTATCAGGTTATCAAATGGAACCAGGGGATTTTATTTTAATTCCTGGTGAAGTAGAACCTGTACAAATACAAAGCATTGATATTCTAGAAAATGGATATCAGTTAAATTACTTAGATGAATATGGTGATGAAACCCTAAGTGTTCGTATTGATGATGAGATCTTATTAGACTTTTATGTATTTGATGATGAGGACTGAGGGGTCGCCCCCTTTTTCGTGATTTGTCAATTACGAAACACCTAAAATTTCACGGAAGTTTCCTAAAATTAGTATTGAAAATGTCTGACCAATCTGGTATAGTTATCTTATCAAATCAACTTAGGAGAAAAAATGGCAGATGCAGTTGAAATTATCAACGGTGTAGGTTCTTTCGCTTCATTGCGTGAACCAGCATGGCATGGTCTTGGCACAGTCGTGCAAGAGGAAATGTCTACAAGCGAAATCATGAAAATCGCAAACTTGTCTAACTGGAATGTACGTCTTGAGGACATTCCACTATCTGACGAATACACAATGAACAAGCCAGCCTTTATGGTTGTGCGTGACCACCCAGAGGACAAGCACCCAGATGTGCTTGCTGTTGTTGGAGACCGTTACCAAGTTTTGCAGAATGAGGAACTATTTAGTTTTGCTGACTACTTGCTAGACGGTGCTCGTTGGGAAACCGCAGGTTCACTAAAGAATGGTCGTCAGGTGTTTGGTTCACTTGCACTAGAACGTGAAACCGTACTTGACCCAAATGGTGTTGCAGATGTTGTGAACACTTACCTACTTGTGAATACATCACATGACGGTTCTATGTCCGTACAGGCAAGCGTAACACCTGTTCGTGTTGTATGTGCTAACACTCTTGCGATTGCGTTGTCTGGTGCAAAGCAGTCATTCAAAATGCGCCACACGTCTACACTTGACGGACGTATTGCAGGTGCTCGTGAAGCATTGGGTCTTGCTCATACTTACATGGACGAGTTTGATAAACTTGCAAAGAAAATGATTGAAACCGAAATCACAAAGTCACAGTTTGACGAAATCGTGAACCTTGCATACCCACGACCTGAAGCAGACAAAAAGGGTGCTGTCAAGAAATGGGAAAACAAGATTGACCTCATTGAGGAAATCTATGTTGGCGAATACAACAACATGATTGCAGGAACTGCTTGGGGTGCTTACAACGGTTTGACCGAACGCCTTGACTGGTATCGTCCAGCACGAGGTGGAAATACCGAGGGTATCCTTGCAGGTGCTTCAGGTTTTGACCCTGTTGTAAATGCTGAAAAGAATAAGTTGCTCTCAATCGTAAAGCAGGTGGTGGGGGTTTAGCCCTCACCACTTCCCCCGATTCCAGCTTGACAAAGTTGGGATCGTGGGGTCGCCCCCCAATGCCTCCTATTTACGAGGCATTAAGAAATAGCCTGAAAGTTCACGGAAAAAACTATTGTAAATGTCAGACCTATGTGCTATGATTTCATCATAACCTACTAACAAAGGAAACAAAATGCCAAACTGGGTATTCAATTCACTAGTCGTATCAGGCGAACAAGCAGAACTAGACCGTATGGTTGCACATCTCAATACACCATTTGAGAAGCACTTCCCTGAACATAAGTTCAATGATGAAATAAAGCAGTGGGAAAACATTCCTAGTGTACAGACTTATGATAATCCTGTCTTTGCTTTTTGGAACATTGTTCGTCCGTCCGATTTAGAAAAGTATTATGGTGAAGAGGTTCACAAGAAATCATCTTATGATGCAGACGGAAAGTTTGACCAAGCAGAGTTTATGAAAGAGTTTATTCGCTCTATGTCCGAAGATGAGGACTGGTATCATTGGAACGTCCGTAACTGGGGAACAAAGTGGGACGTTGCTGTCTCTAATGATGGCTATTCAAGTACCAGTATGGAAGTTACTGACAACGGTTCAATTATGTACCGCTTTGAGACCGCTTGGTCTCCTGTTGGTGAAGCACTAACAGTCCTATCTGAAATGTTTCCTAGTCTTGAGTTTGATTATGAATACGAGGAAGAGCAAGGTTGGGGTGGTAGGGCTGTAATCATTGACGGTGAATACAGTCAGACAGATGAGTGGGACATTCCAAGTTGCCACGCTGACCATTCACGCACTTGGTTTGAGTGTTCTTGTGAAGATGGTGCTAATCCTGAAAGTGCTTACTATTCAGACTGCCCAGTGGATACAAATGTATTTGAGTGGGACGAAGATGAACAAAATTGGGTAGAAAAAACCCTTGACCAAACCCTATCCAATAGCGTACAATAGAACTATCACCTACTAGAAAAAGGAAATAAAATGGATAACCTAAATCCAACAGAACCAGAACTGGTTTATGACCCATACACAACCATTGTGTATAATGCAAACCCAAGTTACTATGGCGACCCTATGCCAACAAAGGTTACAGCCGACCAAATTACATCTCAATACCGTAATGAAAAGATTTGGCGTGAACGTACCAATAAGCACGAAACCAACATTGAAAAGGTTCGTGTGTACCTCATTGAGAACTATGAGGAACTTGATGAACACGCAAAAGCAATCGCAGACCTGTTGAGCATTGAACTTTCAGAGGAACTTGAAGTTGAAATCACAGTTTCAATCAAGGCAACAATCGCTGTTCCTGTTGGCACAACCGTCTATGACCTAAGCACCTATGACTTTGATGTAGAACTTTCTTGCAACGAGTCAGAGTACGAAATCCAAGACTATGACGCTGATGTAGACGACATTAGATCACGCTAGTTTCCTAGTAGGTAGGAAAGATGTGGCAGGGGATAACCACAACGACAAAACCCCACCACTTCAACTAAGTTGATTAAACAAACAAGGAGAAACAAATGGCAAAGGCACTATTCATTGCAGAAGAAAAGTGGAACACACGTTTTGGTAAGAGCCAGCGTGTAGTTGTGCGAGATGCAAAGGGACACTTCGTAGATAACGTCTCTAAGCGACAGATGAAGAATGGGGAACGTGAACTTCCCTATGAAGTTGCTAAGTAACTTCTAACAGATTACCCCACTTCGGTGGGGTTTTCTTTTGCCCAAAGCTGGGGGCGACCCCCAAAAGTGATCTAATTACGAAGACCCCAAAATTTCACGGAAAACGCTATAGGAAATGTCGGTGGTATGTGGTAGGATACGAAGTATCAACCAACAAGAGGAGAAACAAATGCCTACCTACCGCGTAACATTTAACGCAGTGGTTTCTGATGAACTAGAGATCAACATTGATGATGAAGATAACATTGACGAAGATGCCATTCTTTCTAAGTGGGATTGCTTGCCATTATTTGATGGCTACACGACAGGCTGGGACGGAATTAACATTGACTTTATCGAGGAAATAGACTAGGATACATAGTATGTTTGAACCACACAATCTAGACCACATCACCGCACGTCTCGCAGATGACCTAGTAGAAATGCACTCTGTTGGTGCTATCGAACTAGAGTATTGGGAGACAGCACGTCTGCTCGTAGAAAAATACTACGAAGTATCTACCAGAGTAAGTATTGGTGAGAAGTTCGATTGCCCTTGTAAGGGCTGTTGGACAACTCGTAACATCGCACCGTCAGGTTATTGTGAAAATGGAATTGGAGTTAAATAATGACATACCTAGTAGCCGTTACTGAAGTTATCTATGATGAGGAATACATCATCAAGGAAATGCTTGCCACAGGTGAGTATGGTATCAACGCTCACCCTATTAGTCATGAGGCTATGATTGAGTTTGTTAAAGACCGTGAGTGGCAGATTGAACACCACCTCTTTCTTGACCGCTATGAAATACCAGCCAATATTTCTATCAAAAACGAGGATTGGGATACCCTATTCTATGCCGAGAACAATGTGGAGATTAAATAATGAGCCAGACATTTAATGTTAGTTTCATTTGTGATTATATGGTTGTAATGACAACCGTAGATGTTGAGAACGAATTGACAGATGAGCGTATTGCCAGAATTGCTGGTGAATATATAGAGGGTA
>Ga0213922_1000816_pt1 | contig 12949 bp, 17 predicted proteins | sample McNCre2917MG_FD_165060 | JGI IMG/M metagenome (GOLD analysis project Ga0213922, IMG submission 165060) | Freshwater microbial communities from McNutts Creek, Athens, Georgia, United States - 29-17 MG | ecosystem: Environmental > Aquatic > Freshwater > Creek | place: USA: Georgia | collected... | reverse complement strand
TGTAGTAGTGCGGTGTCTGTCCAGTGACCAAAATTGCAATGTCATTTTTGCGGTCGTACTCATAGACAATCAATTGACCTTCGATGTGCCGTGTCCATTTGACTTCAAACTTGTCGCCAACGTCGGCTTTCTTTTTCATCTTGGGTTCAAATGGGTCATACTCAATGCCCAGATAGCGTGCCACAACCCATTCGCTGGCAATGGTTTCAGCCAATTCACCAACGCGTTCGTAAAATGTGATGTTATTGTTGTAACGACGTGGTGTGTCCAGTGTTTCGTCACCGTTTTCAATAAACGAAATTGCAGCCTTCAAACAAATGAGTTCGTCCCTGCGACTGATCTGCATTTTCATCTGCAACCCGCACAAAACCAAATGACCTTTTCATTTCGGTCATAACCTTTTTGGTATCCAAACGCGTCAAACTTGGTCAGCATTGAGCATTTGTCGCATTGCTCAACTTTGTATTCGGCAATGACTTCACCATTTTCCAGCAATTTGGCAGTCATTGTTTGTGGGTAGATGATCTCAACGAAGTCGCTCATTGTGCGCGCCACATTCCGTTTGACCCAAAAACGTACCAAAACGGCTGGCATTGATCGTCGCCCTTAGGTTGTGGGCACATGTAACCGCCCCACGCTGAACCGTCTTTCTTTGTGCCTTCTTTCCAAACGCGGTCGCCGTGCTTGCATGTTGGCATTTGGGTTGGTTCGCTTGAACCATGTGACGGCGTCCCAGCCATTTCGGCTTCAGCTGCGGTTGCATAACTTGGCACTGGTTCGTATTTGGTATTCCAAACGTCTAGTTCAGTCGTCACGTCAGGTTTGCGGGTTGGCGCTGGCTTTGAAGCGGCATTGCCGTCGTCGTCCTCTGGTGCAATTCCACATGCGGTCATGAGCGAATAACGGCGTGCATATGTCAATGCTGAACCAAATGCTTGTGGGCTATTTTGAGCAGCAGGTACGAAAATGCTGCCAGTTTCCATGTGTTCACCTGATTCGTGCATGAATACCGTGCTGACAATGACGCCTTTGTCGCTTTGGTCTGTGTGCTGAATCAGCGCAATGCCATTGTCATGCAATGCGTCGATCACGGCTTCAATGCAAACGGCAAGGTCTGCGTACTTTGACCCAAAATAAGGGTTATCAGCCTTTTTCAATGCTGGTGCGAAATTGCGTTGTGCCTGAACGAACGCTGCTGCAATTGCCGACATTACTTCACCGCCTTGTTGGCTATGTGGCGAACCATTGCTTTACGACGTGCCATGCCTTCGCGCTTGCCGTCTTTGAAGCCTTTGGCGTATCCGAGTGCACCGCCCATGACCATGAGAATCACAATTCCCACTAAGCGACCCAATGTTTCAGGGTCTAATAGATCAAGTACCATTTTTGAATTCTCCCGATTCTAGGCGGTAGGACTACCACCTGAACTCAGGGTGACGCATGATTGGCGCGCGGTCAAGAACCTTGCGTATTTGTCGGCGTGTCTGTTGGCTTTGGTTTGGATTTGAGTCCATTGCCAGCAAGTACGCCACCAAGTGAACCAGTCAAGAAAATGGCAAGTGTTTTGAGTAGATCGATAAATGCCGCGTCATTGGGTGCTTGTGCCCCGATTGGCTGGGTGACGAAAATAAGGGCATAAGTTATGCCAACCGTGACAACCAAAAACACCGCAGCAAGGGTTGAACCAATGATCAAAATCAGCTGCGCGTGAACGTCCTCAGGGGTTCTGCGACGGTGCGGTTTCTGTAAATTCTTTTCCAATGATGTCTGAAGTGCAAGTTCCAGTAGGGACGCACTGCGGTTTCTTGCACTCTGGTTTTTCCCAGTTGGCGAATTCTTGGCACTCATAACGTGTCCAACCCTGATACCCACAAGCGGACAGGGTTAGTGCAAGTGCCCAAACCAACCCTGCCGCTGCGAGTTTCCGAGTTACTTCCCCGATAGCCCGAAACTTTTGTCCTGCGGATTTAACCAGCGCAAAACAACTGGTGCTACGGCTGCGACCCCGCCCATTGCAAGGGTCTTTGGGTCTGTCACACCCGCAAGATACAACGCGAGTGCTGCTGCCATGAATGATCGTGCCCATGAGGCTACTACGGCTTTGGCTTTGTCCATTTTTTGGTTTTCTCCTTTGTCGGTGTTGCTCCCGATTTTGGCATTTCAATTGCTGGAAATTCGCCCTTGTATGGCACGAACTTTGGAATTCCAAACCCAACAATTTCTTTTCCTTCTCCGTACGATCTAACCTTCACCATTACCATGCCGCCATTGCGCTGGTCGCCTGTCCCGCTGGTGTTACCTTCGATCGTCAAACAAGTCTTTGAATCAATCAAGCCAACAACAATTCCAATGTGTGAAATGCGATCAACGCCGTCATGTGGAAAATCCATGAACGCCAAGTAACCCAGTTGCGGCATACCTGACCAACGCTGAATTTCCTTGAATTTGTGTGCGCCTTGTGCAGTGCCAACGACTGAATGAATCTTGACGCCCGCTTCGTTTGCACACCAATTGACAAATGAACCGCACCACGGCAAACCGTCTGCCTTTGTAAATTTGCCGTACTTTGTGAGGTTGTCGCCTTCCTCGACTGTTCCGACTTCAGCAGCTGCAACTTCGATCAAGCGCGCATTTGTGCCTTGTGGGTATGTCATGGCGCAGTTGGCATTTCAATTTTGTGTGCGTCTGCATTGCTCGCTGGTAAATCACGCAACGCTTGACGGTAAATTGCCCACGCCGCTTTGTCGGCAGTCGCGTCAGCAATTTGCGTCCAATCCGTTTTTGCCAATTCTGTATTGCGCCAATTGCGCAAGCGTTCCAAAATCCATTCTTGTGGAATTTGTTCAGGGTCTAACGGTACACGCAAAAAATCTGTTGCTTTCATTTTTTATGCCTTCCTGTAAGTAACTGACCACGTGATGACGTCACCATTATCAATAGCACCAGAAAATTGACTTCCCGCAGATCCTAAAAATCCGGGAAATGTTCCGTTCATTTGAACTAAGCCCATTGTATAAGCGGCATTTTGAAAATACGCTTGGCAATAATAATAAACACCAGCACTCGTATCATACAATTGAATAATTCCACTAAATTCTGGATTTACGCCAGTCGCCCAATTAACGGGTAAACCATTAAACAAGATTGGATTATTTGCAGTGCCTGTCCCAGTTACTGTAATTTTTCCATACCAATGAATAAAGTTTCCAATTTCCGCATAACCGCCTTGATTGTTTGTGTTTGTAACCGTTCCGCTTTGGACTAGAGTTGGATTGAAAGTTGAATAAGCTGCTTGAGTTCTCCATGCAAGACCAGTGGAAGCAGTTGAATCAGCAGTCAAAACTTGATTGTTTGTTCCAACTGCTAGACGTGAAAATGCGTCAGCACCTGTTCCACCAATTAGGTCACCTTTGGCGTCAATTGCCGTTGCCATTGAATTTGTGATTGTAACCGCACCCGATGTTCCACCGCCTGAAATACCAGTCCCAGCAGTAACCGCAGTGATGTCACCAACGTCATTTGTCACCCATGTGAAATCCATGTTGGTGTTCGACGCCTTTGAAAGAATTTGTCCAGTTGTGCCACCAAGCAAGTCAGCCATTGACGCGTCGATTGCATTGCCAAGTGTGCGCATTGCAGCCGCGCCGTCTTTTACGAGACTTGTATCGTCAGGTTCAGTCCACCCGAAATTCGGACTTGTCGCCATTTGTTCCCCTTACGCCACAACCGTGGCTTTGTCCCAAGTAAGTGTATTTGAAAGAGTGTTCCAAGTTTCAGCGACACTCACGTCCTGCCATTGCATAAATTGCAATGAAAACGCCGTCGGTGAAAGTGTCAGGGTTACGTCCAGTCGATTGTAAGCGGCACGGAAAACCCAGCCTTCGACGAATCCTTGAAAACGACCGTCAACCATGTTGTTCGGCAAGTCCTCAATGTTCAGCGGTAAGCCCATGAAAACGTTCAACAATGCGTCGCGGTCGCCGTCGGTCAATTCCGAGTTGCCAAGTGTGAAAGTGATCGCCTGAAATTGCGCTTGTGGGTATGCCCGCAGTGCCAAGTAAAACGCGGCTTGGCTGATTGCGTCGGCATTGTTGTGCAACGTGGTGCTTATAACGGAAGCCTGTTGACCGTACAACGCAACACTTTGTGAGTCGGTTGCCGTTTCTGTACCACTGCGCCATTCAATGCTAATTTTGTTTCGAACGTCTGAAATTCTGGTAATTGTCTGCAAACCGCCGACCAGCGCGTCATTGGCTGAAAGGTCGGTGTAGCCATTTGTGGCAAGGTAAGTCGTGCGGTGCGTACTGTCGGCATACCCGATTGCCCCTGTTGCGGATTCGTAAATGTAACCGAGTCCAGAAGTTGCCAGTGCTGAAACTAATGAATAAAAATCTGTTTCATTTGACGTGCGTGCCATGAGTTCATAATTGCCTGGGCGATCGATTTCGCCCAAGCCAACGTTTTCAGCATTTGCCCATGTGATTGTCGGATTGTAAGAATTCCACGTTTCAGCGGGTGATACTTCAAGCCAATTGTTCACTAATAAATCTTGCAAAATGGTGAAAATCTGATTTCCGTCAAAATCCTTCGACAAAACGCCATTGGTCAATGACCGAGACAATTTGGAAAGTGCGCCAAGTGCGGTGATCGAAATCAGCTGCGTAATACCACCGCTGCCCGAACTGCGAACTGAAACGGTGACGTCGGTAATTTCGCCACCGAATAAATTGACAAGATCACCTGACGAATCCTTGACGCGAATGATCACACCGTCATTGACCTGCGCCACGATTGCAGCGGTGTCAAGATTGATGATTTCAAACGTGCAGTAGCCCGCGCGTGGTTGTGAATAAATGTCTGTTCGACCTGACGCGATTGTCATGTTTGCCAGTGTTATGTTTGCATAATCGACGCCATTGATTTGAAGCGTCCAGTCGGGCGTCCAGTCTGACATTTACACCGCGACCAATGCGTTGAATCCACCGCCACCGCGGGCAGATGAGTTGTTGAGAATGTCCACGATCTGACGTGCGACGCCTTCTTTGTCCAATGCGCCTGTGACGTTGATGTTGTATGTGTCTCCACTTGTTGCAGCCTCAGCCATGCGGAAACTTCCGGGGTTGAAGTTTGAACCAACTGAAATGCCAGTCGAAGCAGCAGCAGCAGCGGCAGCAGTCTTGGCAGCGGCAGTCACTCCACCGCCACCGGCAGTGCCAGTTGTTGTTCCACTTGGTGCAGTGGGAACTGTTGGAATTGTTGGCGACTTAATTGTCGGCGTTGAAATGCTTGGCACGCTGACTGACGGTGCTGAAATCTTGTTGACATTAGGCAAAAACGGAATTGCGTTGTATGCGCCGATTAACGCATTAATTCCAGCAACCGCGCCTGAAATCAAACCATTCAAGACTTTGACAACTCCAGCAATGACGTCAATGACACCGCCCGCAATTTTTCCAGCAACTGACAACGCACCACCCAAAACTGTGCCAATGACTGGTGCAAGGTATGTCGCAATGTAACCGCCAAATTCTTTGAAAGTGTCAAGGTTGTCACCGATTGCGTCTTTGACGTAATTGAACGCCTTGATCAAGCCATTAATGATTGGCGTGAAAGTGTTGACAATAATGTTGCCCAATGTCGTGATGACGCCACCGACGCCATTGCCACTGAGGCTGAACGCACCCGAAAACGCATTGATGACTGGCAATGCGTTTAAGTTGATGAAATTAATTAACTTTTCCAAAATTGGCAGCAACGCAAAACCAACGGTTTCTTTGGCTTCGTTAAACGCAACCTGAACGCGTGCAATTCGTCCCGCGTAAGTTTCGGCGTTTGCAGCTGCTGCGCCACCAAACAATGCTGAAAGTTTGCCTTGAACGTCGGTGAATGACATTGTTTTGAGTTCGGCTGACGAAAGTCCAATACCAAGTTTTCCAAGAGCGGCAGTGTTGCCGTCGTACGCCTTACCCAATGCGTTGGCGACCGTTTCAAGCGGTTTGCCAGTAGCCGTTGAAATGTCAAGCGCGGTTGTCAGTAAATCTTGTGCCTTTGTGATGTCCCCAGTTGATCGAACCAAACGTGCCAGTGCTGGGCGCAATTGATCGTCAGCAACACCAGTTGCCAGAGACATTTTCAAAATTGATTGTTCGGTTGCCGCTATCTGGGCATTGGTTGCCCCTGTGGCGTTTTCTAAGGCTAGGGCAAGTTGTGTTTGTGCTTTCTCGTCCTCGATCGCGGCTTTAACACCTTCAATGCCAATTTTGACGGCGTACGCGCCAGCAGCGGCAGCGGCGGCAACAAACGCTGCGCCCACCATTTTGCCGACCTTGCCCATTTTGTCGCCAAACGTTTCAACGTCAGCGGTTGCCGTTTTGAGTGATTTGTTGAGATTGTCAACGTCACCAAGAATGGAAAGTTTGAGCGTGCGACTGCCAGCCATTAGTCAAACTCCTTAACTATCTTTGAAAACGAATTCTCCCACCGTCTGACGATTTCAGGTTGAACCGCGCGCAATGTTGGATAGATAAACCAACCGCGTGAACCGCGACCTTCACGTCCTGACCAGACTGGAAATTGCTTCAAACGATTTGAACCAAATTCAGCACCGCCCCAAAGTTGCTGGGTTGTACCGCCACCGCTCAATTTTTGACCAGCAAAACCAAAACTGATTTCGCCGATTTTTGACGATTTTGAAACCTTCGCGCCTTCGGCGACTCTGTTGTCCAAACGATTGCGAGTTTTGCCAGCAGCGTCGACGATTTTGCCACGAACCCAAGTTGCCAATTCTGACGTGATTTCTTTTGCTTGGTTTGTTGCTTCCTCGTCCATTGCTTTGAATGAACGGACAATGGCACGCAATTCCGCCTTGTCATAGGCGATTGCGTCACTTGCCATTGTTCCGTCCTTCCAAGATTTCCAACACTGTCAGAATGTCCTCAGCTGCTTCAAATTCACTGGGCGATAACCCTGTCGCTAGGGCTAACTCCCAAACTACTCTGGCAAGACTTCCGACTGGATGGCTTTTGGGTTTGCTTCACCGACAATGACTTCTGAAATTGTTTCAGTCCAGACGTCGATCGGCTTGACTGGCTTTCCCGCTGCTTCGCGCTTCATGGCGTGATAAGCAAGGAATACAAGATCGGAAATTCCGATTTTTTCCTGTGCCTGTGCAATGGTGTTGCCTGTGTGCTTCTCCCATTTGACCCACTCAGGCGGTGCAGCCGTATAAGTGATCTGATCGCCGTTGGTGTATTCAATTGTTATTGGTAGTTTCATTTTATCTCCCGATTGATTAGTTTTTAACTGAATGTTTCAGTGACGTTGCCCGCGACAACAAATGACATTGAAACGGTCTGTGCGTCTGGTGCTGAACCGCCGACGCTTGGATAGATTGGCATAACATTGAACGCAAAAACCGCACCTGTCACGGCAGTCAATGAAACCGCCAATGTTGTGTTTGGTGCTGACTCAGCTGCTGCCCATAGTGCCTCGCACAATGATGAACTTGCGCCCCAGTCCGCAAGCATTTCAACGTCAAATGTCCACTGATCGTCAATGCGCTTGTATGCCTTGCCATCAAGTGTTTGATAAGTCTCAATGGTTGGTGAGTTTGTCAATGTCGCACTGGTCGCCTGTGCGTCATAGTTTGTTGTCGCAATCGTCAGTGTGAGATCGCGACCCGTGATGATTGTCGTTGGCATGATTCCCCTTATGTTGTCTGTGTGTAGTACGTCGAAACGTTGATGTCAGCAACCAGCATTGGCGATTGTCCTACTTCCAACACTGTCGGCTTTTCAATAACGCCAACAACGTATCCTGCGGGCATTGCCGCAAGAATTCCCATGATTAGTTTTTCCAGATTGTCTAACGAACCTGCGTTGCTATTTGAAGCAACAATTGCAGTAATTGCAAAATTGAGTTTGACTTGTGTCTTTGCTTTGCCGATTAGAACAATTTCCATGTAAGGCGAATCAGGCACAACGACGATCGCTGGTGGAATCGGTGCTTCAGGAACGCTTGGATAGACGTTGGCAGATAGCGCGCTGAAGGCGTTTGCTAAGGCTGCGCGGGTTTCGGAAATCGCGTTGGCTGGCACTACTGCACGACCGTTTCGACGTCAAGAAACGGCATGAGCAATGTCGACACACGATTTGTAAGACTGCGACCCATTCTGTAAGGCGTGCTGGCAAAATCGACGCCCTCGATCTGTCCACCTGCTGCTACGCGTGATTGAAAGACTTCGACGCTGACTGCGAGAATTGCTGATTCAATTGGCGCACTGTTGGCGTAAAGATCAGCTGCTGAATACCCTGAAAGTGTTGCAGTGCCTGTTGGAATGATGTCGCGCAATGTCACATTGGCATTGGTGATTGCAGCGGTGAAATGGTATTCCTTGACGTCAACGACGGTGACGGTTGCTGAAAATGGTGCTGGCAATCCAGTCACAATGACTGACTGACCTGCCACAAAATGGTGTGGTCGCTGGGTGTAGTAGTAAGCGACATTTGATTCAAGTTTGTACGCGTTGACTGCTGATGTGTTTGCAACCAGCATTGGCAAAATTACGGCTTCAGCCGTGTTGATGATTTCGTCCAGATAAGCGTCAGAATAAAGGGAAACGGACACACCAAGCACCGTGCGCAATTGACTCGCAGTGACAATACTTGGCATGTCCGTTCCTTTCGATCTGCTGCGGCGAGATCGGGAGAACCCGCCGCATGATTAGTTTGGCTTTTTAAGCCTTGTTGTTCTTAAATGCACCAGCAGCAATTTTTGTCGCTACTGCACCGAATGAATAAACGCCCACGGTGATTGAACCGTCAGCTGTTGATTCTGCGCGCAACTGGTATGAAGTTCCTTCGTACCATGTGTAAGCATCAGGGTTGACGACAAGAAGTGTGCCGTCTCCGTCGCCCGCATTTGTTGGGTCAACGTATAGGTTCAAGCCCGCGACGTTGCCTGTCAATGACGTTGGTGTTGCCAAACCTGCTTGGTTCATTGGGTTTGTAACTGTGTTGTAGATCGGACGACCCGCGTCGTTCAATGTCATGAGGTTTGCCCACTGACCTGTTGAAGCGATTAGGTTGCGTGCAAATGGATTTGCAAGACCAGCAGTTGCGCCATAGACGCTTGCTGAACCGCGTGAAATTACACCAAGCAACTCAGTTGCAGTTGGGTAAGTTGTTGTTGTTGTTCCGTCAAGTGTTGCACCTGCGATCAACTGTGCGTTGACATAAGCGTTTTGCGCTTTAGCCATTGCAGCAACCATGTTGCGTAATAGTTCGTCATAGAACAATGGTGAAGTTCTGGTAAGAAGCTCAACGCTGAATTTTTGTTGTCCCGCAAACTTCTTGACGTCCACGCTCAAGAACGCGGAATTTTGATCTGTATCAGAAAAAATTGCGTCCTCAGCTGCAATTGCAACTGTTGGTGCAGCAGTGATCTTTGGAATTTCAAAAGTCATGCCAGCGTCAGGCAATGCACCGCGAGAAATCGCGTCAATGCTTGGGCGGATCGTTGTTGAAAGTCCGTTGATTACTTCAGACAATTGTCTGGTCGGTACTAGACCACTGTTGTCCGAAGTATTATCCGCTGCCAAAACGTACTGGCGTGCTGATTCGTCGCCTGTTGCAGCAAGAACCTTATTTTCTAGGTACTTAGCAGCAGTGATTTCAATGCGTGGTGTTGCCTTCCAGCCGCCCACGTTGTTTGACTGTGCAGTCACTGACTTTGCGGCTTCTACCGTCTCGACGGTTTCCGCGTTTGTGACGGTGTTGTCCACTTCGTCTCCTTCTGTTGTTGGTGTGACTTCAGGTTCGATTGTCGAATCTGAAACTTCATTTTCGTCAGCAGTTGTTGCGGCGACTGTCTCGACGCGTGCTGATCTGATTGCTGGTTCGCTGGTTAGTGCAACGCCAGTCAATTCGCCAGCAAGAATTCTGACTGTGCCATCTTTAAGTGTCTCGTATTCGTTAAAAGAAACTTCAACACTGAAACCGTCGCGCAAACCTTCCTGTGCTTCGACAAGTGCGTCAGTTCCCGCAGTTGTGTTTGCAATTTTGAATGTCGCGTCAATTCCTTCGGCAGTTGATTCAATTGAAAGGGTTTTGCCAATGCGACGCGTACGATCATGTTCAAGATTTAACAAAACTGCGGTTGGTTCAATTGAACCAGCAGCAAATTGCACTTTACCGATTGAGGCGTTTCCAGTTTCCTCAAATGTCACAATACGACCGGTGATTGTACGACTGTTTGAATCAGCAGCCGTGATTGTCATTGGTGTGATCACTTTTTTCATAGCAGCATGTCTTCTTCCTCGCGTATTTCGTCGACCGACATTGCGCCGATACGATTTAAGATTTCATAAACTTGTGCGCGCTCATAAGGGTTGCCACGCAAGAAGTCGTCAAGGTCAAAACGGACTTTGTTTCCTGCTGGTGTGAAATCAGGAAATGAAAGTCGTTCCTCAATAATTGACATGTAATTTCTGAATGCGAAATCCACAAGGTCGCGCCTTTTATCTAAGGCGTTGGAGTATGTAAAACTCGATTGCTGCGAATCAGTGAAATACGCTGGCAAACCACACGCACGCGATAATTCCAATGCGACGTAGTTCCGTGCTTCGTTCAGCTGCAAATTCTTTGGGTCATAGCCCAATGTTTCAAGTGTTACGTCAGCATTGAGAAACGCAGTTGACTTATTTGCACGCGCAGTGCGCCATGCAGTAAGCAACTTTGAAACGCGATCTGCTGGCAATGATGTGCCGTTTGATTTTAAAACCATTTGCGGAATCGGTTCAACGGCAAAATTCATTGCAGCGCGTTCAAGCGCAGCAGCGGCACGAATTGTGCGACCTGCGCGACTTAGCAAACCTTCTTGGAAACCTTGAAACACAACAAGGTTGGCTGGGTCAACAAATGCGCCGTCGATTGAATAAGTTGCAATTTCATAACCCATGCCATTTGTTGTAATCGTGACGCGTTCTGGTGCAATGCGTTCCATTGCGCGGATTTTGCCTGTGTCTGCGTATCTGTCCATGACGTAGGCATAAGCACTTGGAAAGAAAAATAAATCGGAAATTATCCAAGCCCAAAATGTTGACCCAGGAATTCTTGGGTCAGGCTGGTTGATTACTCGCGGTTGTGTGACCTTTTCACCAGTTGCTTCATTGCGTGTGTGCATTGGAAGTGACGCAATTGTTTGCATGATTCCAAGTGCGCGCGCACATGTCGGCACGCTCATTGCCTCAGCACGCGAAGCGGTGACAATGCCACCAAATAAAAATAGGTTTCCAACCTCACTGTAATACGGCGCAACCGCAGCTGCGTCGACGTTTTGTGATTGCGCTGGAACGGCAGCCTCAACCTTTGGCGTGAATAAATCAAAGAAACCCATGCCCAAATTGTGTCAGGCTTATACGATCAGCCCACCATGATGTCAAGATCATTCTCTGGGCGTGTCGCAAAGTGTGTGACCAGCGCGGTGGCAACCGCACCGCAAACAACGGCTTGACTTGCACGGCGACCAATCACCCAACCGCCGTCACCACGACGCAATTGCACCGCTGACAAAATTTCGTCCGTCAGCTGACTTTGACCCCTATGTTTTAACCTACCGCTATTGATCGCAGACAATAATTCGTCGCAACTTTGTGGGTAACTGGCGTCCATGTCAAAAATCGGAATTCCCGCGGGTGCAAGGCGTGCTGCTACCGCCCCACTGGTTTTGCGTGAATAAAGCACATACTCAGTTGGGTACTTTCGCGCATAATCTGCCAAATCATTGGCAATGGCTTTGTCGTCTAGTTGCAAATCGTTTTTCCAAGTGTGCAGCATTTTCACAATAAACTGTTCGCCACCGAGTTTTTGGGCGGCAACAAGACTGCCATGTTTTCTGTCGGGTGAAAGATCGATTGCCAGCCACGTCAATTTGTCTGGGTCAAGATCGACGCCCTTATCCAAGCAATTGCCCCAACTAGCAGAATCGACCGCACTGGAAATGGCGACAACCCAGCGGCATAAAACTTCAGTCATAACAACGTCAGGCGGGTCTTTCAATACTGACTTGATGTTGTCCTCATGAATCGTGATTCCCATTGCTGGGTTGGCATAGCGTGCATTTTCCACACTGATTTCGTCGGTCGGTGCTGACCATTCAAAATACCCGATTTCGTCGTCAGCACCAGCAATCTTTGCCAACGCGCGCTCGCGGAAAGAATTCAGTACGACCGACGTACTATCACCAGCATTTGTATAAGCCATGACAAGAGGATTTCGCGCAGCCATAAGGGTGTACCGCAAACTTGCAAACGATTCAAGATCATTCATTTCACGCAATTCATCAAGGTGAATGGTTTCAGGTCGGGAAACACCGCGAGCAGCTGAACCGCCAGCCTTAACCATGAAGCGCGTGCCGTGCAAGGTTTCGATTTCCTCAGCACCGTGCGCCCAACGTATCCGCTTGACCTGTTTTGCCAGCGAATCATTGGCTTCAATCAAGGAAACCAACGCTCGAAATTGTTCAAGGCTTGTGGCAAGGCGGTGCGCCGACCCAATTTGCAATGGTTCGTCCCATAGGAAAAGCCCGCCAAGAATTCTTATCTGCTGCAAAAATGATTTTCCGTTTTGGCGTGCGACGACGCAAACATTTAAGGGCGTCGCCCAGCGACCGTCAGGCTTGACTTTATGACTGTGTTCTAAGTAGAACTTTTGCCAATCCATAAGGTCAACCTTCAGACTGGCAGCCAGATCGATCAATTCATGCCCGCGTGAAGGCAAATCGTTCAGCGGTGTGTGAATTCTAGGCGTAGAAACGCCGAAAACACGTTCTGTGTCCCTACCCAAAACCGTTGTAAGCCGATTTAAGACCTTTTCAGGCAGAACGTGACCTTCTGTGACCTTGTTACTCATTTTCGAGGCTTCTGGAGTCGTTTTGGGGCAAATCTGGACAA
>Ga0213922_1000809_pt1 | contig 13065 bp, 12 predicted proteins | sample McNCre2917MG_FD_165060 | JGI IMG/M metagenome (GOLD analysis project Ga0213922, IMG submission 165060) | Freshwater microbial communities from McNutts Creek, Athens, Georgia, United States - 29-17 MG | ecosystem: Environmental > Aquatic > Freshwater > Creek | place: USA: Georgia | collected... | reverse complement strand
TTGACCAGCTTGAACGTGCCAATGTGCGGATGCGCGGTGAACAAAATTTCTTCGGGCGCGCCAAAGCGCACAAACTCGTGCATCACCTTGCGGCCTAAGTGGCGCGGGTCTTTGATTTGGCTGTACAGCTTGCCGTCAGAGAACGTGCCTGCACCGCCTTCGCCAAACTGCACATTGCTCTCGACGTTCAAAATCTTTTTGCGCCACAAGCCCCAGGTGTCTTTGGTGCGCTGGCGCACCGTGGTGCCGCGCTCAATCACGATGGGCTTGAAGCCCATTTGTGCCAACACCAACGCCGCAAAAATGCCACACGGGCCAAAGCCCACCACCACGGGGCGCTCGCCTGCGTGCGTGCCCCAGTCGCCCGGTGCATGCGCCGGTGCGTGCCACGTCATGTCGGGGGTGGGTTGGATGTGCGAGTTTTTTTCGTGCTTGGCCAACAGCCCCGCTTCTTGCGAGGCATCCACCAGCGTGATGTCCACGATGTAGACCACCAGCAAGTTTTGCTTGCGTGCGTCAAAGCTGCGCTTGAATACTTCGAGTGTGGCGATGGCTTCTGCCGAGACACCCAATGCTTCAGCCGCTAATGTGCGTAGCGCATCCATCGGGTGAGGGGGGAGCTGACGGTCTGCTTCGGTTTCAGCGGGCGCATCGGCGGCGCGTCGTTCTTCAACGGGAAGCGCAGACAGCGGGAGTTTGAGTTCTGAGAGTCGAATCACAAGCGTGTGGCCCGTGGTGATCGGGCAAGTTATGTCGAGGGGTTTGATTATCCGTCGATAATCCACGCGTGAAGCTCGCTAGGCCGTCGCTGGTGCAATCTGGGAAACCAGGCACTGGAGGAACGTCCGGACTGCGTAGGACAGCGTAAGAGGTAACACCTCTCCACCGTGAGGTGAGGATCAGAGCAACAGAGACGAGCCGCTTAAGTGCGGGTGAAACGGGCAATCTCTACGCGCAGCAATACCAAGTAGGCCAATGTTGATGTGGTTCCGCAGAGTTGGCGGGTAGGTAGCACCGAGCCGAGTGGGCGACCCTCGGCCCAGATTAATGACGGTCACGCCGTGGGTAACCACGGTGCACAGAATCCGGCGTATCGGCGAGCTTCACACTTTTCATTTATCCAAGGCCGCAGATGTCAGAACCCATTTCCACAGACGGCTTTGAGCAACCCATCGTTCACGAAACCGCACTCAGCAAATCGATGGTGTTTTCCGACATCGACATCCAAAGCCGCATGAGCGTGGCTCGGCCAGATGAGCTGCAGTTTGAATACACACGTTTGATGATGGGTGTGCTGCTGTTTCAGCCGCTACCCAAACGCATTTTGATGGTGGGCTTGGGTGGGGGCTCGCTGGCTAAGTTTTGTTACAAGCATTTGCCAGAGGCGCACATCACCGTGGTGGAGATCAACCCACACGTCATCGCGCTGCGCCAAATTTTTTGCATTCCTGATGACGATGCGCGGTTTCAAGTGGTGGAGATGGATGCGGCCCATTTCATAGCGCAGACCGAGCAAACCTTTGATGTGGTGTTTGTTGATGGCTTTGACCAACATGGCATGCCTGAGCAGTTGTGTTCGCCGCAGTTTTATTCCGACTGTCGCCGCGTGCTCAACATTGGCGGCGTCGCTGTGGCCAATTTGCACCGTTTCAGCGCTTATCGCGATGTGTATGTGGACCGCATCGAAGCGGCATTTGATGGTGCGTTGTGGATCGTCAATGCGCCGGGCACGACCAACTGTGTGGTGTTTGCGGCGCATGATTTTTCTAAAGAAACAAAGCTCACTTTCAGCAAACACAAACCTGCACATATGAGTGATGAAGCATGGGCGCAAATATCAGCTAGCGTCGCGCGAACATTTTTAGCAACGCAAAACACTGCGTTGATTTAACACGCCTTAAGTCAAGTTGCGAATTCGCTCCACATGCGCCAGTAACGAGCGCATAGCCACAGGCCACAAGCGTGGTGGCACATCGTCGTAAGCCAGCTTCACCCAATCGTCCATGCTGGACTCGGGGTGTTGTTGCATGACTTTCAAAATTTTGATTTCGCGTTTGAGTCGGTGTGCTTTGAGGTGGCTGATGCAGGCGCGCGCATCGTGCGGCGCATCCCACAAGTTGCCCAGCACATAGCCGTGTGCGGGCAAGATGAAATCAATCCGGTCTTGCTCGCAAGCGGCCAATAGTTTGTCGAGCGAGTTGAGGTAATCGTTCATATTGCCATCAGGCGGATCGATGACGGTGGTGCTGCCGTTGAGCACATGGTCGCCGCTGAACAACAAGCCGTCTTCTTCCAACACCAAGCACAGGTGATTGGCTGCATGGCCCGGTGTGTGGATGACGCGCAAGGTGTGCATTTCGCCATTCATGAGACCGTTGCCTTGCAGCAGCAAGCGTTCACCATCGTTCAACTCGCGGTCAGGTCTGAACGCGCTGTGTGCACGTGCAGAGGCGTGTGACGCCAAGCCCAAGATGGGTGGTGTGTGTCCATGCTGCGCGCACATGGCTTGCAGCGGCGCAGCGCCCGGCGAATGGTCGGGATGCGAGTGGGTGCAAATGATGTAGCGGATGTTGCCGCCTGCGGCACGCCACAAACGGTCTAAGTGTTCAGTGTCGGCGGGGCCGGGATCGATGGCGGCGTAGCCGGTGTCTGGATCACCCACCAAGTAGCTGTTCGTGCCGGGGCCGGTCATCACGCCGGGGTTGGGCGCGGTGAGGCGTTGCACGTTTTTCAGCAACAGCACAGGTTGGTCGGTCACCCAATCGAGGTGGTGCAGCATTTGCCCATCGGGGCAGGTGAGGGCGAGTTCACCAAACGGTGGTTCGTGCTCCATGTAGCGCGCTTCTTTGCCGCCTAGCCAGCCAGCGCGTGGACAGCTGGTGAACCATGGTTGCTCGCTGGCGCAGTCGGCCAACACGCTGTCGACCGTGGCGTAGCTTTGCATGCGCTCCAGCGTTTTGATGGTGGGGTAGATGATGAAGAAGTTGCCTTCGGCGTGGCGTTGCAAGGCATCGGCAGGGCGCACCCACTCTGGGGCGAATTGCTCTTTTTCATCGGCCACAGGTGTTTGCGCATCGGGCATGCGGGCCACCAAAAACGGCACATCAAAGCGGCGGGGCAGGTCGCGGTCGGTGATCCAGTGCGCGAGCACAAACACTTCGTCTGCGGCCAGCGTCAGGCCACGCTCTGCGCATTGCTGCGCAAAGTCACCGCCCGAGGCTTTGCGGTCGAGTGCGGCAATGTCTTCGGCTTTGGCCATTTGTCCGTTGGCGTGTCGTGCCAGCAAGATGCCCAGTTCTTCAAAGCTTTCACGAATCGCCGCAATGGCTTGGGTGAGGTGTAAGTCGCTTTGTGTGGCGCGGCGCTTGGCATGGCCGTGGGCCTGTGCATCGGCAGCGTCAATGCCACCGCCCGGAAACACATACGCGCCCGGCGCAAAGCTGGCCGTCATCGATCGACGCGTCATCAGCACTTCTAGCCCTTGTGGGCCATCGCGCAGCAACAGCACGGTGGCGGCAGATAACAGGCGCGCGGGTTCTTGGTGGGGGCGTAGTCGTTGGGTAGATCGTGCCATAGGCACATTATGGAGAGGCCCCATAAACCTAGGTTTGTACGTGTTTACCCTTGCGTAAAAGCCGCATGAATTTTTGGGGTGCTTGCCACAACAATTTGCCTAAGACGAACTTATAGGAGTTACCTGCATGCAACGACGCACATTCAAAGCAGCCCTTGGCTTGGCACTCACGTTGGCCGCACTCAGCGTGCCGCAATTTGCCTCGGCGCAAGCATGGCCTGCCAAGCAGCCCATCAAGTTTGTGGCCGTGTTCCCGCCTGGCGGCTCAGTCGATCAAGTGGCGCGCATCTTGGCGCAAGCCATGTCGCAGCAGCTCGGCCAAAGCGTGATTGTGGAAAACCGTGGTGGTGCATCTGGTGCGATTGGCACGGCCGCTGTGGCGCAGTCTGCGCCCGATGGTTACACCTTTGCAGTGGTGTTTGACACGCACGGTGTGAATCCGAGCCTGAATCCACATCTGCCCTATGACACCAAAAAAGACCTGACACCTTTGGTGTTGGTGGGCACATCACCGATGGTGTTGGCCACGCACGTCAACTCTGAATACAAGACCTTCAAAGACGTGGTGGATGCCGCCAAGGCTAAGAAAAACGTGAGTTTTGGCTCTATCAGTAATGGCAGCTTGGGTCACTTGGCCATGGCCTTGTTGGGCAAAGAGGCCAATGTGGAATGGACGCATGTGCCCTACAAAGGCGGCGGCCCCTTGATGAGCGATGCCATCTCTGGCCACGTGCCTTTGTCCATCGCCTCGGTGTTTGTGACCAAGCCCCACATCGACAGCGGTCGCATGCGCCCACTGGCGGTGACTACCAGCAAACGCGCTGCAGATTTGCCCAATGTGCCGACTGTGGCTGAAAACGGTTACCCCGGTTTTGAAGCACCTGCATGGTGGGCGGTGTTGGCTCCTGCCAAGACGCCACCCGAAATCGTCAAACGCATGAACGAAGAGCTCAACAAAGTGCTCAAGAATGCCGACGTGGCCAAGAAGCTCGATGCACAAGGCATTGACATCGTGGGCGGCACGCCTGCGCAAGCTGGTGCATTCATCGACAAGCAAATCGCCACATGGGCCAAAGTGGTGAAAGACAACGGCATCAAGGCCGATTGATTGGCGTGTGATTGCCCCAACGAAAAGGCCACCCTAGGGTGGCCTTTTTCATGGAACTTCAAGCGCATGCGTTGCGCCTGAATAGTGTGCGCTTATCGAGGAGGCTCGCCGTCGGGCGTGACTTGGAATGCACCTAAGAAGCGCGCCACCATGTTGTAGGCTGCGATGGCGGTGGTCAGCTCCACCAGTTCAGTGTTGGTGAAGCGCGCTTGCATGGCTGCAAACAATGAGTCTTCAATTTTCGCGTTGACGGTGAGTTGCGCCGCGTATTGCACGACCAAGCGTTCAATCTCGCCCAGCGCTGCATCGGTCACGGGCTGGCGTGCATCGCCTTGCACCACGCGGTTCAATGCGTCGAGCTCCGCTTGTGTACCGCCTGCCGTCAAAAAGTCGGGCGCATGGTGGTGGTATTCGTATTTGGCGTCGGTCAACAAGGCCACGGTGCAAATGCCCAGCTCGCACAGCTTGCGGCTGGTGGGTAGTCCTGTGCGCACGTTCTTCATGAAGACGTTCCACCCGCGTGCCACGGGCTCGCTCCAGAGCAAGGCGCGGTCGAGGTTGATGAGTTCGCCACCGCGACGGGCGAGGATGGCATCGACCAAGTCTTGGGGTTGGTGTTTTTGTTCGGGGGTCCAGGCTGGAATGCGCATGTGAATGTTGAGTTGGTTAAAAGTAGGCAACGAGCATAAGCGCAAGCTTGCAAAAGCCCTGACCAATCAGCGACATCTCTGTGCCCGATAATCACCCCATGCGAATTCGCTTCACCAAAATGCAGGGCGCAGGCAACGACTTCGTGGTCTTGGACGAGACCACCCAGCGTTTGCACCTCACGCCCGCTCACTACCGGTTTCTGGCTGACCGCCACTTTGGCGTGGGCGCAGACCAAATCCTCACCGTGCGCCCCGCGCCGCAGCCTGACGTGGACTTTGAATACGTCATCCACAACGCCGACGGCGGCGAGGTAGAGCAGTGCGGCAACGGCTCGCGCTGCTTTGTGCGCTTTGTGCGCGAACAAGGCCTGACCGACAAAACCACCGTGCGCGTCAAAGTGCATGGCGGTGTCATCACCCTCCAAGAAATGCCAGATGGCCAAGTGACAGTCGACATGGGCGCGCCCGTATTTGACTTGCCTCAAGTGCCGTTTGCGCCCAAATACGCCCAAGCACTCAACGACACCCAATGGCAACTGCAACTGGGCAATGGCGACTCACCCAAAGTGGGTGTGGTGTCCATGGGCAACCCACATGCCGTGCAAGTGGTGGACGATGTGGACACCGCCCCTGTGTTGGAGCAAGGCCCTCTCATTGAAAACCATGCCGCTTTTCCTAAGCGTGTGAACGCAGGCTTCATGCAAGTGGTCAACCGCGGCGCCGTGCGCTTGCGCGTGTTTGAGCGCGGCGCGGGCGAAACCTTGGCCTGCGGCACAGGCGCATGTGCGGCGGTGGTCACGGGCATTCGCTGGGGTTTGCTTGACCCACGCGTGACCGTGCAAACCCACGGCGGCACACTCACCATTGAATGGCAAGGCGGCGACACACCTGTGCGCATGACCGGCCCAGCCACCACCGTCTTTCAAGGCGAAATCACCCTTCCGGACACCCTATGACCAACGCTGCTATGAACCCCATCACCGAAGACGACATCGCCAATTTTTTGGTGAATACGCCTGATTTTTTTGAGCGCCATGCCGAGCTGTTGTCAGCTGTCAAACTGACCAGCCCACACAGTCACCGTGCCGTGAGTTTGCAAGAGCGTCAAGCTGAAATGATGCGCGAAAAGATTCGTGTGCTCGAGTTGCGCATGATGGACATGATGCGCCACGGCACAGAAAACGAGGTGTTGATTGAACGTATGCAGCGCTGGGTCAAAACCTTGCTGATGACCAACAACGCACGCGATTTGCCGCACACCATTGCTGATCACATCCAACACGACTTCATGGTCCCTCAAGTCGCGATCCGTGTGTGGGATGTGCGTGAGGATTTTCAGATTGAGCCCTTCGCGCAAAGCGTGACAGACCCGATCAAAGAATTTGCAGCTTCATTGGCCGCGCCTTATGTGGGCATCAACCAACATTTCGATGCCGTGCAGTGGTTGCCCGAGCCTGAGGCCGCGCAGTCGGTGGCCATCATCGCTTTGCGTGCCACACGTCCTGAAGACACGCCACAAACTGCTGCTGCGCAGCCCGTGATTGGCTTGTTGGTTTTGGCTTCACCCGACCCGCAGCGCTACTACGAAGGCATGGGCACCACCATCATCGAACGCATGGGTGATTTGGCCAGCGCCGCACTGTCTCATCTTCGTTAAAAAAGCAAATAGTCAAAGCACATGGACTTGGTCGCCCGTTACCTCGACCACGTTCGCTTTGAAAAGCGCTTGGCTGAGCGCACCGTCACGCTCTACAGCCTAGACCTCGAAAAACTCACCGACTACGCCGCTCAAGCCAACGTGGCGTTAGAGGCAGTGCAAAGCACACACATCCGCCGCTGGGTGGCGCAGATGCACAGCGGTGGCCGCAGTGGGCGCGGCATTGCGCTCATCCTCTCAGGCTGGCGCGGTTTTTATGTGTGGCTGGGCCGTCAAGGCTTGGTCCGTAGCAACCCCGTGCAAGACGTGCGTGCTCCCAAAGCCCCCAAGCCCTTGCCCAAAGCCCTGAGCGTGGATGATGCCGTGCAACTGGCCGAATACCACGCCGCCCCCGACGCCGCCGACCCTTGGCTAGAGTGCCGCGACGCCGCGCTGGTGGAGCTGCTGTACGGCTGCGGCCTACGCGTGGGTGAGCTGGTGGGCCTAGATGTACAAGCGGGCGCACAAGCCAAAGGCTGGATTGACTTTGAAGGCGGCGAAGCCCACGTGCTGGGCAAAGGCAGCAAACGCCGCAGCGTGCCCGTGGGCGGCAAAGCGTTAGAAGCCATGCAAGCGTGGGTGGCGGTGCGTGACCAAGGCCTCACACCTGCGACTGCCGAACAAACTGCGATGTTCATTGGCCGCAACGGCACACGCTTAACAGCACAAGCTGTGTGGCAGCGTTTGCGTCAGCGCAGCTTGAAAGCAGGCTTGTCCACGCCTGTGCATCCACACATGCTGCGTCACTCGTTTGCCAGCCACGTGTTGCAGTCCAGCCAAGATTTGCGTGGGGTGCAAGAGCTGCTGGGCCACGCCAACATTACCACCACGCAGGTGTATACGCGGTTGGACTTTCAGCATCTGGCGCAGGCTTATGACTCGGCGCATCCTCGGGCTAGGAAGAAGTAAAGCTTCTTTGTTGCTGCTTAGGCCCAAGTCAGCGTTGTTGGCAAAGCGAAATAAACCGCAAAGCACAAGCCAAACCGCCGACGACTCAAACGACAATTGAGTCAATGAAAACAATCAAGCTCAGAGAAGGCAAAGAGCGTTCTGCCTTGCGCCGCCACCCGTGGATTTTTGACAGCGCCATTGCCAAAGGCAGTGGCGACGCGGGCGAGACCGTGCGTGTGGAAGCCAACGATGATAAGTTCCTTGGCTGGGCCTCGTTCAGTCCCGAATCGAAAATTCGCGCGCGCATTTGGAGTTTTGACGAAGGCCAACGCATTGATGCGTCGTTCTTCAAAGTTTCCATCGCTCGCGCCATCGCGGCGCGTAGCCGGTTTGACATTCAAAGCAATGGCGTGCGTTTGATTCATGGTGAGTCCGATGGTTTGCCCGGCTTGATCGTGGACCGTTATGACGACATCTTGGTGGCGTCGTTTTTGTCGTGCGGCACTGAGCGTTGGAAAAACCTGATTGCTGACGAGTTGCTGGCGCAAACGGGCCTCACCAAACTCTACGAACGTTCAGACGCCAACGTGCGCAAGCTTGAAGGCTTGCCAGAGGTCACTGGCTGGCTGCGCGGTGAAGGCGCTACAGGCGTGGTGCTGCGTGAGCACGATTGGCAGTTGTCACTTAACGTAGCCGAAGGCCACAAGACGGGGTTTTATTTGGACCAACGCGACAGCCGCAAAAAGTTTGCAGACTATGCCAAGCGCTTGCAGTTTCAGCGCGTGCTCAATTGCTATTGCTACACAGGCGGTTTCACCGTGGCCGCTTTGGCTGGTGGTGCAGTGCATGTGACGTCGATTGACTCATCTGGCCCCGCGATTGAGTTGGCCAAGGCCAACGTAGCGTTGAACGGCTTTGACGCTGCTCGCACCACGATGATGGATGCGGATGTGAACGCCTCGTTGCGACAGTTCATTCAAGAAGGCCGCACGTTTGACGCCATCGTGCTCGACCCGCCGAAGTTTGCACCGTCTGCCGCGCATGCCGACCGCGCTGCGCGAGCCTACAAAGACATCAACCGCTTGGCGTTCAAGCTGCTAGAGCCCGGTGGTGTGTTGTTCACCTACAGCTGCTCGGGCGGCATCAGCGCCGATTTGTTCCACAAAATCATTGCCTCGGCGGGTATTGACGCGCCGTGTGATGGCTACATCAGCGAGCGCATGCAAGGCGCGCCCGACCATCCGATGACGCTGACCTTTCCTGAAGGCGAATACCTCAAGGGTTTGGTGGTGGTGAAAGCGGCTGAGCTGGTTGAAAAACCCAAGTCGGCCACAATATCGGGTTGATTGAAACGTTCAGAAATAAGGCTTCTCTTCTATGTTGATCCCCGCCACCATCCTGACCGGCTTTTTGGGCTCGGGCAAAACCACTTTGCTCAAGCGCGTGCTGACCGAGGCCCACGGCCAAAAAATTGCCATCATCGAAAACGAGTTTGGTGAAGAAAACATCGACAACGAGATCTTGGTGTCGGACACCAACGAGCAAATCATTCAGATGAACAACGGCTGCGTGTGCTGCTCGATCCGCGAAGACTTGCGCACCACGCTGCAGCTGTTGGCTGCCAAAAAGCGCAAAGGCTTGCTCGACTTCGAGCGTGTGGTGATTGAAACCACGGGTCTCGCCGACCCAGGCCCCGTGGCGCAAACCTTCTTCATGGACGACGAGATTGCTGAAAGCTTTTTGCTTGACTCCATCTTGACCTTGGTCGATGCCAAGCACGCCGCCCAGCAGCTGAACGACCGCCAAGAGGCGCGCCGCCAAGTGGGCTTTGCAGACCAGATCTTCATCAGCAAGGCTGACCTCGTGACGCCTGCCGAGTTGGATGCCTTGCAACACCGCTTGAAGCACATGAACCCACGCGCCCCGCAAAAAGTGGCGCATTTTGGTGAAGTGTCCTTGAGCGAAGTGTTTGACCTGCGTGGTTTCAACCTGAACGCCAAGCTCGACATCGACCCTGACTTTTTATCGGACGACGACCACCATCACCACCACCCTGATGGCGAACACTGTGACCACCCTTCGCACAAGCATGGCCATTCTCATGACCACGGCCACGATCATGCGCACGGTGAACATTGCGACCATGACCACGTGCACGACGAGCACTGCAACCACGGCCACCATCACCACCACGATGATGACGTGAAGAGCTTTGTGTACAAGTCCAAACGCCAGTTTGATCCAGCCAAGCTAGAAGATTTCTTGGGCGCCATCGTCAACATCTACGGCCCCAAGATGCTGCGCTACAAAGGCGTGCTCAATATGAAAGGCACCGAAAAGAAGGTGATCTTCCAGGGCGTGCACCAGTTGATGGGCAGTGATTTAGGCCCCGATTGGGCTGAAGGCGAAGAGCGCATCAGCAAGATGGTGTTCATCGGTATTGATTTGCCGAAGGACATCTTGATCCAAGGTCTTGATCAGTCCTTGCTTTGATGAAATATGGCAGTTTTTGCAAATTTAATGAAACCTTGGGGTTTGTGGCTACAATCCCGCGCGCCAGACCCTGCCAGCACACCCGTGCTGTCGGAGGCCGCTAGGAGACCCACAGTGAACGCTAAATCCAAAAAAACCGCTTCAAAGAAACCTGTTCCCGCTAAGAAAGCGGCTAAAACAGTTGCAACGCCCAAAGCGGTTGCGAAAAAAGTCGTGAAAAAACCTGTGGTGGCCAAGCCCTCCGCAAAGTCTGCCAAGCCAGCGGTAAAGCCCGCTGCTAAGCCTGTCGCTAAGAAGGCGGCTCCCGCCAAAGCCGCTGCGAAGAAGGTGGTTGCTAAGAAGGCGCCGGCTAAAAAGCCGGTGGCTTCAAAAGTGGCACCTAAGGCAGCGCCTAAAAAAGTAGTCGCCAAGAAGGCTGCAGCACCTGCTAAAAAAGCAGTGGCTAAGAAAGCGCCTGCTAAGGTCGTGAAGGCACCAGCTAAAACGGTGAAGGCTCCTGCGAAAGCAGTCAAAGTCGCTGCGAAAGCGGTTAAAGCCTCAGCCAAGGCTGTGAAGGCGCCGGTGAAGGCTAAGACACCTGTCAAAGCTGCTGCCAAGCCCGTTGCTAAGAAGGCCGCTGCTAAACCAGCTGCCAAAGTTGCAGCCAAGGCTGCGCCGAAAGTTACGCCGAAAGCAGCCGCCAAACCTGCCGTGAAGGCGGCGCCCGCCAAGAAAGCACCGGTTGCCAAAGCACCTAAAGTCAAAGTGGTGGCTGCACCTGCACCTATCGTGCACGTCACGCCCATCATTCCTGGCTACACCCCTGTGGTGCACAAGAAAAACTCCAGAGCAGCCAAGATGGCTGCTTTGGTTCCACCCCCGCCAGCTCAAGTGGTTGCGTCCAACGCAGCCAAGAACAGCTTTATGCCGATGACGGCACCCTCCGCCCCAACCATTGTTCCCGTGATACCTAAAAAAGACGCCAAGCTTGCTAATAACTGGAAGACCAAAACGGCCGACCAGCTGACCGATGCAGAAATCATCGCCATGCCCGACAGCGAGTACATGAATGCCACGCAAATGGCGTTCTTCCGCATCAAGCTCGTGAATTTGAAAAACGAAGTGCTCAGCAATGCCAGTGAAACCACTGAGCATCTGCGTGAAGACACCGTGGTGGTGCCCGATCCAGCCGATCGCGCCACCATTGAAGAAGAGCACGCCTTGGAATTGCGCACACGTGACCGCGAACGCAAGTTGCTCAAGAAGATAGAACAGTCCATCCAGCGCATCGACGAAGGTGACTACGGCTATTGCGATGAAACCGGTGAAGCCATCGGTGTTGGTCGTTTGTTGGCCCGTCCCACCGCCAGTTTGTCGCTCGAAGCACAAGAGCGTCGCGAAATCAAGCAGCGCATGTTCGGAGATTGATGGCTAAAACGCCAAAAATCCTCAAAAAGCAGGTTTTCAAACCTGCTTTTTTTATGTCTGTTTATCTTCATAAGCCACTTTTAGTGCCTTTTCTAAGTGCTTCATTTATAACGATTTTTACCCTGCGGCGAGTATGTTGAAATCGCTGTAAGTTGTTGATTTCATTGAAAAAATTGCTAATTCGGGCGTTCTGAACCTGTTTTCCTGCTACAGTGCAAATAAGTGCAATTAAGTGGTGAAAAGTGCCTTTGGTGCTTTTGCCGCTGGTTGTTTGTATTGTTTGTTCGTGGAAAAGGGTCGCCAACGTGTTTCAGGGCGCTTCATCGCTGAGTCTCGACGCCAAAGGTCGTCTGTCGGTGCCAACCAGGCATCGCGACGTCTTGAGCGCGACTGCGGCTGGGCAGCTCACGATCACACGTCACCCCCACGGCTGTTTGATGGTCTTTCCACGCACCGAGTGGGAGAAGTTCCGTGAACGCATTGCCTCGCTGCCGATGAGCGCGCAATGGTGGAAACGTATCTTCTTGGGCAATGCGATGGATGTGGAGATGGATGGCACAGGTCGTGTCCTTATCTCGCCTGAGCTGCGCACGGCAGCAGGCATCAGCAAAGACACCATGCTGCTTGGTATGGGTAACCACTTTGAACTTTGGGACAAGGCGACTTACGAGGCGCAAGAGGCCCAAGCCATGCAGGGCGAAATGCCCGATGTGTTCAAGGAATTCTCTTTTTAAAGGATGACGGTGGACACGCCATGGCTACACACCACCGTCCTACTCAGCGAAGCTGTCGACGCTCTCGACATCAAGCCGGACGGTACCTACGTGGATGCGACCTTTGGTCGCGGTGGGCATTCCCGTCTCATCTTGTCCAAGCTCTCGCCCAATGGCCGCTTGATTGCATTCGACAAAGACCTCGATGCGATAGCAGCGGCCGAGCAAATTCAAGACCCACGCTTTTCGATTCGTCACCAAGGCTTCACGCACTTGGGCGAATTGGACGCGGGCTCAATCGATGGTGTGCTGATGGATTTGGGGGTGAGCTCACCTCAGATCGACAACCCAGCACGCGGGTTCTCATTTCGAAACGACGGTCCTTTGGACATGCGCATGGACACCACCCGTGGCCAGAGCGTGTCCGAGTGGCTGGCCGAGGCAGAAGTCCAACACATGGCGGAGGTGATACGTGAATACGGCGAAGAACGGTTTGCTTTACAGATTGCAAAGGCGATTGATGCTCGCCGACA
>Ga0213922_1000796_pt1 | contig 13214 bp, 6 predicted proteins | sample McNCre2917MG_FD_165060 | JGI IMG/M metagenome (GOLD analysis project Ga0213922, IMG submission 165060) | Freshwater microbial communities from McNutts Creek, Athens, Georgia, United States - 29-17 MG | ecosystem: Environmental > Aquatic > Freshwater > Creek | place: USA: Georgia | collected... | reverse complement strand
TAAACATATGAGCAAGCTTTCTAGTCATAGTACCGTGTTCTTTGCTAAATTCGCCTGTGTTAATGTCTCCAGACCAATGGCTTTTGCCAACTAGTTCAATCTCCCCGGCATCGTTTAGTTTATAGTGGTGAAATGGTGGAAAGTTGCATTTGGTGTATTTGTTTGGCACTTTAGCTTCTGCTTCGGGATCGTCGTACTCACTGGTTGGTGCTTCATCATCTTCAATGACAGCTACCTTTTTGCCCTTTTTGCTATTGTCGATTGGCACATGTTCCCAAGTCATAATTCTAAAGATAACATCGGTGTCAGCAACATCTTTGAGCTTTACTTCAAATTCTTCTAACTTGCGTTTAGTTCCATCTTCGGTAGCAGCATCGTAGGCTACCCTGGCCAAACGTTCGGCTCGGTTCTTGCGACCTTGCAAGATGTTTGTTTTGTTAATTTTTTTGATATCGGGTAGGATGATATCGTAATCGCCGTATTGGGGTTGGGTATAACTACAATATGTATTTTTGCTTTTGTGTATTTCCTTTAAGATATCGCGGTTGTTGAGGTAATTGTGTTTCATAGGTAAATTAATACTTTCTTATAATAATAGCACATTTATAGCATAATAAATACTTAAAGAGCAAGAGATTTTTTATGGCCGACGGACTATTTTCATCCATTTCAACTGCATTCGGTAAAGTAACCGAAGGCGTTGCTGGATTCACGCAGGAAGCTAGAGATAACCCATTCCTTGGTAAAACCATTGATGCTATAAATCCTAGTTTAAGCAGACTAGGTGCGTCTGGTCTTACCAAGGGCGGTGGTAGAGCCTCTACTAGACCAAATACTCCTAGTGTAAGATTCGTTAACGAAACATCGGACTGGCGTGTAAAAATAAGCCTTGCACAAAGCGCAGATTACTTCTACAAAGACAAAAATCCCGGAATACTTGCACCGCTGGTTAAAACCAATGGCGTTGTCTTTCCTTATACACCACAAATATCATTGACCCATAATGCTAAGTACGGTGCAACTAACCTTACACATAGTAATTATACAAATTACTTCTACGAAGGTTCAGAAGTACAGGCTATTAACATCTCTTCGGAATTTACTGTACAGAATGTCAACGAAGGCGCTTACGTACTTGCCTGTATACAGTTTTTCCGCGCTGCTACAAAAATGTTTTTTGGTCAAGGCAAGAACGTAGGACATCCTCCCCCAATGGTGTTTCTAAACGGCTATGGTGATTACTACTTTCCAAACGTGAGTTGTGTGATAACAAACTTTACACACACTATGCCTGCCGAAGTTGATTACATTCCTGTTGCAATTAACGGGCAAGCATACACCGACGACAATGGCACAAAGTCCACAATAGGTGGCGGCTATGCAAGAGTGCCAACCTCGAGTACTATTAGTATAACCCTACAGCCCATATACTCAAGACGCAATCTTGCTGACAACTTTAATCTCGAAGAGTTCGCTAAAGGATCTCTTATCAAAGGCAAAGGAGGCTTCATTTAATGGCTTCTTATAAAAACTCAAGCCCTTATGCGGGCACCAAAAACTTTGGACAATTTTTAGATGTAATGCAGTATCGTAGCATTACTAAAAAGCCCGACGATGTTAGTTACGTAATTAACAGCGTTTACAAATATCGCCCTGACATGCTAGCCTACGACTTATATGGCGATGTTAATCTTTGGTGGGTATTTGCAGTTCGCAATCCTAACGTTATCAAAGATCCCTTATTTGATTTCAGACCCGGTGTCACAATCTATATTCCTAAAAAGGAAACATTGGTTGCTGATCTAGGATTATAACAATGGCTGAAGTATCTGATAGTCTTGCTGGAGCCACACTAGTTGCTCGGAATTTTCCAACCGATCGGATAACGGTTACTTTACCCAGCGGCAAACAAATCATTAATGTTTGGGGTTATGGAGATAGTCAATGGGATTATCAAATTAGCAAAGCCGAAGGTGATGATCTTTCTGCGGTAACTAGTTTAAAGTACAGTTGGGATATTATATACAGAGATCTCAAGGCTAACCTTGCTAAAGCTGCCGACGACGAAAAACAAAAAGCTGATGCTGCCAATCAAACCGCAGAGAAACAACCAACAGAGCCGGACACTTCAACTACCGGGGAAAATAACAATCAAGAAACTCTTAGTCAGACTGAAGAGAATTCATTGGAGCGTAATTCAACACAAGACGATAATACTGGCACCGGGTGGAATGGAGAAGGTGACGGTGAAGGTGGAAGGGGCGCACAAGAGACCGCTCCGGTAGCAAAAGAAAACTCCGACGATAGCGGCGCTAATAAACCGGCACCAAAGCCCGCACCTGCCGCTAAGGTACAGTTACCAAAGCCAATGAATAATCCGTTGCATGAATATGCAACCTATACATATGGCGTTACCTTGTTTATTCTAAGCAAAGACGATTACAATAAACTACAAAAGGCTAACCTTGAACAAATAGGTAGCTGGAATCCTACGTATGCGTTGATAAGTTCTGCTGGCAAATACCAAGGCACTAACCAAGATGGAATATCTCGCCAGGCTTCATTTAAAGAAGATTTCTACTTTGACAATCTTCGTATGCAAACTATTATAGGATTAAATGCTGCTACACGTGGTACTAATGCTGTTGAGTTAAATTTCAATATTATTGAGCCCTATGGCCTTACATTGTTGGATCGCATAATTGATGCTTCAAAGGCAGTAGGTTGCAAAAATTATTTAGAGCAACCATATTTGTTACAGGTTGATTTTTATGGTTCCCGAGACCTCGGAGAACTGGAAGCACCTATTCCTAAATTAAGCAAACGCATACCTATTAAATTAATTGGTATGAAAATTAAAGTAGGAACCAAAGGCGCAGAGTATGCGATTCAAGCAATACCTTTTAGTCATAGTGCATTAAGAGAAACTACCAACGTAACTCCGGCTAATTTTGAAGTCAAGGCTACTACCGTTGAGGACTTCTTTAAAAACACACTAAGCGACGCTTGGAACACACAGGTTGAAGAATATGAAAATGCCCGTGTAGCTAAAAAGAATGCCGAAACACAGCTACAACAATTACGTTTAGATGCACAAGATTCGGGTACTTATGTAACACCAAGGATGCTCGACGAGCAACAAGAAATTATCAAGGCCAATGATAAAATACTTAAATCTGCGTTGCAGAATGAAAGTTATACTGGTGCAGTTAATGCATGGAATCAAAAGTTAATTGACCATAAGCATACTAAAGTGCCTAATGTATATAAATTTAATATTGATAAAGAAATATCTGACAGCGCCATTGTAGATCCTACTAAAGTTTATTACAGTAGAATGGACTACAGTTCATCTGACAATACTGCACAAAAATCTAATAACAGTGATGTTAGTAGCAAAACTCCGGCTGCTGGTTTTAACAGAAATAAAATGACATTTAATATTAATGCTGGTACCAGCATGATTGATGTTGTTAATATGGTATTAAAGAACAGTAGATATATTAAGGACCAAGTAGTGGATCCTTATACTGAGAAAACTAATTTTGCTGAAAACAAAGAAGTTAATTTCTTTAAAATCATACCGCAAGTCGAGTTAGGCGATTTTGATGACGTGCGACAAACCTATGGCAAAATAATTACCTTACACGTTAAAAAATACACCTACTATAATAGCAAGCACCCAAGCTTGCCTTATAGCGTTCCGGGTGCGGCACTAAAAGAGTACAATTATATCTACACTGGTAAAAACATTGATATTCTTGATTTTGCAATAGACTTTGATGCAACATTTTTCACTGCGCTAACAGTTAATAGAGACAACACAGAGTCCGCTAATCCTACTCCAGGATCAGTGGATGACAAAGGAGAAAACAAACTTAGCTACGGTGCTGATCCCGACGGCATTGGTAATAATAAATTTGTTTTCACTGAAACCGATTTAAGCGTAGCAGCCACCGGTGCTGATAATGCAGAAACAGCATTAACATCTTCAGTAATGAAAAGCATTTACAGCCAGCGTGGTGGTGACATGATTAATGTTAAATTAAAAATTCTCGGTGACCCACATTTCATCAAGCAAGATGACATTTATGCAAATCCTGGACAAGCCAACTATGATAATGCTGAAGTAATGATCAACGATGGCACTATTGCAATGGACAAGAAAGAAATATTCTGCCGCATACAATTTAACACTCCTTCGGATATGTCGGACAGAACTGGACTAGCAGAAATGAAGGGCAAATATGCTGTCAGCAAGTTCAGTGGCCTATATAGAATCTTAACAGTTGATAATGAATTTAGTCGAGGACAGTTTGTGCAAACATTAGAGTGCATACGAATATTTGACAAACCTAAGGCCAAGGAAACTGATAATAATAGAAACGAATCAAATAAATCTAAAGCAGATCAAACACCAACACAAGTAGTTGATTCAAATCCGTATTACAACGAATTTGAAGGGTTAGACGAAGCAATACGATTGCAACAATTACAGGATGCTAATGCTGATACTGCTCCTGAACCTACCCAAGAAGAAAACGATTTATTGTTGTCACAAGATGTTGAGTTTGCATCAACACAGTACGAAGATGATTACCAAAGTGATTGGTCGTTGGCTGAGTTTGAATCTGCAGAACTCGGCGATGATCTAGCTGACAGTGAAGAAGTTGAATTAGCTGAACTTAATGCAGAAGACTCAAATAGTCCTGAACCACAAAATCCAATCCTTGAGGCATAAGAATGGCAACCGATAATAGATTAAACAAGAAAACGCCAACGTGGTCACGCCGAGAGGAAATGTCCGGCACACGGATTGACAGCGGGCCATTTATTGGAATTGTTAAAAACAACGTTGACCCTATTCGTGCTGGGCGACTACAAGTATGGATACCAGATCTCGGTGGCGATGAATCTGAAAGTAAAAACTGGCGTATTGTAAGCTATGCTAGTCCGTACTATGGAACTACATATCAACCCAAGAGCAGTAAAAATAATAAGTTCAGTGAAGTAACACATACCTATGGTATGTGGGCAGTTCCTCCAGACATCGGAAACCAGGTTATTTGTACATTCATTGCTGGAGATCCTAATAGAGGTTATTGGTTTGCCTGTGTAAATCCCGACTTGAGCAAACACATGCTGCCAGCCATGGGCGGTAGCCAAAACTTAGATCTTGAGCACGCCAGTCCTGCATTAAAGAACGCATACGATCGTACAAACAGCGTTTGGCCAGTAACTGAATTCAATCAAAACGATAACAAGTATATCAAAGAAGGTTGGATCAATAACAAGAAACCGCCGCACGAATATCAGACTAACATATTAATTGAGCAAGGCCTTGACAGAGATGGCACACGCGGTGCTGTAGGGTCTTTTGCACAAAGAGAAAGTCCTAGCACAGTATTTGGCATAAGCACACCAGGGCGTCCAATCAATGATCCCAAGGATGATCCTAACTACGATCAGAAAGTAAAATCAGGTACATTAACACAGGCCGAAAAAACTATTAACACTAGAAAAGGTGGACATAGTTTTGTAATGGATGACGGTAATCAGCAAGGCGAATATCAGCTAATGCGACTACGCACTGCTGGTGGTCACCAACTGTTAATGAATGACAGCGAGCATATAGTTTATCTAGCCAACAGTGACGGAACTGTGTGGTTAGAGTTCACTGGTGGGGGACACATTAACGTGTACAGTCGTGGTGGCATTAATATGCGAACCGAAGGCGATTTTAATTTCCGTGCTGATAAAAACATCAATATTGAAAGCGGCGGCAACATTAAGATACGTGCCACAGACAGTATTGTTAGTGAAACACGTGAATACAGAATTAAGTCAAGTGGCTCTTATGGAGTACAGGCAGGAAACGTTAGCATACTAAGTGGTGGCAATGTTGCAATACAAGGCAGCACTGGTAATTTTTATACCAGCGGAGAGCTAGTATTAAAAGGAGATAAAATACAGCTTAACAGCATTACTCCTGACGCAATACCTCCGATGCCGGACTTGCAAACTTATAAACAGTATGACACTAGCTGGAATGGTTCTGTTTGGCAATCTAAACCTGATGTTTATGAAAGTATAGTAACTACTGCCCCTAGCCACGAACCTTGGATTAGAGGACCTGCCCCTGCTGTAACAACAGCCAATGTTGCAGTTACTAATCAATTTGAAATTGAAGCATACGCACCAAAAATTGAAAAACCTGCTTCTATCTGCGAACCGCAAGCGCCTGCAACTCCAATCACAAAAACAGTGCCAATCAACGGCGGCACTAACGAGCAACTAGTTGAAGCAGAACTTAAGCGATATGGTATCACTAATACAGTAGAGCTAGCAGCCATTATGGCACAATGTGCTCATGAAAGCGGAAACTTTAAGTATGTAAAAGAACTAGGTGCCGACAGTTATTTTGCCAAGTACGAAGGCAGAACAGATCTTGGCAATACACAACCTGGCGACGGATTAAAGTACAAAGGTCGCGGATTTATACAAATCACTGGACGAGACTTGTACACTAAAGCGGGAACTGCACTAGGCATTGACCTTGTTAATAAACCTGAGTTGGCCGAAGATCCTGCAACAGCGGCAAGATTAGTAACTTACTTCTTCTTTACTTACAAAGCCAGCCGTACAGCAACTGTTGACTGGAGCAACGTTACAGCAGTTACACGAATTGTCAATGGCGGAACTAACGGATTGACAGACCGTCAAAGTAAATTTGAATCATACAAAACAAAATATGCTAGTGGTGTAGTTACTACAGGCAGCGGATCAGTATTAGTTGATGGCAGCGGCAAGCCTGTTACTACGGGAGCTGGTATGCTAGACCCAGGACCAGAATCTGCTCGCGGAAAGAGTGTAATTAATGCCGCTCCGTTAGGCAGCATGAGTAGAAAAGATACACCTAACCCTGGTAACATTGTATCCTCTAACTCTAAGATTCCTGGCCTAGTTAGCACACAGTTTAAAGCCTTGATGATACAAATTGGTTACGCTGAAAGTGGACTAGATTATACTAAAGTTAATACAGACCGGAAGATGATTGGCCGCTACCAAATCAACGGTAACTTATTAAAGACCTACGGATACGTAACATCAACAGATATTTTTACTGCGTCATCATGGACAGGTAAAGATGGTATCAAAAAATCCGATGATTGGCTTAAAAATACCGCTGTACAAGATTCTGTAATGGAGCAGGTATTGCGTGATTACTATGCCGCATTAGTTTCCAATAGCGGAATTAAATCTGGGGACGATGTCTGCACAGTAGCAGGCATGATGTGTACTGCATATTTCTTTAGAGAAAGCTCAACATCATTTACCACTGGATCTCCACCAGACCAAGCTAGATTCTGGAGAGAACAAGCTTCGCAGAAAAACAAACTAGGTGAGCCCGGAAGTCAAGCATACAACCAAGGACGCTTTGCAGTTGATGTATTAAGCGTACAGGCAACCAGTGCAGGTAGCTCTAGCACTGCACCTGCTGACACAGCACAAACAGGTGAAGGTAGTGGCGTTGATCCTAACAGCGTGTTATTGTTTACAACTGGTTCAGGCGACTATGCTCATTACTTAGAGTTAGGTACTGCTATTAGAACAGCCATGGAGAAAATGGCTAAAGAATACAAAGAGCGCACTGGTCGTAAGATTACAATTAATAGTGCATACCGTAGTTTAGATGAACAAACAGCTATCTACAATGCGTGGCTAGCAGCCGGGGGTGGTCCAAACAAACCCAAAGCAGGTGGCTATTATATGCCTAGCAAACCCAATCCTAACAGTCCTCACCCACAAAAAGTTGCGTTTGATATTCCTAAGCAAGATATTGCAGCACTACAAGACCTGGGCTTATTGGAAAAGTATAAATTTACATTCCCATTCCCAGAGAAGGACCCAGTACATATACAATATAAGGCTTAAATATTAATATGCTAAAATACCGCGGATTCAATACAATTGATCAATCTAAGAAATTTAGATTAACTGACCTTGACCTTGTTAAACGTGATTTGTTAAATCACTTTCAAATTCGAAAAGGCGAGAAACTAATGAATCCCGAATTTGGCAGCATAGTTTGGAATCTATTGTTTGAGCCACTTGACGAAGAAACCAAACAGATACTACAGGATGATGTAAAGCGTGTAGTTTCTTACGATCCGCGTTTATCTATAAATGAAATATTGCTAGAGCAACTTGATCACGGACTACAAGTTCAGGTTAGTTTAACCTATATCCCTAGTAATACATCAACAGTTATGAATTTAACTTTTGATGGCAACACAAATCAAGTTACTGCGTCTTAATAATACCATATTTTATTAGCCATAAATACTGAATATAGGTATAGATATGGCCGCAACTACACGTCAAACAAGTTTATTAGCCCAACAAGACTGGACTAAACTGTATCAGACTTTCCGTGAAGCTGATTTCCAAAGCTACGATTACGAAACACTACGCAAGTCAATGATTGACTATTTGCGTAATTACTACCCAGAAGATTTTAACGACTTCACAGAAAGCAGTGAATACATTGCCCTAATTGACCTTATTGCGTTTTTAGGACAAAGTCTTGCGTTCCGTACAGATTTAAATGCTCGTGAAAACTTTATTGATACTGCTGAACGTCGTGACAGTATTCTAAAGCTAGCACGCCTGATTAGCTACAATCCTAAGCGTAATTTGCCCGCTACAGGATATTTAAAATTTGACAGCATTAGCACTACTGAAAGCATTACAGACAGCAACGGATTAAACTTAAGTAATCTAGTTGTTACTTGGAATGATAGTACCAACGATAATTGGCTTGAGCAATTTACCAGCATTATCAATGCGGCACTAGTTGATTCGCAGATTATTGGTAAGCCTGGTGCAAGCAGTACTATTAACGGAATCGGTACTGACGAATACAGCGTAAGCATAACTCCTGGCGTTATACCTATCTATAAATTTACTGCACCCGTTGAAGGCATGAACATGACATTTGAAGCAGTTAGTGCTACTGCGTCTGGTCAAAGTTATGTTTATGAAAGAGAGCCAAGACCTAACAACGTCTTTAACATTTTATATAGAAATGATAATCAAGGCAATGGCAGTATCAATACAGGATTCTTTTTGTATTTCAAACAAGGTGAATTAAAAAATATTGATTTTAATTTAACTGATAGCTTACCAAACCGCGTTGTTAATATAAATTTTGACAACATCAATAATAATGACGTTTGGTTATATTCTTTAAACAGCCAAGGTACAGTTGATACTAAGTGGACTAAGGTCGCAGCCGTTGGCGGCATCAACGTAGTTTATAACACCGAAACTGAGCGTAACTTGTATCAAGTTAATACTCGTGCCAGTGATCAAATTGATCTAGTATTTGGTGACGGTGCATTTGCTAACATACCGCAAGGCAACTATCGTTTATTCTATCGTCAAAGCAATGGCTTGACCTATAAGGTTACACCTGACGAAATGCAAGGTGTGCGTATCGATATTAACTACGTTAGCAGAACCAATAGACTAGAAAGTCTAAGCATTACGGCCAGCTTAAATTATACTGTCGCTGATGCTACTGCCAAGGAAAGTATTGAAGACATCCGTTCTAAAGCACCTCAACAGTATTATACACAAAACCGTATGATCACTGGCGAGGACTATAACATTCTACCATACACTACGTTTAGTAATGTATTGAAGGTCAAGGCTGTTAATCGCAGTAGTTCTGGCATTAGTCGTTATCTTGATGTACTTGATACGACCGGCAAGTATTCTAGCACTAACATTTTTGCATCTGATGGCTTGCTATATAGAGAGTATAAGAACACTACTACTCAATTTAGCTACAGCACCAGCAACGAAGTTTATAAAATAATTTATAATACCGCAAGGCCAATGATCACTACCAAAGAAGCAATGCACTTATACTATGATAGTGTAACTCCTTTGGAACCTGATGTATCTATTAGCTGGACAGCTACAACTGAAAGCAACGGAACAACCACTGGCTTTTTCATTGACGGAACAGGCAGTCTTCGAAACATAGGCCTGGGCGCCACAGATAATTTAGATTATGTAGAAACTGGCAGCTTATTAAGATTTGAACCTCCAACAGGTTATTACTTTGATCGCAATAACGATTTGCAACTTGGCACAGCAAGTCTGGCCACTGATAAAACTTATCTATATGCCAGCATCAATTCGAGTACATCAACAGCGGCAATTTTAAGCCAGCCTGTTCCCACTGGTGCTAGATTAATTAAAATTACACCAGTTTTTAACAATAGCTGGAGCTCAACATTTATTACAAGCATTGCGACTCAGATTATTGCTAATAAAGACTTTGGTATACGTTATAATGTTGCCACTACATCGTGGGTCTTGATTGAAAGCAGTAATTTAGATCTTGGCGACTTTGATATTACTACCGCTGGCACATCTGCCGACAATAGCTGGTTTGTAGCATTTACTTACAACAACGGCAAATATACAATTACACAGCGTAATTTATATTATTACTTTGAAAGTATTGCAGAAACTCGTTTCTACTTTGATAACAAAGTAAAAGTTTATGACAGTAATACTGGTACTATCCTTAAGGATACTGTAAAGGTTTTAAAAACAAACAGCCAACCTGATTCTAATTCTGCTCTAGACAAAGATCAAAATTGGAATATTTACAACTGCATAATCCAAAGCGACGGTTTCCAGAACACTCAAAAGATTCTTATAACTTTCCCAGACGCCAATAATGACGGCATACCCGATGATCCTACTTTGTTCACTACATTAGTTGATCCATTAACTGATCCGTCTCATAAACTTGTGTATTTCAAAGAAGTAGTTGGCTATAATAGTTTCATTAACTACGAAGTGGTTGCAGAAGATACTATTAATACCAGCTATGCAGCCTACTCTGACGCTGTTAAGAATGTTGATTTGTACGCCGAAGGACAAGTATTTTATCTAACCGATGATATGACATTCTATGTTTTAACTAGCGGAGCGTTAGTTGAGAATACTGGTTACATTACACGAACTGGCCGTCAAAATTTATACTTCCAGTATCGTCATAATAGCCCAAGCAACAGAAGAATAGATCCAAGTCCTAACAACATTATGGACCTATTCCTACTAACAAAAACCTACAACACAGCCTACCAAGCGTGGATTAAAGATACCAGTGGACGTATTACAAAACCAGTGGCACCTACCACAGACGAGCTAAGAGTTGAATTCCGGGAACTAGAAAACCTTAAAGCACTAAGTGATACAATTATCTATAACAGTGCAAAATTCAAACCTATATTTGGCGACAAAGCCGATTCGGCATTACGTGCAACATTTAAGGTTGTAAAAAATCCTAACGTTACCATCAGTGACAATGATGTAAAGAGTCAAGTCATTAGTGCTATCAATTCCTACTTTGATATTACAAATTGGGACTTTGGTGAAACATTCTATTTCAGCGAACTAAGTGCATACCTACATAATAAGTTAGTGCCAAACATCAGCAGTATCATTATGCTGCCTACCAGCACTGGCGCACAGTTTGGTGGCCTGTATCAAATTAATGCAGAACCTAACGAAATTATTATTAGTGCCGCTACAGTTGATAACGTTGAAATTATTAGCAGCATCACCGCAGCACAGCTGAACCAAACTTTAGCTGGGTTAAATACTATATAAGACCTGATGAATTAGAAAATGGCAGCATTTAAAACACACAACTTTCTTCCAGAGATATTTCGCACTGAGACAAACAAAAAATTTCTCAATGCGACACTTGATCAATTAACCAGTGAACCAAACTTCAAACGTGTCAATGGTTACATAGGTAGAAAGTTTGCGCCAACCTATAAAAGCACAGACAGCTACATTGAGGAAATCGACTCACAGCGTCAAAACTATCAGCTTGAGCCAAGCGTTATTGTTCGTAACCCTGAATCTAATAATATAGATTTTTATGCTGGCTATGCTGACCTAGTTAATAAGATTAAGCACTATGGTGGTAATAATACTAACCACAGTAGATTGTTTAGCAGTGACACATACAGCTATGACGGTCATTTTGACTTTGATAAAATTGTTAATTTTAGCCAATACTACTGGATGCCCAATGGCCCTGAACCATTGACAGTAAGTTCAACTGGCGTACCATTATACAAAACATATACTGTAAAACTAAACACTGAAGTAAACGGTTATTATTTTGGCGATAACCGCAATGATACTAATCCTAGCATTACTCTTGCTTATGGCGGTGTGTATGAATTTGACTTAGACGGTTTGTCTGGTCCACTATATATTCAAACAGAACCAACTGTTACTGGTTACAGTTTAACAAGACCGAACATTAATGTTCGTCCTGTACTAGGCGTAGAAAATAACGGAGCTTCTACTGGAACTGTAAAGTTTCGTGTTCCACAACCTGAAGCGCAAACACGTTATACATCAATGCCTAAAATTGCCGATGTAGATTACGCAGTTACTGGCATTCCTTTCAGAGACTTACAAGGTAATACAGTAGGAAACATTACTAACTTATACGGCGGTCTTGACGGCCGTACTGACGTATTAAACGGCAAGAAAATTATTTTTGTTGATAATACACTAATCGACGATTACTATTGGACCGCTGCGCTAACTGACGATACTGTTGTTCCTGTTGGCGATCGTACAAAAACCTGGGTAATTGCGGTTGATGGTAGTGACGTAATTACTTTAACTAGTGCTGATACTGTTAATCGCGACGAACAGATTTATGTAAAATCTGGCGAAAAGTATAACACAAAAAGCTTTTATATAAACCACTTAGATTGGTATGTTGAAGTTCCGTTACTAACAGCGGCTTTAACAACTCTATACTACCAATGCGGAGATACAGAATCCGCAGTAGGTACAATTAACCTGGTTCGTGTAGATAATCAAGTACTAGATCCAGCAACTGAAATTGAAGGACAAGTACAATTTACCAGTGCTAACCAAGTTTCTTTTACAAATGGTTTAAAGGTTCGCTTCGACGCCAGTGCCACTGCTGCTTATGCTAATAAAACATATTGGGTCGAAGGCGTTGGTACTAGTATTCGATTAGTACCATTTGAAGATACTATTGCAGTTGAGCAATGGGCTAATAGCCAAGTGGTAGTCAGTGGTACCTTGTATCAAGTTGATGATGTAATAACTATTGCTGGCGGCGAATACGA
>Ga0213922_1000785_pt1 | contig 13343 bp, 9 predicted proteins | sample McNCre2917MG_FD_165060 | JGI IMG/M metagenome (GOLD analysis project Ga0213922, IMG submission 165060) | Freshwater microbial communities from McNutts Creek, Athens, Georgia, United States - 29-17 MG | ecosystem: Environmental > Aquatic > Freshwater > Creek | place: USA: Georgia | collected... | reverse complement strand
GTTTCCAGACTGATACCTGCGGCATCCAGCTGGGCGCGATCTGCGGCGTCGATTGGACTGAAGGGGTCCAACCACACGGCATGAATTACGTTGACAGAAGAAGCATTCACTTTGAGTACAGTCCGAAATAAAGGTAAGACTGTTATGCAAAGGCCGTGCCAGGTGTTTTTTGTAACCTATGTAATTAAATTTATGTGCGTGATGGGCCTGCCAGTGGCAGTTTCTCGACGTTGCGACGAGTTACCGACAGGCTTTTTAGACGCTTCTTGGGCGTTTGCTTTGGCTGGTTTAGGCGAGAACCCGCCACAAAACCGCCCGTCCGTGCGCAGCACCTCCAACGAGGGAACTACTTTCGAACGAAAGCCCATGAGCTTGCAGCCATAAGGCATGCGCACATCCCACGTGATCGCCATGTAGCGACACTCCCAGCAGTTGGGGCCCTTTTGAGCGGACGAGGATGCAGGCGTAGCGCCCGGGCGGCTATTCATGCGCTGAACTCAAGGGGGCTATTAACCGCCCAAGAGCTTGAGCACCGACTGCTGGCTGGTGTTGGCTTGCGCCAGCACCGCTGTAGCAGCTTGTTGCATGATTTGGGTCTTGGCCAATTCTGTCGAAGCAGACGCGTAGTCGGCATCTTCGATCTGGCTGCGTGACGTAGACATGTTCATCGACACATTGGTCAAGTTGTTCACCACGTGGTCCAAGCGGTTCATCACCGCGCCCATGGTGGCGCGTGTGGCGTTCACCTTGTCCATCGCTGCATCCAGCAAGTTGAGCACAGCCGTCGCGCCTTCGCGGGTGTTGATGCGCACCTTGCGCGCATCATCAGCCAAGTCAACGTCACCTGTGATCTGACCGGTGATAGAACCGTTCTTACCGAAGTCAGCCAAATCAATGGTCACCACTTGGTTCGCCGAAGCGCCCACTTGGAATGCCATGCGACCGACCTTTGGGGGATCCATCTCTTGACTTGCGCGGCCACCGAAAGTGCCCTCGTGGAAACCAAGTGTCGAGAAGTTGCTCAATGCGCCAAATCCGTCGGCACCGCTGCTGATCACAATGGCTGAACCGCTCAGACCCAGCTGAGAAGGTTTGACGCCATCGGCACCGGGCAAGCCAGGCAATACAGGCGCGTCAGCAATGAGCTTGACCGTGCCGTACATCGTGCTCACGTTTTTGGCATTGCTTTCACCAGACAACACGTTGTTGCTGTAATCGGTGCTCAAATCAACTGCGGCGATATCAGTTTTGCCGGCGCTATTCGCGGTGACTGTGCTGATCGTCAACGTTTCGGCAGTAGAGGCAGCCGTTGTGCTCATTTTTGCACCGCGAACATCAAAGCCACTTCCAGGTACTGTCGAAGTGATCAACACCGAAGTTGAATCTGCAGGATCAATCGAAGCGAGCACATTCTTCAAGCTTGAGTTGCCATTGATGGCATCTTTCAATGCGGTCGCCGACAACGCAGCGGTGGTGCCGCCAGCGGCAGAAACCGAAACGCCGTTGATCATGACAGTCTGAGTGTCAGCTGCAGCGGTCGTTCCACCCACTTTGACTTTGGAGACCTGCGCAACTGCGCCGCCCTTGTCCAAACCAAAATTGGCTGCGGACAAATCGTCTTTGCTTGAGTCAAACCACACAGACATGTTGCGACCGTCTGAGCTCAAGGTTACGCCGTAACCGTTGTCTGTGGCAGTCACGCCATGTTGGCCCACACGTTGGTTGATGGCATCCACCACCTTGGCACGGCGATCTGTACCGGATTCGTTTTGCACGAAATCCACTTGAATCTCAGTGCCGTTCACCCACAACGATTGCTTGCCACTCTGGGGAACACCAGTCACGGTGTTGATACCTTTTGACACCACGGGGTTGGCTTCAGCGCGCACCCCAGTCAAGTTGGTGCTGTCGTTGATGGCCGCAGCCAACGCAATGGCACTTGAACCTGGGTCACTGCTGGTCACCACGGTGTTAGAAAAACGATCATCGTTGGGTGTGCTGGGGCGAATCTTGACGCCATTGATCACCAGATCATCCATACCCAAATTCTTCACATCTGCCACGGCATTGGGTGTGACCTCTTTCGCGGCAACGCCCATTCCGGTGGCACTGGCACTCTTGGTGCTGGTCATGGTGTATGACACACCAGGTGTTTTAGCCGTCAGCAAAATTTCACCGACCTTGCCGCCTGCGGTGGCAATGACGCCTAAGTTTTTATTGGCATTGATTTGTGTGACCAAGTCATCACGTACAGCCTGTGGCGCTGTTGCTCCAGCCGTAGAAGTGAACGTGGTGCCATTGAGAACAATCGAAGCGGTATCTGTTGCACCCACAGTACCTGTGAACTCGACGCTGCTCACTTGCCCCACGGCAGGAGACACAGCAGCACGTGCCGCAGTGTTCAACACCGATTCATTTTTAGAGTAGTTACCTGCGTCCAAACCGGCACGGGTAATGTCACCTGACGAAGCCGAGGTCAGCATCACAGGCGCTTGAATCTTAGATTCCAAAGAAATCGTCGAACTTTGCACACCCTCACGCATACCAATGCGGTCGCCAAATACGCTGGCGTTGTCAGGCGTTTCAAAACGCACTTCAATGTTGCGACCATCGACTGCAACCAAAGAAACTGTGTCAATGGCTTTGACACCCGTCTTGTCGCTGATCAAGTTGATGGCGCGTGCAACAGCTTCGCGAGTGGCTTGCGGGTTGTTCAACACCGTGGTGATGTTGGCAGACGCGTAGCCGTTCACAAACACCACGCCTGAGGTCACTGATGACCCTGTCATGGCTTTGCCCGTGAAGACGTTTTCGTTCACTTTAGCGAACACACCTGTGCCAGGCACAGATGTCAAATATTGCTGCGTGGTGTTGACAGCACTGGCCAAACCAGTCGCACCGGGTGCAACTTCAAGCGCAGCCACATTGCCCTCGCTTGTCGGGAAGTCAATATTCACGACACCCGAACCTTTGGCGTAAGTCACCACGCGACCGGTTGATTGATCAAACAAAGGACTCGCTTGCAAAGCTGTTGCAATTTTTTCAGCAGCATCTGCAGGTGTCTTGTCTGCGTTGGTCAGCACCACGCTCACACCAGCAACAGTGATGGTGCCGGGCATGGGCGTACCAGAGAATGTGATGGACTGTGATTCACCTTGGCTGACACCTTGGTCAACCGCCACACGGTTGATCGCAGCGGCTTTAGCAATCGCGCTGCCTGCAGCGTTGTTACGTGGTGACTGCATGTCGTCAGCGGCCACAGATGGGCCAATGGTGACGCCATTGATCATCAAGTCGCCAGCGCGCATTGTAGGAATGCTGCCTGCCACATCAACGTTGACAGAGAGGTCACGCGGCGTTGTTGTCAAGTTCAATGCTGAGCCTGATGGGTCACGGAAGGTGTAGGACAAATCGTCAGAGAGCACTGAGCTATTCAAACCTGACGACTTGACGAATGTCACTTTGCCGTTTGCAGCATCCAAGGTACCTGTCAACAAAATGGTTTTGTTGTCTTGTGTCACAAATGATGCGGTGACGTTGGTGTTGCTTGAATTGACGCTCATCTTGAGCGCGCCACTTTGCAAGAACTTGCCGTTATTAGCAAAGACCTCGGAAGCACTCGTCATGGCTTTGCGCGTCACAGAGATTGCACTTGCCGTCAAATTCGTAGAACCTAAAGTCACAGCAGTGTCTGACACATCGCCATCTGTGCTGTTATAGGTTAATTTGATCGTGCCAGTTGGCGAAGCATAGGATGTTTCTACCTTGCGACCCGAATTGGCATTGAAAAATGGAGAGTCACTCAGTGTTGACTTGATCTTGTCCAGCACCGTGCTCAAACCAGCAGCTGCTTCTGTCGCGGTGATCTGCACAGATTGACCAGCAACTGAAATGATGCCTTCTGCCGGTGTACCGGTCAGTGTGAAAGTTTGTTGCTCACCAGAACCCACACCATTGATAGTGCGTGTCGTGGTCGGGTCAATAAAGACACCACCAAATTGGTTTTTAGAGGTGGCCTTGAACACTGGCATCTCACCCACGCGTTCACCGGCTGTACCGTTCAACACAGGGAAACCGTTCCACTCGGTGTTGTCGGCAATCTGAACAATTTGTTGCTTCAGCTGCTGGAACTCGAGGTCCAAGTAGCTGCGCTGTGCGTTGTCGTTGGTGTCGTTGACTGCTTGAATGGCCAACTCACGCATGCGTTGCATCATGTCCGTGATTTCGTTAGTCGCACCTTCAGCGGTCTGGATCAAAGTGACAGCATCACCTGCATTACGCACCGCCTGGTTTAAGCTGCGAATTTGCTGCGTCATACGTGTGGCAATGGCCATACCCGCCGCATCATCGCGTGCTGAGTTAATGCGTTTGCCGGTTGACAATTGCTGCATAGCGACACTTTGTGCACGCCCGGACGTGCCGAGTGCCATCTGTGAAAACAATGCTTTGACGTTGGTGTTAATTACTGCCATTTTTTTCTCCTGACCCTTCTTGGTCAATCAAACCTGCAACTGACTAAGCACATCTCGTGCCAACTTTTTTTGACGCAACTAAATAGGGGTTTTCCCTTTTTTAAGTGTGCAAATCCGTTCATTTAAGTATTCAGTGGCAAGGTTTTGTCGCTAAAACGGCAAGCGTTTGCCGCTTGCCGGTTAAGTGACACTTGCGTTGCCGCTTAGTGCTGTACACCCGATGTGGGCATCAATGCATCGCTGAAATCGTCGAGCGACAACTTCTCAGCCACCAGCTCCACTTGGTCTGGGTAAGCCGCCAAACCTTGACGGGCAACGGCCAATGCACGCACTGGATCCAGGTTGCAACGCAAAGCGCGAACCAGCATCACATATGTAAAGGGTGGTGTGTTGGCACCTTGAATCTCAACCAGCTCATCCATGAGCTCGACAGCCAAAGGCCAGTCTTGGTTCATCATGGCTAACAAACTAGTAATAGCCAAGATGTCTTCGCTGTGGGGGTGCAAGCTCATGCCGGCATCGCCCAAGGCATTTGCCAACTCGAGCTGCTCTGTGGCAACAAGTGCCTGAATCGTCTCGCGAATTTCAGCGGGGCTGAAACGTTGGATGGTTTGTGCATTGAGCAAGCTACCGACGGCGGCTTGGTTCATCAATTCTTGAATGAGGGTCATGGATTACTCCTGCTGGTGGTGTCAGAAAAACATGCCAATCGCTAAGCAGCGAATGACGCATATGACCTCCCAAGCAATAGTGATGCCAAGTAGGAATTCAATTAATGTCGAAATACCATCAACTTAAATTGGCCTTAATTTTGCTTCTGCTTTGTAAATCAACATATGTGAAGACTCGATGCAACGTCAAACTCATCACAGCAGAAGTCGAGGCAGTGCTAGCGCTGCACAAGGGCTATTGCTCAAAGCACAAAACCACCTAGCACGCAAAGAGCTGCCTTTGGCGCAAGCTATATATCAAAGAATCCTGCTGGCAGATTCAGGAAATTTGGTCGCACGCCGGAATATGGGCGCAACACTTGTCGAGCAAGACAAGTTGGAACAAGCACTGATTCACTATGAGGCAGCACTTAAATATCATCCAAATGACGCTGAGCTGCACTACAGCCTAGGCGTAATCACGCAGAGATTTAACAGCCTCTACGAGGCCATGGGACATTACCTGAGAGCCATTGAACTACGCCCACGGCATATTGAAGCCTTTGAAAACTTGGCAAACATACAAACTCAGCTATGTTTGTATGACGATGCGCTGACCAGCTATCAACATATCCTGGATATCGAACCAGGCCGTGACTCCACGCTTTACTCAATGTCGCTGATTCTGCTGCTACACGGACATTTCAAAGAAGGCTGGGAACTGTATGAGCACCGCTGGGCAACGCCAGATTTTGGAAAAAAGCACCCAGATGAGGTCAAACGAATCTGGAATCACCCTTCGGAACTTAACGGAAAAAGCGTACTGATTATTCACGAACAAGGGTTCGGTGACACCATTCAGTTTTGTCGGTATGCATTGGTATTGGCAAATCTGAATGCAAGAGTAACGTTGGTCGTACAACCTGAATTAGTGACTCTTATAGAAACACTCAATAATTTCACATTACCACAGCTGATTCAAGTTACAACAAAAGACAAGATTGATCTTCTTGAAACACACGACTATTGTGTGCCAATGATGAGTCTGCCTTACGCATTGCGTGACTCTATTTCCGGGATTCCTGAGATGGGGCAATACTTATGGGCAAATGAAAAGAATATCAGCGAATGGCATAAATTATTACCATTCAATGAAAAAATTAATATAGGTATTGTATGGAGTGGTAATCCAAAACATAAAAATGATGCCAACAGAAGCATTCCCTTCGATAAATTTAAAGCTATATTTAATATCGATGCCAACTTTCATCTAATATCAAAAGATATCAGTGATAAAGAGTTAAAAAATATTGAAAAAATCTCTAAGTTACACGTTTGGGTAGATCGATTACTAGATTTCTCTGACACTGCTGCGCTTATCACATGCATGGATTTGGTGGTTACTGTTGACACATCGCTTGCTCATGTATCCGGAGCACTGGGGAAAACGACTAAATTGTTACTACCTTACGCTCCAGATTTTCGATGGTTCTTAAATTCAGAAAGCACGCCTTGGTACAAATCTGCTGAACTAATTCGACAAGATAAAAGAATGGACTGGGATAGTGTCATCTCAAAAGTCACTACTGATGGATTTATAACATGAGTGAAAAACTGGCGTTTGTGATTGCACACTATCATCCTACGGGCAAAGTAGACTGGAGTTTGCGAGGCCTAATCAAGCATTTCTCTGAACTCACTAGAGAAATTATTCTAGTATCAACAGGCATAAATGACGATGCAAAAAATTCTTTGTCAAAGTATTGTAAAATAATTGAACGGGAAAATTATGGGTATGATTTTTGGTCATATAAAGTAGGAATCGATGCATTAAATAATAAATATGAATTGGATAGACTAGTCTTATTTAATAACTCGTTCATCTGTTTAGACCCAATAAAACTGGCAAACATTACCCTTGGGAAAATTGAATCCAATGCACTATACGGAATTACGATGTCCGAAGAAAAATCCAAGCATGTTCAGTCATATTGGTTATCATTTGATGGAAATGAGTTAATTAACTCACCAGTATTTAATGATTTTTGGACATCAATGATACCTATCACAAGACGAGAAAAAGTTATTCAAGAATACGAAATAGGATTATCTAAAAAAATCGCCGAATCAGGAAATGAAATTAAATCATTTTTTAAACCTACAAATGAAGAAAACCTTATTGCGATATGCAGAGCAATTGCAAATGGCGGACTCAAATTTGGAGAGGTAGAAGATTTATTTCAAATTAATACAAATTTCGGGAAATCATTAAATCCAACTCACTACTTATGGGATAGCCTATTAACATTCGCTTCTATCATTAAATTAGAGTTATTAAAATCAAATCCTGCTAGGCAAGATGTCGAGCTCCTACTTTCCTCATTAACAGAACACGAACTTAAGCTGGTTCAGGATAGCCTATCAAATTAATCATATGAAAAAAATGATTTACGTCTTTCCAAAAATAATTTCAAATAACTTTTTTCTCCACTTAAGTGATGGGCGATTTTTAATGAGTCCAAGATAAGGAGCTCATCTTCTCTATTTATGAAATCTTTTAATGCATAACTATTGTTATTTATTGGATAGGATTTAACGCCCCAATCATTTAGTGAAAGCAATAAGGATACTATTCGCTCAATTACAAACACTTTTAATGGGGCTTGACTGTAATCATGCGGAACAGCGGCATTCAAATCGAGAGACAACTTACTTTCTCCAATTTCAGCCATGTTAAAAATGAGTTCACAATGCGCAAACCAAACTCGCCAAAATGCTGGTTTTGCCACAAAATAGTTACAATACACCGTACTCAACGAATGCATACACATGGTTGAAATATTAATTTCTAAATCTAATATTCTGAATAAATCTTTATAAAAATTTATAGTCTCAGGATGAACAGCATTTGATTGTTCAAATACATTTATAAAAATTGCAGATTGGTCAAAGAAAGGCGAAAAAGTACAAACACTTGCATCTTTATGCTTCTCAAGGAATTCATAAACTTGATCAGATGATAAACCCGTTTTATCTTTAAATTTAGGCGAAAAGAAACCATAGAATGTATTTTCGTCAAGTGCGTTTTCAAGCAGGTATTTTCTAATCGGCCAATACTCTCGCCAATCTGGCCGCTCATTACTAAGGTTATCTAGGGGCAAGAAACCATTATCATTACTTTCCTTGGTTTCATCTGAGTAATATATTTGATATATTTTCATATGAATTACAGTTATTTATTTAGTTGAGACAGGAAATTGATTGATTTATTCATTTCTGTTTTGACGAAATTGTTAGTTAAGCGTTTACCCTCGTATGAAAGTTCACGATAAACATCACCAGTTAACCACTTTTTTGCGAAATAAATTTGGTCTTCTAATTTCTGCTTAGACAGCCAAACTGGTGTGTCAGTAGAGCCACTTGCATCCAAAGCATGCTCGACCTCTGCATCTGGTACAACCATAACTGACCAACCTCTAGATCTAGCTGTAAATGAATAATCCGAATCGGAGCAAATAAAAAGCATATTCTCATCCAATAGCCCGATTTCACGAATCATTGAATTTCTAACGAGCATGCATGCACCGTTTGCCCAATATGTTTCAAATGGAATATTGGGAGTAGATTGGTTTTTACCTGCATGAACACCATAAGGGTAGGCATCCATTGACCCACACCAAGTAACAAGATTATCTTCTGTTAACTGAACTGGGCAGGCAATTCCACACCTTGGGTTGTCATGGAGTGCATTGACCAAAGCAACCAAACAACCAGTCCTCAAGTATGCATCTTGATTGAGAATAAGAGAAAACTCATATTCATCCAGATAACAAAATTGCTTCAATCCTTCGTTGACAGCTTTTGTAAACAAAATATTGTCGTCTGAGTTATCGCGAACATATAAATCAATCGGTATTTCAATTTGTAACTCTAAAGCCGCAATACATTTCTCTAACTTCTCAGGCGCTCTAAAGTAAGGAATGATTGCAGGAATAGTTTTCATATTTTTAATATTGGAGAGTTTCCGAAATTTTATGTCAAAAAAAAAGACGGGCGCAAGGCCCGTCTTTTAATTGAAGGTAATTAAATTACTTCAGCAGTGACAGCACCGATTGAGCGGACTGGTTAGCTTGCGCCAACATCGCTGTTGCGGCTTGTGCAACGATCTGTGAACGTGCCATTGCGGTCGTTTCAGTTGCATAGTCAGTGTCCAAAATACGGCTACGTGATGCAGACATGTTTTGGTTTGACTCAGTCAGGTTGCTGACCACAGCATCCAAGCGGTTTTGGTAGGCACCGGCTTTGGCTTCCATACCGGCCACAGTGTCCAAAGCGGCATCAATGGCTTTGATCGCATTTGTTGCACCAGCCGTAGTTGACACATCAACTGTTGCAATTTTTTGACCGTTGTCTGCTCCACCAAATGTGCCAGCACGGAAACCTAACAATGCAAAGTTATCATTGCCTTCGCTACCGCTCTTCACGCTGAACGCCTTGTCAGAAGTCAAGCTAACTTTGGCATACGAGGTAGAGGCAGCTGCAGCAGTTGCTGTTGCAGAAATACCGCTACCAGTCAAACCAAGCGCAGCTTCTGCACCACCTGCACCAATAGAAATGTTACGTCCATCAGCTGCTGTCAACTTGATGCCAGCACCGTTCTCAGATGCAACCACGCCCGTTTGGCCTGAGTAAGTGTTGAATTTTTCAATCACTTCAGCACGTGTGGTGTTTGCAGTAAAGTTAGCAGAAATGGTAACGCCGTTCAAATAAATATTCGTCACAGCGCCAGCTGTAAAGCCACTACCTGACACAACGTTTGCTTCAGCTTTTGCAGTTACACCTGTCAAGCTAGACTTTTTGTTGATAGCAGCAGCAATTGCAATTGCGCTAGCGGCTTTTGTACCGCTGGCAGCAAGCGTATCAGAGGCAGTGTCGTCAGAGGCGATAGCAGCATCGACCTGCACATCATTGATGATCAAGGTGTTGCCATTCAGCAGACCTGTTGTAGTCGTCGAAGGGGCTGTTGTTGCAATAGCACGAGCTTTTGCGACAGTTTCAGCAGTATCGGCTTTATAAGTACCAGCAGCCAAGCCTGAAGAATCCAGCGTACCGCCTACTTTGCTTGAAATGGTGATGGATGAACCATCATTTGTATTCAAAGCGTATGTGCCAACGGTAGTCGTCGCAGCAGAAGCATTCAAACCAGTTGAAGCTGCAGTCAACCCACTCAATGCAGCGATGTCAATGTTGCGTCCGTCTTCAGCCACCAACACAATACCTTGCTTGTCATCATGCGTGTTCACTGCCTTGACACCGGTTTGCGAAGAAATTTGGTTAATAGCAGTGGCAACAGCTGAGCGAGAAATTTCGGTATCAGTTGTTGTAAATACAGTAGAAGTTGCCACACCGTTGATGGTGATCGTGCCAGAAGTGGCTGCAGCATTCATTGCAGCACCATAAGCGGTGGTGGCACCCACAGTCGCTTTAACGCCAGTCAAATCAGACACACGGTTAATTGCTGCAGCTTTGGCGATAGCACTACCGTCATTATTTTTTGAAGAGACTTTGTCATCAGTTGCCAAAGAAGCACCGACTTCCACACCATTGATCAACAGATCGCCTGTGGTCAATGCTGTTGTCGTTACAGCGCTAGCAGACAAAGAAGCACGTGAACCCAAACCGATATCTTTGGTCTTTACAGAACCAAAACCGATGGTCATGGTGTCATTCGCGTTAGTGCCTGTTTGCAAAACAATCTTGCCTGCTGAACCGTCCAACAACTTGATGTTGTTATGGTTAGTCTTATTAGCCACATCATCAATTTGCATTTTGAGTTGAGAAACTTCTTGCTGAATGTTGCCGCGGTCTGCGTCGGACATAGCGCCGTTGGCTGCTTGCACTGACAGTTCACGCATGCGTTGCAACATGCTGGTGACTTGACCCAAAGCACCATCGGCAGTTTGTGTCATCGAGATACCGTCGTTGCTGTTGCGAATGGCAACAGCGTAACCACGGATTTGAGAAGTCATACGGTTGGTAATGGCCAAGCCAGCTGCGTCGTCGGCGGCGCTGTTGATGCGCAAACCAGTAGACAGGCGTTCCATAGAAGTGCCGAGAGCTTTGTTCACATTGCTCAGCGAGCCTTGTGCTGCAAGAGCTTTAACGTTGGTGTTGATCACTGACATGATGTTTCTCCTAAAAAGTCATCACTGAGGGTTAATGTGTTGGGAAACACGAATTTGTTCCCCTCCATGGCTGATGATTCGTCAGCTCAAAAATAAACTTGAGCGACAAGTCAAAAATTTATTTAACTGAATTCGTTGTGCAACATACCCTTGAAGGCTTCAATGCTGTGCGCCATACGTATGACGGCATCGTTGGGTATTTGTCGCACTACTTCGCCGGTGTCTGCGTTTTTCACCAATACCACCAAGCCGCCTAACTTTTCATCCATCGCAAAGTTCAAGTTGCGGCCGCCATCGCGCAGCGCAGCATTGAGCTTGTCTAGTGACTCTTGCAAGTTGGCGCGCATCCTCTCGATGTCAACCTTCACCTCAATCGGTTTAGGGGCTTGCACTTTGGGCGCTGACGATTCACGCGCAGCCACAGCAGAAGCATCCACTACGTGGGCTCCAGCTGTGGTGACAGCTGCCGGTTGTTCGACCATGGGCGCAGGCGCAACCACAGCCGCACGCAACTGCGGTGCAACGGTTGGGCGCAGCGCGCCCTGGAGTTCTGAAAGCATAAAGACCTTCCTTTCGGCCCTGCCGCAGATGGCAAGGTATGTCGTGTTAGCTCATATCGACACAAAGGCGGCAAACTTTAGCCGCTCTGCAATAAATACTTTGCAAAGCGGCTAAACAAGCAGAAAGAGAATTCGTAAGTATTAGCCGGTCTTACCGGTCATGCTGGCCATCATGCCGTCAAAGGTGGACTTGAGGCTGGTCTTCTGGCTATTGACGCTGCCCACCAAGCTGTCCATGGCTGCAAATTGTTTTTGATAACGCTTGAGCACCAAATCCATGCGCGTTTGAAGCTTGGTCAAGTCGCCTTGGTACTTGGTATTTTGGGTCGTGGCTGATGTGCTTTGTGAAGTCAAGATGCCCGTAGCGCCCAACATATTGGTCAACTTACGCACCGCATCGCCCGCAATGCCACCAGGCGCTGGGCTATAGATGGTTAAACCATTCTGGTTGCCAGTAAACGTTTTCACCACATCAGCATAGTTGCTGGTCAAAGCGGTGTCGAGCTTGGTGGTGTCCACAGACATCACGCCCGCCTCGTCCACCTTGATGCCCATTTGCCACATGGCGCTCACGGTACTGCCTGGGGTGGACGATGGCCCCATCACCATGCTTCGCAGCTGTGCCTTGATAGAGCGCACGGTCGAGTCGCCCACCAAGGTTGCGCCGTATGTGGCCAAGGTTGATTTAGGGTCAGACACCTCTTTGAAGATGGTGTTGGCATCGTTGTAGGCCGTGACAAACGCATTGATTTTGTCTTTGATGGCCGTGGTGTCACGGGTCAAATCAAGGCTGGCGGCTGTGATGGTGGTCGATTTGAGGTTCACCGTCACGCCAGGAATCACATCGGTCAAGGTGTTGCTGTTGCGGGTAAAGGTAATGCCATCTACCGTCACCTTGGCATCGGTGGCTGTTTGGTTGACAGGGTTATCCGAAGCAAATTTCAAAGCAGGCTGGACCATAGGCTCAAAGCCAGCAGTACCACCATAGTCCGCGCTTAGTGAAAAGTCAGACGGCGTGCCCGCTGGACCAGTCACAAAAATTTTGTATGGATAAGTAGAACCAGCAGGGTTGGCGACCAACGAAGCCGTCACGCCAGCATTGGCGTTGTTGATAGCAGCCACCATTTTTTCAGGCGTGTCATTACCTGCAGCTAAAACAATGTCAGGTTTAGCAACGCCCGCCACAGTCAGCTTGAGCGTCATGCCACTGCCACCATTCATTGACGCGGTCGACCCAAGCACACCACCAGCACTGAACTTAGGTGTCAAGCTAAACGCCCCTGCACTGCCTTGTGCGCCTGTGAGCACAATTTGATAGGGGTTAGCAGAGCCATCGCCTGAGTCAACCAACTGCGCAGTCACGCCTTTGTTGGATGCGTTGATGAAGTCCACCACGTCTTTGGGCGTGTCTTGACCATCGGCCAAATTGATATCGGTCGTCGTCGTGCCAATGGTCAGGGCAAAAGATATGGCCTT
>Ga0213922_1000783_pt1 | contig 13375 bp, 18 predicted proteins | sample McNCre2917MG_FD_165060 | JGI IMG/M metagenome (GOLD analysis project Ga0213922, IMG submission 165060) | Freshwater microbial communities from McNutts Creek, Athens, Georgia, United States - 29-17 MG | ecosystem: Environmental > Aquatic > Freshwater > Creek | place: USA: Georgia | collected... | reverse complement strand
GACTTAATTTGTCAGCGTGTTTATCCCTGATGTGATTATGTGAGTTTATCTCTGAATCAAAAAACTAACCTTTATTTATGTTCTTGAAAGGAACAAACCTTATGAGCGAATTTATCGCAAAACAGGGTGACGCAAAGGCTAAGGCTTGGCATGAGGCTAAGGCACTTATTGAAAGTGTTGAAGCTCGTGGCGGTGTCTGGTCTGGTGAAGATGAGAAGAAATACGCTGATCTAACTGCTGTCATCAATCGTGCAAATGAAGCTATTGAGCTTGAACAGCGTGAGGCTAAGACTGCTGAAGTTTTGGCATCTGCTGCAATCAACTTCAAGGATGCTTCTGTGTCTGACTCTGAAGCAGACATCCTCCGTAAGATGGCTACAGGTGAAATTCGTGGACACGAATTCCGTGCTATCACTGGTGGATCTACTGGTGCTCCCGTGCCTACTTCGTTCATGAACGAGATAGTCAAGGTAGCTCGTCTAGTTAACCCACTACTTGACTATGCAACTGTAATCAACACCGCTTCTGGTGAAAACCTACAGATTCCATCACAGTCAGGTTTTTCGACTGCAACTATCGTAGGTCAGGGAGTTTCTATCGGAACTTCCGAGCCAACCTTCAACGCATTCACCACTCTATCTGCATACAAGTTCTCAGCACTAGCACAGCTATCTCGTGAACTAGTTTTGGATGCTGGTGTTGACATTGTTGGATTCTTGGCTGACCAATTCGGTAACGCATTCGGTTACGCTATCGGTGACAAGATCCTAAACGGAACTGGAACTGTTGAGCCTTCAGGTCTTTTGGCTGCTGCTGGAACTGGTGTTACCGGTTCGACTGGTGTTTCTGGTGCTTTCACTGCAGACAACATTGTTGATTTGGTTTACAGCCTTGATGGTGCTCTTCGTAACAAGCCATCTTTCGCTGTTCTAGCAAACTCAACTTCGATTGCTGCTATGCGTAAGCTGAAGGACTCTTATGGTCGTTACTTGTTCGACATTGGTGTTGGCCAGGACAAGCGTGACCTAATCTTGGGTGTTCCTGTTATCGAAACTCCATCAATGCCAAGCCCTGCTGTTGGTGCTAACTCTGTTGCTGCTGGTGACCTAAAGTCTCTATACATTCGCAACGCTGGTGGCCTACAGGTTGACCGCTCTGATGACTATGCATTCGGTAATGACCTAAGCACCTGGAGAGCTACTTGGAGATTGGATTCTGCACTTGTTCAGAAGTCAAACATCAAGAAGTTCAAGGGTGGTGCAAGCTAGTCTCTAGCTAACCCATAGATTTCACCCCCAATTCGGCTGCGTAGGGCTGTTTTGGGGGTGTTTTCTATTAGGCTGTGTTTATGACTAAATCTGCGATTTCTTGGTATTCAAATTCTTTCAATCAGCCGACTGGCTATGGCACTCAATCTAAACAGGTCATTCAACGCCTTGTTCGTGCCGGTCATAAGGTTGCTATGTTGTCTAATTATGGGCAAGAAGGTATCAATGGGGTTATTGAGACTGGTTTCGGTAAGATTCCACATTATTCTCGTGGTATGAATCAATACAGCACTGATGTGATGCCTTTGCATTATGCTCACTGGAGTTCAGAGAATCCTAGTCTGCCATCTTTCATGATTACTCTTTATGATGTTTGGGTTTTCGATAATCCTGCTTTGGATACTATTCCGATTGGCTCTTGGACTCCTATAGATCATGCTCCTGCTCCTGAGAAGGTTTTGGAGTGGTTGAAGAAACCTAATGTGACTCCGATTGCTATGAGCAAGTTTGGTAAGGCCATGATTGAGCAGGCAGGTTTGGAATCTGAGTATGTGCCTCATGCTATTGAGTCTCGTGTTTGGAAGCCAACTGAAAAGTTATCTAATGGGCAGACTGGTGAGGAGTTTGTGAAGGGTAAAGATAAGTTTGTTGTTGGCATGAATTTTGCTAATAAGGCTGGTGGGTTTATTCACAGGAAGGCTGTGGCCGAGAACTTTATGGGGTTTGCTGAGTTTGCTAAGAATCATGATGATGTGATGCTTTACATTCATAGTGAACCTTTTGGTAAACAGTCAGGGTTTGTGTTGCCTAATATTTTGCAGGCTTCTGGTGTTCCTCCTGAGAAGGTTTGTTTTGTTGACCCTATCGCCTATCAGTATGGGATTAGCCAGGAGGATTTGGCTGCAATTTATTCGTCTTGGGATGTGGGTTTGTTCACTAATTATGGTGAGGGTTTTGGTGTGCCTCAGATTGAAGCTCAGGCTTGTGGTGTTCCGATTATTACTTCTAATTTTGCTGCTTCTGCTGAACTTGCTAGCTCTGATTCTTTTCTGGTGGGTGGTCAGCCTTTGTGGGATGCCGGTCAACATTGTTGGTTTACTGTGCCGAGTGTGATGGGTATTCGTGATGCTTTAGAGCAGGCTTATCAGCGTGGTAAGGGTGATTTCCCTGACACTATTGCTTGGGCGAAACAGTATGATGCTGATCTTGTGTTTGATACACAGTGGAAGCCGATTATCGAGAAGTTGGCTAGTAAGGCATGATTCCTGTTTTAGGATTTCTCACTTATTCTCGTTTTGACTTAGCTGAGAGACTTTTGGAGAGTATTGATTATCCTGTTGAGCATCTGGTTATTGTAGATAATTCGGGTAAGAGAGAGTTTAATCCTAAGCAACCTGAGTTAGTGAAAAACATGTGGTTGATTCAAGTTCCTCATGGTTTGGGTTATGGTGGGGGTTTGAATCTGATTGTAAAGAGCACTCCTTTTGCTCCATATTGGATTTTAGTCAATGATGATTCTGTGTTTGCTCCTGGTGCTTTGAAGAAGATACATGAAAGAGTTGATACTGATGCCATCAATTTTTTGAGCATTATGCCTAAATGGAGTGGGTTTGTTTTGGGTGAGGGTGCAGTTTTGAAGGCTGGTTTATTTGATGAGCGTTTTCACCCCATCTATTTTGAAGATAATGATTATGAGCGTAGGTTATTAGCTGCGGGTGTTCCAGCAAAATTTATTCACGCTGTTTTGCATCACGATAATTCGAGCACTTTGAACTCTGGATTCCATTCGCAGAATGATAAGACTTTTAAGGCTAATCATTTGTTGTTTGAGAAGAAGGTTGCTGAGAATGATTTATCTCAAGGTGAGTTTGATTTGAATATTAGGAGAATAAACGCATGGGACAGATAGTTTATACAGGTGGCACTTTTGATTTGCTACATTCTGGCCATGTAAGGTTCTTGAAGGCTTGTAGAAGGCTTGCGGGGGATGATGGTGAGGTTGTTGTTGCTTTGAATACTGATGCCTTTATTGAGGCGTATAAGGCTAAATCGCCTGTAATGACTTTTGATGAGCGTAAAGAAGTTTTGTTGGGTTGCCGGTATGTAGATAGAGTTATAAGGAATATTGGTGGAGCTGATTCTAAGCCTGCGATTGAATCTGTTATGCCTGACTTGATTGTTATTGGGGATGATTGGGCTAAGAAGGATTATTATGCTCAAATGCAATTCACTAGAGAATGGTTAGATCAGTTGGAGATTCAGCTTGTTTATGTTCCTTATACTCCAGGCATTTCAACTACTGATTTGAAGAAGCGTATCCTTTCTGTTCGGTAAACTAGTAGGAGACTTAAGGAGTTTTTGTGGCTGTAACTAATGGTTACTGTAGTTTGGCTGATGTCAAGGCTGCACTTCGTATCGTTGACACTATTGATGATGCTTTGATTGAGCAGTCTATAAATGCTGCTTCACGGATGATTGACCAATATTGTAATCGCTATTTTTATTCGGGTAATGCTGGTGAGGTGCGTTATTACAAGGCTAATGATGCTTTCAATTGTTGGATTGATGATGTTCAGACAATCACGGAGGTTGCTACTGCTGCAACTAATCCTGTGACTTTTAATGTGATTTGGGATACCACTGATTATCAGACTATTCCTGCTAATACTTTTGCTAATGGTGGTTATCAGCCGATAACTGGTTTGTCTGCTGTAAAAAATTATTTCTTTCCTACTTGGGCTGACATCAATCTTGTTCGTGTTACTGGCACTTTTGGTTGGCCTAGCGTGCCTGAGCCTGTAAAGTTTGCTTGCATTATCCAGGCATCAAGATTGTTCAAGAGACTTGAGTCTCCTTTGGGTGTTGCTGGTGTTAGCGATATTGGGATTATGCGTGTTGGTAGCAGTGTTGATGGAGATGTTGCTCAGCTTTGTAATCCTTACCGCTTGTTGAGGACTAACGCCTAATGGCTATCAGTGAATTACGGCAGGGGCTTGTAAAGAATCTGCAAACAATTTCTAACATTCGGGTATATGCTACTTTGCCTGATGTTGTGAATCCGCCTAGTGCTTTGATTACTTTAGATAAGATTCAGTATCAACAGCAAAACAATAACTCTATGAGTATTTATACTTTCAAGATCACTATTGTTTTAGGTAGGGTGTCTGAGCGTGTTGCTCAACAAAATTTAGATGTGCTAGTTGCTCCTGATGGGGTGAAGGCTGCTATTGAGTCTGACCGGACTCTTGGTGGTAAAGCCTATGAAGTGAACATTCAAGAGATGTCTGCTTATGGTGCAGTTAGTATCAATGGAATAGACTATTTGAGTGCCGAGTTTTCGGTTCTCGTTTACGCAAGATAAAGGAAAAAAATGGCAATTTTTGTCGCAACAGACTTTAGCGTTAGCATCAATGGCTCAACTGCTTTATCGTCTTATCTAACACAGGTCGAATTGAAGGCCTCTGCTAATGACATTACAACAACAACTTTTGGTAGCTCATGGGTTACTCGTGTTGCAGGTCTAAAAGAAGGTTCGCTAACACTTCAGTTCAATCAAGATTATGATGCATCTAAAGTTGATGCTACTCTGTGGCCTCTGTTAGGTTCTAACGCAACTGTAGTTATCAAGCCAACTTCAAGTGCAGTATCTACAGCTAACCCTTCTTACACTGTGACTTGTTTGGTTACCGATCTAACCCCCGTGAGCGGTCAAATAGGAGATTTAAGCACCTTCTCTGTTACTTGGCCAACTAACGGCTCGGCTGTGAGGGCTACCGCCTAATGAATCAACTAATCCTACGCATCCTGTTGACTGACGATACTAGTTTTGAAATTAAGACTTGTGCCGGAGATATTGTTAAATGGGAATCAAAATTTGATTTGAGTATTGTCGAGCTAAATAAAACAACACATTTGCTTTATCTTGCATGGTTGGCAGTTACTCGTTTAGGTAAAACAGGTTTTGCTTTTGAAGCTTGGGTTGATACTGTAGCGAATGTTGAGTTAGACGACCCAAAAGAATAAAGGGTCTTGGTGAAGATTCTTACCATTGGTTGATTGCTAATTTGGCGGTTGCTACTGGGATTGCTCCTAGCCTTTTGATGCAGGAAAGTGATCGCATGATAAATACTTTGATGTATGCCGTCAAATATCAGCAGGGCGGTCAATAATGACTCAAACAGTTATTTATGATGTCAAATCTTTACTTCGAGATTTAGATGGTTTAGCTCCAGGCTTGCGGAAACAGCTTGTAAAAGATTCTAAAGATATTGCTAAACCTATTGCATCCAACATTAAATCTCATATTCCTGCTACTGCGCCTTTGTCAGGTATGAATAGCACTTATCCGATTCGCACTTCTAGAGGGCATTTGACTGGTAATCCTGGTGGTCGTTTAGCTTGGGGTGCAGTGAAACCGGCTAATCAGGTGCAAATAAAGTTTAGGTCTGGTAGGTCTAGATATACGGCTATTACTTCTTTGCTATCAATTTGGATTACTTCTCCTGCAACTGCTATGGCTGATGTTGCTGGTAAAGGTGGTTTAAATAAGAGTGTGAAGTTGACTCGCAGATATGCGTATAAGAATGATACTCGTAGGCATAGGGTCAATGGTGGTAATGGTGGGGCAGATTTTGTTCGTAACTTGAAATCTCGTGGAGCTAACGATTTTGTTTATCCGGCTGTTGGTGATTCTATTGATGATGCTCAGCAGGAAGTAAAATTGATTATTGACAGATATGCTCGCATGGTGAATAGGAAACTCAACTAATGTCCGTTATTGTAAAACTCCTCTCGAAGTTTGATGATTCGGGTATTCGTAAAGCCAAACATGAATTTGGTAGCCTAAAGAAAATTGCTGGAACTATTGGTATCGGCATTGGTTTGAAGCAGATTGCAAGCGATTTGTTTGATGCGGCTAAGGCTGCTTCTGCAGATCAAAAGAGCATGCAGTTGCTTAATAGTCAGTTGACTCGTAATGCTCATGCTACTGAAAGTCAAATAACTCAAAATAATGCGTTTATTGAGAGCCTATCTAATCAGGTAGGTATTGTTGACGATAATTTGAGGCCTGCTCAAGCTAAGTTGGCTCGTGCTACAGGTAGCGTTGCTAAGTCTCAACAGTTGTTGAAGTTGGCTTTGGATGCTTCGTCTGCTAGTGGTAAGCCTCTTGAAACAGTGGTTACTGCTATTTCTAAAGCGTATAACGGCAATACGAGTTCTCTTGTCAGGTTGTTCCCTGAATTAAAGAAATCTAAGGATGCTTTGGCTGATTTGAATGCTGAAGTTTCTGGCACGGCAGCGCAACAGGCTGACCCTTTTGCCAAACTAAATGTGGCTATGGATAATTTGAAAGAAAAACTAGGTGCAGTTATTTTGCCTTATCTAGTTGATTTTATAGACACTATGGTCAAACCTGGTGGGGCTATAGATCAGATGGGTAATTTTTTGGATGATGTTTCTAACCCTAAAACTGAAGCCGGTAAAACTTTTACCACAATCAAGACTGCTATTGACCAAACTATTCAAGGTGTGAAAGACTTTTTTGCTTTGTTTGGTAATGGGGATGCTATGGCTGGTTTTGGTAATGTGGCTTCTACTTTAGTCAAAATGTTGCCTGCTTTGCTTGCGTTGAAAGGTATTTTGTGGTTAGCGAAAACAGGTAAATCATTAGCAAACCTAGCTTCTGCTATTGGGTTGATTAAAGGCAGTGCAACAGTAACTGCAACTACTGGTGCAGTTCAAACTGCTACTACTGCTGCGGGTGTTACAGCAGCAGCTGAAACTGCTGGATTATCTGTAGCGGGTGCTGCTACTCCTATTGCCATTGGTGGTGCAATTCTGTTACAAGGTTCTCAAATGGCTGCTGATGCTAATCAAGTCAAATATTCAAAACTAGGTATTGACTATAAGGCATTGTTAAATTCGGGTTATAGTGCAAGAATGTTACAAACTGCTTCGGGTTTTGCAACAGCAAAAAAACTATTTCCATATACTGGGCCAAAATTGGCTAAAGGTGGAATTGTGATGCCTCGACCTGGTGGGACTTTAGCTACTGTTGCTGAAGCGGGTTATCCTGAGGCTGTTATTCCTTTGAATAATAAAAATCTTTTGGGTTCGACAGTTAATGTGCATGTTTATTCTGCTGATCCTAAGGTTGTGGTTGATGCTGTTAGTCGCTATATTGCGCAGAATGGCGGTAAGATGCCTACTTCTTGGGGTCGGTAAATGTCTTTACCTTCCTATGTTGTTGAAATGCAGTTTGGTGCTGATGGCACTTATATTGACATTACTTCTTATGTAACAAATGTTTCTATTTCTCGTGGTATTAGTAGGGTTTTAGAAGATTATTCTGCGGGAACTTTGAATGTTACTTTGATAAATAATAATCGTGTTTTTGACCCGCTAAATACTAGTTCTCCGTTATGGGATTCAACTAATGGTTATACTAGGGTTCAACCTGGTGGCAAGATTCGTGTGACTGCTAATGGGGTTAGGCGTTTTACTGGTTTTATTCGTGACTGGACTTTTTCTTATGATGATAGTGGTTTCAATGGGACTGCTAATTTTACGGCTTTAGATGCTCTCTATTATTTTGGTCAAGCTAATCTTGATGGTGGTCAGGCATGGCAGGTTGAATCTACTGATGAACGCATAAAAAGTATCGCTTATTTAGAGTATTTGGATTTGACTAAGGTTGCTGGTGTTGAGGCTGGTCAAACATTGTTGGGAACAGATACTTTTCAAGCTGGTCAGAGTGTTTTGGCTTATATGCAGAATGTTGCTTTGAGTGAGCCGGCTGATTTGTTTTCTAATGCTTCAGCAGTTTTGGTGATGAAAGATCGCAGTTTTGGTAGCTATAAGTGGACTAATAAGATGCGATATAACTTTGTTTCTTATCCTGGCACTGCTTATACCTTTCCTGATGTGAATAATGGTGAATGGGAACTTATTGGCACTCAACCTAAAAATCTTGCTGCTGATGGTCGGACAAGGAATTTTGGCACTGCTACAGCTTGGATGGGTGGCACTGTTAATGCTGTTGACCCTGCAGAGCAGTTTGTTGGTTTTCTATATAACGATAAAGGTAATCCTCAAAGATATCAATTCAATGGTTCAACTTATGTTTTTAGTGCTTATGGTTTAGGTATTACTGATTATAGGTTGGAAGCGTTTTTATTAGATTCGACAGGTAATTTTATTGGAACTGCTATTGGGACTGCTTCTGCTTCTAGCACTTCGACTTGGACTCAGGTTTCTGCTGTTGCGACTGCTGCAGGTGGGGTGGTTACGGGTGTTCAGTTTGCTTTTGGTTATTATGGTTCGACTGCTGTGAAGCTTTGGGGTGATGGTTTTATTGTTGAGCCTGGTTCGGCTTACATAAATTATTTTGATGGGGGTTATACTCCTGTTGATGATTCGGCTGATGTCAGGAATAGGGTTGCTTGGGCTGGTGATGCTTATGCGAGTATGTCGGGTTATGTTCAGGGGACTGCTTCTGCTGTTTCTTCGGCAACTATTTTGACTTTTGCTGACGCTAATTCTCAAGGTGCGGCTTATGGTAATGGCACTGCTTTACCTTTCATGGATTTGCAGGTTGTCTATAATTCTGATGTTTTATATAACAAAGTTCAGATTATTGGTGTGAATGCTACAGCTATTGTTGAAGATACTGCAGGTCAAGCAAAATATGGTTTGTTAGGTTATTCTCAAACAGATAATTTGACTACAAGTTTGACTCGACCTGCTGAGATTGCAAGTGATTTGTTGGCTTCTTGGCGATTGCCTGAATATAGGGCTCAAGAGATTACTGTTGCTTTAGAAGCTTTGACTAGTTCTCAACAAAATAAAATATTAGGTATTGAACTGCGTGATGTGATTAGGGTTTGTTTTCAGCCTTCTGCTTCAGGAGCTATTGTTGATAAGTATTATCAGGTTTTGGGTATTGATGGTAATGCTGATTTGGATAAAGATCGGGTAACTTTGCGTTTAGGTAGTTTAGATAACATGCCTATCCGATTAGATACTGCTTTTATGGCTGTTTTAGATACTGATACTTTAGGCTAGTAAACTAGGTTTTTAGGAGAAAAAATGTCTGCAACTAAAATTTGGAATATCGGTGATGTTCTAACGGCTAGCGATTTGAACAGTAATTTTACTAAATTGCCTTACAGTGTCATGCCGTTTACTATCAACTATACTTCTGGGGCTATTGCTGCTAACGCTACAGCTTTGATTGCTGTGCCTTTTACTGCATCAAGATTTAGTGTTTCTCCGATTGTTTCAGCTTCAACTGACTCTAGGTATTTGACTGCCTACATTTATAGTGTGAACTCTGGAACTGTGACTATTGGTTTGAGCAATAATGGTAATGCTTCTTCTGCTGCAACAGTTGTTATAACTGGTTTTGCTATGCAGTGGGCTTCTGGTTCGGCTGCGGGGTAATAAATGTTTTGGTGTCAAACTGTTTCTTGTAGTGAAAAGGGTGTGAAGCATTCTGCTCATCCTGAAGGTGTGCCTTTGTATTGTGGTGTTTGTGGTCAGGAGATGACTTCAGTTGAGTGACCCTAAACCTACTAATCAGACTTTGTTGTTGCAGATTGTTCGTGACATTGAGATTCTAAAAGCAAACAGCATCCAGATTTTGCAGGCAAGTCAAGACCATGAGACTCGTATCCGTGATTTGGAGAAGCAAGCTAATAAGAATGCTTGGATTCCTCCTTTGATTACAGCCATTGTTACTAGTGTTGCTGTTTATTTGATTAGTAAAGGATTTTTGAAATGATTACTCCGTCAACCTATAATTTGACTGTTTGGCAGGGTGCAGATTTTGACCAAACTTTTACTGTGACACAAAATGGCACTGCCTTGAATTTCACGGGTTATTCTGCTCGTATGCAGGTTCGTGAAGCAGCCGACTCGACAGCCTATTTACTATCTCTAACTAATGGGTCTGGTATAACTCTTGGTGGCACTGCAGGCACTATTGCTGTTGCTATCACTAACGCTCAATCTTCTGCTATCTCTGCAGGGTCTTACGCCTATGATTTAGAGCTTGTTGCAGGGGCTGGAACTATTACTAGATTGCTTCAAGGTGGTTTCACTGTTAGCGGGAATGTGACTAGATGAGTGATCTTGTTATTACAACTAATGTTCCAACAACAACAATCTCAACAACAAACAATGTAACGAACATTGATGTTACTCAGCAGGTTGTTCAGGTTGCTGTTCAAACTAGCGGTTTGCAGGGCATTCCAGGTGCAACAGGGCCACAGGGTGCTTCTTATGCTGAAGGCGACCCAATCTATGTGACTGTAACAAACAAGACTGGTTCTACTCTTTCTGCAGGTTCTATTGTTTATACTTCTGGGGCTAATGGGGTTCACACTCAGGTTTCTTTAGCTCAGGCTTCAGGTGAATCTACTTCTGCACGCACTTTGGGCTGGTTGGCTGAAGATATTGCTAACAATGCTGATGGATTGTGCATGGTTGAGGGTTATTTGGATGGGGTGAATACTCAAGGGATAACTGAGGGTGCTCAACTTTATTTATCGCCAACTGTTGCAGGTGGTTTCACAGCGACTAAACCTCAAGCTCCTAATCACATGGTTTATGTGGGTGTTTGTTCAAAGGCTTCTGCCGGTAATGGCAGGGTTTATGTCAAAGTGCAGAATGGTTATGAACTGAATGAAATTCATGATGTTCAAATAATTAGTGTCGCAAATAATGATGTTATTCGTTGGGATTCTACTGCTAGCCTTTGGAAGAATGTTGCCTCAACTGCTCTAACTGTTGGCACAGCAACTTTTGCAACATCAGCGACTTCTGCTTCAACTGCTCAACAGGCAGGCACAGCAGTCTATTCTTTGACTTCAGGTTCAGCCTATTCATCAACATTTCTTTCAGGTTCAATAACTAAATCACAGGTATCTGATTTTACTTCTGGAACTGTTGCATCTGCTTCAACAGCACAGCAGGCAGGAACAGCATTTACTTCAACATTCGCAGGGACAGCAACCTATGCAGGAACAGCATCACTATCAGGAACAGCAGTTTATGCAACAAACTCTGGGACAGCAGTTTACGGCACAACAGCAGGGTCAGCGTTCTATGCAACCTATTCAGGTACAGCAACAGTTCTAGGCGGGTCAATAACTTCATCACAGGTTAGTGATCTATCGACTACTCTTTCGACAGCTATTGTTGCAAATATTTCAGGCACAGTCACACAAGCACAAGTTTCAGGTCTTGCATCAACTCTGGCTGGTTATGCTGCGTTAGGTTCAGCAAACACATTCACAACAGGTGCTCAAACAATACAAACTGGTGCAGGCACGAATAAAGGTTTAGTTGTTCGTGGAGCTGCTACACAATCAGTTAACTTATTTGAAATTCAAAATAATGATGGTTCAACTGCAATACAAGTGAACTCAGCAAACTCTCTGCTATGGGGTGGTGCTTCAGGTTCATTATTGTCAGGAACAAATGGTCGTATTCTTGCTGTCACAACTTCTGCAACAATAGTTCCTGCAACATTTAGAGGTGCTGCTTCTCAGTCAGCAAACCTACTCGAAATACAAGACTCCTCAGCAAGCACAGTCACTTCAGTAACATCAGCAGGCATATTCTCTGCAGCAGCAGTAAGACTAAACAACGCAGGTTTAAACAGTTTTGGTGGTGCAGCTGTCGCAAACCAAATTTTGACAGTCAACGCAAACTCATCAGCATATGTGCCATTAGTTGTCAAAGGTGCAAGCGGTCAGTCAGCAAACCTACAAGAATGGCAAAACTCAGGTGCTACTGTCGTAGCAAAAGTAGATTCAAATGGTGTCGTTTATGGTGCAACAGTTAGAACAATTCAAAGCAATGTGGCTTTATTAGAACGAAATTCTGGCGGAGAAATTTCACTACTAAAACAAACTGCTGCTACAACAAATCCTGGTTCTGGATACGCTCGAATTTATCTGCGTGATGGCACAACTGCTGGAACATTGAAACTTGTAGTGCGTGCTGGTGCTTCGGGTGCTGAAACAACTATCCTTGATAATATTCCACAAACATAAGAAAGATTGACATGAGTGATTTTGAAGTTTCAACAGAATATAAACTGCAGGTTTTGAATCAGCGTTTAGAGCAGTTAAACATTGAGGGTTGGCATAACGAAGAAGCCAAGCTAATCGCACAAGCAACACTCAACAGTGAAGAAGTCACAAGACTTACTGACAACATTGAGATAATCAAAAACGCTATTACAGCCGTCAAAGAACAGATCACTGCTCTAACTGCATAATTTTTGCCGAAAACTATACAGGTCTAAAAATCGTGTATAAGGCTGAACGCTAAAATTATGTTATGACTAAATATGTTGAGCCTTTTGCAGTAAAACTTCGTGGAGACGAATTCGGGAATCTCGCCCCATATCGTAATGGTCGGCCACATCGAGGGCAGGACTGGCATCCAGCAGAACTCTCTGAAATCAAAGCTATAACTGACGGAACAGTGTTCATCAACGAATGGACTGATGTTCTTGGTTGGATTGTTATTCATTCGGCTAAAGATGGTTATTGGGTGCTTTACGCTCATTTGGCTAAACAGTCTGATTTGAAGAAGGGTGACAAAGTCAAAGCCGGTGAGACTGTTATCGGTAAAGTTGGCGGGGGCAAATACAAGTCAGGTTCAGCTTCTACAGGTGCTCACCTGCACTTATCTATTGGTAAAGCTAATAAAGATTGGAGCAACCCGAACATTCATTTGGCTGCTTATGAAGATCTAGTTGACCCGCTGAAACATATTGAGGCGAATAAGGCATGAAACTAGTTTTGGAATCTTTGAAGGTAAAGGGTAAGGCTGTTGCTGAGGTTGTTGGGGCTCTTATTTGGCGTGGCTTTGGTATCGGCTTGTTTATTCTTGGCGGGTCTGCTGGTGTTGGCTCTGCTCTTACAGGCTCTTGGGTGAATGGTGTTTTGGTTGCTTGGGGAACACTCATGATTAGCGTTATTGGTGTTTTGGGTTACGCTATTGCAACTACTGGTAAGGCTACTAAGGCTGATGTGGCTAAGGGTGCTGTTGATGCTATAAAACGGGCTGAAACCGAATCGCAGGCTAAAAAC
>Ga0213922_1000773_pt1 | contig 13487 bp, 24 predicted proteins | sample McNCre2917MG_FD_165060 | JGI IMG/M metagenome (GOLD analysis project Ga0213922, IMG submission 165060) | Freshwater microbial communities from McNutts Creek, Athens, Georgia, United States - 29-17 MG | ecosystem: Environmental > Aquatic > Freshwater > Creek | place: USA: Georgia | collected... | reverse complement strand
AGCGGCTGCCAAATCATACGGGTTACCTATGGATGCGGTTATTTACGCACGGGTTGGGCCTTCCAGGCGGCACCCAACATGGCCTAGCCTTCCCCCCATGCTCCGCCGAATCGCCGTCGCCCTCACCATCGCCGCCGCCCCCCTGGCTGCGCTGGCTGCCACCACGGCACCCGCCAGCGCAGCCAGCTGCGGCAACGGCACCCACACCGTGGCCCCCTGGGCCTGCGTCCAGGTACATCACTACGGTGACTGGGATCAGGTCTGGGTGTACCCGAGACAGGGCCAGTGCATCGTGGTCGACGCCATGATCTGGACCGGCGAATGGGCCGTGGGTGAAGTCTGCGGGTCCCTGGGGGACGTGTGGTTCTACACCCGCATGCCCGACGACACCCGAATGGGCATCCGCCTCTGGAACACCAATGGCCACTACGTGACCGTCGAATGGCCGAGCTAACCGACACCGGGGCCCGCCGCCGGCCGGCCCTCGACGTGGCCATCGTGCTCATGACCATCACCGCCCTCGTGCTACTGGCGGCCTGGCTGGTCTAAACCGACGGCATCCCGCCCGGATCCGCCTGGAACTCGCCGACCCCATCGTCAAAGTCGGCCTTGGCCTCATTGCGCCACACCTGCTTGGCGTTCACCTGGTTGGCCACCACTGGATCATCGGTGCCCTCAGTGATTTGCGCTATCTCCCGCCAGATCAGCCCCGCTGTACGGGCCCGCTCGATGGCCACTCTGGTTGGCTCCGACCAGTGGTAGCGGGGGTCGCCCCGCAGCCCGGATATCCAGGCCAAACCCTCGTCCGGGGGCAGGGTGAGGGCGTACGCCTCCAGGGTCTGGAAGATGGATTGGGCGAGTTCGGTGAGCTGGGCCATGCGGGCCGCCCAGTTGGGGTCGATCGTCTTTGCGGGTGAAGGTGCCATGGTGGGAACGCTACGCCCCCCACGGGGTGTTAATCTAGGTACATCTTGACTTGTGCCGTCCAGGCGGCACATACTGGCTCCCAACCTCCACCCCGAAGCGAGCCCACATGAGCGACCTCGTCCCCCGGCCCGACCAACCCCACCGACCCATCACCACCCGGCGGGTCCACCCCCTCGACCTGTCACCCGACGCCGTCCGCTCCATCCGAGATCTCACTCAAACCGCCGCCCAACAGGCTGCAGCCGTCAACCGGTCACTCACCCCCCGACCCAACCGCCCCACCCGAGTGGCCCCATGCCAGCACGTGGAAATCCACCGGGTTGAACTGGCCCGCCCGCCCCTCCTGCCCTGGCTCGGGACACTCGCCCGGGTCACCCTGATCGCCCTGGCCTGTGCCGGCATCATCAGCCTCGGCATCGTCGTATTCCTGACCTACGTGGCCTGGATGGGCAACGGGCGATGAGCACACTTCCTTGCCGCTGGTGCGGAGCCAGTTTTATCCAGTGCATGGAGGCATTGGACATGGACGGTGGCTACTGCTGTGACGGGTGCAAGGCTGACGATGACGCCGGTATCCCCCCTGACGTTACGCATCCCTTCCAGGGAACCGAGATCCGAGCATGGGCGACAGGGCAAGTAGTTCGCCGTTGGAGTGAATCGTGAGCACCCCCCTCTCACTCCCCGAACCCAAGGCACCCAAAGCACCCTCGATCCAAGTGCTCTGGGCCTACGTGTGCCTGGCTGGTCGCCTGTTCTGGGTGTGGCAGGAACTCCGCATGATCCCCATCACCCTTGCCGTGATCGGCTGGGCCTGGGCCCACTACGGCTTACTCGCCGGACTCAAATCCTGGCCAGTGCTAACCGCCATCGGAGTAGCCGTCTTCGACCTGGCCCGCTCGGCCTTACGAGGCGAGTTCCGCAAGAACCAGGCCGACACGATGGCCGCCATGGTCCGCTGCGACTGGCGTATCGCTCGACTCACTAAACCAACTATGCCCCGTTTGGTCGGCGTGTCCGTGGTCGAACCCCACACTATACGTAAAGCTATTCAACGCCGCAGGGATGAGGGCGTCTGGGGGTTGCCGGCCGCCGGCCTGCGCCTCGAAATGCGACCCCACTCCATCGACGTTTTCACCGAAGCCTGGGCCTACGCCCTGGCATGGTGGGCCACCAACCGCTACGCCTTCAGCGCATGGGATGAAATCCAGCCGGCCAAACGGAGCCCCCACGTGCTCGTGCTCGACATGGGCGAACTGGTCATCCCCGACCAGGTCACCGCCGGAGGGTGGGCCGACTGATGGACTACCAGCCCCTCCAGATTCCCCTCCGCCTGGTAGGCGCCCTCGGCCCCAACGTGATCGTTTGCGGAGCCGTGATCTGCCGGCAACGCCGGCTCATGACCTACCACCGGGGCGACCCCCGCCTACCCCACGCCCAAGCCTCCGGCCAAACCGGCGGTGGCAAAGGCAGCTTCCTGCGCTGCGTGGCCGTCCACCAGATGCACCACCACCACCCGCTCATCGTCATCGAACCAGCGGGTCTCGGAGAAAACGACTGGATGGGCCGGGCCGCCAGCCGGGTGGCCACCCTGCCCGGTGCCGCCGCCGCCTACCGTCACGTTGTCAGGGAGCTCGGCGGCCGGGCCGACCTGATGGCTGCTGAGGGGGCCAGCCATTACAGCGAGGTAGGGCTGGTCCCCTGGCAGGTCATCTTTGACGAGGGCCCCAGCTTCACGTCCGCTGAAGGCATCTCCTGTCCCGAAGACGCCGAACTGGTCGACTCGGTCATCACCGACATGACCGTCGTGGCCCGCCGGGGCCGCAAGTACGGCATCCACCAGCTGTACGTCACCCAACGGCCCACGATCGAAGCCAGTTTCCTGCCCGGCCGGGGGGGGGTCATCCAAGGCAACACCCCCGGTCGGGTCCACTTCGGAGATCGAGACCCTAACTCCCTTCGGGCCGCCTTCAACGGCAGTACCGGTGTGAAACGGTCCGTACTCATGGCCCTGGAAGCCTCCACCGGCCCCGGCCGGGTCCTGTATACCCGCCTGAACCCGGCCGACGCTATGCAGGTCATGGCCGGACAGGTCTGGTGGATCACTCCCGACCAGGCGGCTGGGTTCGCCCACCGCTATGAGGGGCCCGACCCGATCGATTTCGACGCCACCGTGGAGGTATTTGGATGACCCGAAAGATCGCTGGATGTGGATGGACAGCGGAGATCGCCGAGACGACAGGCTGCCCCGAGCCGACACGGGACAACGACAGCCCGTGCTGCGCCCGAGACGGGCACCGGTCGCACCACTTCGACAATCCAACTGTTGGTCTCGTTGGGTTGTGCATCGGCTGCCTTGAGGCACCAGCCGACCTACTAGCCAAACTGTCCGCCGCCGTGGATAACGCCACCCCGGCAGGAGATGACCAGTGACCAGGCTCACCCTCGAAGCCCAACGCCAGCAGGTGGCGGATCAGTACAAAGTCGTAGCCCATCTGGCCGCCGTCATCGCAGAACTCTACGGGGATCAGGTCGAGATCACCCAGGCTGGATCCATGGACAGTCTCCTGCCCATGCGAGGCCGCCGCTCCCACGAACTGATGGACCAGTTGGGCGACATCCTGAATGCCCACGACGCAGCAGACGATGAGCGCGATGGATGGACTGGGGTTGTCTTCGAAGCAGCGCGAGTCATGTACCCACTGGGTCATAACGCCACGACCATCGGGGAGGCCGACCATGGCTGAGCCAGTGTCGACCTTCGACGCAGCGGCGCTACTGGGTGTCGCCGAGTTCGAGCTGAAGCTCGCCCTGGGGCGAAACGCTGCGGTCTGGCCCGTGGTGGCGAAGTACATCGAAGCCGTTGACTGCTACGTGGAGAGCAGCTCCGACGAGCTGGATCGGCTCAGGCATATCGCCACGAAGACAGGAGACGAGTGATGGCACAGGTCACGCTCAAGGTCAACATCGGTGACGGCGCCCCGGCCCGTGGCCACTACCGGCTACTCACGAGGGAGGTGGCCTTCCCCGAAGGGCTCCCGCTCAGTGGTGAGCAATTCATGTTCCTGTGTGAGGAGTCCTCGGACGCTTCCCTGATCGTCGGGAAGCGCTGGTGGGCACTGGACGGCACCGTGACCCTGGAACTCCAGGAGATCACCTATCTCCCCACCGAGTCCGGCGAGGAGTGGATCCAGAGCAGCCATGCCTTCGCCCGCTCCACTGATCAGCCATGGGAGTCCCAGTCGAGCTGGCGGGACTTCGATGACGAGGGCGACGACGGGACCCTGTTCGACCTCCTGTTCGCTGCCGGTTGGCAGGAGATCAAGTGACCACGCATAACGTCACTTATGCACGGGAGGACCAGTCGTGACGGATGAGCAGGTCAGGTTCCTGCTGGACCAGATTCAGGCCCGTATCCAGGCCGTGAACGATGAGCTGGAGGTAGTCAAGGACCGGCTTCGTGACCCGGTCGACACCGCCCAGCGGGGAGATCTCCGGGTACGGCTCGGCCAGTGCGGGGGCAGTCTCGCTGCCGTCCTCCGCAACATTCTCACGACGCACTCTGCCATTGATCCACAAGAGACACGAGAGGACTGACCCATGACCGCTCCAGCCGCCGCCGGAGGAAACTCATTGTCACCTAAGTGGCGATTAGGCCTAGCCGCCCTGGTCGTGCTCGCTGTGGCTGGAGCCCCCGGGCCAGTAGGGAGCTTCACCGTCGCCTTTCTACACGGCCTGGGCGACATTGGGTGCCGTGTCTCCCACACGAGCTGTGTGACCGAGGTCGACCCCAACCAGCTCAACCCGCTTTACCAGGTAAACCTCCACACGACCACCACCGAGGACTACGGCCCCGGGGCCACGGTCCTGCGTCGCCCATGAGACGCTGCGGATTGGGAGGCTGTGGTAGGCCCCACTGGGCTGGAGACTGGTGCCTAGACCACTACGTGGCCCACCACCACGACGTGACCAGGGCGAAGGCCCTGGCCATCCGGGCGGCCAAGGGGCCCACCAGGGCCGTGGCCCAGGTCCATGGGGTGTCCTGGTGGAGGGTCTGGGAGATCCGCCATGGCTCCTAGCGCTCTGAAGGGACGGCCTGAGGCACGTCGTTCGCCGTCCCGTGACCGGTACCCGATGCGTGCGTTGAATGGCCGCCAGTTCGGCCTAACGAGGTGTCGGGACGGGTCGGTGAATCCGTGTCGGAAGTTGGGTGGTTGTGGTCGTTCGTTCGCCCCGTTCCGTGACGCTAGGGATTCGGATGTGGTGGTGTTTGAGCGGCAGGGTAAGTGGCGGCCGGGTGACGTGGCCATGTGCAACAACGCCTTGTTGTGTGACCATTGCGCGCCGATTCGTGAAGCCGAGAGCCGTGACCGTTGGCGGTGGCATCTGGATGACTGGATGGCCGGCGGTGGGGTGTTGGTTCAACTTCGTTTGAGTCTCCCGCACCGTCGTAGTTCGGGTCTGAAAGATCTTCTGAAGACGCTCACCAAGCTGTTCGCTAGTCTGCGCCGTAGCGCCGCTTGGCGTGACACGGGCATCGTTGACTGGGTGCGGGTCGTGCACCTCCGGTGGGGCCGTGAGCACGGGTGGAACCTGCACTTCCACGTGACCGGTCTCGTGCACCCGAAGCTGATTGTGGCTGACGACGGCCCGGCCGAACTGGTTGCCACTTGGCGTCAGCGGGTGGCCAAGGCCGGGTTTTCGAAGGTGTCAGGCAGGCACGGCATGTGGGCCCGTACCCTGGCCAACGGGATGCGCCGGTTGTACGCCTGGACGTCGTGGGTGGATGAGGGCGACGATTACGAACCTGAGCACCAGTTGGACCAGCCCGACTACGAGCCTGACCACCAGTTGAATGACGAGGGCACGATGAGCCTGCGTCAGATGGCCCGCCTGGCCCTGGCTGGCGACACCCAGTGTTACGCCGCTTGGACCGAGGCGGCAGTGGCGATGAAGGGCTGTCCGATCACCCGAGCGTCTCGCACCCTGGATCGCATTTGGGCCGAGCTCGGTCCGAAGCGGGCGCCGGCCGTGCCGGCTGATGAGAAGCCGGTGGCCCGGGTGGCCGCTGGTCTGTGGGAGTTGGCCCGTACCGCTGATGTGGCTGAGGCCGGTTTGGAGGTGGGGGAGCGGCAGGGCCACGCCGCCCTGGCCGCTTGGTGGCATACCCAACTTGGGGTACCGGTGGCTCTCAACCGTTCGCTTAGCCCGCCACGTATCTATTTGTCAGACCCCCAAGGAGCACGTCATGCACTCCCATCGGCAATACGCCGCCAACCTGGTGAAGCGGACAACCGCCCAGGCCATTTTCGACCTGGCCTGGGACGATCCCGAGCCCGACCAGGAGGAGACCACGCCCAAGCGCCGCCGCCGCTCCGCCACCGACACTCAGGAGGCCGCTGGCCTGCGTGAGCTGCACGACACTGTGATGCTCTACGGCGGCGACCCCAAGGGTCCGGTGGTGCAGGGCTGGGGGGCCAAGCTGGCTGAGGCCGCCGGTATTGAGGCTAGCAACCGACCCGTGACCTGGGCCCTGGCCCTCGCTCCGCTCTTGGCTGAGATCCCGGAGGTGCTTGACGTGGAAGCGTCTGAGCCTCAGGGTGAGGTGTCGGGCAACGGTCATCTGGTGAGTGTCTGATGGCCTACGACCCTCTGGCCATAGCCGAGGCCATCGCCCACGAGCTGATGAGCTCTAACGTGGAGGTGGTAGTGTCTTCGGCCGCCGAGCCGGTGGAGCTGCTTCAGGTGCGCCTGCTGGCCAATTTCCAGACCGTCCTACCGGATGGTTGGCGCACTTGGCCGGTCGAACAGTTGGAGTACGTCCTGCGCACCCAGATGGCGGACATTGCCTACCAGCTGCGTCGCCTTCTGGAGACTGAGCTGGGCAGGTGGGCTAGCTGATGGGGTGGGTCTATGCCATTGAGTGTCGGGAGCGGGGCCTGATCAAGGTGGGCCGTACGGATGGTGTGGACCCTCGGAATCGGTTGCGTCAGTTGCAGACGGGTCAGCCGGATCAGTTGGTGTTGATGCACGCTTGGCCGACAGCGGATTCCCGGCGGGCGGAGCGGTGCATGCATCAGTTGTTGGGTCGTTACCACTTTCGTGGGGAGTGGTTCAGTGTCACCCCGGCTCAGGTTGTGGAGGCCTGGGCTCGGGTGGCTACCGGCCGTTGTGGTTGGTGGCTTCGGGTCCGGTGGCGGGTGACGCTCGCTTGTCGCCGGGTCCGACGGTTGGTGGCGTGGTGGGTGGAGGTGACGGGCCTGGTGACGTGGGTGGCGTTGGCCGGGTGGGCACTCCACCATCTACTGTGACGACGGGCTTGCACAGTGCCAGGTGGGGGCATATAATGATCTACATGACCACCGACACCATCCTGATGACGACCTTCGTGGCCGTCCCCTTCGGCATCGGCATCCTCACCGCAGGACGGGGCCAGCGATGAGCGGCATGCCGCAACGGCAGATCTTTACTGCCACCGTCACCGTGTCCGTCCTAGGCGACGGGACCTACCACATCGAAATCACCAACCCACAAGCCGAACAGTGGGAGATCGGCCCAGCCGTCCCCCCCGGTCAACACCGTGCCAGCGACCTCGCCGGCGCCCTGCTGGACGAGTTCACCGCAGCCACCGGAATGCCCTCCCCCCAGGACGAAGACTGATGACCGCCAAGCGCACCACCCCCATCCGGGTCATCACCACCCTGGCCACCATCAACGACCGCAAGATCGCTGAACTGTCAGCCCTGGCCGAAGCACTCGAAGCCCAGGACTGGGACAAGGTTGCCACCGTTGCCATCCACCTCAAGGACACCGACCGCATGATCCGACAGTTCGGCGCCGACGCCGACTATGTCCAGGCATACCTCGGTCATCGGGTGGTGCGGTGACCCGCACTCAGCTCCTCATCGACATTGCCATCATCAAGCACCAGGCCCGCATCTGGATAGTGGCCCGCCGACGTCGTCTGGGCTGACCGCTACGCTTCCCACATGGGAGCACGTGGACCAGTACCCAAACGAGACGACCAACGCCGCCGAACTAACACCCCCGAAGGCGGCCCCGCCGAGAAGGGCGAACACGTCGAATGCACCCCGCCACCGGCCAAGGCCTCGTGGCACCCGATCGCCCGGGCCTGGTACGACAGCCTCCCCCAGAGCGGCCAAAGCTGGTGGTACCAAGCGTCCGACTGGGCCACCGCCTACCTGCTGACCGAAGAGATCGACCGCCAGCTAAAGCCACAGGTCATCGGCCTTACTAAGGACGGGGACGTAATAAAGGGGCACCGTCCCATGGGGGCCGCCCTGGCCGCCATCCTCAAAGGCATGACCAACCTGATGGTCACTGAAGGCGACCGTCGGCGGGCCCGGGTCGAATTGGAGCGTCAGGCCCGAGCCGCTAAGACCGGCAGTGTGTCCTGGATCGACCAGGCCCGCCGGAGCGGGTAGAAGCCCACACCGTTCGTGGCCCTGCCCGGCCTGGCCCTCCCCGACACCCCACCGCTCCTGCGGTTGGACACGCTTCCGCCGTGGCCATGGGACATCCTGGACCCCACCGCTCCACCCACGCTCGGCTGGTCGGCCATCGCCTGGGCCGAAGGGTGGACCGGGTTCCCCGGACTCCCCGACGGGTGGCGGGGCCTCACCCAACCCAACGGCCCGACCGCCGGCCAGCCCTACCGGCTCACCGAACGCCAACGCACGTTCCTACTCTGGTTCTACGCCCTCGCTGGCGACGCCCAATGGGTGTTCGACGCCGGTGTCCGCCGCCTAGCCAAAGGGTCGGGCAAGAGCCCGTTCGCCGCTGTCCACTCCCTCATCGAGTTCCTAGCCGCTGTCCGACTGGCCACGTTCCGACGTGGGGCCCCCGGTGGGGTGGAGGCCCGCAGCGAGCCGATGGCGCTCGTGCAGATCGTCGCCACGTCCGAGTCGCAGACGGCGAACACGATGCGCCACGTGCGGGCCCTGGCCCCCAAACGGGGGTACGTGGCCGAGTTCTACCGCCTGGACCCGGGCAAGACCATGTACTACGCCCTCCCGGAGAAGACGCTGGAGCAGTGCACGAGCTCGGCCACCAGTGCTGAGGGGGCCGAGTCCACGTTCGTGGTTGAGGACGAGACCGAGCATTGGCGGCAGTCCAACGGCGGCCCCGAACTGGCCGCCACCCTGGATGACAACCTGGCCAAGTCGGGGGCGAGGGCGTTGAAGACGTGCAACGCCTGGGTGCCAGGCCAGGAGTCCGTAGCCGAAACCGACTACGGCGCCTGGGTCCTGCAGGAGGAAGGGGCCACGATCGGCGACACCCGCATCCTGTACGACGCCGTGATCGCCCCACCCGACACCGACATGGCCGACCCCAAGAGCCTGCAGGCCGCCCTGGAGGCGGTGTACGCCGACTGCACCTGGAAGTATCCGCACGAGGTCGGCCCTGACGGTTTAGTGCGGGTAATCCCCGGGTCCAGACCCGACGTGCGCCCGATCATGCGGCGCATTTGGAACGTCGCTTCCCGGCCCGACGACTCACGCCGCAAGTACCTGAACCAGCCGAGCGTGGCCGACTCGGCCTGGGCCGACCCCCAAGCCTGGGCCGCCCTGTACGATCCCACCCGCCAACCCGTCGATGGTGAGGACGTGGTCCTGTTCTTCGACGGCTCCAAAAGCCGGGATGCCACCGGCCTGGTCGGCTGCACCGTGACCGACGGCCACCTGTTCGTCATCGGAGCGTGGGAAAGCCCGACCACCACCAGCACCTCGACCTACGTGGTACCCGTCCACGAGGTGGACGCCGCCGTGGCCCGGGCCTTCCGTACGTGGAACGTTCGGGCCTTCTTCGGCGACGTGCACGAGTGGGAGTCGTTCGTGAAGATCGACTGGCCCAAGCTCGCCATCGAGGCGGGGATCACCTGGACGGTGGAAGCCAGTGCCGAAGGGCCGATCGCCTGGGACATGCGCAACGGGGCCCACGTGGCCCGGTTCACCCGGGCCGCCGAACTGGTCCTGGCCGAGATCACTGGTGCCGGGTTCACCCACGACGGGAACCCGGTCCTGGCCCGTCACGTGGCCAACGCCCGGGCTGTCGGCAACCGGTATGGCGCCACGGTTGGTAAGGCGGGCCGGGATTCGCCGGCGAAGATCGACCTCGCAGTGTGCGCCATCGGGGCCAGAATGGTCCGCAACCTGGTCCTGGCGGCCAGTCCCGCCCCGCCGAAATCCAAGTCATTGAACAGGAGTTGATCAGGTGGCCCTTGACCCTGAGGAACTAACCGTGCCCGGCACCGCCACCTGGTGGCTGATCACCCTAGGCAAACGCTTGGAAGCCGAACGGCCCAAGCTCGACCAGCTCCACCAGTACGACATCGGCAACCACCCCCTCCCCCAAGGCCACGACAAAGCCAAGGCCTCCTACCGCCGGTTCATGCGCCAGTCACGCACCAACTTCACCGGCCTTGTCACCGAATCCGTCTTGGACCGGTTGACCGTCACCGGGTTCCGCATGGGCTCCAAAGCCGACATGGCCATCGACGCCCAAGCCAACCTCGTCTGGCAAGACTCCTACCTGGACGCCGATCAGACGATCGCCATGCGTGACGCCCTCGTCATGGGCCGCTCCTACGTTCTGGTCGGCCCCGACCCCGAAGCCGAATCGAAGGTGCGGATCACGGTTGAGGATCCTAGGCAGGTTATTCACGCTGCGGAACCCACCGACCGGCGGGAGCTCCGGGCCGCCCTCAAGACGTGGACCGACGATGTCGACAGGCGGATCCACGCCGTGGTCTACCTGCCCGACACGGTGTCGTACTTCGTGGCTGAGGCCAACAGTCTGGGGGCCGCCATCTGGGACGCTTCCCGGTGGACCCCCGAGTTCGATGAAGGGGACCTGGGCGTGGCGGTCAACCCCCTCGCCCCCCACGTGCCCGTGGTCCCCTTCATCAACCGCCCCGAAAAATGTCGCATGGGCTTCGGTGAGTTCGAAGATGTGACCGATGTTCAGGACCGGATCAACCAGCACGTCCTCGACCGGATGGTCACCTCCGCCACCCAAGCCTTCCGCCAACGATGGATGACCGGCACCGAAATCAAGGGCCAGTTCGACCCTGGGGCGGATCTGATCTGGTGGGTTGAGGACGACAAGGCCAAGTTCGGTGATTTCAGCCCGGCCGACCTGCGCATGTTCATTGACGCCATCCGGGCCGACGTGGAACACATGGCCTCCATCACCCGCACCCCCCCGTACTACCTGCTGGGCCAGATGGCCAACCTGTCAGGTGATGCCCTCACCGCCGCTGAGGCCGGCCTGGTAGCCAAGGCCCGACGGCGGATGGCCCAGTTCGGTGAGTCCTGGGAAGAGGTCCAAGGTCTTGCCTTCCAGTTGACCGGTCGCCAGGTCGAGATCGAAGCCGAGACGGTGTGGGCCGAACCGGAACGCAAGAATGAGGCCGCCTCCGCCGACGCCGGAGTCAAGAAGCAAGCGGTCGGCGTGCCGTGGCGCCAGCTGATGGAAGACCTGGGGTACACGCCGGCCCAGATTGCCCGGATGGATGTGATGCGGGCGGCCGAGGCGATGCGGGCCGCCCTGCTGGCCCCACCGGCCCAGCCAGCCCCGCCGGTTGCTTCACCCGGAGCTCCGCCATCCCCGGGTGAGGCACCGCCGGCCCAGGGCGGCGGGCCGACGGTACCAGGAGGGAACGGTACCCGCCCCGCACCGGCCACCGCCTGATGGCCATCGACCAGCTGGTCCGCCAACAGGTTTCGATCAGCACCGCGCTCCAAACCAGGCTGACCGCCGCCGTCAACGGAGCGTGGGGCCTGTTGGGCGGCCTGGACGATGCGGCCGCCACCGAGTGGGTGACCTGGGCTGTGCCCACTGTCCAAGCCGCCCAAATGGTGATGAGCGCCAACACCACCGCCTACCTGGCCGCCGTCGTGGCCGAACTGACCGGTAACCCGCCCGATCTGACCGGCACCCCCGAAGATCTCGTGACCGGGCCCCGGGCCCGCAAAGGGGTCGAACCGGTCGAGGTGTACCAACGGCCGGTCATTCAGGCCCGTTCCCTGGTGGCCGCCGGCATGGACCCGGCAGAAGCGCTACGCCAGGCCGGGGCTCGGGCCGTCAACCTGGCTATCACTGACGTGCAGTCGGCCAAGCTGTACACGGCCCAGCACGTGCTGACCACCGCCCCCGGCGTGGTCGGCTACCGGCGGGTGTTGAGCGGCACCCACTCGTGCGGGTTGTGCGTGGTTGCCTCTACTCGCCGGTACCGGAAGGCCGATTTGATGCCCCGCCATCCGGGGTGTGACTGCACCCCGCTCCCCATTGTGGGTGACCACGATCCGGGGGTGGTGTTGAACCGGGGCCTGTTGGAGGAGTTGCATGCCAACGTGGCGGCCACGTTCGGGGCGGATGCGGTGGACCGTTCCGCTGGTGGGGACCCGTACCGGGCCCTGGTCCGGGTGTACGACCATGGGGAGTACGGCCCGACGTTGGCCCGGCGTGGGGACCATATCCTGCGAAACGCCGACGCTTCGGCCCGGCCCGATCCAACCATAACCAGCCCCGGGAGGGCATAATGCCAGCTGAAGACCCCGCCACCGACCCTGCAGGCCAGGAGCCGCCGGTCGGAGAAGGTCAAGAGAGCACCACCAACCCATGGACCGACCCGGTGTGGGCCCAGCGTGAAGGTGAACGGCTCCGACGTGAGGCCGCCAACTACCGCACGAAGGTGCGGGAGCTGGAGCCCCAAGCCAAGCGGGCCCAGGAAATGGATGAGGCCACCAAGACCGAGATCCAGAAGGCCTTGGACCGGGTGGCTCAAGCAGAGCAGGTGGCCCAGGCGGCCCAGCTGGAAGCGGCCCGGTTGCGGGCTGCGAACGCTCACGGTCTCACCGAGGCCCAGGCCCGACGACTCGTGGGGGCAACCCCCGAAGAGTTGGACACCGACGCCAAGGAGTTCGCCAAAGAGCTGGGCACGAACGGCGCCGGGCGCCGCCCCGCCGATTTGAAGCAAGGGGCCAGAGGGCCCGCCACCACCGCAGAAGACCCGAACGCCTGGATACGCCGGGCGGCCGGCCGCCAGTAAGAGACCCGGATGGGGGCTCCGACGTGGCGCCGGCCAGGGCACCACGAGGAGCACCCCACCCATGACCTACAACAGTTCCATTGCCCGGGATGCCAGCCTTGACCCGCTGGTGCCCACCCCCGTCTCCGCCCAAATCCTCCAGGAGCTCCCCGCGGCGTCGGCCATCCTGTCCCGCTCCCGGCAGGCCACGATGAGCTCGAAGACAACCCGCCAGCCTGTCCTCTCGGTTCTGCCCACCGCCTACTTCGTCAACGGCGACACCGGCCTGAAGCAGACCACGGCCCTCGACTGGACCAACGTCACCCTTACCGCCGAAGAGATCGCCGTCATCGTCCCCATCCCTGAGGCCTACCTGGATGACTCGCAGGTTCCGATCTGGGACGAGGTCCGACCCCGGATCGTGGAAGCGTTCGGTGCCCTGATCGACGCCGCCTGCCTGTTCGGCACGAACCTGCCAGCCACGTGGTCCCCGCCGATCTACCAGTCGTGC
>Ga0213922_1000772_pt1 | contig 13499 bp, 35 predicted proteins | sample McNCre2917MG_FD_165060 | JGI IMG/M metagenome (GOLD analysis project Ga0213922, IMG submission 165060) | Freshwater microbial communities from McNutts Creek, Athens, Georgia, United States - 29-17 MG | ecosystem: Environmental > Aquatic > Freshwater > Creek | place: USA: Georgia | collected... | reverse complement strand
TCTACCACAAATCTGAATATTTTGTTCAAGTGTATGATACATATATTTTAAATAAAAAACTCAAAAAGATAGTGCGCCCATAATGGATGCACTACCTAATTGATCTTATTTATTCTTTAGTACCAGTACCCTGTATCCATCCAGAGTGTACACCCACTAAAGGTGCATCAATACACACGGCTGTACCTTGATGTAATGTTGATTTAAATAATTCAATAAACTCTAGTAGATGTTCTTTAGAATTAAACTTCATGTCCTTAGTAGTACCTGATGTTGTTGTTAATGTTGCTTTAATCATTTAGTTATATACCTTTTCTACTAACGCACTTACTTGTGCATATATATTGGCGTGTGCATAGCACACCTTCTCTGTAGGTATCCCTAGCATAAAGGCATCTGTGCCACTATACACTAGTGATGTGCTATCACAATCAGTTACTATACATTTCATTAGTTATTCTCCTTAGTACATTTACATGGGTTAATTGTTATTGTGTTATCCGCATGGATAACTGTAGCGAGTGTATCGCATGAGTCGCATATATAGATAATCATTTATTTAATTACCCCTGCTTTCATGAGAGATACATAACGCTTAGCAATTCTAATTGCCATAGGGTGAGGCGTAGGTCTAAACGCACCCTCTACCCATGTGGCAGGATACTTATTGTTAATGCGTTGAGCAACCCTAATAGGTAACTCGTAACTAGGGCGTGGAGCATATCCACCCGCCTCTAGACCAAAGTCCTTAGCAATATCAGAACGGATTTCGTTATAGTAGTTATTTAGTGTAGTCATTTGAGACCACCTTTCTTTTAATTCGTTAGCCTTGTGCTAACTTTTTCCTTGACCTAGGTTATTTGCTTTTTTGGAGGCTCACTAGGATTTTCCTTTATTTAATTTTTCTTACTATGTAAGTCTAGCAGATAATGTCAAAAATATCAAGTTACTTTCTAGTATTCTCAGATATTGAGACGCTCACGCTATGTGATTTAGGTCACTTATTTGCTACGCTCATGCGAACATCTGTTCGCCTTATTTGGTAGGCTCATTAACCTTTTTTAACCCTATTTAATTTTCTATAAGAGAATAATAACATAGATAAGCCAAAAAGTCAATAGGACACGCCGTATATTTAATGTGTTTTACATCACAGGCCCCGAGGATCGGGGGTTATCCACATGATGTACATCACACCCTTAATACACGCTCAAGTTATCCACATGATGTAAGTCACAATCCCTTTTGTCCATAATGTCCGTTTTGTACCCCCCTAAATGTCAGACCCCCCTGCTATACTTACTAGTATAAAGAAAGTTGAGAAAGGTTCTCAAACTAGAAAGGAATTCAAATGAATTCAAATGTAATAATCGAAGTATGTAAAACACATACACCTCATAAGTCTGCTATCTCTATGGTAGGAGATGACCAATTCACCTTCTGTGAAGTTTGTGAAAATAACATTGAGCGTTGGTATAACGATACTGACCCTGAGCGTCTACCTATGTGGACAGATTGGAAGGTCTCTAAATGAGTAATTCAATCTTTGGTCAAGGTTTCGCTACTCTTAGCGATTACCCAAAAGGTTTAATGAACCTTTGTCCTTGTGGTCAAGTAGTGTTAGCACCTGCTAACTATCACGAAGGTTTCCCATGGTGGGAAAATCCTAATAAGTGTAAAGAGTTATTTGAGGAGTTAAATAAATGAGTCACTATGTAAATGTAAAATCAGTTTGCGGAAACGCTTCTGCTTCTGTTGACATCTATGACCTAGAATTAAATCGTGATGGTGTAATCTGTTGCGATAATTGCGAAAGCATTTTAATTTGTCGCAACGCTTGGAATTTTCTTTATCAGAAAGGTAATAAATAAAAATGAATTCTTTTTATCAAACTTTTTTCGTAAGTGGTAATGCACTGTTTTGGTTTTCAATGATTTGTTTAATCTGGGGTTTTATTTCATTTGTAAAAGAATGATCTAAAAAATCCTCGGGCCCCATGTGGTGTAAATCACACAAAAAATGTCCGTTTTGTCCGTGTCTAAACTTGACTTTTTGAGATTTATCTGATAGTATTCTACTATAACAATTAAATAAAGGACAAAGAGGCTAATGAGCCTAAGCAAATAAATGTGACTAGTATCACAGTGAGCCTTAGCAAATAAGTAGCCAAAATGTCAGACCCCTCTGCTAAGATAGTCTTATCAGTTAATAAAGAAAGGAAGTCAATAAATGACTTACACTATAACACTAGAAACCTTTAATGGTTCTACAAAAAAAATCGCTCTACCCTCAAAAGGTGCGGTTGCTCAATTCGTAACTAACTACGCAGACTCTCTGCCTGTTGGTGTTGCGGTTAAAATGTCTTGCGACGCTCTAAGCGTTCGTGGAACAATTAGAGGAAAGAAGGTTCTCTAATGGGATACATTGAAATCTTTCGCATAAATGAAGAAGGTGCAGGTTGGGTTGATTTATCTGACGCTACACCTCAAGAATTACTAGACATTGAAATTGGTTTATTTCAGGAAGGTGCTATCTAATGATGACACGAAAAGACTATGTTGCTACTGCTGAAATCCTTAGCAACTATTCAATGTATTTTGATGTAAACATGTTTGCAGACATTGTAAATGATTTTGCTGACATGTTTGAAAATGATAACCCACGCTTTAACCATGACAGATTTGTGGAAGCGTGTCTAACAATTGGAGGAAATGACTAATGGTGCTTGATAATGGAACACTAATTGCAATTACAATTGCACTTGCTGGTGCAGTTACTGTAATGATTTTATTTTGGAAACAAAATATTGAACAGCAAAAAGAAATTCGCAGATTGCAAATTGCATTACGGGACGAAAGAAAAAAATCCCGAAAAGCCTAAACAAAAAATCCTGAGCATGATCTAAAACTGCTCAAAATTTTCCTCGGCGCAGTCGGGCGTGTCGTATATGTTTACGTACTGTGTGATTTTTCTCACATCCTTTGAGCGTCTCACTATTTGGAAATACTCACTAGTAAGTTGATATTTTAAGAGTAATCAGATAGACTTACATAGTAAGAAAAAATAAATAAAGAAAGACTTTATCTTTACGGCGTGTCGAATTGAAAATGTCAGCCGTAGATGATAGGATACTAGTATCAAATAAAGAAAGAGGTAGCCCTTATGTCAGCAAATGTCTATTCAGTAGAAAGTCTTTTAGTAGGAAAGACTTATTACTCACGCACCCTTACAGGGGAAATTATTGACGCAGAAAAAACTTCTGCCGTATGGTATTCAGATTGTGATACCTATCTAGTGCAGGTTCGACCTCACCACTCAATTAAAGATACTTACCGCTATCTTGCAGTAAAGACAGGAGAATAATAATGGGAAAGATGAAAGAGTTATACTCAGAAATAATTACTTGCGACCTATGCTTTGGCACAGGTTGGCTATTCTTTGGAAATGGTATAGACTATGATACAGAAAGTTGCGATTGCAACCCTCACCAATTATTTATCACTAAGGAGAATGACTAATGGAATACCTATACTCAGTAACTTGTACCTATGACGGAGATAAGTCCCCTCATTGGACAGGACGATTTAATAATGCACTAGATGCAGTTGATACTTATAATAAGTTTGTTGATTGGGGATTGGCTAATGAATACTCAACAGTTAATCTTTCAGAGCCTAGTGGCAAAATGCACACTAAGATATTTTATCGTGACGGAAATGTAGGAGGTAAGTAAATGGGATCAGTTACAGCAATAGGGTTGGCAGACACAACGCTAGACTTAGAAACACAATTACTTTATCACCTTAAGGGTAATCACTATCCTCCAGTCCCCGCAGAAATGGTAGCCCCTTGCATTGAAGCCATTGACGCAGCCTATGACGAGGACTATGACCGAATGATTGCCATGCCTATGGTTGGTGACTTTCAGATTTTGTATAAGGGAATGACTCACGCACCTGCATGGGCTATCATTGAGCAACACCACCTATCATGGTTCATTGACCCAGTAGATGAATATGAAGATGAGGAATAAAATGCCTGCTACAATGAATGTCATGGAACTAGTATATGCTGATGACTTAACACCAGATCAATTAATGATTAATGATTTAATTGAAACTGATGAAGGTATTGTAGAAGTTAAAGTTATCACTTCAGATTCAACAGGCGATAAATATTTTGTTGATTGCCAAAATGAATTTGGTGAACTAGAAACAGTTGAATTTAATTTTGATGCACGAATTAAACTTTTTGTTTTTATAGAACACGACGAATAAAAACGCCCGAGGCGAAATGTCCGTTTTGCCCAGAATCTCCTGATTAAGAGAGTTGACATTTTTCTCCAAGTTTGCTAAGATTAAGTTATGAAAAAGACATCTGAAGAATTACGTAGGCTAATGGAACTTCGCCGTTCTAATGCTGCCTCTTCCGTGCCTTCAAAGAAGTCTTACAATAGAAAGAAATGTCAGTCTGAAATGCTACAATTAAAGAAATACAAAGGAGACCCCCTATGAAATATGACAACGATGAAATGCTAGACGAATACTACGCAACAGTCTGTCCTTCATGCCATGAAAACTCAGTGGATGATTTGGAAGAAATGTGCACTCATTGCTTACTAGAAGAAATGTCCGCTACTTATAATGAAGACATCGCTCTAGAAATGAGTCTTGGCCTTGACTACTAATACACTTAAACTAAAACGCTCTAATGATAGAAAGGTGGCTAACCTTGTCACAAAAAATGGAAAGCAAGCAGCAATCGCTAATACTTTCGGCCTCCCTGCTGGAAAGAATTTCTCGTGCCCTGGTGCCACTAGTGTATGTGAAAGCGTATGCTACGCAGGAAAACTCGAAAAACTATTTAAAGGTGTAAAGGCTAACCTATTACACAATTGGGATTTAGTCAAAGACGCTGATCAGGATACTATGGAATCATTGCTAACTGATATGATTAATGATTTCCGTGCAGACTGTACTAAGAAGGACGCTCCTATGCTATTTCGCATTCATTGGGACGGAGATTTCTTTAACGATATATACACTCAAGCATGGAAGACTGTAATCAATAATAATACTGACATTCAATTCTGGGTATATACACGTGTTAAGTCTGCAGCGCTTATCCTTAAGGATATTACTAACCTGTCTCTTTACTTTAGCACTGATAGTGAGAATGTAAAAGTAGGAGTGGACCTTAAAATTAAAAACGGTGTACGCCTTGCATACCTTGCTAAGAATTTTGCAATAGGCCAAGCAGACATGAAAGAAATGATAGGTAAGCCTGGTGCTAAATGTCCTGAAAATAATAAACAGATACCTTTAATTTCAAATAATGGTAGCGCTTGCGTTTCTTGTTCATTGTGTGTATACTCTAAAGCAGACATAGTATTTTCTGCAACTAAGAAATGAGTTAACATGCCTGCATGGTTCTGGATACTAATAACATTTATTGTTTGTTATTCACTTTTTAATTAACTGGATCCCCCGCAGAAAGGGCTCGGGGGCAAAACTTTGATTTGTCAAGTTACGACACGCTCTTAAGATGTGGGGTTTATCACACCCAAAAATGTCGTTTGGATTGGTATTTATGACATTTTTCGTGTAGAATTAAACTATAACCCAAACAGAAAGGCAAGACCCCTATGACAATCTCAGGATACACTTACCAAATTGGTGACCTATTCACAACAAGCAAGACAGGTATCACAGGTCGTATCGCAGACTTTACACCAATGTCTAATAAGGTTACCAGAGTTTCTCTAGTCTTGGCAAATGGCTCACGCCGTTTGGCTATGGTTAAAACCTCAAAGTAATCTCAAAATGTGAGAAATGTCAGAAATGTATTTGACATTTTTAACTGCAAAATGTTATACTTAGATAACAAGCAAGAAACCCCTAACAGAAAAGGAAATACAATGTCAGTAAATACAAACACATACAAGGTAGGCGACCTATACACTTCACAGAAGTCAAAGGTTACAGGAACAATTCAAGAAATCACACCTAACAAAGACGGACAGAGTGTTCGTATCAAGTTAGATGTAGATGGAAAAGTTCGCTACACAACTTGGACAGCCAAGTAAATTGACAAGTATCTCCTGAGCATGAGATAATAATAAAAGGCTCAACCACCCCCTAACAACAACCCAAAAAGAAAAGAGAAAAACAAATGGCAAGAGGCAAAGCAATCTCAGTAAAAATCCCTACTCAGCGAGTAATCAAGGCACTAGAAACTAAGTTAGCAGAACTTAACACTAACTATTCTAGCCAAGAAGCAAACGAAGCAAAGTTCCAAAAGGCTCACGAAAAGTGGAAAAAGGAACTTACTGCTTACGCAGTTGCTAACATCAAGAAGGCAGAAAACCTACGCACTAACTATCGTTCTTGGAACAATCAGTTAAACATTGACTTCGACCTAACAGTTGCAGAGTCAGAACTTCCACAAGCACCTGAGCGTGAGTTTGAGCAAATCTCAATTCACTCTTATCGTGAAATGAAAGAGGAAATGGAAAATGCAATCCGTATCCTAAAGATGACAGATGAGGAAGTAGTTAATACTTCAACATACAACGCAGTTGCTCGTTATCTCTAAATGAAATTGGGTGGGGTGTAAAAGCCCCACCTAACTTTCGCCAGGCTGATTAGGGCGATCATAGAAATACTATAGAGCGTATCTCGCATATACTTAAATTGCGAAACAGGTTGCACGGCCTGCAAGAAGTGCACATCCTGGGTATGATCCAAAACTGCCCCCCGCAAGGGTCCTTGACAATTGTCAGTGGCCACGAGTACAATTAATATAACCAACAAAAGAAAGAGGCCCCCATGGACCAAACAACAGTAGTAGTAAATGCAACAGAAGAGTTTCTTCGTGATTCATTAACCAAAGCAACATTGCGGGTTACAGAACTTGAAGAGCACATTCAAAAAGTAACTCAGCGCTCATATGCAGATTCAGCGGACCGTAACCGTATGGTTGAAGGAATGCAAGAGTGGACCTTGGAAGCAGTTGAAGACGGTTCTATTACAGAATCGCAGGCAGAAGAAATTGCTGAAATTATGGGCTTTGAATTAACAAAAGAATTCGAAGTTGAAGTTACAGTGATGTATTCAGTTACAGTTAATGCACGTAATGAAGAAGCAGCACAAAATGCAATCTATGATATTGATTTTGACACTGTCTCATACAATGACGAATCAATTAGTTACTTGTCATCCTCAGTCGACAGGGTAGATATTTAGTAGGGGGCTACTAAACGCAAACCTAAGCATGTTTTAAAACTGCTTTTATTATTCCCACTTATTAGAGTGGTGATGTGTTTGAGTAAGTGGGTGCTTATCTCGTAAGAATAAGAATACCTGGAGTTACACAGAAGGTGTATCTATAAGCAACAGGGCACATCATCACTCGAAAATTTCCTCGGCCCCATTTTCTTGATCTTGTCAAGCGACACGCCGTGTGATTTACGACACGTTTATGAAATGTCCGAATTATCCCATGTTTAACTATCTGGATTTGCATATGTCAGCCCACCCTGTTATACTTAAAATAACAACAACAGAAAGAAGGAAACTCATGGCACATGACCTAGAAACACAAAACGGAGTTGCATCTTTTGCATCATTCCGTGAGCCTGCATGGCATGGATTGGGTACTGTCTTCACAGAAGAAAAAACAACAGTAGAAATGCTAGAAGCAGCAAATCTAAATGGTTGGAATGTTCGTCTTGAAGATTTGGAAACCCCCTCACATCTAACAAGCGACAAGGCATACCAATATGTTTTGCGTACCAATCCCACAGACAAAACACAAACAGACATCTTAGGTGTCGTTGGTGAACGCTACCATGTATTGCAGAATGAAGATTTATTTTCATTTGGTGATAACATTCTAGACGGCGGAGGTCGTTGGGAAACTGCTGGTTCAATTAAGGGTGGGCGTGTAGTATTTGGCGCTCTTGCTCTTGAGCGTGAAACAGTTCTTGACCCAAATGGTGTTGCAGATAAAGTAAAAACTTATTTGCTCATCAACACATCACACGATGGCTCAATCGCTATTCAAGCAAGCATTACACCTGTTCGTGTTGTGTGCGCTAATACTCTTAACCTTGCTCTTGGTGGCGTAGGTCGTAAGAAGAATAAGGGCATCAAGCAATCTTTCAAGATTCGCCACACACAGACTGCTAACGGCAAGGTACAGATTGCTCGTGAAACTTTAGGTCTTGCTAATTCTTACATGGATGAATTCGATAAAATGGCTAAGGCTATGATTGAGAAGGAAGTTTCTGCTAAGCAATTTAACGACATCATTCTTGCTGCATACGCTAAGCCTGAAAAGGACGCTAAGGGTGCATTCAAGAAATGGGAAAATAAAGTTGATACCATTAACGACATCTACACAGGTGAATTTAACGGAATGATTGCGGGTAATGCGTGGGGTGCGTTTAATGCACTTACTGAGCGCCTTGACTGGTATCGTTCTGCTCGTGGTGGTAATAACGAATCTATCCTTGCATCTGCAAGTGGTTTTGACCCTGCAATTAACGCAGAAAAAAATCGTTTGCTAAAAGTTGTGCAGAATGTAATGTCTCTCGCATAATAAAATTTCCTGAGCATGAATTAAAACTGCTCCACATGGTCTGTTAGAATAGTTGGTTAATTCGCTACCCTGTCACGGTAGAGATCACGGGTTCAAGTCCCGTACAGATCGCAAATGTAGCACAATGTATAAATATGTAGCACAATGCATAAAAATTTGGCTCGGGACTTGTGATGAATATCACATGACATTTTCTATATTTTTTGATTACGAAGGCTTGACATTTTCCCCAAACCATGCGACAATTAATACATGACCCAAACAAATAATAAAACGGTAGCCAAACTGGTAGAACAAATATATGAAGATAACTACTCACACCTTGACTTCATGGATAACATGAATGGTGGAGACTGCGATTGCAACATCTGTTGCGCCCTTGAACTAATTATAAAGTATTGGGGAGAATAATGCTAGGCTATGAACTATCTGATTTAAATATGATGATTGCTAGTGTAAATATTGCTTCTAAACAATTAAGCAATTCAGGTATTGCCAAAGGTCTAGATGAAGTATCTAGTTTCTTACAAGGACTATGGGCAGAAGGGTACTTTGACTAATGAAAGTTAAGATTGCTATTGAACAGATTGTAGATATTGATGAAGCAATGTCTAATGATATAGGGTTTGAACTCTATGGTCCACCTGATATGAGCACTGAGGATAAGGTTGATTATCTTATTGCTCGTTTTGTTGAGGACATTGATACCCTTGTTAAGTATGATGAAGTAATCCACCAAGTATCAGTAGAATACATAGAGGACTAATATGTGGACTAAGTATACATTTACCTGTGATCCTGATGAGTGTGACGCTCTTCTTGAGTTTACCGCCAGGGATGGCTTTGGCTTCCCAAATGGGGTAGTTGAGATGAAGTGTCCATGTGGCAGAATGATGAACTATCTTAACTGTGAAGAGATCTCACAATCTGATACATTCCTATGTTCTCGTTGTAATGAAACATTAGATAGAGAGTCAGAGCACTGCGACCACTACCTTACTGTATGTAATTACTGTTGTAACTGTGGTTGCTCACAGATCTGATGTGATGTAACTCACACCCTCATAACTTGATATTTTAACCCTGAAAGGCTACAATTAATACATGGACCTAAATACATTCAAAGAATATATACGACTGCATGCCATATCCCTTGAACAGGATTTGGAGAATGAGGACGGTGCTGATAGCATTGTTCCTTACCTAGAAGGAGCCATTCATGTGTCTAAGCACTATTTGGAGGTAGCAGGTGAATAGTATGACATTAGACCCATACCTAATGAAACAAGTAGAAATGGGTATGGACGGAGCAGACATTCTGCACGGACATCTAAAGACCCTTATGTATGAGGCTGAGCAGATTCTCAATGCTTGTATTGAGGTTGAGGAAGAGAATGACTATTCAGACGCTATGGAATCTATGGAACGCACAGAGGCTACTGGTTATCTAGACGCCCTCTCTCATGTATATGCTTTAACATATGCTATTGCTTTTGCCAAGGAAGATATCAAGAACCGCAAGGAGATTCTAGGTGAGTAACTTTATCGAAATGGACTTTGATGAGTGGTGTGATACCTACAAGCCAATCGTTAATCATATAGACATTAATGCCTCATTCGACAATGGTGATGGTGGCATTATGTTTGAAACCTATGGTGATGAGGTAGAGTTTGTTAAGTCTCAATCCCCCGCAAACATCTGGATGTATGGGGATGGCGACGATGGTGGCTCTTATATCTGGAGTGGCTGGGGATTTGTAAATAGATTAGGATACTTCATTACAGAAGTGCCTTGCCCACCTGATACAACCATACAGATTCAAGTAAGCCATAACTGGTATTACTGTGAGAACTGCAGCACGGAGATGGAAGACCCTGATAATATTATTAGAGATTCTTTCCAAGAGCACGATTTGGAAAAATGTCCAGAATGTGCTACACTTGAAGAAATGACCCTAGTAGGACTGGAAACTAAAAATGCCTGAACTAAGCGATAGTTGGAAAAACGATGATGTAATTACTGTTTACACTTGCGAGGAGTGTGGACACAAATCCCTAACAATACCAACAGTCTGCCCTGACTGTGGAAAGGAAGTAGACAATGCCTAAGTACACCGTAACAGCCACACGAGAGACCTACTACGAGTTTGAGATTGAAGCAGCGGATGAATTAGCAGCGGAAGATCAAGTAAGACAGTTAGAACTCGAAGGGGACATTGAAACATATGCCTATGACTGGTATCCTTTAGAAGTAGAATCCGTTGAAGAAGAAGAGGAAGAGGAATAAAATGGGAGCACGTACTAACTTTACTATTGTAACAACTGAAGACCCAAATCAGAATATTAATCTATATTCACACTGGGGCGGGGACAGCGGAGTTATGGACCTAGCGCTTGCTTTAAAGAAGGCCATGCCACGGATGGGTGACACATCGTATTTTGTTCGTATTCTTATCAATGCGCTGCAGGAAGACCATGACAGTGAGACTGGCTATGGTATATACGTAGGTGAAGTCAATCATGAGGAACAGTATGAGTACAAGGAAGTCGACTTGATTAACAATACTGTTACTGTTGGAGACTTGACTAAGCCAATTGATAAATTTATTTCTTATCACCTTGATGAGGTTTTGGCTGGGCACCAATAGGGAATGGGTCCCCTTTTGGCATATAGGGTGGAGCGTGAGTTCTGAGTCTTGCGCTCCCCCTTACTTTTTGGTACAATGAATAGAGAGGAGTTTGCCCAATGGCTTATAGCGTTAGAAAAGCACAGAGCAATAAAGAAACACGCAAAGCAGAGCAGTTGGCAAAACTTCTAACTGAAGATTTTTCTATTGACCTAGAACGAGTTGGTTATTATTTAGTTAGGAATTTGCCCACGATTGTATTTCACAGATTAGATGTCCTTGCCTTGACGGCACAGGAAGAGTATGATAAACTTATGGAAGAGATGAAAACAGGAGGTAAACCACCATGGCGTTAAATTTAGCGGATAAGTCAGGACTAATGGCTGAACTATGGATGAACTATAGAGACGACAAGAACTTCTCTGACTTTTTTGGATACAACGATATTGGTTTACCAATCTCATATTATTTGGCTGAGGGTTTGATCACAGAACTCTCCCCACTAGGTGAGCAATATATCATTGAGACATGTGACATGTTCTTAGCACTCATTGATGTAACTGAGGATGAGGTTGATGGTTTGATAGATATCAATCTTGATGCTGTTATGGATTTGTCAGAGTCAAAGAAGAACCAGTCTAACCCTGAAGTATAGGGTTGCTGGCCGAGGACTTTTCTTTGTCAAACCTCAAACCTTAATTTTTGTAGAATAAGATTACGAAGGGCAATTTCTTTTCCCCATTCATCGGTTATACCATCAAACCTCAATTTTGTCAAATAAAGATTACGAAGGTTTGAAATTTTTCCAGATTCATGCCAAACCTTTATATCCTAAAACCATGTTATACTTATGATATGAGTCCAAGACATCACTTTGCAGAATATATGAAGAAAGATCCAAAAGGATATGCAGCATTTAGTGATTCCCTATGGAATGGTTTTGTATCTGTTACTCATACTATAGGTTTGGGTAAGTTCTTTTCTTTTACCCCCGCCCATTCCGTGATTGATGATCCTATTAATGACGGCGAAGCCGTGGGCAAAGCCCTGGCAGAGATCTACTTAGAAGCCCAGCCAGAAAATGGCGGGGGATTCAGACCAGGCTTCTAACAATACTATAGCAATAAACACCCTTATAAATTATCAAACCTTTTCTCCTGGTTTTTAAATATTTATCAAACCTTTATATATTTATATTACGAAATTCGAATAATTTTCCCTGATTCTGGGGATTTTTTTCTGCATGAAATGGGCTTGACAAACCATCATATATCGGATATAATGCCCAAACCATGCATATGAAGGTTTGACAAATAGGGTTTGATATGCTAGAATGCGGATGATATGAAGGTTTGAAGGTTTGGGGATATGAAGGTTTTGCGCCACAAGATTACGAACGGCCCTTTAAAAGCGCTCTATGCTCCACTACTCTCCACAATACTCCACTTCTACCCTATATAATAATATAATCAGTAAGATCTATCTGTGGATAACCCTGTGGATAACTCTCTTATTAGGGTACTATAACACCTTAACAAGCACCATTTTAAGGTATCCAAACAACTTATCCTGTGGATAACTTTTTGATATACTGTACATATGGACAAACTAGAATATGATTCATTCGGTAAATTATGGAAAGATGCACCAGATTGGTGTGATGATTGTGTAGCAAATCCAGGAGAAACATGTCCTGATTGTGGTTATACTCATAACTGCTAAACCTGTGGATAACTATCCTGATATAATATTTATATGACCTATTCTATAGTCACAGTTCCAAGAACTGGTAGCCACTATTTGCAAGAAAGGCTTCTTCAGCATACTGGGGTACTCATCTATAAATATCACAATCCACAGCCAAACAAGATAATCACTATAGCCAGAGACCCAAGGGATACTATAGCATCTGATCTATCTATGGCTTCATTCTTTCGTGGCAATTACGATAATGACGATGTTCAGAAAACAATTGATGCTGTCTATAAACTGTACCAATATGTATCTCAGGCAGACATAACAATAGATTACGATGACCTAATATCTTTCCCATATGAGACAACTAAAGCCTTAGCAGAAGCAATGGGGATAAAGATAAAGACTGATAAATATATAACTAGGATACTAGATGATCCAAAGAACAAGCATATGACATCTAGTAAAAATCTAACTCATTATCAAGAAATATTATGTCTACTAGAAGATTATGATATTTCTCCTATATACGATATATATCACAAAATGCTTGCTAAAGCCATAAAACCCAGGGGG